>Ga0065721_10052784_pt1 | contig 11164 bp, 9 predicted proteins | sample Mesricmetagenome_FD_59108 | JGI IMG/M metagenome (GOLD analysis project Ga0065721, IMG submission 59108) | Mesophilic microbial community from rice straw/compost enrichment Sample: eDNA_1 v2 (version 2) | ecosystem: Engineered > Solid waste > Grass > Composting > Bioreactor | place: USA: Davis...
CCGAGCTGTGCGTCTTGCCCTTGTCGTGGTCGAAGAAGACGCCCGGCGAACGGTGCATCTGGGACACGATCACCCGCTCGGTCCCGTTGACGATGAAGGTGCCCTTGTCCGTCATGAGCGGAATGTCGCCCATGTAGACGTCCTGCTCCTTGATGTCCTTGACCGAACGGGCGCCCGTTTCCTCATCGGTCTCGAACACGATCAGGCGCAGCTTGACCTTCAGCGGCGCGGCATAGGTCATGTCGCGCTGGATGCACTCCTCGACGTCGTACTTCGGCTCCTCGAACTCGTAGGAGACGTATTCCAGGATCGCGCGCTCGTTGAAGTCCTTGATCGGGAACACCGACTTGAACACCGCCTCGATGCCGTCGTCACGACGCTCGCCGGCGCGCACTTCGCGCTGCAGGAACTGTTCGTAGGACGCGCGCTGAACCTCGATCAGGTTCGGCATCTGGATCGCTTCGGGGATGCGGCCGAAGGACTTGCGGATGCGCTTCTTGCCGGTGAAGGAAGTGGCGGAGGCGATCTGACCGTTGATGGCGAGATCGTGGGCGACGTCAGTCATTCTGTGTTCCCAATTCGCAAGGGCCCGGGGCAGCCCCTGCGTTGACATGCAGCGGCCACGGTGCGTCTTTCGACGTCCGCGACCAGGTTTTCGGCGTCCGCCCTCGGCCCGCGACGGGGCCAGGACGCCAGAAAAGCAGGCTCCCTTGGGAAGGAGCCGCGCCTTCGCACCGGTCGGAGGGCGACGGACCGGGCCTCGGCGCTTACGCGCAGACTCGTAGCGGAGTGTTGCGGAAGGCGGAGATATACTCGCTTCGGCGGCGAAATAAAGACCCGCTCAACGAAAATGCGAGGGCGACGGTTTCAGTAGCCGATGAGCGTCGGCGCCGCCTGCCAGATCACGCCCAACGATCCGACCAGCCCGCCGGTGAAGCCCACGCCGACGGCGAGCCGTCCGACGCCGTCTTCGATTGCTCGTCCGGTGCGCGCGACCCACAGCAGAAAGCCCGCCTCGGCCGCGACGCACGCCAGGCTGAACCCCAGCGCCGCCATGCGCCAGGCCGGCGCATCGGCCGTCTCCACCACGTCACCCAGGCTGGAGATCGCATAGACGCCCATGAAGTGGGCGGCCCAGATCAGCAGTCCGCCGGTCATCAGCAGCCAGCCGCGCATCTCAACCTCCCGGGAAAAGACGCGTCAGCAGCAGGACGAACACGCCCTGCACTGTGGTGAAGGCGAGAAACAGGCCGATCAGTTCGAACGTCGCGGACCGGCCGGCGGACGCCAGGCCGAACAGCCATCGCAACACCGCGAACGGGCCCATGATCAGGGCGATGCCCGCGAACAGCGCCTGCCAGCTCATCAGGGCGAAGACCGTGGCCCCCTGCCCCGTCGCCTTGGGATCCAGGCCCGCCTGAATCCAGGCCGAGATGTCGATCCAGCTGGCCCAGGCCAGGGCGATGCAGGCGACCAGCAGCAGCAGGGCGGAAACGGCGGCGCTTCGCGGCCGATCGAGCCTCAGCGCGGGCGGGGCGGCCAGGGCGGCGGCGCCCGCGACCGCCAGCAGCACCAGACCCTGCACCAGCGTCGCCGTATCCGGCGGGGCGATCCACAGGTCCGGCCGCCGGCTCCACAGGAAGACATAGGCGAAGCCGGCCAGCAGGCAGACCATGCCCGCGACGATCAGGGTGATGACCATGGCCCACCACCCGTGGCTGGTCTGCCCTGACACATAGGTGGGGACGCGCACGCCCCCGCCGATGTCCACCGTCGCCTGCGGCATGGGCCGATCCAGGTTCCAGCACCATTTGATGATGCAATAGACGGCCAGCAGCCCGCTGATCACCGCCGCCGCATAGGCCTGGACGGTCAGGATCAGGAAGAATCCCGCCGTGAAGATCGCGCCCCAGACGTGCCAGCTCGAGGGTCTGGGCATGCGCTGCAGATACTGCGGCTCGGCGTTCAGGGGGCTGGTGACGATCGTCTCCCGCTCGCCGCGCGGCGCGCCGGGCAGGAAGTAGCGGCCGGCCGCGACGTCGCGCCCCAGGTCGGGCTGGTCCCACCCGGGATACAGGCTCTTCACTACCGGAATCGATCGCAGCGAATAGAGGCCGTTCGGCAGCCACTCCAGACCCGGCCCGTTGAAGATGTTGCCGGCTTCCCGCGCGCCGAACGGCCGGAAGTTGCGCAGCATGTCGACGATCCACAGCAACACCGCCAGGCCGAACATGAACGAGCCCACCGTCGAAATTACGTTGGGCAGCTCCCAACCCCGGTCCGGCAGATAGGTGTAGACCCGTCTGGGCATGCCCATCAGCCCGGTCAGGTGCATGGGCAGGAAGGTGATGTTGTGCCCGGCGAACATCAGCCAGAAGATCCAGCGCCCCCACCGCTCGCTCAGCGGGCGGGCGCTGGACATGGGCAGCCAGTAGTAGATCGCCGCGAACAGCGGAAAGACCATGCCGCCGATCAGAACGTAGTGCAGGTGGGCGACGATGAAATAGCTGTCGTGCGCCTGCCAGTCGAACGGGACCATCGCCACCATCACCCCGGTCAGCCCGCCCATCACGAAGATGACCAGACCGCCCACGGCGAACAGGGCCGGCGTGTTGAACCGCATCTTCCCCGCCGCCAGGGTCGCGATCCAGGCGAAGACCTGGACCCCCGCCGGCACGCTGACGGCCATGGAAGCGGCGCTGAAATAGTTGGTCGAGATGCGCGGCATCCCGGTCGTGAACATGTGGTGGGCCCAGACGCCGAAGCTGATGAAGCCCGTCGCCAGCATGGCCATGACCACCAGCCGATGGCCGACCAGGCGCGTCTGCGCCACCACCGGTATGATGGTCGACATCGCGCCCGCCGCCGGCAGGAAGATGATGTAGACCTCGGGATGGCCGAAGAACCAGAACAGGTGCTGCCACAGCACGGGGTCGCCGCCGCGCGCCGCGTCGAAGAAGGGCCAGTCCAGCGCCCGTTCCAGTTCCAGCAGCAGGGTCGACAGGATCACCGCCGGAAAGGCGATGATGATCATGCAGGCGAAGATCAGCATGGCCCAGGCGAAGATCGGCAGCTTGTCCAGCGTCATCCCCGGCGCGCGGGTCTTCAGCACCCCGACGATGATCTCGATGGCGCCGGCGATGGCCGAAATCTCGATGAAACCGATGCCCAGCAGCCAGAAGTCGGCGTTGATCCCCGGCGAATAGGTCGTTGAGGTCAGCGGCGGATACATGAACCAGCCGCCGTTCGGCGCCAGGCCGAAGAACAACGAACAGAAAAAGGCCAGCCCGCCGACCAGATAGGCCCAGAAGGCGTAGGCGCTAAGCCTCGGGAACGGCAAATCGCGCGCCCCCAGCATCTGGGGCAGCAGCAGCACGCCCAGCGCCTCGACCGCCGGCACGGCGAACAGGAACATCATCACCGTGCCGTGCATGGTGAAGATCTGGTTGTAGGTCTCCTGCGGCAGGAAGCCATTCAGCGGCAGCGCCAGTTGCGTCCGCATCAGCAGCGCCAAGACGCCCGCCAGCACGAAGAACAGCATGGCCGCCCCGACGTAGTAGACGCCGATGTAGTTGTTGTTGATCGCCGTGATCCATTCCCACGGCTTGCGCGGTCCGCACCAGACGTCCTCGAGCTGCTTCAGCTCGCCCTCGGGCCGCCCCTCCTGGGTCGGAAAGCGCTTGTAGAGCTCAGGGTCGAACCCGGTTTCCGAACTCATTTCAGGCTGTCCAGATAGGCCGAGACGGCCCGCAGGTCCTGGCCGGTCAGCACCGGATAGGACGGCATCCGGTTCCCCGGCTTGATGCCTTGGCTGTCGGCGATCCAGCCGGCCATCGTCCCCTGATTGTTTGGCAGGATGCCCGCCCCCAGCGTCTGGCGCGATCCGACGTGGGTCAGGTCCGGTCCGGCCAGGCCGTTCGCCTCGGTCCCGCGGACGGTGTGACACGCGGCGCACCCGGAGGCGGCGAACACCGCGCGGCCCTGCTCCACCAGCTCCGGCGGCGTCTGCGGCGAGGCGACGACCGCCGCCGGCCGCGCCTGCTTCTCGCGCCAGGCGGCATAGGCCTGCGGATCGTGCGCCACGAACACCAGCCCCATCAGGGCGTGCGGACCGCCGCAGTATTCGGCGCACTGGCCGCCATAGGTCCCCGGCGCATCGGCCTGCAGCCGCAGGAAGTTCCGCCGGCCGGGGATCATGTCGACCTTGCCCCCCAGGCGCGGGACCCAGAAGCTGTGGATCACATCCGCGCTTTCCAGCTCGAACACCACGGGCCGGCCCGCCGGGATGTGCACTTCGTTGGCGTCCTGAATCACCTCGCGGCCCTGGTCGTCCAGATAGGCGACGCGCCACCACCACATCTCGCCGGTGACGCGGACCCGCATCTCGCCGGGACGAGGCGCGTCCGCCACGCGCGCTGTGATCGTCAGGCCGTAGATCAGCAGCCCGGACAGCACCACCACCGGAAACGCCAGACCGCTGATCCAGACCAGCCGCTCGCCGCCGACCCGTCGCTTCCACTTGCGCGGCCCAAACAGGGCGACGCCCAGCGCGACCAGCACCACAGCCAGAACCACGGCCGCCATGACGAACAGGACCCAGGCCACCACGCCGATCGGTCCCGCGAACGGGCCGGCCGGATCAAGCACGGGCGGGGGCCAGCCGGCCAGGCCGGGCGCAGGTTCAGTCGTCATCGAGCTCATACAGATAGGCCGCGACGTCGCGGGCTTGGGCTTGGGTCAGGGGCATGGGCGGCATGCCGGTTCCGGGGTCCAGCGACGGCGCGTCGATCAGCCAGCGCACCAGCACGTCCGGCTGGTTGGGCAGCCGGCCCGCGATCATCGGCCGGGCGCCGAATCCGGCCAGGTCGCCGGCGGTTCGTCCTTCGGGCCAGGCCACGCCGGGAATCTTGTGGCAGGCGGCGCAGCCAACCTCGTGGATCGTCTCCAGTCCGCGCACCGCGTCGCCCTGGACAATCGGGCGCGGCAGATCCGCCTTGTCGATGCAGCCGGTCAGGACAAGGGCGCAGGCGGGCGCGAGCGAAACGGTCATGATCCGCCTCATGTCTCTCCGCCGACGATCCAAAGCCGCATGCCCGCCCCCAAAGCTTGACCAGACCAACCCGCCGCGTGGCCGCGGGTTCCGTCGTGCGACACGTCGCCCTTGCGCCGTGCTCGGGGAACCTTCGCCATAAGGGCGGGTTGGGTCGTCGTGCGCGCGATCCTCTCGACCCTGTCCCTTCTGACCGCCGTCGGCGCGGCGGCCTGCGACGCGACGCCGGGCCGCACGGACCGCGCCTTCACCGAGACCGGCCAGATCATCGCCATGGGCGGCGGCGCGGGCGGTGCGGCCAACGCCTGCTTCGCGTGCCATGGCCTGCAGGGTCAGGGCGACGGCAACGCCGCGCCGCGCCTGGCCGGCCTGGACGCCGGCTATCTGCAGAAGCAGATGGAGGACTACGCCTCCGGCCTGCGCCAGGACGATCTGATGACCCGCGTGGCCAAGGGGCTGGACCAGAACGGCCGACGCGCGGTCGCGGCCTATTATGCCGACCTGCCGGTGCCGGCCGCGCCGGCCGCCCCCGCCGTTACCGAGCCCGCGCCCGCGCCCGCCGTCTACAGCCGGGGCGACCCTTCGCGCGGCGTCGTCGCCTGCGCCGCCTGTCACGGCGATCAGGGCCAGGGGACGGGACGCGGCGGCAATCCTCAGATCGCAGGCCAGCCCTTCGCCTATACGCTGGAGCAGATTCAGCGGTGGAAGACCGGCGAGCGCCGCAACGATCCGCGCGGCGTCATGGCCGCTGCGGTCAAGCCTCTTTCGGACGAAGAAGCCCGCGCCATAGCGCTCTGGCTGTCGTCGCGACCCGCTTCTCCAGCGCCCGCCAGCGCCGCTGCCACCGGGTCCGCTTCCGTCGACGCAGCGGCACGACCGGCAGCATCGCGTGAAACACGTCGTCCCGATCGATCAGATGGTGCTTGAGCGCCGCGCCCGCGTGGATCGGGATCATCAGCAGCAGGGTGATCACCAGTCCCCAGTGCATCCATTCCGCGCCGGCCTCGATCGCCCATAGCTGGCTGTTCGACAGGTTCTGAAGCGGCAGCAACGGCCAGGGAATGAAGCCCAGCGCTTCCAGCTGGCGCGTGCGATCGGTCGCCGAGATCATGGCCCATCCGCTCAGCGGCAGGCCGAACAGGCAGATGTAGAAGACATAATGGGTGACATGCGCCGCCGCGCTTTCCCAACCCGGCTTGTCGGCGTCGTTGATCAGGTTCGGCGCCAGAAGACGCCACGACAACCGCCCGATCACCAGGATCAGCATGAAGACGCCGACCGCGAAATGAACGTCATAGGCTGCAACCATGGCCCCGCCGACCGGCTGGCGGCCCATCCACCAACCCCAACCCAGCTGAAAGAACACCAGCGCCGCCATGACCCAGTGAAACCAAATGCCGACGGGCGAATAGCGCCCTTCGTCGTGGTGGCCCGCCGCCCATTCGAGCGCCTGACGGAACAGTCTCTCGATCATGCCGTCGCCTCGGCGGGCGGAGACAGCAGCCGCGCCATCCGCCACAGCGCCACGGCCAGATAGGCCGCCGCCGCCGGCGCCCACATGATCAGGCCCGCGGCCTGCTGGTCCTCCAGCGGCGTCAGGCCCCACGCCAGGGTGGTGGCGAAGTGGGGCGCATAGATCGGCTGGCCGGCGAAGGCGATCAGCGCCCCCAGCAGGCCCATGCCCAGCATCACCGCCAGCAGCGCGGCGATCGCCGATGGCGCCGACGCCGTCCGCACACCCGCCCAGAACCAGACCGCGCTAGCCAGCATGCTGATCTGCATCGCCCAGTATGCGACGTCGTTCGACAGGGCGGCGGCATAGGCGTCGGGCGCGTGCCAGGTCCAGAACACGACGACATGAACCGCGGCCGCCAGCGCGATCCGGCCTTTTCGCGGAGCGGGCAAGGCGATGGCCAGGAGCGGCGCCGCGGCCAGGATCAACAGCAGATGGTGCAGCGTCCGCGCCGTGAACAGGGCCGAGCTCAACGCGCACAGCGGCGAGACGAAGCTCACGGCCAGGACCGCCATAGCCGCCAGCAGACAACCTCTGCCGGTCCTGGCCGGGCCGAACCAGAGCAGGACGAACCCAGCCGCCATGACCGCCAGCAAAACCGGATCCAGGTTCCATCGCGCCAGCCATTCCCCGGGGACCGGAGCCGCGCCGCAATAGGGAATCCAGTTTTGTCCGTACATGCCCTCGTCCCCGCTTCATCGTCGCATCCGAGAAGGCAACGCTTCAGACGCGATGCGGTTGTCGCAACCGGCCGGATCATGACCTAAATGACGGCGATGGCCCCGCTTCGCCCCGACACCCTGGAAGCCGCCCTGGCCCGCATCTTCGAGGGCCGGATGATCGACCGCGCCAGCTGGTTCGCCCTGACCGGCGGCGAACCGCTGTTCCGCACCGGCGATCCAGCCGACACCCTTTACCTGGTGCGGTCGGGACGGCTGGGCGTGTTCCGGGTCGAAGCCGACCAGCCTGTCCAGTTCCTTGGCGTCGTTCGCCCGGGCGAACCGGTGGGCGAGATGGCCATGCTGGCGGGCACGCCCCACACCGCCAGCGTCGTCGCCCTTCGGGACTCCGAAATCCTGGCCCTGCCCCGCGAAGCCTTCTTCGAGGCCGCGCGCACCGAGCCCGATCTCATGGTCGAACTGTCCAGGCTGATGATCCGCCGCGCGCGCGAACGATCCGGCGGCGGGGCCGAGCCCAGCGTCTTCGGCTTCGTCGCCGCCCGCCCGCGTCCCATCCGCGCCTTCGTCGAGCGCATCGCCGCCGCCATCAAGGCGCAGGGCTTCTCGTGCCAGGTCATCGACCAATCCGCCCTCAGCTCCGCGGCCGAATGGTTCAGCCGGGTCGAGGACGAACACGACTACGTCCTCTATGTCGCGGAGGCCGACCAGCCCGCGTGGGCGGCTCTGTGCGCGCGACAGGTCGACCGGCTGTTCGTGGTCGGCAGCGGCCTCCTGGCGCCGCCGGCGGCCCTGCCGCACCGCGCGGGCTTCGGCGACGGGCGTCAGCTGACCGACCTGATCCTGTTGCGCGATCCACGCATGACGCGGCCGGCCAACAGCCGCGTCTGGATCGACGCGGTCCAGCCGGACCGGTGGTTCCACTGCGTCGAGGGCGTCGCCGCCGACACCGAACGCATGGCGCGGGTGCTGACCGGAACGGCGGTGGGGCTGGTCCTGTCGGGCGGGGGCGCTCGCGCCTACTGCCACATCGGCGCCGTGCGCGCGCTGCACGAGGCCGGCGTGCCGCTGGATTTCATCGGCGGGGCGTCCATGGGCGCGGTCGTCGGCGCCGGACCCGCCCTGGGATGGTCGGACGAGCGCCTGGATCACGAGATCCGAAAAGCCTTCGTCCAGTCGGATCCGCTTTCGGACCTGGCGGTCCCCATCATCGCCATGACGCGCGCCCGCAAGGTCGCGCGCCTGCTGGAGGACGCCTATGGCGACGTCGAGATCGCCGACATGCCCCTGCCCTTCTTCGCCGTCTCGTCCAACCTGACCTCCGGCAAGCTGCAGGTGCATCGCACCGGTCTGCTGCGCCGGGCCATGCGCGCCTCCATCGCCATTCCCGGCGTCATGCCGCCTGTCGTGATGGACGGGCAGGTGCTGGTGGACGGGGCGGTGCTGAAGAACTTTCCAACCGACGTGATGCGCCAGCTCAACGGCGGCCCCATCATCGGCATCGACATGTCCCAGGCGCGCGGCGTCGATCCGGAGGCGCTGGAAAATCCTCCGTCATGGTGGAAATGGATCGTCACCGGCGCCTGGAAGCGCGGCCCGCCCATCGTCTCGGTGCTGATGCGGTCGGCGACCATCACCACCGACGCGGAGATGGAGGATTCGCGCGCCGAGGCCGATGTTCTGGTCCTGCCGAACCCGGGGACGACAGACATCCGGGACTGGAAGGCCTATGACCAGCCTGTCGCCGCTGGGTACGAGGCGATGAAGGCGGCGCTGGCGGACCTGCCCTGCCCCGTCGGCCGGCTGCGGAACTGCCCCGAGCCCGAGACAGTCGATCCGGCGCCGGCCATCGACGATCCCGCCTGACCTACAGCGGCGCGCAAGCTCGCGTCAGCCAGTCCCGCGCCGCGCCCTCAAGCAGCGGCCCGACCTTGGCCAGGGTCTCCGCGTGGTAGGCGTCCACATAGGCGCGCTCCGCCGGGGTCAGCAGGCCGACATCGATCAGCCGGCGGTCCAGCGGCGCAAACGTCAATTGCTCGAACCCATGCATCGGCCGTTCCCCGCCTTCGGGCACCGTGGCGGGCGTCACCACCTGAAGCGTCTCGATGCGGATGCCCCATTCACCTTCACGGTAATAGCCGGGCTCGTTGGACAGGATCATGCCCTCCAGCAGCGGCTGGGGCGTGCCCCATTTGGCGATCCGCTGCGGCCCCTCATGAACGCCCAGATAGCTGCCCACGCCGTGACCGGTGCCGTGATCGTAGTCCAGGCCGGCGGCCCACATGGGCGCGCGGGCGACGGCGTCCAGCGCCATGCCGCTGGTCCCCGCCGGAAAGCGCACGGTCGCCATGGCGATATGGGCCTTCAGCACCAGGGTGAACTTGGTCCGCTGGTCCGCCGTCGGCTGACCGACCGCCATCGTCCGCGTCACGTCCGTGGTGCCGTCCAGATACTGACCGCCGCCATCGACCAGCAGCAGCGAGCCCTTCTCGATCCGTCGGATCGTGCCGCCGACCGGATGGTAGTGCGGCAGGGCGCCGTTCGGCCCGGCCCCGGCGATGGTGTCGAAGCTGAGGTCCTTCAGCGCCCCGGTCTCCTCGCGGAACCGCTCCAGCGCTTCCGCCACCTCGCGCTCGTCGGGCAGCGTTTCCTGGGCCACCGAGTCGACCCAATGCAGGAAGCGGCTGAGCGCGGCGCCGTCACGGATGTGCGCCCGGCGACTGCCCTCGATCTCGACTGCGTTCTTCGTCGCACGGGGGATGGCGCAAGGGTCCGCTGCGCGGACCACCTTTGCTCCCGCCGCCTCCAGCCGGTCGAAATACCAGGCTGAGGACAGGGCCGGATCGATCATGACGGCCTTGCCGGACAGCGTCTCCAACAGATCCGTCAGCCGCTCCGGCGCCTCCAGCGTCACGTCATCACCCAGCCAGGCGGGAAGTTCGTTCGTCACCTTGCGCGGATCGAGGAACAGCCGCGCCGTACCATCGGCGTTCAGCACCGCCTGGCCGATGGGCAGCGGCGTGCGGATCACGTCCCCTCCCCGGATGTTGAACAGCCAGGCGATGGAGGCCGGCGCGGTCAGCAGGGCTGCATCCGCACCCGCCCCGGCGACCGCCTGGCCGATCCGGGCGCGCTTGGACGCATGGCTCTCGCCGGCGTATTCGTCCGGATGCGGGACCACCGGCGCCGTCGGCTGAGCTGGCCGCGCCTCGCCCCAGGCCTCGTCCAGCGGATTGCTGTCGACCGCCCTCAGTTCCGCGCCCGCCCTGAGCGCCGCGCGCCGCAGCGGGATCAGGGAATCCGGGCTGTGGAGCCGGGGATCATAGCCGATCACCGCTCCCTTGGGCGCGGTCTCGAGATAGGCGGCGACCTCGTTCAGGTCGCGCCGCTCGAACAGGGCCGGATCGGTCTGGGCCCTGACCTGCACCGTATAGCGGCCGTCGGTGAACATGGACGCCCGGCCCTGGAACACCACCGCCGCGCCGGCCGAGCCGGTGAAGCCCGTGGCCCAGGCCAGACGCTCGTTGGCTTCCGGAAGGTATTCGTTCTGGTGCTCGTCTTCGTGAGGAATCAGGAAGCCGTCCAGCCCCTGCGCCTTCATGCGCGCGCGCAGCAAAGGCAAATGCCTGGCTCCGAAGGAAGGATCGGTGGTTTCGTCGAACGTCTGGCGCATGGTCTTTCCCGTATTCTTCAGCCCACCCGGCGCAGCACCAGGGCGCTCCAGGCGTCGTGACGGATGCGGCGCTCCAGGCGGAAGCCACGCGACAGATAGGCCGCCGTCACCCGCCGCTCCTGCGTGCGCAGCAGGCCCGACAGGATGGCCACTCCGCCGAGGCGCAGCGCCGTCTTGATGTCCTGCGACAGAGCGACCAGCGGCGGGGCCAGGATGTTGGCGAACACCAGGTCGTATGGCCCGTGCTGTCG
>Ga0065721_10005891_pt1 | contig 11161 bp, 5 predicted proteins | sample Mesricmetagenome_FD_59108 | JGI IMG/M metagenome (GOLD analysis project Ga0065721, IMG submission 59108) | Mesophilic microbial community from rice straw/compost enrichment Sample: eDNA_1 v2 (version 2) | ecosystem: Engineered > Solid waste > Grass > Composting > Bioreactor | place: USA: Davis...
GAAATTCCAGTCATTTGACTGGTCCGCGAGAGTGGCGAAACTGGCAGACGCGCTGGATTTAGGTTCCAGTGGGGCAACCCGTGCAGGTTCAAGTCCTGTCTCTCGCATTTCCGTCTGATTGAGACAATCTCCGTCGGAGACTTGTTCAACGCAACAAAAAAGGCCCACTCCCTTTGGGTGAATCACACCGTCGGGAGTTGGGCCAGTTCTTTTTCCCGGATCGCTGCGACAGGCTGCAGTGAACCGTCAGCCGTTATTGGGCGACTTTCAGCATCCGAACCCGGTGATTTTCGCTGTCGCCGATGTAGACGTTCCCTTCTGCATCGACGCAGATTCCGTGCGGGCGGTTGAGGCGGCAGCTGAGCGGCGAGTCCCCATCCGGTCCATCCCCCCGTTTCCCATCCCCCACGACGGTTTCAACATGGCCGTTTTTCGCACGGATCACCCGGATCGTGTGACTTTCCGTGTCAGCGAAATAGATGTCCCCGTTGGGGGCCATGGCGATTCCCTTCGGCCCTGACAATGGAGCTTGAGGACCGGGGAGGCTTTTTCCGCTGTAGCCACTCTTTCCGGTGCCAGCCAGAAGGGTCAAAGTGGAGTCGTTGAGGTCGATCCGGTAAATCGCGTTTCCTTCGCGCAAGGCGAGGACAAACGCATCCTTCCCCGCCACATCCAGCGCTCGGGGACCTTTGACCTGCAGGTCCTCAAATCCGACGGTCTTCGGTTCGAGTGGCCGGCTTCCTCCGCCGATCAACGTCTCGATCGTTCCTGTCTGAGCGTCGATTTTCCGGACGCGCCCATTTCGGATGTCACACAGATAAATATTGTCATTCTCATCGAGTGTGATTGCGTGCGGCTGATTAAGCTGGGCTTTCGTAGCTGGTCCCCCATCCCCGGAATAGCCCGGTGTCCCTGTCCCGGCGATGGTGGTGATCACCCCGGATGTCATATCGACCTTCCGAATCACCGCATTTTTCATCTCGACGGTGATCAGGTTCCCTTTCGAGTCGAATCGAACCTCGTAGGGTTCATTCATTTGTGCAGCGGTTGCCTGCCCTCCATCCCCGGCGTATCCCTTCACCCCTGAGCCGGCAACCACTTTGGTCTTGCCGGTCTGGAGATCGATGCGGCGAATCAGATGATTGGCGATTTCACAGACATACAGCCCCCCGTCTGGACCAATGACCAGTCCATACGGCTCTCCAATCGGAGACTCTTTTGCCAGGCTCCCGTCCGGGCAGTTCCCCTTGACCCCGGTCCCTGCCAGGCAAATGACTTCATCCGCGAAGAGGGAGTTTCCGCCACAGGCGAGAACGAAGCTCATTGCCATCACAGACATCAACGAGCGCATCAGGAAACCTCTCGATCTAATCAATGACAAGGGAAGAGTTCGGGAGCTAACTTGCCTCAAAATGCAACAGATGTCATTCGCATTGGTTGCGATGCGAACAAAATCGCGACTCCGCTTTGCAAACTTTTCAATCTGCAGATTCTGCCGATCTCCAAAAACAAAATCGGCTATTCCTGCCGGTCGAGATATCGTACATGTTTGCCATTCCTGATCGGTACTGCAAACGTCCCTGAGCGCTCCAACGAAGCAGCCACTCAGTGAACGTGAAGGATGCTCGTTGCGAATGGTCCTGACCGATCGCACAAGGACACATCCTTCGACACATCGCAGCGTCATCAGCCAGAAGTCCCCGGCTGAACGAAGCTGCCCCGCAGTCAATCCCCTTTTCCCCTCCTGATGCGGTGCCAGGCTGGAGTCCAAGACATGCCCTATCGTCAACATGCTCTCTCCCCGCTCGGAATCGCCCTGTTTTTCGCCAGCGCATTCACAGGCTGTATGCCCTCGTACTACCAGACTGGGGGGTACTACAGCCCGACCGGAACCTCTCCGACCTTCGCGACCACACCGTCTCTTCCCCCTACCGCGATGTCGGTCCCTTCCGGAACGGCGGTGTCATTTGCCCCCCAACCCGCTGTCACAGCGGCTCCCAATGGCGCCGTGGCCCTGAATCCAGTTCCGATGAACGCAGGACTTCCAAGCATTCCCGCTCATCCGGGGATGCCGATTCCTGCCACCAGCCCCCTTCCCCCCTCCTCTCCCTATCCCGCAACGGCATCACTCACACCGGTGCCGATGACTTCCACACCTGAATCAGCAGCATCGGTTACATCCAAAAGCCCGTCGCACGTTCACAACCATCCCCATCCACACACACCGCCCGTTCCCCAATCCTCCTCTCCCCCCCCCTCAGCTCCACTAGCGTTTCCACAGCCCTCCCCGGTTCCATCAACCACAGCCAGACCCATTCCCTCAATGGCAGCAGGCAATCTGCCGGGGGACACCCCTGCCAGACCCAATGGGAACTGGACTCCCTGGCCAATGCCCACCCCCAGCAGCAATGCATTGAGCGCGATTCCACGCAATCCCAATCCGATGTTTCATACAGCGGACTCACGAGGTCGGGGACGTCATCGCCACCTGAGCGTCGCGACCCGTCCCGGCTCCCCTGCAGAGCGAGTCACACGGGAAGAAGCCTCTCTGACAACAGCAGCAGCGTTTGCAGCGTCGGAAGCTGCTCGCACTCAGGAGGACGATGCATTCGCCAAACCGGTCATTGCAGGAGAGACGGCTGACGATCCGTTTGCCGGCCTCCCTCCGGTGACAGCACAAGCCGATCTTCCTGCAGTCGACTCAGGCTCGAAAGAATCCCGAAAGAAGCTCCGTTACCGCGGGGGGAAAGTGCTCCGCGATCTGGCTTATGTCAATCTGTATATCAGCGGAGAAGAGGGCTGGAACATGTCTGATGTCGCGGAAATCGACCGGGCTCTGGCAGCAGCAATGAACGATGAACAGCTCAACAACGTTGTTCGTCAATATTTCGATAACCAACCAGTCACGACCACCGTCCACCCATCCCACCCGTTGACAGGACCTGTCCCGCAGCAAGTCTCCCGAGGGGATGTCCACATTTTTCTGGAACACCTGTATCAGGAAGGAAAGCTGGCCGACTTTGACCTGAATGTCACCGTGTTCAATTTCATCTGCCCGCCGGGAACCATCCTGACCGACAGCGATCGTCCCACCCTTGCAGAAAACGGGGGAGATCCCGCATCAGGGGAGGAGCTTCCTGAGGTCAATTCGCGAAATGGACTTGGTGGATATCACGGGTCAATTCATATTGGCAATGAAACGCTGTACTACACCGTCTCTGCATTCTCCGAACAGCGCCCCGATGGGTTCAAAAACGGAATTGCAGCGTTTCCCGAAGGGTGGAAAAACACCGTCGCCACGCTCTATCATCAGTTGCAGGAAGTCCGCACGAATCCTGACGTCGAAGATGTCATCCGTGACCCGAAAAATCCGGAAATCTCCTCCAAACTCGGATGGACTTCAGATGATGGTGAAGAAGTTGGAGATGCTCCCCTGCTCGATGCCGTCATCATCAGCGAAGTGATTAAGGAGGTTCCTCTCTCAGATGGGAGCGGAACTGTTCCGATTCAGCTGATCTATTCAAACGCAGCAAATGGTCCGGAAGGCCCCATTCCTGATCTGCATCCAATTCCGGCAGAGTGACCATCAAAACGTCGAAAACCCTCCACATGCGGAGGGTTTCCGTACAATGTCTCCTCCTTACGCGTCCGAGCCCCGCTCGGAATTTTCGGGAGGACTTGCAATCGAGTCCTCCGGCGCTGGCATATCGAAGGTCTCACCCACCTCTTCACCAATATGAGTGCGGGTAACGTGGGCGATGGACTGACGAAGCGTGTGTACGGGAATCAGCCACGCCAGTAGAAACCCTCCCGCGGCCACGCATGTCGCCACAATGAACACCGTGCTGAATGAGTGCGTAAACGCTTGAAGAAAGAGGCTGTGAACCTCAGGCGGAAGACTCTCCAGCATTTTCGGACTGATTCGGGTGATCTGCAGCGCAGCGGATTCACCTGCCGGAAGCATCGCATCCAGATGATGATGAAGCTGGGCTGAAAAGATTGTCCCGAGAGCGGCAGTCCCGATGGAGCCCCCCATCAGACGAAACAGGATCGCCCCCGAGGTCGCGACCCCCAGATCCCGATAGTCGACTGAATTCTGGATGGCGATGACAAGGACCTGCATCACCATTCCCAGTCCGAACCCGATCCACAGAAAATACAGGGACGATTCGAGACTTCCCGCATCCGGGGCCATCTGAGAGACCAGCCAGAGTCCGCTGGACATCACCGCCATCCCCAAGATCGGGAAGCTTTTGTAGTGTCCAGTCCGGCTGATGATCTGCCCGGACGTGATCGACATCGTGAGCACGCCCCCCATCAGCGGAAGCAACTGCATCCCAGAGCCGGTCGGCGTCATCCCCCGAACGACCTGCAAATACACTGGGAGATAGGTCACCGATCCCCACAACGAAAATCCGACCACCATTCCCAGCAACGAGCAGACCCAGAACGATCGGTTCAGAAAGAGCCGGAGGGGCAACACCGGTTCCCGCGCGACTTTCTCGACCGCGATGAACAACACAAGCGAAACTCCGATCACCCCCAGCAGTCCCAGAATCGGGGGTGAAGTCCAGTCGTAATCCGTCCCCCCCAGATCGGTGACGAGGATGACCGACGACAGCAGGACCGCAAAGACAATTGATCCCAGATAATCAATGGAATGTCGCACCGTCACGGAGCGGGCAGGGAGCGTAACAGCAAGAACAAAAAGGGCGAATACTCCCAGCGGGAGATTGATGTAGAAGATCCAGCGCCAGCTCCAGGCATTGGTGAGATACCCCCCGACCAGCGGTCCCACCACACTCGCCACGCCGAAGACGGCCCCGAACAGTCCCTGATACTTTCCACGCTCGCGCGGCGGGACAATATCCCCCACCGTCGCCTGCGTCGTAACCATTAATCCGCCCCCTCCCAGTCCCTGCACGAACCGGAAGACGATCAATTCCATCATGGAGCGGCTCAATCCGCACAAGGCTGAACCGATCAGGAAAATGACAATGGCCGACTGAAGAACCACCTTCCGACCATAAAGATCCCCCAGCTTGCCATAGATCGGCGTGACAATCGTCTGGGCCAGCAGATAGGCCGTCACAACCCAAGAAAGGCGATCGAGCCGCTTCATCTCTCCGACAATCGTCGGCAACGCAGTCGTCACGATGGTCGAGTCGAGCGCTGCCAGCATCAGGGAGAGCATCAGCCCTACAAAGATGAAGACTTTCTGTCGTCGTGTGACCGGAGCGGGGACGACGTCGAGTGGAGACACATCCATACTGATTGATTTCTTTCCTGTTGCGCCGCTTACGATTCTTCACTATTGCACAGGATGTGCAGATTCCACCCGATCGCCCGGACCGGATGACTGAAAAAATGCGAAATAACAGTCTATGGGAAAACAACGCAAGCCGATGGGATCAAATCCGTGGCTTCCCAGACAGTCTGGTCGCTTTCGATGCCCAGAGTCTTTCACAAGCGTTCAGGAAAATCCGGAGGGGCGAAATTCCGTTCGCGAATGACAACGCCGAATAGCTCACTCATGGAGAAATCAACACCTGTTTTCTCATTCCGGACAAAAATCCGGGCAATGGTGGGGGGCGTTTGAAGTCCCGGGCGTCACCAGCCAGAATAGGGGAAGCACAAACGAGTCTCTCAAGAGGGGAAAAACCGGAACCCTTTTGGTGGCTTCCATTTTCATTGCCAAAGTCCATTGTCATGAATGATCCGGACCCGCCGGATCTGCGGAGTTGTCGATTTATGAGCGGACGTAATCCCTTCAGTGCGGAACACAAGCTGCAGACCAAGGCAGGCGAATTCACAATTCATCGGCTCAGCAGACTGACCGAGCTGGGGAAGGGGGATGTCTCTCGACTGCCATTTTCCATCCGGGTGTTGCTCGAATCTGCCCTCCGCTCCTGCGATGGCTACATCGTTTCTGAACAGGACGTTCTGAACATCCTGAACTGGCAACCACAGCAGAAAGAGCCGACCGAAATCCCGTTCATGCCGGGCCGAGTCGTCCTGCAGGACTTCACGGGGGTCCCCGCAGTCGTGGATCTGGCAGCCCTTCGAGCTGCGATGGTCCGGATGGGGGGAGATCCAAAGAAGATCAATCCTCTGGTCCCTTGCGATCTGGTGATTGACCACAGCGTTCAGGTCGATGCCTTCGCCTCGGGGGAAGCCCTGCAGAAGAACCTGGAATACGAATTCGAACGGAACCGGGAACGATATCAGTTCCTGAAATGGGGCCAGAAGGCCTTCCAGAACTTCCGCGTCGTCCCGCCCGCGACCGGAATTGTTCATCAGGTGAACCTGGAATATCTGGCCAGCATCGTCCTGACCAAAGACGGCGTTGCCTACCCGGATTCGCTGGTCGGAACCGATTCCCATACCACAATGATCAACGGCCTCGGAATCGTTGGCTGGGGCGTCGGGGGAATTGAAGCGGAAGCAGTCATGCTGGGGCAGCCCATTTACATGCTGCTTCCGGAAGTGGTCGGGTTCAAACTGACCGGACAACTCCCCGAGGGAGCGACCGCAACCGACCTCGTGTTGACCGTGACACAGATGCTCCGCCGTCATGGCGTGGTTGGCAAGTTCGTCGAATTTTACGGACCGGGACTCTCCGCAATGTCCCTTCCGGATCGCGCGACCATCGCCAATATGGCCCCGGAATACGGAGCCACGATGGGATTCTTCCCGGTGGACGCCGAATCCCTGCGGTATCTCGAACGGACCGGCCGGCCCGCCGAACTGATTGATCTGGTCGAGAAGTATTACAAGGCACAGGGGATGTTCCGCACGGACGACTCTCCCGAGCCGGAATTCAGCACCACGCTGTCGCTGGACCTTTCGGAAGTCGCCCCATCGATGGCCGGTCCCAAGCGACCGCAGGACCGTATTCTGCTCAGCGGGATGAAGAGCCAGTGGCAGCAGGATCTGGGGACCACATTCGGGAAGGCAGCTCCCACAGCCGACTCCACTCCGGGGCATATGACAGACGAAGGGGCCCCTGCTCCTGCAGCGACAGCCGTTGCAGCTGATCCCGGATTCGACGGAGTAGAGGTCGAGTACGATGGAAACAGCTTCAAGCTGAAGCATGGTTCAGTCGTGATCGCAGCCATCACCAGCTGCACCAATACCAGCAATCCAAGCGTGATGATTGCTGCTGGTCTTCTGGCACGAAATGCCGCCAAGAAGGGACTGAGCCGAAAGCCCTGGGTCAAGACCTCCCTCGCTCCCGGAAGCCGCGTCGTCACCAGCTATCTGGAACGGGCCGGACTGACTCCTTATCTCGACAAGCTCGGCTTCCAGCTGGTCGGGTATGGCTGCACAACCTGCATCGGGAACAGTGGTCCACTCCCCGACCCCATTGCCGATGCGATTCAGCAGAACGATCTGGTCGCCTGTTCGGTCCTCTCCGGAAACCGCAACTTCGAAGGCCGGATCAATCCGCACGTTAAAGCAAACTATCTGGCCAGCCCGCCGCTGGTGGTCGCCTATGCCATCGCCGGGACCACAGATATCGACCTGACCACCGAACCGATCGGACAGGACAGCAGCGGGAAGGATGTCTTCCTTTCCGACATCTGGCCCTCGCAGAAAGAGATCGCTGACGCAATCGCATCGGCGATGTCTCCCGAGATGTTCATCGAGCAGTATTCCAAAGCGACCCAGGGTCCGCCGGAGTGGCAGGCGATTGAAGGAGGGACAGGTGACCTGTTCCAGTGGGACGAGAAGAGCACCTACGTTCAGGAACCACCGTTCTTCGTCAACATGCCGGCTGTTCCCGCTCCCATTCAGTCGATCACCGGGGCTCGCGTCCTCGTGAGCGTTGGGGATTCGACCACCACTGACCATATCTCTCCCGCCGGTTCGATCAAAAAGGACTCCCCCGCAGGGAAATACCTTCAGGAGAACGGTGTCACTCCGGCCGACTTCAACAGCTATGGAAGTCGTCGCGGAAATGACCGCGTCATGACCCGTGGAACGTTCGCCAATATTCGACTGCGAAACCTGATCGCCCCGGGGACCGAAGGGGGAGTGACGAAATACTTCCCCGAGGACGAGATCATGTCGATCTATGACGCCTCGATGAAGTATCAGGCCAATGGCGTTCCTCTGGTCGTTCTGGCAGGCAAGGAATACGGAACAGGTTCATCCCGGGACTGGGCTGCGAAGGGAACCCAGCAACTGGGAATCAAGGTGGTCATTGCCGAAAGCTTTGAACGGATTCACCGTTCGAACCTGATCGGAATGGGAATCCTGCCACTCCAGTTCCGTCCCGGAGAAAATCGGGAAGTCCTTGGACTGGACGGAACAGAAACGTTCGATGTGGCTCTCTCCGATGACCTCAAACCCGGACAGGCTGTCGAAGTGACCGCCCATCGTGCCGATGGGGATGCCGTCCACTTCGTCACCACCTGCCGAATCGATACGCCAGTGGAAGTGGAGTATTACCGCAACGGCGGAATTCTCCACACGGTGCTGCGGCAGCTTCTCAAGAAGTAACCGCACCGTCACCGGAACAGATCAGGAACAACGTTCGGCCGTACACCGGGAGTGTGCGGCCTGACGTTTTGGGATACTCTGTTTTCAATCACAATCTCCGCGGTTTTGCGTCTCGACAGAAAGTTCGAACATGGAACGTCCCGCTCATACACAACAACCGTTACCGGAACCGACGATCCACCTGACCGAAGGCTGGCACTGTCTGCATCAGTACTACACCGTTGATGCCGTCCAGTTACGGGGACTGAGTGCTGGTGACCGGATGTTGGGGCGGGATGAAGTCTGCGACATTCTCAGCCCCGGATTTCATGGAGCAACTGAGCGTCTGCAGGTCTTCGCTGTCTCAGGACACAAGGCTGACTTCGGAATCATGATGCTCGACAAGGACCCGCTCCGGATTGATGCCCTGACTCAGGACATCCGGAACAGCCGCCTTGGTCCGGCACTGAAACGGACGTACTCCTTCGTTTCCATTACGGAAGTCTCAGAGTACGTCCCAACGGTGGAACAATACGCGGAAAAACTCCGCCAGCTCGGATCGAAGCCGGATGATCCCTCCTATCAGGCCAAGGTCAAGGCCTATGAACAGCGGCTTCCGATGATGAACAAGCAGCGGTTGTACCCGGATATGCCTGCATGGCCGGTTCACTGCTTCTATCCCATGAACAAGATTCGTCACCCGCAGGCGAACTGGTATCAGCTCCCCTTCAGCGAGCGATCCGCACTGATGGCGGAACATGCCACCTCCGGAATCAAGTTCGCTGGCAAGGTGACTCAGCTCATCACGGCATCGACCGGACTGGACGACTGGGAATGGGGTGTGACACTCTGGGGCCGTTCTCCCGAATACATCAAGGAGATCGTTTACACCATGCGGTTTGATCAGGCGAGTGCCCGATACGCTGAGTTCGGACCGTTTTATCTTGGCTACATCATGAGCCCGGAAGACCTGTTCAAGCACCTGCGAATTGGCTGATTGCCGTCAGCGTCGTTTCCAGGGATCGGGGGAAATCCGACCTCTCGTGCGGGTCTGGAACTTGTGAAAATGAACCGATCTCCGGACACTGTATTCAAGGAATAAGGGGATCAGGTCATCAGCCGATTTTCCTGAAGGAGATTCAAATGGAATCTCGCCATCAGGCAAGGGGCGGAAGTGGTGATCGATCCGACAGCGAACCGGCAGCATAGCTCGCTCTTCGCTGTTCAGGGGCCGCTTAGCAACAGGATCCGTCATGAGTCCAGCCAAAGATGATGATGTGATTCGAATTTTGCCTGCGGAAGACTCCACTCCTTCAACAACGCCGACGGCCCCGGTTTCTCCAATCGCGTCGAAAAGCCGATCCAAACCCCGTCCCGCTCCGCGACTCGTCTCGCTGGATGCGTTTCGGGGTTTCATCATGTTGATGCTCGCAGCACATGGATTCGGCATTCTGGCCCTCTCCAACACCCCGGCGGATCGTCCCCTGTGGTCGATCATTGACAGGGAGACCACCCAGCGTGTGGCGTTTCACTTTAATCACCCACCGTGGCAAAGCAGTTTTGTCCCGGGAACACACGATGCCACCATCGGGACGCAGTGGCTTCATGTTGGTGTTTCATTCTGGGATCTGATCCAGCCGGCCTTTATGTTCATGGTCGGGGTCTCACTCCCCTTGTCGATCTCAAGACGAGAGACCATTGGCCAGTCCAAATGGAAGCGAGGCGTCCACGCCTTCATCCGCTCCGTCGTTCTCGTTCTGATGGGGGTTTTCCTCTATTCGCTCAACAGCTCCGCCACCAACTGGATTTTCCCGAACGTTCTGGCCCAGATCGGACTGGGGTACTTCTTCGTCTATCTGCTGACCGGACAGAAAATCTGGATTCAGACAACGGCGTTCCTCGTGATTCTGGTCGGGACNTGGGCCNCNGTCCATTTCACCCCTCCTCCCACAGATTACGTCCCGGANAAGGTCGCTGCGTCGAGAGAACGAGGGGAAGTNTACGCTCCCCCCTATCGGCAGTGGTCAAAGAACGGGAATGCGTTCAGCACCTTTGACCGATGGTTTCTCAATCTCTTCCCTCGCGCCGAATCCGAAGGCCCCTTTGAGTTTAACCGTGGGGGTTACCAGACTCTCAATTTCGTCCCCAGCATGGCAACGATGCTTCTCGGCGTCTTTTGCGGGCAAATTCTCCTGAGTCAGACGGAGGCCCGCAGGAAGGTTCTCTGGCTGATCCTTCTCGCGGTAATCCTGTGGGGACTGGGTGTGATCACCGGGGCAACCTGTTGTCCCATCGTCAAGCGGATCTGGACCCCGTCATGGGTTCTGTTCAGCGGGGGTTATGTCGTCGGAATGCTGGCGATCTTCGCACTGTTGTTCGACGTCCTTCCCCTCAAAGCCCTCGCGTTTCCCTTTGTGGTGATCGGCGCGAACTCGCTCCTGGTCTATTTCCTCGGGGAACTTCTGACCGGCTGGCTCGCGGAAAATGTCCGTCGTCATTTCGGAGGGATCATGGAAGCGACGCTCGGCTGGATTGCCAATACGTTCCATCTGCTGAAAAATCTCGACGTCCCCGCTTCCGAAGCGGGAGCCGTGATGATGAGCGAATTCGCCCCCGTGGTGAATGCTGTCTCTGCCGTCGTGATGATCTGGCTGTTCTGCTACTGGCTCTATCGCCA
>Ga0065721_10009806_pt1 | contig 11161 bp, 9 predicted proteins | sample Mesricmetagenome_FD_59108 | JGI IMG/M metagenome (GOLD analysis project Ga0065721, IMG submission 59108) | Mesophilic microbial community from rice straw/compost enrichment Sample: eDNA_1 v2 (version 2) | ecosystem: Engineered > Solid waste > Grass > Composting > Bioreactor | place: USA: Davis...
CGCCAGCTCGCTCAGGATCGGCTGCACCTCCGCCTGCAGCCGTTCGCCGAGCCGCTTCAACCGGCTGCCGAGCGTCATCAGGCCAAGGGAGCGGAGCGTGTCTTCATGTGAGGATTTGTTTAACATGTTATATATCGTCTTATATAAATAACAGCATGTCAAGGTGGAGACCCGAGCGGCCGGGCATCACCTTGCGATCCTTGGCCCGAACGGACCGCCAGTCGCGACGGATCATCCTCCGTCAGGTTTCCATCCGCCTCACGACGCTCCCGTCAGCCGCGCCACGAGCCCCCGCGCTCCCGCCGTTACGTCCGCCCAGGTCGTATCGAAGCCGGCCGCTTCGCCGTAATAGGGATCGGCCACCGCCTCGCCGGCACGGCCCGGGACATGGTCGAGCAGCAGGCTCACCTCGGCGCCTGCGCCTGCCGGGCGCAGCGCGAGGAGCCGGGCGAGATTGTCGTGGTCGAGCGCGACGACATGGGTGAAATGCGAAAAATCCTCGCGCACCACCTGCCGGGCGCGATAGCCGCTGATGTCGACGCCGTTGCGGGCGGCCACGGCCTGCGCCCGCCTGTCGGGCGCCTTGCCGACGTGCCAGTGCCCCGTGCCGGCCGAATCGACAAGGAGGTCGAGCCCCGCCCGCGATGCCTCGGCCCGCATGGCCGCCTCCGCCAGCGGCGAGCGGCAGATGTTGCCGAGGCAGACGAAGAGCACGGCNGGTCTATCGGGCATCGAGGCTTTCCCAGGGCGGCGACGGCCGGGAGGGGCCGCCGCCTGTCCTTTACCACAATCGCCGGGCGCATCGCTCCTGCCCACAGGCGCCGTGCGGGACCGCCCTCACACCATCGGCGGGTTGAGCCGCGCAAAACCCTCCTGCCGGTGATAGGGGAAATGCGGATAGGGCGGCGTCACGCGGCTCGCCGCGTCGAGCTTCGCCATCTGCTCGGCGGTGAGGTGCCAGCCCAGGGCGCCGAGGTTGTCGCGCAGCTGCGCCTCGTTGCGGGCGCCGATGATGACGGAGGCCACGGTCGGGCGCGCGATGAGCCAGTTGAGGGCGATCTGCGGTACCGTGCGCCCGGTCTCGGCGGCGATCTCGTCGAGCGCGTCGACGACCCGATAGAGCCGCTCCTCCGGCACAGGCGGGCCGAAGTCGGCGGTTTCGTTGAGGCGGCTGCCGGCGGGCGCGGGCGCGCCGCGTCGGATCTTGCCGGTCAGCCGTCCCCAGCCCAGCGGGCTCCAGACGAGGGCGCCGACGCCCTGGTCCTGCGCAAGGGGCATCAGGTCCCACTCGTAGTCGCGGCCGACGAGCGAGTAATAGACCTGGTGCGCCACGTAGCGCGGCCAGCCGTGCCGTTCTGCGACGGCGAGGGACTTCATGAGCTGCCAGCCGGCGAAGTTGGAGACGCCGACATAGCGGACCTTGCCGGCGCGCACGAGCGCGTCCAGCGTCGCCAGCACCTCCTCCACGGGGGTGCCGGCGTCGAAGGCGTGCAGCTGCAGGAGGTCGATGTAATCCGTGCCGAGGCGGCGCAGCGCATCCTCGGTCGCCTTCACCAGCCGGGGGCGCGAGGCGCCGGCATCGTTCGGCCCCTCACCCACGGGCAGCGCCGTCTTGGTGGAGATCAGCACCTTGTCGCGCCGGCCGCGGATCGCCTCGCCCAGCACCTCCTCCGAGGCGCCGTCGGAATAGACGTCGGCCGTGTCGAACAGGTTGAGGCCGGCCTCGAGGCAGATGTCGAGGAGACGCCGCGCCTCGCCGGCATCCGTGGTGCCCCAGGCGCCGAAGAGCGGCCCCTTGCCCCCAAAGGTCCCTGCGCCGAAGGACAGGACCGGCACCTTCAGCCCCGATGCTCCCAACCGCCTGAATTCCATCGTCCATCTCCTGTTCGTCGGCCGCACGGCCGCTCGCGGTGAGAGATGGAACCAGCCGGCGGCGTGAACTAGCATGGTGGAAGGCACAGGATCTGTGACTTCAGTTCACATCGAACGGGATAGAACGACCTTATGAGTCGTCTCGACATCAACCGCTCCGGCGAGATGGAGGTGTTCGCGCGCGTCGTCGAGCTCGGCGGCTTCTCGGCCGCGGCGCGCCGCATCGGCATGACGCCCTCGGCGGTCAGCAAGCTCGTGGCGCGGCTCGAAGGCCGCCTCGGCGCGCGGCTGGTGCACCGCTCCACCCGCCAGCTGCGGCTCACGCCCGAGGGCGAGGCGTTCTACGGCCGCTGCCGTGCGGTCCTCGCCGCGATCGCCGAGGCCGAGCGCGAGGCGGCGGCGGGCGCCGTGCCGCGCGGGCGCGTGCGCGTCAACAGCAACGTGCCCTTCGGGCTGCACTGGCTGACGGGGCTCGTGCCCGGCTTCCTCGCGCGCTATCCGGAAATCACCCTCGACATCGTCGCGACCGACATGGTCATCGACCTCATCGACGAGCGCGCCGACGTCGCCATCCGCGTCGGGCCCATGCGCGCCTCGCCGCTCATCGCGCGCAAGCTCGGCGAGAGCCGCATGGCCGTCGTCGCCTCGCCGGACTATCTCTCCCGCCACGGCGCGCCGGCGACGCTCGAGGAGCTCGAAAGGCACAACCGCATCGCCTTCAACTTCACCCGCCTCGTCGCCGGCTGGCCTTTTCGCGACGGTTCAGGCGCGACGGTCACCGTGCCGCCCGCCGGCAATGTCCTCGTCGGCGACGGCGAGAGCGCGCGCCGCCTCGCGCTCGCCGGGGCTGGCCTTGCCCGCCTGTCGCATTTCCACATCGGGCCGGACCTCGCCGCCGGCCGGCTCGTCGAGGTGCTCGCCGACCTGAACCCCGGCGATACCGAAACCATCCATGCCGTCTTCATCGGCCAGGGGGCGCAACTGCCGGCCCGGGTGCGCGTGTTCCTCGACTATCTCGCGGCCCACGCGCGGGTCGGCTGACCAGCTCGGCGCGCATATTTTCGTTTTCGCTTTCGTTGTGGTCGAATTGTTTTCGCTAGCTATTTCGCTTATGCTGCTGCAGGTTGAGCTGGCGCGGCTGGTGGCTGCGCGACCCGGCAAGGGAACGGAGCTAAAGGCGTGCAGGAGAAGGTCTTCGACCTCGCCATCATCGGAGGGGGCGTCAACGGCTGCGGCATCGCGCGCGATGCGGCCGGACGAGGGCTTTCGACTGTCCTCTTCGAGCAGAACGACCTTGCCAGCGGCACCTCCTCCGCCTCCACCAAGCTCATCCACGGCGGCCTGCGCTATCTCGAATATTACGAGTTTCGCCTGGTGCGCGAGGCGCTGATGGAGCGCGAGGTGCTGTGGAAGCTCGCGCCGCACATCATCCGGCCGCTGCGCTTCGTGCTGCCGCACCATGCCGGTCTCAGACCCGCCTGGATGCTGCGCCTCGGCCTGTTTCTCTACGATCATCTCGGCGGCCGGAAGCTGCTGCCGGCGACGCGCAGCCTCGACCTGCGCCGCGACCCGGTCGGCAGACCGCTCAAGGGCGGCTATTCCACGGCCTTCGAATATTCCGACTGCTGGGTGGAGGATGCGCGCCTCGTCGTGCTCAATGCCCGGGACGCAGCGGAGAGGGGCGCCGCCATCCACCCGCGCACGCGCGTCATCGGCGCCGAGCGGCACGGCGATCACTGGGTGGTCACCGCCGATCGGCGCAGCGACGGCGCCCGCGTGACGGTGAAGGCCCGCATGCTGGTCAATGCCGCCGGCCCCTGGGTGGCCGACGTGCTGGCCGGCATCGTGCGCGAGAAGGCGCCGGCGGGCGTGCGCCTCGTGCAGGGCAGCCACATCGTCGTGCCGAAGCTCTACGACCACGACCGCTGCTACATCTTCCAGAACGGCGATGGCCGCATCGTCTTCGCCATTCCCTACGAGCATGATTTCACGCTCATCGGCACCACCGACCTCGACTACCGGGGCGACCCCGCCGCTGTCAGGGCGAGCGAGGAGGAGATCGGCTATCTCTGCGCGGCGGCGAGCGAATATTTCGCCAGGCCCGTGCGGCGCGAGGACGTGGTGTGGACCTATTCGGGCGTGCGGCCGCTCTATGACGACGGCGCCTCAAAGGCGCAGGAAGCGACGCGCGACTATGTGCTCAAGCGCGAGGGCGAGGGGCGCGAACCTTTGCTCCTCTCCGTCTTCGGCGGCAAGATCACGACCTACCGGCGCCTCGCCGAGGCGGTGCTCGACAAGCTCGCGCCGCAGCTGCCCGAGGCTGCGCGCGCCAAGGCCGGGTGGACGGCGGGCGAGCCGCTGCCGGGCGGCGATTTCCCCCACGACGGCTACGACGCGCTGACGCGCCGCATCGCCGGCGAGCATCCCTATCTCGGCGGGGGCATCGCGGCGCGCCTCGCCCGGTCCTACGGCACGCGCGCCTTCATCATCCTCGAGGGTGCCCGCGCCATGGCGGACCTCGGGCGCCAGTTCGGCGCCGGCCTCAGCGAGCGCGAGGTGGACTATCTCATGCGCGAGGAATGGGCGATGACGGCCGAGGACGTCCTGTGGCGGCGCTCCAAGCTCGGCCTGCGTCTGACGCGGGAAGAGGCGGCCGTGCTCGACGATTTCATGGCCGCGCGGCTCAGGCAGGCCGCCTGAGCCGTGGCGCGGGCGATGCGCGTCCGCTAGCGTCGGCCACGACAAGAAGCCGAACCGGAGGAAACATTCCTTGGCCACCTACGTTCTCGCCATCGACCAGGGCACCACCTCCTCGCGGGCCATCCTCTTCCGGCCCGACACCTCGATCGCCGCGGTGGCGCAGCGCGAGTTCCCGCAGCATTTCCCCGCCTCGGGCTGGGTGGAGCACGAGCCGGAGGACCTGTGGGGAACGACGCTCGCGACCTGCCGCGAGGCGCTCCACAAGGCCGCCGCCTCCGCCCGCGAGGTGGCCGCCATCGGCATCACCAACCAGCGCGAGACGACGGTGGTGTGGGACAGGGCGAGCGGCCGGGCCATCCACCGCGCCATCGTCTGGCAGGACCGGCGCACGGCGCCGCTCTGCGCCCGGCTCAAGGAGGAGGGGCACGAGCCGCTCTTCACGGCGCGCACCGGCCTCATCCTCGATCCCTATTTCTCGGGCACCAAGATCGCCTGGATCCTCGACAACGTGCCCGGCGCGCGGGCGCGGGCCGAGCGCGGCGAGCTCGCCTTCGGCACCGTCGACAGCTTCCTCCTGTGGCACCTCACCGGCGGAAAGGTCCATGCGACGGACGCGACCAACGCGGCGCGCACGCTTCTCTTCGACATCCACAAGGGGGACTGGGACGAGGATCTCATGCGCATCCTCGGCGTGCCCCGCTCCATGCTGCCCGAGGTGCGGGACTGCTCGGGCAAGTTCGGCGAGAGCGATGCCGCGCTCTTCGGCGCGCCGATCAGCATCTGCGGCATCGCCGGCGACCAGCAGGCGGCCACCGTCGGCCAAGCCTGCTTCACGCCCGGCATGGTGAAATCGACCTACGGCACGGGGTGCTTCGCGCTCGTCAATACAGGCGACGCGCCCGTCGCCTCCAGGACCAAGCTGCTCACCACCATCGCCTATCAGCTCGACGGCCGGCGCACCTATGCGCTCGAGGGCTCCATCTTCGTTGCGGGGGCGGCGGTGCAGTGGCTGCGCGACGGCCTCGGCGTCATCAAGGACGCCGCCTCGACGGGCCAGCTCGCGGAGGATGCCGACCCGACGCAGGAGGTCTATCTCGTGCCGGCCTTCGTCGGCCTCGGCGCCCCTCACTGGAACCCGGACGTGCGCGGCGCGCTCTTCGGCCTGACGCGCGGCACCGGCCCGGCCGAGCTCGCCCGCGCGGCGCTGGAGAGCGTCTGCTACCAGACCGCCGATCTCCTCGCCGCCATGCGCGCCGACTGGCCCCAGGCGGATGGCGCCGAGACGGTGCTGAGGGTCGACGGCGGCATGGTGGCCTCCGACTGGACGATGCAGCGCCTCGCCGACCTGCTCGCCGCCCCGGTCGACCGGCCGGTGGTGAAGGAGACGACGGCGCTCGGCGCCGCCTATCTCGCTGGCCTGGCGGCCGGCGTGTTCCCGGCGCCCGCGCAGTTCGCGGATCTCTGGCGGGTGGAACGGCGCTTTGCGCCCGCCATGAGCGAATCGCTGCGCAACGCGAAGCTCGCGGGCTGGCGCGAGGCCGTGGCGCGGCTCGTCATGCCGGTGGGTTAGGCCCTACAGCACCTCCTCCAGCCAGTCGTAGACGACGGCGAGGCCGAGTGGCAGGTTGCCGACCTGGCAGTGCATGTCCGCCCCCTCCGCGCGGGTGAAGACGTGGCGCGTCACGCGGCCGCCGGCCCGCGACGCGAAGACGTCGAGCTGGCGCAGGGCCTCCTCGCCCTCCCCTTCACCCACAACGGCGAGCGTCGGGCAGGCGATGCGCTCGAGCCCCTCCTCGGCGCGGAAATCGGCAAGGCGCTTCAGCCAGGCGTGCGAGCCGTCGACCCCGTAGCGCCGGCAGGCGGACTTGAACGAGAGCTTCATCGTCACCGGCATCATCTCGTCCGGGATCTCGTCCACATAGGCGAGCGGCAGGTCCTCCATCTCCTCCGCGCCGGGCGGCATGAAGCCGAGGAGATAGGCCTTGAGGTCGACGATGGGGGAGTTGAGGACGAGGGCCTTGAGCCGCGCGTCGTGGATGGCGGCGCGCGTCGCGAAATAGCCGCCGAAGCTCACACCGTAGAGCCCGAGCCTGTCGCCGTTGACCTCCGGCCGCGCCAGCGCCGCGTCGATGACGGCGGCGAGCGGCGCCTCATAGTCCGGCCGGAAGATGAGATCGGGATAGCGGCGCATGGCCGAGACCTGGCCCGGCCCCTGGGCGAGCAGCACGTTGAAGCCGCGCTCCAGGCCGGCGCGGGCCGCGGCGAAGAACATCTCCTCGTTGGTGCCGTCGAAGCCGGTGATGGCGACGAGCGTGCGCCCGCCGACCGCGCCGCCCGCCGGCGCGCAGAAATAGCCGGGCAGCAGCAGGTCCCCGAAGGGAATGTCGATGGCGGTGACGTGGTCCGCGAAGAGGGGCATCGCCGCGGCGAAGCAGCGCTGACTCGCGAGGCCGTATTGCAGCGCCTCGCCGACGAAGGGGTCGCAGAAATATTCGGCCGACCGGTAGTACATCGAGGCCCGGCCGTAATGATCGCGCGCGCTGACGCGATGGCCGCGGCCCAGCGCCACATCCGCCAGGCGCTCGATGCCGGCGGCGAGATCGGCGAAACGGCGCGGCCATTCGCGCGGCGTTTCGTCGAGCCCGGCCCGGGCGGCGAAGATCTCTCCCGGCGCACCGCCGCCATAGCTGGCGGGGCCCAGCATCCGCATGAGCTGGAAATCGAGCTCGGGATTGGCAAATCCTGTGATGCGCGTTGCCGTGCGTTCGATTGCCGCCATGCGTCATCTCTCCCCGATACGTGTTGATCCCTGCCCCCGCGAGGGGGCATTAGTGGCAAAACTGGCTGGTTGCGCTAAGCCGCGCGCGGAACGGAGGCATCTTACGTCCATGAGCGACCGTATAGAAACCGATGTCGTCATCGTCGGCGCAGGGCCCGTCGGGCTCTTCGCCGTCTTCGAGCTCGGGCTCCTCGACATTCGCGCCCATCTCATCGACATCCTGCCGAAGGTCGGCGGCCAGTGCGCGGAACTCTATCCGGAAAAGCCGATCTACGACATTCCCGCCTTTCCCATGGTCACCGGCCAGGGGCTCGTCGACAATCTCATGGCGCAGATCGAGCCCTTCCACCCGACCTTCCACCTCTCGGAGATGGTGGAGACGCTCGAGAGCCTCGGCACCGCCGAGGCGCCGCTNTTCCGCCTCAGGACCGACGCGGGNACGGAATTCATCACNAAGGCCATCATCATCGCCGCCGGGGGNGGCTCCTTCCAGCCCAAGAAGCCGCCGATCCCCGGCATCGANGGCTTCGAAGGCTCCAGCGTCTTCTATGCCGTGCGGCAGATGGAGCCCTTCCGCCACAAGCGCATCCTCATCGTCGGCGGCGGCGATTCGGCCCTCGACTGGACGGTGAACCTCGCGCCGCTCGCCAAGCGCCTGACGCTGCTGCACCGGCGGGACGCCTTCCGCGCGGCGCCCGACACCGTCAACAAGATGCGCGCGCTCGTGGCGGATGGGACGATGGACTTCCACCTCGGCCAGGTGGTCGCGCTCGAGGGCAAGGCGCCGGTGCTGGAGGGGGCCGTGGTGCGCCGCGACGACGGCTCGACCTTCACCATCGCCTGCGACGTGCTGCTGCCCTTCTTCGGGCTGACCATGAAGCTCGGCCCCATCGCCGAGTGGGGCCTCAACCTCCACGAGAACCTCATCCCCGTCGATACCGAGAAGTTCGAGACGAGCGTGCCCGGCATCTTCGCCATCGGCGACATCAACACCTATCCGGGCAAGCTGAAGCTCATCCTCTCGGGCTTTCACGAGGGGGCGCTCGCCGCCCAGCGCGTCTTCCACTACGTCTATCCGGACAAGCGCCTCGTCTTCCAGTACACCACGTCCTCCACCAGCCTGCAGAAGAAGCTCGGGGTCCACGCCTGAGCCCGCCCTGCGCCGTGGACATGCCGCCCCGGCTCGCCCGCGGCTTGACGCTGGCCGCCCCGCCGTCGTCACATGGCCTCAACGAGCATCCGACGCACGGCGGCGGGTGCCATTGACGGGGAGGTGGGATGACACTGTCGATCTTCGATCTGTCGGGCCGGACGGCCCTCGTCACGGGCTCGGGCCAGGGCATCGGGCTCGCCATCGCCCGCGGCCTTGCCGCAGCGGGCGCGCGCGTCGTCCTCAACGGGCGTGATGCGGCCAAGCTCGACAAGGCGGCCGGGCTCATCCGGGCGGCGGGCGGCCAGGCGGTCGCAATGCCGTTCGACGTGACCGACCCCACGGCCGCGCGCGAGGGCATCGCCCGCATCGAGCACGAGGTCGGCCCGCTCACCATCCTCGTCAACAATGCCGGAATCCAGCGCCGCGCCCCGCTGGAAGATTTCGCCGACGAGGACTGGCACCAGATCATCCACACCAATCTCGACAGCGTCTATTACGTCGGGCAGGCCGCGGCGCGGCACATGATCCCGCGGGGCTACGGCAAGATCATCAATATCTGCTCCGTCATCAGCGAACTCGCGCGCCCGACCATCGCCCCCTATGCGGCGAGCAAGGGCGCGGTGAAGATGCTGACCAAGGGCATGGCCGCCGACTGGGGCCGCCACGGCATCCGCGTCAACGGCATCGGCCCGGGCTTCTTCGCCACCGAGATGAACAGAGCCCTCGTCGAGAACGCCGACTTCTCCGCCTGGCTGTCGAAGCGCACGCCACTCGGCCGCTGGGGCGAGGTGGACGAGCTGGCGGGTGCCGCCATCTATCTCTCCGCACCGGCTTCGGACTTCGTGACCGGCCACGTGCTCTATGTCGACGGCGGCGTCACCGGCTCGCTCTGACGTCGCTGCAATCCATCGAAAACTCCGGGAAGGAAACACATGAATCAAATCGATTTGACGGGCCGCGTGGCGGTCGTCACCGGCGGCGCCCAGGGCATCGGCCGCGCGGTGGCCGAGCGCTTCAAGGCCTCCGGCGCGAAGCACATCGAGTTGTGGGACCGCGACGGCGCCCTGGCCGCCGAGGCGGCGAAGGAGATGGGCGAGGGCGTCTCGGCCCGCGCCGTCGACATCACCGACTATGCCGCCGTCGAGGCGGCCGCCAAGGCGGCTGAGGCGGCGCACGGGGCCGTCGACATCCTCGTCAACAGCGCCGGCATCGCCGGGCCGACGTTCAAGGCCTGGGAATACCCGCTCGAGGAATGGGCGCGCGTGCAGCGGATCAACGTCGACGGCACCTTCCATTGCTGCCGCGCGCTCGTGCCCGGCATGCGCGAGCGCAACTACGGGCGCATCGTGCTCGTCGCCTCCATCGCCGGCAAGGAGGGCAACCCCAACGCCTCGGCCTATTCGGCCTCCAAGGCCGCCGTCATCGGCTTCACCAAGTCGCTCGGCAAGGAGCTCGCCGACCGCAACATCGCGGTCAACTGCATCACGCCGGCCACCGCCAAGACGCGCATCCTCGAGCAGGTGAGCGAGGAATTCATCCAGTACATGCTGTCGAAGATCCCGCGCGGGCGCTTCGTCGAGGTGGAGGAAGTGGCGGGCATGGTCGCCTTCCTCGCGTCGGAGGACAACAGCTTCACGACGGGCGCCGTGTTCGACCTGTCCGGCGGGCGCGCCACCTATTGATGGCGCTTGAGCGGCATGGCTGGCCCCGCTAGCTTTGCCGCCATGATCGCCATGCCGCCCCTGCCCACCACCGTGCTCGGCGAGCGCCTGATGACGCTCGCCGCCGACCTCAACCAGCACACCGACGAGCCGGGGCGTCTGACGCGCCTCTACCTGTCGCCGGCCCATCGCGCCGCAGCGGAAGCGGTGAGGCGCATGATGGAGGCGGCGGGCATGCGCGCGCATATCGATGCCGCGGGCACCGTCGTCGGCCGTTACGAGGGGATCGAGCCGGGCGCGCCGGCGCTGCTCGTCGGCTCGCACATCGACACCGTGGTCGATGCCGGCAGCTATGACGGCATGCTCGGGGTGCTGGCGGGCATCGTCGCCGTGGAGGAGCTGGCCCGGCGCGGAGAGCGCATGCCCTTCGCCATCGAGGTGCTGGCCTTCGGCGACGAGGAGAACGTCCGCTTCCCCACCAACCTTTCGACCTCGCAGGCGATCGCCGGCACCTACGACCCGGCGTGGCTCGACGGCAAGGACTATGACGGCGTCAGCCTTCGCGAGGCGCTCCTGGCCTTCGGCGGCGACCCCGAGGCCGTGATGCGGCTCGGCCGCGATCCGGGCTCCGTCAAGGGCTACATCGAATTCCACATCGAGCAGGGGCCGGTGCTGGAGCGGGAAAACCTGCCGGTCGGCATCGTCAGCGCCATCAACGGCATCACCCGGGCGCGCGGCGTGGTGACGGGCGAGGCCGGCCACGCCGGCACCGTGCCCATGGCCCTCAGGCGCGATGCCTTCGCCGCCCTGAGCGAGATGAACCTCGCCGTCGAGCGCATCGGCGCCCGTGATCCCTCGACCGTGGCGACCATCGGCATGGCCAAGCTGTCGCCCAACGCCTCGAATGTCATTCCCGGCCGCGTCGACTTCATGCTCGACGTGCGCGCGCCGGACGATCCCGTGCGCCACGCCATCGTCGAGGAGATGGTGGCCGAG
>Ga0065721_10052785_pt1 | contig 11160 bp, 8 predicted proteins | sample Mesricmetagenome_FD_59108 | JGI IMG/M metagenome (GOLD analysis project Ga0065721, IMG submission 59108) | Mesophilic microbial community from rice straw/compost enrichment Sample: eDNA_1 v2 (version 2) | ecosystem: Engineered > Solid waste > Grass > Composting > Bioreactor | place: USA: Davis...
CCCGACAATGCACGTGTGAGGAAAAGCCAGTATTGTTCCAGGACCGGCTTGTCGAGCCCGAAGGACTGGATGACCTGAAGGCGCTCGGCCGGCGTCGCCGTCGGGCTCAGCAGCACGTCGACCGGATTGCCGACGAGATAAAGTCCGACGAACACCAGGACCGACATGACGAAAAGGGTCAGAATGGTCTGTATCGACCGGCTTAGCAGATAACCGCTCATAGGGATCAGCCTCCCAGCAACTTGGCCTCGGGCGGGGCAACGCGTCCATAGCGCGATATCCGCTCGATCAGCAGATTGATGAAGCCCGCCTCGTCCATATCGGTAACGACGGTCGCATCCGCGACATGGGCGATCTTCCGGTGGAAATCGGCGTAGGTGTGGCCCTTCGTGAGGCTGGTGACCTGCACGCCGACGGCGGCCTTCCGGCTTTTGAAAAGATCGGGCCGGATCAGCCAGGCGATCGTGGTGGCATCGTGAATGGGGCCCCCCGGCCGTCCGAAGCGGTCGATGTCACTGCGATCGAATCTGGAAAACAAATTGAAGAGCGCGGTGCCCGCTGGTCCACCCTCTTCGGCAAAACGCTCGAAATGCTTTTGCGTGAACAGCGCCTGGAACGTCATGTCGAGCGGCATGACCACGACCGGTACGCCGGACCGATAGACGATCTCGGCTGCGTGCGGGTCCGCATAGATGTTGAACTCCGCCCAGGGCGTGCGGTGGCCGAGCGCAGTGAACGCCCCGCCCATCGAGACGACCTGGCGAATACCGCGCGCCACATCGGGATGCTGGATCAGCGCGAGCGCGATATTGGTGAGCGGCCCGATGGCGCAGATGGTGATCGGATCGCCCGTTTCGGCAGCCTCGCGAGCCTTCCGGACGATGAAATGCACCGCATGCTCGTCAGCCGGCCTGACGCCGCTTCCGGCTACGAGATCATCGCCGAACGCGCCGATCCGTGCATATTTGCCGAAGACCTGATCCCTGACCAGCGGACCCGGCGCGCCCGCATGGACCGGGACGTCGCTCCGGCCGGACAGGCCGACGATCTTGCACGCGTTCGCGGCAGCGTCCTCCAGCGGAACGTTTCCCGCGACGACCGTGAGGCCAAGCACATCGATTTCCGGCGAGGCCAGCGCCATCAGGATGGCGGCGGCATCGTCGACGCCCGGATCGGTATCGATGATGACCTTGTGAACGCTCATGCCACGGCCTTCTCGGCATAGCGCGAAAGCCGCTCGAGGAAGAATTCGATCACGCCCTCGGCATCGACCCTGGTGACGATATCCGCATTGGGCTCCAGACCGCTCTTGCCATACCAGTCGGCAATCGTCTGCCCCATGCACAATTCGCTTTCATGCTCGACAAAGACGCGGGCACGCTGCGTCTCGAAGAGGCCGGGAGCGAGCAGATAGGCGATCACGAGCGGATCATGCAGCGGACCGCCGCGCGATCCGTAGCGGCGCACGTCGTTACGGTCCCAGAATGCCATCAGCTCGGCCAGGGTTTCGGAAATACGTCCGCTCACTTCGGAAAACTGCGCGACATGCTCCGGCTTCAACATGACCTGATGCGTCGCGTCGAGCGCCAGCGCCACGATCTGTACGCCGCTGGAAAAGACCACATGCGCCGCATGCGGATCGGCAAGAACATTGAATTCCGACGTCATGGTACGGTTGCCGGGTTCGCGATAGGCCCCGCCCATCATCACCACCCGCTCGATGCCCTCGGCGATCTGCGGCTTCATCCGCAAGGCGACCGCCAGATTGGTCATCGGTCCAAGACAACAGATTGTAATCCGTTTGCCTTCGTTTCCTGCAGCACTCAGCGTCTCGATGAGAAAATCAACCGCGGATTTGCTTTCGGCAGTCTTGACCGGTTCCGGCAGCGTGGTGTTGCCGAGGCCGTTCTTTCCGTGAAACTGGCCATAAATGGGCTCCCGGAACATCGGCCGGAAGCAACCGGCATGGACGGGGATGTCGGTCCGGCCGCCGAGCTCGCAAACCTGAAGGGCGTTGCGGACCGTCCGTTCGAGCGGCTGGTTGCCGCAGACGGGCGTGATGCCGAGGATTTCCAGTTCCGGAGAGACGAACGCAGTGAGAAGCGCGATCGCGTCGTCGATCCCGGGATCGCAGTCGATGATGATCGGAATTGCAGTCATTCTGAAATTGCCTGTGGTGTATCGAATGGGAAAACCGACGCTCAGAGAGCGCCGACATCGCGCAGCACGGCGCCGATCTCCGCACGGGCGGCCTCACCGAGCGCAGCCTGCGGAGCGATCGGCGCACCGACCGGAAAGCCTTGCAGTTCGAGCGCCGTCTTGATGCATGCGGCGATCGAATATTTCGCGAAGATTTCGTTGACCTTCCAGAGAGGCCGCTGCAGTTCCATGGCCTTAGCCCAGTCGCCTGCCCTTGCGGCCTCATAGAGAGCAATGCTCTGCCGAGGGACGATGCAGGCGGGACCGGCCATCCAGCCGACCCCGCCGATCATCATCACGCAAGCCGGAATATGAGCGGAAGCGGCGAACACGTCCATCCGGCCGCGGGTCCGCTCGATGATGGAGAGGAGGCGCCCGGTATTGGTGGAGGCATCCTTGATGTAGCGGATGTTCTCGACATGGCTCAGACGTTCGATGACCGGCAATGTCAGATCCGAGCGCTGAAACTGCGGATTGGTGTAGAGAACGACCGGACGTCCTTTCGCGGCTCTGGCGATCGCCGTGAAATAGGCTTCGACACCCTCGTCGCTGATCGGGAAATAGGCTTCCAGGATCGCCAGAATGCCATCGGCACCGGCCTCGACCATATATTCCGTCTGTGCAACGGCGTCGGCAGTCGACGTTGACGCCACGCCGGCGACAACGGGGACCCGGCCGCGATTGGCCGAAATCACCGTATCGACGACGTGACGTCTCTGCTCTTGGGAGAGATAGGCAAATTCGCCGGTGCTGCCGAGCGGCGTCAAACCATGGACGCCCGCCTCGACGAGATGATCCACCAGATCCGTCAGCACGCCGTCCATGACCTTGCCGGACTGATCGACCGGCGAGACGAGATAGGGGAATACGCCGCTGAAAGACATGATGGACCGTCCTTTCCGGGATTAGTTGGGCTTCACATAGTAGGGAAGCGTGTAACCATCCGAGCGGCCTTCGTAGGATAGCCCGTCTTTGACCGCCCAGGTGTTGGCCAGATAGAAGACGGGAATGACGCCGAGGTCGGTCATGGCGATTTCCGTCGCCTTCCTCAGAAGTTCCTCGCGCCTGGTATCGTCCAGCGTTCTGCGGGCTTCGGTCAAAGCCTTGTCGAATTCCGGATTGGAGTAACGGCCGCGATTGCCCTGCCCGGCCTTTTCGCCATAGGTTTCGAGGATCGGGCCGAGCACGCCGGATGCCTCGCCGGTTTCGACGGCGGCACCGCCCATGATGAAGCTGAATTCAAGCGCGGAAGCGCGGGTGAAATAGACACTACCGGGGAGCGTGGCCACTTCCGTCTTGACGCCGATGCGGCTGAAGAACTGGCCGATCGCCTGAGCGACCTTGGAATCGTTCGGATACCGGTCGTTCGACGCATGGAAGGTCAGCGAGAAGCCTTCCGGGTAGCCCGCATCGGCGAGCAGTTGCTTGGCCTTGTTCGGGTCGTAGGGATCGACCTTGATCGACGGATCGTAGCCGAAATAGCCTTCCGGAACGACCTGGCCGGCCGGCACGCCCTGCCCGTCCATGATGCGGTCGACGAGCGCCTCGCGGTTGATCGAAAGCGAGAGCGCACGGCGTACTTCCGGCTTCAACAGCGGGTTCTTGCCGTCCGGCCCCTTGGCGAAAGGCGACACTTCACGATCCTGATCCATATGCAGATACATGATGCGGTTGCCGGCAACGTTGACGACCTTCAGCTTATCGGAGGCCTGAAGCTTTCGCGTGTCGGCGGTCGGGATGCTCTCGATCATATCCACGTCGCCGGAGAGAATGGCCGCCACACGGGCGCTGCTGTTCTTGAAAACCCGGAAGGTGACCTTGTCCCAGGCAACCTTCTCGCCCCAATAGCCGTCGTTGCGTTCTACCACGACATTGTCGTCCGGCGTCCAGGAGACGAATTTGAACGGGCCGGTGCCAATGACGCCCTTGCCGGAATTCATCTCTTCCGTCGTCGTCTTCTCCATCTCCGCCGGGAGGATGGCGATACGGCTGAGATTGTTGAGAAGCAGCGGCGTCGGGCCGTCGGTCTTGATGCGGACCGTCAGCGGGTCGACCGCCGTTACCTCGGTGATCGCCTTCACATAGGCCGCGAAGGAGCTCGGGCTGTTGGTCGACGCCAGCGGGACGCGCTTGATGCTTGCCACGACGTCTTCCGCAGTGAAATCGCTGCCGTCATGAAACTTGACGTTCGGGCGCAGCTTGAATTCCCAGGTGGTGTCGTCGATGGTCTGCCAGGATACGGCAAGCGCAGGCTGAATCTGCTGCTTGGCATCCTGGTTGACGAGGCCATCGAAGATATTGCGCGCCATGGCGCTATTGGGGCCGACCACATAGAATTGCGGATCCATGGATGTCGTGGATGCCGCCAAGCCCACGGTAAGGTCCTTCGCGTGAGCTGTGAACGGTACGGCGAAAACAGACGCTGCCAATGCGGCTGCGATCGTAAGGAATTTCATGATGGAGCTCCTCCGGTTGTCCGAAATCCGCGCTCTCCCTGCGGATTAAGGCGCAAATAAAGCTTTCGCCAGCAAAAGAAAAATTGCATTTAGTACATGGTTCATGCGCAAATGTTATGAAGGAATAAGGCAGTGCGTTTGAAACCTCGCCAGGTCGAGGCGTTCCGAAGCGTGATGATGGCCGGCGGAATTACCGCCGCCGCCGAAGCGATGAATGTCACGCAGCCGGCCGTCAGCAGGCTCATCCGGGATCTCGAGGAGGTGGTTCAGATAACCCTCTTCGAGAGGCAGGGCACGCGGCTGGTGCCAACGGCAGAAGCGACTCAGCTTTTTCGCGAAGTCGAACGGCTTTATCTCGGTCTGGACCAGATCGCCCAAGCCGCAGACGATATCCGCAAACACAAGAACATCGTCCTGCGCATTGCGAGCGTGACATCCCTTATGAGACCTTATCTCCATCAGGCCATCATCGATGTCATCGGCAACCGCCTCGATCTCCCGCTCGTCATCGACGTCGAGAACAGCCGGCATATCTGGGATATGGTCGATAAGAACCAGTACGATCTCGGCTTCGTCTTCAGCTCTCCGCGCATGGCAGACAAGAACGCGGTTCTGCTGCACAGTTCACAGGCGGTCGCCGCCATGGCGCCGGGTCACGCGCTGGCATCCAGACATGTCGTCACGCCGGCGGACCTGCAGGATCAGCGGGTTTTGATCCCGGGCCGGAACTCGCCGCTCAGGCTTGCACTCGACCGTGCCTTTGCGAGCGCGGATCACCCGCCGGCAAGTACGATGGAAACATCCATGCTGAACTGCTGCCATTTCGCCGCTTCCGGCATCGGCGTGGGGATCGTCGATCAAACCAGCATCCGTGCGGCCGAGGTGGCGATCGTGGCGGTTCCCTTTCAGCCGAGCATCGACGTCTCGTATTTCGCCATCCGTCCTTCCGGAGCCGGGCGCATAGCGATCCTGGACGACCTTGTCGCCAGGATGAGCGAGCTGATGGCCTGAAACCCAATCCAAAACAGAAAGCCTTGAAGAAGGCTTCAAGGCTTTCCGAGCTTCTTAATGGGAGGAAGACACCGGCTCCGGTGGCGCGGCCGCAGGAGCGGCGCCATGTCCCGGTTCTGGCCGCTTCGTGCGCAATACCGTGAGGACGAACACGAAGAAGGCCGGAACGAAGAAAATCGCCAGAACCGTGGCCGAAATCATGCCGCCGAGAACACCGGTGCCGATCGCATTCTGGCTCGCCGCACTCGGCCCCGTCGCGATGGCAAGCGGCACCACGCCGAGCGTGAAGGCGAGCGAGGTCATGATGATCGGGCGGAAGCGGACGCGAGCCGCGGCCACGGCCGATTCGGCCAGCGATTTCCCCTCGGCAAAGTAGTCCTTGGCGAATTCGACGATCAGGATCGCGTTCTTGGCGGAGAGGCCAATGATCGCGATCAGGCCGACCTTGAAGTAGATGTCGTTCGGCATATCGCGCACCATCACGGCAAGCACGGACCCGATGACGCCGAGCGGCACGACGAGCATGACCGAGAGCGGAATCGACCAGCTTTCGTAGAGACCGGCGAGCAGCAGGAAGACGAACAGGATGCTGAGCCCGAAGAGGATCGGCGCCTGATTGCCCGACGTGATCTCCTCCAGCGACTGGCCCGTCCATTCGAAGCCGAAACCTTCCGGCAACTCGGATGCAAGCCGTTCCATCTCGGCGATCGCCGCGCCCGAGGACACGCCCGGGGCCGGCTCACCGGAAATACGGACGGTCGGATAACCGTTGTAGCCGACGATCTGGGCTGGCCCCTTCTGCCATTCGGCGATGGCGAAGGACGACAGCGGGACCATTCCGCCATGCACGTTCCGGACATTCAGCTTCAGCAGATCTTCGGCCTGCAGCCGAGCCTTGTCCTGAGCCTGCACGATGACGCGCTGCATGCGGCCCGTGTTCGGAAAGTCGTTGATATAGGAGGATCCGAGATTCGCCGTGATGGTGTCGTTGATATCCGCGAAGGTGACGCCGAAGGTGTTTGCCTTCTCCCGGTCTATGACCAGCAGAAGCTGTGCGGCATCCGGCATGCCTTCCGGGCGGATGCCGACGATCAGGCCGGATTGCGATGCCTTCGCCATCAATTCGCCGGCGGCGGCATTGAGAGCGGCCTGGCCGTTTCCGCCGCGATCCTGCAGACGGAAGGTGAAGCCGTTCGAAACGCCGAAACCTTCGATCGGCGGCGGCGAAAGGGCAAAGGTCGTTGCGTCCTTCAGCGCGAACAACTGCATGTTGGCGCGGTTGGCGATTTCCTGGGCGCTATTGCCCTCGCCGCGCTCCGCCCAATCCTTCAGCGTCACGAATACCAGCGCGGCGTTGGGGCCGGTGCCGGAGAAACTGAACCCCTGGATCGCAACGGTGTTTTCGACCGCGGGCTCGGCCCGAAACACGTTCTCGATCTGCTCCAGCGAGGCGAGCGTGCGGTTTCGGCTCGCCTCCGGCGGTCCCTGTACGTCGACGATCAGGAAGCCCTGGTCCTCGTTCGGAACAAAGCCGCCCGGAAGATTGACGAACAGATAGCCGAGCCCGACGAGAAGCGCGAGATAGACCACCATCATCCGCCCGGCACGGCGTGCCAGGCCTGCGACGCTGCCGGAATAACCGTTCGTGAGCCTTCCGAAGCTCCGGTTGAACCAGCCTGCAATCCCGCGCTTCTCGTGATGCCCCTCGGGAATGGGCTTCAACAGGGTGGCGCAAAGCGCCGGAGTGAGCGAAAGCGCCAGGAAAGCGGAAAACAGGATCGAGACGACCATCGTCAGGCTGAACTGCCGATAGATGATGCCTGTCGATCCGGGAAAGAACGCCATCGGGATGAAGACGGAGGAGAGGACCAGCGTGATGCCGAGGATGGCTCCCGTGATCTGGCCCATGGCCTTGCGGGTCGCCTCTTTCGGCGGCAGCCCCTCCTCGGCCATGATGCGCTCCACATTCTCGACGACGACGATCGCATCGTCGACCAGGATGCCGATAGCCAGCACCATGGCGAACATGGTCAGAACGTTGATGGAGAAGCCCGTCGCCAGCATGATGGCCAGCGTACCGAGCAGCGCGACCGGCACCACCAGCGTGGGGATGAGCGTGTATCGGAAGTTCTGGAGGAACACGAACATCACGACGAAGACGAGGATAATCGCCTCGACCAGTGTATGGATGACCTTCTCGATCGAAGCCGACACGAAGGGGCTTGTGTCGTAAGGGATCGAATATTCGATACCTTGCGGGAAAAACCGGGAAAGCTCCTCCATTTTCGCTTCCACGGCAGCCGCGGTGGCGACCGCGTTGCCCGTGGAGGAAAGCTGGACGGCGGCGGCGGCGGTCGGCTTGCCGTTCAACCGGCTCACGAAGCTGTAGGCTTCCGCTCCGATCTCGATCTGCGCCACATCGCGAAGCCGCACCGTCGATCCATCCGGGTTCGCCCTCAGGATGATGTCCCCGAACTGCTGCGGATCGCTCAACTGCCCATGCACCAGCACCGTCGCCGTGAGATCCTGGCTGACCGGATTAGGCGCGGCGCCGATCTGGCCGGCGGCAACCTGCGCATTCTGCGCGGCGATCGCCGCGCTGATATCCGCCGTGGAGAGATTAAGGCCGACCATCTTGTCGGGATCGATCCAGACGCGCATCGCGCGCTGGGCGGCAAAAAGCTGTACGCGGCCGACGCCGTCCAGACGCCTCAGTTCGCCCAGAACATTGCGGGTCAGGTAATCACCCAGTCCCACGTCGTCCAGCCGGCCATCGGTCGAGTTGAGCGAGACCACCATCAGGAAGCCGGCGCCGGCTTCCTCGACATTGATCCCCTGCGACTTCACCGCTTGCGGCAGGCGGGGCTCGACGCGGCGGATGGCGTTCTGCACGTCCACCGAAGCCTGATCGATATCGGTCCCGGCCACGAAGGTCGCGGTGATGGTGATGTAGCCCGAGGCGTCCGACGTGGATTCGAAATAGATCAGGCCATCCACGCCGTTCAGCTCTTCCTCGATCTGGCGCGTCACGCCCTGATAGATTTCCTGCGGCGAGGCGCCCGGATAGTTGGTCGAGATCGTCAGCTGCGGCGGAGCGACCTTCGGATACTGCGCCACGGGCAGGAACGGCAGCGCGATAATCCCGGCAAGCGAAATGAAGATCGCGAAAACCCACGCCAGAATCGGCCGGCTGATAAAGAACTGGGCCATTACCGCACCTGATTACCGGAATTGGCAGGAGCCGCTTCGGCTGCATTGTCGGGATTCCAGGGCTCCGGAACCACCTTCGCACCGGGCTGCGCCTTCTGCGCGCCATCGACGATCACCTGCTCGCCGTTCTTGAGTCCGCTTTCGACTACCCATTCGTTGCCGATCGCCTCTCCGAGCGTGATGTCGCGGACCTGCGCAGTCGCGTCGTCCCCCACCACGTAAACCTGGGCCTTGCCGTCCGGAGAACGGACGACGGATCGCTGAGGAATGGTGATCGCCCCCTGACGGACCGCCTGTTCGGCACGAACGCGAACATACATGCCGGGAAGAAGGTCGCCCTTCGGGTTCGGAAACTCGGCGCGCAACGTCACCTGCCCCGTGGTTGCGTCCACACTGGCGCTGGCAAACAGAAGCTTGCCCGGCTGCGAATAGACGCTGCCGTCATCGAAGACGAGCTGGACGCTCGCCTGGCCCGGTGCCGGGCTCGCAAGTCTTCCTTCATCCACCGCGCGCTTGAGGGCGAGCAATTGCGAAGACGATTGGGTGAAATCCGCATAAACCGGATCGATCTGCTGAATCAGCGCAAGGTTCTGCGCACCGTCGGCTGCGACCAATGCACCTTCCGTGACGAGCGCTGCGCCGATGATCCCGGTAATCGGCGCCCTCACCTCGGTATAATCGAGATTGATCCTCGCCTCATCGAGAGCTGCTTCGGCGGCTGCGACATCCGCGTCGGCCTGGGCGAGCGCGACTGCAGCGGTGTCGTAATCGACCCCGCTTGCCACATTGCGATTCCGGAGGGTTTTTTGCCGCTCCAGTTGCTGGCGGGCATTGGCCTGGGTGGCTTTCGCTCTCTGCAGAGCCGCCTCGGCGCTCGCGACGCGAACCCGGAAAAGCTTGGGATCGATCCGATAGAGAATATCGCCTTGCTTGACGAGGGTGCCCTGCTCGAACACACGCTCCTGCAGAATACCCGAGACCTGTGCCCGCACCTCCGAAACCCGCGTAGCCGCAATGCGGCCGGGCAATTCGCTGATGACCGGGACAGCGCGTTCCTGCAACGTCAATACACTCACCGCCGGCGGCGGCATTTCGCCAAATTGCCCGAAGGCGTTGCCGCTCATCGACACGATGATCGAAGCAGCCATCAGAACGGCGCCTGCACGCGGCCAAGATTTGAAATTTTTCATCGTTTCAGTCACCTGCAAATAAAATGAATCGCCAATCGTTCAGCCGATGGGACGTCGATATCAGGCGGGTTCGGGGAAGCTGACGAACATCGTCCTGATCCCTTCAAGGATTACCGTCCTCTCCGCCTCGTCCCAGCGATGAAAATCGAACAACTCGAAACAGAGGAATCCGCTGAGCGCCAGATAGGCCAGGAGCGCCGCTTGCGGCCTGGGCGTCGCTTTGACGGCCTGAAGGTCTTCTGCGAACCATTCCCGCATAAGATCCCTGACCTTGTCTTCACTCGACATGGCGGCACTGATGGCCAGCGTGACGGCTTTATCCTCGTCATCAGGCCCGGCGGCCGCGGTGGCGATGCGGCCGTACAATTCCGGATGCGGGGTATCCTTGCTGGCTGTCACCGCCGCCTGGGTCCGCTCCTGTTCGGCCCTGATTTTCCGTTCGACCAGGGCTTCGAGCAACCCCGACTTGGACTTGTGATCATAGACGACACGGGACTTGCTGACGCCGGCCTCCCGCGCAACCGCGTCGATCGACAGTCCGGCCGCGCCGGCCCGAAGCACGACACGGACAGCTGCGTCCAGAATGTCATCGATTTCGATCTTGCGGTCTCTTGGCATCACGGCCCCACACATGAGGAAGCTGCCGTCTATACACGAACGTTCGTTCTTTAATCAAGTGGTTTTGTGACCCACCAGCTCGTTTCTGCTTGTCTGCCTCGGAGCAAGGGCGTCCTTCAAGGTTCCCGGCGGAGATCGCTATATTTGTAATATTCTCCCCATGATGACTTGACATTCCAGCTGTTTCTATCCGACTAAAGATTACAACATTACAGCGGTACTGCCATATGATTGCCATCCTCGCGGACGATTTGACAGGCGCTCTCGACTCGGCCGCGCCCTTTGCCGGGAGGGGCATGCATACCGAGGTGACGTTGAACCCGGACGTCATCCCGCTCGTCCTGCAGGACAGGCCCGAGGTTCTGGCCATCAACTTGGCATGCCGCGAGCTTCACGAAGATGCCGCAAGAGAGGCGGCCGCTCGCGCCATTTCCATGCTCCCGCCAGGAACATCGCTCTTCAAGAAAATAGACTCC
>Ga0065721_10052786_pt1 | contig 11153 bp, 7 predicted proteins | sample Mesricmetagenome_FD_59108 | JGI IMG/M metagenome (GOLD analysis project Ga0065721, IMG submission 59108) | Mesophilic microbial community from rice straw/compost enrichment Sample: eDNA_1 v2 (version 2) | ecosystem: Engineered > Solid waste > Grass > Composting > Bioreactor | place: USA: Davis...
GGCGAGCCGCTCGCGGCCCTCGACGGCTCGCGGCTGACCGTGTGGCGCACGGCCGCCGCCTCGGCGCTGGCGGCGCGTCACCTCGCCCGGAAGGAGACGGAGAGCATGGTCATGGTCGGGTCGGGCGCCCTCGCGCCCTTCCTGATCCGCGCCCATATGAGCCAGCGCCCGATCCGCCGGGTGGCGCTCTGGAACCACCGCCCCGAGCGGGCCGAGAGCCTGGCGGCCCAGCTCCGGGCCGAGGGCCTGCCCGTGACCGCGACGGCCGATCTCGAAGGCGCCGTCCGCGAGGCGGATCTCGTTTCCTGCGCGACTCTCTCGACCACGCCCATCGTGAAAGGCGAATGGCTGAAGGCGGGCGCGCATCTCGACCTCGTCGGCGCCTTCAACCTCTCCATGCGTGAGGCCGACGACGAGGCCCTGCGCCGGGGCGAGGTCTATGTGGACACGCCCGCCGCAAGGCGCGAGGGCGGCGACGTGGCCGTGGCGCTGAAGAGCGGCGCGATCCCCGAGAGCCACCTGAAGGGCGACCTGTTCTCCCTCTGCGCCAGCCCGCCGGCGCGGACCGGGGAGGCGATCACGGTGTTCAAGTCGGTCGGTGCCGCCCTCGAGGACCTGGCTGCGGCGATGCTGGTGTGGCGCCGGATCGGCCAGACGTCGTAACATGCGGCCATGGACAATCTGATCAAGATCTGCGGGCTCTCGACTCCCGAGACTCTGGAGGCCGCCTTGGGCGCCGGCGCCGACCTCGTGGGCTTCGTGCGCTATTCCAGGAGCCCGCGCCATGTGGAGCTCGACCAGGGCCGGGCCCTCTCCCGGCAGGCTAGGGGCCGGGCGCAGCGGGTCGTCCTCCTGGTCGATGCGCAGGACGAGGCGATCGCCGAGGCGGTCGAGGCCCTCGATCCCGACCTCCTCCAACTCCACGGCCACGAGAGCCCCGACCGGGTGCGGGAGATCCGAGCCCGCTTCGGCCGCCCGGTTATGAAGGCCGTGGGGATCGCCGAGGAGGCCGATCTCGCGGCCCTGGCGCCTTACGGCGAGGCCGCCGACCGCCTTCTCCTCGACGCCAAGCCTCCCCGGCGGGCCGATGCCCTGCCGGGCGGTAACGGCCTATCCTTCGACTGGCGGGTCCTGGCCGCCCTCGACCCGTCCGTGTCCTACATGCTCTCCGGCGGGCTCACGCCCGACAATGTGGCTGAGGCCATCCGCTTGACGGGCGCAGGCGCCGTCGACGTCTCGACGGGGGTCGAGAGCGGCCCAGGAACCAAGGATCCGGCCCGGATCGAGGCCTTCGTCCGGGCGGCCCGCGCGGCCTATGGGGCGGGGCGGCGATAAAAACCGCGCATTCGCGTGCGAAATCCGGTATCGGTTCCGGCGAATGTGAAAAATCAGCGCAAGGCAGGACAGGCGTGACAGCTCAAGCCAAACCCAATTCCTTCCGCACCGGCCCGGACGAGCGCGGCCATTTCGGGATGTTCGGCGGCCGCTTCGTGGCCGAGACCCTGATGCCGCTCATCCTCGACCTGGAGAAGGCCTACGAGGACGCCAAGGCCGATCCGGCCTTCCATGCCGAGATGTCCGCCATGATGGCGACCTATATCGGCCGGCCGAGCCCGCTCTACTTCGCCGAGCGCATGACCGAGCATCTCGGCGGCGCCAAGGTCTATTTCAAGCGCGAGGAGCTGAACCACACGGGCGCCCACAAGGTGAACAACGTGCTGGGCCAGATCCTCCTCGCCCGCCGCATGGGCAAGAAGCGCATCATCGCCGAGACCGGCGCCGGCCAGCACGGGGTCGCGACCGCGACCCTCTGCGCACGCTACGGGCTGGAATGCATCGTCTACATGGGCGCCGTCGACGTGGAGCGGCAGAAGCCCAACGTGTTCCGCATGAACATGCTGGGCGCCAAGGTGGTGCCGGTGCAGTCCGGCACCAAGACCCTCAAGGACGCCATGAACGAGGCCCTGCGCGACTGGGTCACCAACGTGGCCGATACCTTCTACTGCATCGGCACGGTGGCGGGGCCGCACCCCTATCCGGCCATGGTGCGCGACTTCCAGTGCGTCATCGGCACCGAGACCCGCGAGCAGATGATGCAGGCGGAGGGCCGCCTGCCGGATTCGCTCATTGCCTGCGTGGGCGGCGGCTCCAACGCCATCGGGCTGTTCCACCCCTTCCTGGACGATCCGGGCGTGGAGATCTATGGCGTCGAGGCGGCGGGCCATGGGCTCGACAAGCTCCATGCGGCCTCCCTCACGGGCGGCCGCCCGGGCGTGCTGCACGGCAACCGCACCTACCTCCTGATGAACGAGGACGGGCAGATCCAGGACGCCCATTCGATCTCGGCCGGCCTCGATTATCCGGGTATCGGGCCGGAGCATGCCTGGCTGCACGATACGGGCCGGGTCAATTACATCTCGGCCACCGATCAGGAGGCGCTCGACGCCTTCCAGCTCTGCTCGCGCCTCGAGGGCATCCTGCCGGCGCTGGAATCGAGCCATGCCCTCGCCAAGGTCATCGAGCTCGCGCCGAAGAAGCCCAAGGACCACCTCATGGTCGTCAACATCAGCGGCCGCGGCGACAAGGACGTCCCGCAGATCGCCGAGATTTTGGGCGTGACGCTGTAAGGGGCTCGTTTCTCTCCTTGTGGAGAGAACAGGTCAGCATCACCATCGTCATTCCGGGACGGCCTTCGGCCGGGCCCGGAACCCATAAACACCAACGGTTCAGAACAAAGGGCAACGGCAAACGCTGCGCTTTCTCCTGCACCGTCAGCGGTTATGGGTTCCGGGCTCCGCTGACGCGGCCCCGGAATGACGGTGGCAGCACCGCCTTTCACCTCTCCCTGAGGGAGAGGTCGGACCGAAGGTCCGGGTGAGGGGTTGCGGCATCTCCGGAGAGGGCTCTCCCTCACCCCAACCCTCTCCCACACGGGAGAGGGAGAAAAGCCGCGAGAGTTCTCAGTCCCCTCAGCCGTCCAGCATCATGGCGATGAACAGCTCCGGGTCGAGGCAGAATTCCCGCAGCAGGCGGAAATGCTGGGTCTCTTCCAGGCGGATCGGCTCCAGGCCGTATTTCGTCAGGCCGAGGAGCCGTGCGCCCGGATAGGCCATGAGGATCGGCGAGTGGGTCGCCATGATCACCTGGCAGTGGCCGGACCGGTCCATCCTCTGCAGCAGCTTGAGGAATTCGACCTGGCGCGACGGCGAAAGGGCCGATTCCGGCTCGTCGAAGATGTAGAGCCCCTGCCGCGCGCAGCGCTCCTCGAAGAAGCGCAGGAAGCCCTCGCCGTGGGAATGGGACAGGAAGTCCGGGGGCGCCTCGCCCGCGTCGAGAGCCGCGGTGTCGAGATAGCGGGAGACTGTGAAGAAGCTCTCGGCTCGGAAGAACCAGCCGTTGGTGACCCGCGGCAGCCAGCTCGCCCGAAGGGCCTGGGACAGCTGCCCGCCCATCGCCTCGACGGCCCGGGAATGGTCGACCGGCCGGTAGCCCTTCCCGCCGCCGGCCTCGTCGTATCCGGCGAGCGCCGCGATCCCCTCCAGGATGGTCGATTTCCCGACACCGTTCTCGCCGACCACGATCGTCACGGCGCGGTCGAACTCCATCGAGAAGTCCAGGTCCTTGAAGATCGGGAGGCCGAACGGGTAGGAGGCCCGGTCGAAGACCCGTTCCCCGTCGAGCCACAGGCGCTTCAGATAGGGGGCGCGCAGCCGGGTCGGCTGGGTGGTTCTCGCCATAGGATCCGCACTCCGAAGGGCCCGTGGGATGATTCCGTTCCGGCTTTATACCCTGTTGCGCATGGGCCTGGGCAGATGCGATATCCCTGTCCACTTCCCCGCCGGACCATGCTAAAGACCCGCCCATGACACAGCGCATCGAAGCCCGTTTCGAGACCTGCCGCCGGGAAGGCCGCGCCGCTCTCGTCACCTACGTCATGGCGGGGGACCCGGACCCGGAGACCTCGCTCGCCATTCTGAAGAGCCTGCCGAAGGCCGGGGCCGATATCGTTGAGTTCGGCCTGCCCTTCACGGACCCGATGGCCGACGGCCCGGCCATCCAGGCGGCGGGCCTGCGCGCCCTTAAAGTAGGCCAGACGACGGCCAAGACCCTCGATCTGGTGCGCCGCTTCCGGGCCGAGGATGCCGAGACGCCCGTGATCCTCATGGGCTATTTCAACCCGATCTACGTCTACGGGGTCGAGCGCTTCCTCACGGACGCCAAGGAAGCCGGGATCGACGGGCTGATCGTGGTCGACCTGCCGCCCGAGGAGGACGACGAGCTCTGCCTGCCGGCCCTGAAGGCGGGCCTCGCCTTCATCCGCCTCGCCACCCCGACCACGGACGACCGGCGCCTGCCGGCGGTTCTCGCCAACACGGCCGGGTTCGTCTATTACGTCTCCATCACGGGCATCACCGGGGCGGCGACGCCGGATTTCGGCAAGGTCGCCACGGCGGTGGAGCGCATCAAGCGCCACACGCCCCTGCCCGTCGTGGTGGGTTTCGGGGTGAAGAGCGGCGCCCACGCGGCGGCGGTCGCCGAGGGGGCCGACGGGGTCGTGGTCGGCTCGGCGCTGATCGATGCCCTGAAGGGCACCCTCGATGAGGAAGACCGCGCCACCTCGCGCAGCGTCGAGGCCGTCACCACATTGGTGAAGGAGCTGAGCGAGGGCGTGCGGTCCGTGGCCAAGCGCGCGGCAGCGTAACATCCATCAGGCGTCGTGGCCGGGCCTCCCGGGCATCACGTCCTGCCACGCCTTCGAGGCGTGGATGCCCGGAATGAGTCCGGGCGTGACGAAAGGGTAAAGTCATGAACTGGATTTCCGAAGTCGTCCGGCCGAAGATCAAGACGCTCTTCAAGCGCGAGACGCCGGACAATCTCTGGATCAAGTGCCCGGATACGGGCCAGGTGGTCTTCCACAAGGACGTGGAGGCGAACCAGTGGGTCATTCCCGGCTCCAACCACCACATGCGCATCTCGGCCACCCAGCGGCTGGGCCTGATTTTCGACGGCGGCACCTGGCTCGACGTGGCCCTGCCGGAGGTGGCGGTCGACCCGCTCAAGTTCCGTGACGAGAAGCGCTACGTGGACCGCCTGAAGGATGCCCGCGCTAAGACCGGGCAGCAGGACGCCTTCAAGGTCGGCTTCGGCCGCGTCGAGGACGTGCCCATGACGGTCGCCGTGCAGGATTTCGGCTTCATGGGCGGCTCCCTCGGCATGGCGGCGGGCGAGGCCTTCGTGAAAGGGGCCGAGACGGCCCTCGAGAAGAAGACCCCTTACGTGCTCTTCGCAGGCTCCGGCGGCGCCCGCATGCAGGAAGGCATCCTGTCCCTCATGCAGATGCCCCGCACGACCGTGGCGGTGCGGCGCCTGCGCGATGCGCGCCTGCCCTACATCGTGGTGCTCACCAACCCGACCACCGGCGGCGTCACGGCCTCCTACGCCATGCTGGGCGACGTGCAGCTCGCCGAGCCCGGCGCGCTCATCGGCTTTGCGGGTCCGCGGGTCATCGAGCAGACCATCCGCGAGAAGCTGCCCGACGGCTTCCAGCGCGCCGAATATTTGAAGGATCACGGCATGGTCGACATGGTCGTGCACCGGCACGACCTGAAGCCCACCATCGCCCGGCTCTCCCGCCTTCTCACGAAGGCGCCGGCCAAGGCCGCGTAATCGAAACAGGGCAGGGTGATGGATTCCTCCGATGCGCTGATCGCGCGCTTTCTCGCCCTGCACCCGAAGACCATCGATCTGTCGCTTGGGCGCATTCAGCGGCTTCTGGCCCAGCTGGGCCACCCCGAGCGCCGGCTGCCGCCGACGATCCATGTCGCCGGCACCAACGGCAAGGGATCGACCATCGCGTTCATGCGGGCGATCCTGGAGAGCGCCGGGCTTGCGGTCCATGTCTATACCTCGCCTCATCTGGTGCGCTTCCACGAGCGCATCCGCCTCGGCCGCCTCGGCGGCGGACGCTATGTGGAGGAGGAGCGGCTCGTCGAGGCCCTGCGCCACTGCGAGAAGGTGAACGACGGCGCGCCGATCACGGTGTTCGAGATCACCACGGCGGCGGCGCTCCTGCTCTTCTCCGAAGAGCCCGCCGACGTGCTGCTGCTGGAGGTGGGGCTGGGTGGCCGCTACGACGCCACCAACGTGATCGACACGCCCGCGGCGGCCGTCGTCACGTCCATCGGCCACGACCACGCGGAATATCTCGGCACGTCGCTGGAGGGCATCGCCCGCGAGAAGGCCGGCATCTTCAAGCGCAGCTGCCCGGCCGTCATCGCGGCGCAGGATTACGTCGTGGCCGACGACACCCTGCGGGCCGAGGCCGAGCGGGTCGGAGCCGCGCCGATTCTCGTCGGGGCGCAGGATTTCTCCGTCCACGAGGAGAGCGGACGGCTCGTCTACCAGGACGAGAGGGGCCTTCTCGACCTGCCCCTGCCGAAGCTCGTGGGGCGCCATCAATACATCAATGCGGGCACGGCCGTGGCGGCCCTGCGGGTCGCGGGCTTCGAGCGCTTCGAGACCTCGGCCTTCGAGGCCGGGCTCGTGCGTGCCGAATGGCCGGGCCGCCTGCAGCGGCTCGCCAAGGGACGCCTGCCGGAGATCGCGCCGCAGGGCTGCGAGATCTGGCTCGACGGCGGCCACAACGCCGATGGCGGCCGGGTGCTGGCCGCCGCCATGGCGGACCGGAGCGAGACCAGCGACGCGCCCCTGGTGCTCATCGCCGGAATGCTCGGCACCAAGGATTCGGAGACCTTCTTCAAGAACTTCCAGGGCCTCGCCCGGGAGGTGATCGCGGTGCCGATCCCCGGCCAGATCGCCGCCCGCCCGGCCGAGGAGGTGGCGAGCATCGCCGGAAGCGTGGGGCTGACCGTCTCGACCAAGCCCAGCGTCGAGGCGGCTTTGGCCTCCCTGCACGATTACGTCTGGGACCGCCCCCCCCGCATCCTCATCTGCGGCTCCCTCTACCTCGTCGGCGAAGTCCTGGCCGCCAACGGCACGCTGCCGGAATAGGGAAATATCGCGGTTTCTTGGCTTCGCACCCGTCATTCCGGGACGGCCTTTGGCCGGGCCCGGAACCCATAACCACCAGCGTGTCAGAAAGAAGAGCCGCGAGAGCCGCTGCGCCTTATCCGGCCCCGTCAGCGGTTATGGGTTCCGGGCTCCGCTGCGCGGCCCCGGAATGACGCGGGAGACGCCGCCCTGCTCTCCTCCCCACAAGGGGAGGGAAATCCGTTGCACCCCGCCGCTGCCGCACGACCTCTCTGGGAAAGCGAACCGACAGCATGAAAAAGGGGCCTCGTGGCCCCTTTTAGCATTCCGGTGCGTCGAAGGTCAGGCCGAGGCCTGGATCCACTTGGCGAGGTCGCCCTTGGGGGCGGCGCCGATCTTCTGGGCCACGACCTTGCCGTCCTTGAACATCATCAGGGCCGGGATCGAGCGGATGCCGAACTGGGAGGAGACCTGCGGGTTCTCGTCCACGTTGAGCTTCACGATCTTCACCTTGCCGGCCATCTCGTTGGAGATCTCTTCCAGGGCCGGGCCGATCATGCGGCAGGGGCCGCACCACTCGGCCCAGAAATCGACCACGACGGGCTCGGAGGATTGCAGCACGTCCTGCGAGAAGCTCGCATCGGTCACCTTCACGGTCGCCATACCATCACCTTTGTCTTTTGAGTGCGACTCACAGCCGAGCCGCGCAGCGATGGGTTCAACGTAAGAACCGGACAGGGTGGAATCAAGCAACGGTCCCGTGAGCCGGGCTCCTTGGAGCCTCGGCTGTGGCATCGCACTCATGTCCTAGGCGCTGAGCTTTGTCTTCGAGCATCTTTCCGCGCAAAACCGGTGCCCACTTTGCGCCCGATGCCCTAGGCGGCCACGAAGGTGAGCGCCGCATCCATCTCGGGCTCCCGCAATTCGTGGATGACCGGTCCGGCGGTCCAGATCAGGAAGGCCCGCACGGTTTTCTGGGGATAGATCTCCTGGAGCAGCCGCCGGTAGAGGGCGAGCTGGGTCACGTAGGCCCGCGGCGGCGCCTGGCCGGGCCGGGGCGGGCGGGCCGTGGTCTTGAAATCCGCTACCAGGACTTCCGTGTCGCCCACGGCGAGGCGGTCGATCTGGCCGGAGACCATCATGAGGCCGTCCGGGGTCTCGATGCGCCCGGCGATCGGCGCCTCGGCGCGGGAGCCCGGCCCGAAGAGCGGGCTCACGGCCTCGTGATCGATCACCCCCAGCGCATGGGCCACCACGGCCTCGCGCAACTCCTCCGGCAGGCGGGGTGCACGGGCCTTCACATAGGCGCGGGCCATGGGCTCCCGGCGCTCGGGCGGCAGGCCCGGCAGGCGCTCCAGCAGGGCGTGGATCAGCGTGCCGCGCAGGCGCGCCTCCGGCGCATAGGGGCCGTCCCCGGGCCGGGTCAGCCGGTCGGCAGCCCCGAGCGCGCTGGAAGGCCGGATCGGCGGCAGGGGCTCGGGCTCCGGCGCGGCGATCCGCGTGAGCCAGTCGGGGATCTCGGCCGGTGGCAGGAGAGGCGCGTCCTCCGCCGGACCCGCGAGGCCCACGGGAGCGTCCTCCCACAGCACCAGGGGCTCGAAGGGCTTGGCGGGCAGTTCCCGGCCCTGGTTGGCGTGGAGCCAGCCGCGGCGCACCATCTCGCACCAGGCCTCCTGGGGCGAATCCTTGTGGCCCGTCAGGTAGGGGGCGATCACCAGCCGGTCCTTGGCCCGGGTCATGGCCACGTAGAGGAGGCGGTTGTGCTCCTCCAGGGCCTTGGCGTGGAGCGCGTCCCGGGCCTCGCCCATGGCCCGGCAATCGGACGACTTGCCCGGCGCCCAGACCGGGACCGTGCCGTCCGCGGCCGCCAGCCGGAGCAGGGGCGGGTCACGGCCCAGCACGTCGCAGCCGTCGATGAGGATGACGACGGGCGCTTCCAGTCCCTTGGCTCCGTGCACGGTCATCACGCGCACCTCGTCATTGGTGGAATCGAGGTCGCGCTTGATGGTGTGGGCGGCGGATTCGAACCGGTTGAGGAACACCGTGAGGGAGGGCGTCTCGGTCTGCTCGGATTGATGGGCGAAGCACAGGAAAGCGTCGATCACGTCGCCGGCCTCGCTGCCGAGCCGGGAGACGAGCTTCGCCCGGCCGCCCATGGGGCCGAGCAGGGTGGCGAAGAACCCGAACGGGCCATGGAGGCGGGCGAGGCCCCGCCAGGCCCCCAGGGCGTCGAGGGCCGAGAGCGCCGCCTTGTCGCCTGAAAGCGCGTGCCGCTCCAGGGCCGAGAGGAGGGATTCCTCGTCCGGGCGGCCGGCCGCGATGCGGATCAGGTCGTCGTCGTTAAGCCCCACCAGGGGCGACTTGAGGGCGGTCGCGAGGGTGAGGTCATCCTCCGGCAGCAGGGCCGCGCGTCCCGCCGCCACAAGGTCGAGCACGGCGATATGTTCGCCGATATTGAGCCGGTCGGCGCCGGCCACCGGCACGCCGGCTTCCTTCAGGGCGCGGATCGCCGCCTCGAAGGCGGCGCCGCGCTTACGCACGAGCACCAGCACGTCACCGGCCTTCCAGAGGCGGCCGCTTGCGTCGCCCTTCGTGGTCCAGGTCTGGACAGCCTTGGCGATGCGCCGTGCCACCATCACGGGCGGCGCCAGCTGCTCCTGGCCGTCGACCGGAAGGACCCAGGCCTCCGGCTCCTCCTCGTCGGCGGGCGTCTCGGTCGGCCAGAGCTCCACCAGGCCCGGCGCATGGGGGCGGGCGGTCTCGTGCACGGTGCCGATGGCCGTGTCCTCGAAGGACAGGCCCTTGAAGTTCTCGGCCACCGAGAAGGTGGCGTCCACGGCCTTGAGGATGGCCCGCGTGGAGCGGAACGAGACCGTGAGGCGCACGTCCTCGAAGCGGAGCGTCGCGGCCGCGACCTTGCGCTTCCAGGCCTGCCGGCTCGTCTCGAATTCCTGCGGAGCCGCTCCCTGGAAGCCGTAGATGGACTGTTTCGGATCGCCCACGGCGAAGAGGGTGCGGGCCTGCCGGCCGCGTGCCCCGTGGCCGGCCGTGAAATCCTCCGTGATCTTCCGCAGGATCGCCCATTGCTCGGGATTCGTGTCCTGCGCCTCGTCGATGAGCACGTGGTCGATGCCGCGATCGAGCTTGTAGAGAATCCAGCCCGCATCGTGGCGCGAGAGGAGCGTCAGCGTCCTGTCGATGAGGTCCTGGAAATCGAGCGCCCCGTAGCGCGCCTTGGCACGCTCCACCCGCGCGCCGATCTCGGCCGCCAGGGTGAAGAGGGCGGTCGTGCGCTCCAGGGCGCGGGCGGCCCTGCGCTTGTCGTCGAATTTCGAGAGACGTTCCTGCTCCTCCAGCATGCGTTCGAGGAGTGCGACGTCCACATCTTTCGTGAGGAAGGCGGAGCCTTTCGTCTTCGATCCGTCCTTGTTGAAGAACACCGACAGATAGTGCTGTAAGCGCTCCTCCTGATCTTCCGCGAGCGCTGCGCGGGACAGAAGCTCACCACGCTTCTGGTCTGTCTTCTTGCCGCGCATAAGCTCCTGCGCGATGGCGGGCCATTCGGACGGCTTCAGGCCGTCTTCCAGCATGGCGCGCTCGATGGCCGCAAGATCCTCGCCGGACGCGAGCCCGAGTGCTGCTTGGAGCCGCGCGAGACCGGCCGGGAGGCCGCCGGGGGCGTGGAGGAAATCCTTGCAGCGCAGAGCCGCGTTGAGGGCATCCGACAGGGCCTCGCCGGCGGCTTCCGTGCTCACGAGGGCGAGCGCGTCGTTCAGTTCGGGAAAGGCGCCGCTCGCCGCATCCGCCAGGACATTGGCGGTCTCCTGCGCCAGCATCTCGTCGGTCTGGCTCTCGTCGAGCACCGCGAAACGGGCCGGCACGTTGGCCTCGAAGGGCACCAGATGCAGAAGCCGCTCGCAGAAGGCGTGGATGGTGTCGATCTTGAGTCCGCCCGGCGTCTCCACGGCCCGCGCGAAGAGCGTGCGGGCCAGGCGCATCTGCTCCCGGTCCGGGCGCACGCCTTCGAGCTCGGTGAGCTCCGCCACGAGGCTCTCGTCGTCCATCGTGACCCAGCGGCCGAGACGCTCGAAGACGCGGATCGCCATGTTGGCGGCCGCCGCCTTGGTGAAGGTGAGGCAGAGGATGCGCCCAGGCGGCGAGCC
>Ga0065721_10052787_pt1 | contig 11152 bp, 10 predicted proteins | sample Mesricmetagenome_FD_59108 | JGI IMG/M metagenome (GOLD analysis project Ga0065721, IMG submission 59108) | Mesophilic microbial community from rice straw/compost enrichment Sample: eDNA_1 v2 (version 2) | ecosystem: Engineered > Solid waste > Grass > Composting > Bioreactor | place: USA: Davis...
CCGTCGGCCACGCCAACGCCCGCGGCGCCCGCCCCCACGCTCGACCGGCTCAAGGCCACGAAGCTGAGTACGTTCGCCAAGCGCGGTGTGACGGTCAGCGGGAGCTGCGCGCCGGGTGGCTCGGGCAAGGTCCGGCTGACGGTCACCAAGGCCGCGGCCAAGCGGCTCAAGCTCAAGCGCCGGACGCTCGCCTCCGGCACCGCCAAGTGCGGTTCGAGCGGCCGGATGACCGCGAAGCTCAAGCCCAACGCCAAGGTCCGCAAGGCGCTCAAGCGCCAGCGCCGCTCGCTCTCGGCCACGCTCACGTTCACCGTCGGCGCGGCCCAGGACTCGGCGAAGGTCAAGCTCAAGTAACTCATCAGCGCCCGTGATCTCGCGGCCACGAACTGTCGTTTTACTTCTGGTTCGTCGGCCGCGAGGGTGCGCGCATGCGTTCCGAGATCACCGTCGACGGCACGTCGATCAGCTACCTGTCCGCGGGTGAGGGCCCGCTCGTCCTGCTGCTGCACGGCACCTACTGGAGCCGTGTCTGGCAGCCCGTGCTGCCCGTGCTCGCCGAGCACGGCCTGCGCCCCGTGGCCGTGGACCTGCCCGGGGCCGGGCGCTCAGGCGGCCGGCTGACGCTCGAGACCGCCGCCGTGCCCGCGCTGGCGGAGTGGGTCGAGCGCTTCGCCGACGCGCTCGAGCCGGGCGACGAACTGCTCGTCGCGGGTCACGACATCGGCGGCGCGATCACCCAGCACCTGGCCGCGCACGGGCGCCGGCGCGTGCCGCGCTTCGCGCTCGTGAACTCGGTCACCTACGACTCCTGGCCCGTGCCGGGCGTCAAGCGCTTCCGCGATCCCGCGGTGGCCGCGGCGGTCACCGTCGAGGAGCTGATCGAGTGGCGCACGCAGGCGATCACGGCGGCGATCGGGCGCCCGTTCCGCGACGGCGAGCTCGAGGACTACCTGTCGCCGTGGCGCGACCACACGCGGGCGCAGTCGTGGCTGGCGCTCGCCGGCGCGGCCGACAGCCGGTACACCCAGGACCTCGTGCAGGCGGAAGTGCCGAAGCTGCTGGTGTGGGGCGAGGACGACGCGTTCCAGCCCGTCAGCTACGCGGAGCGCTTCGCGGCCGAGCACCCGGGCACCGAGCTGGTGCGGATCGCGGGCGCCGGCCACATCCCGATGGAGAACGACCCGCAGGCCGTCGGGGAAGCGCTGGGGCGCTTCTTCAGCTCCCGATCTCGGTCCTGACGTCCAGCAGCTCCGGGAAGAACGTGAGGTCCAGCGCCTTGCGCAAGAAGCCGACGCCGCTGGACCCGCCCGTGCCGCGCTTGTAGCCGATGATCCGCTGCACGGTCTTCATGTGCCGGAAGCGCCACAGCTGCAAGCTCTCCTCGACGTCGACGAGCTCCTCGCACAGCTCGTACGCCTCCCAGTCGCGCTTGGGCGCGTCGTAGATGGCCTTGAACACCGGGATCAGGTCCTCGCGGCGCCGGTGCGGCTGGGAGAAGTCGCGCTCGAGCAGGTCGGCCGGCACGGGGTAGTCGCGGCGCGCGAGGTGCCCGAGGAACGCGTCGTAGAGCGACGGCGCCTCCAGGACCGCGGTCAGCCGCGCGAGGTCGTCCTCGGAGTGCCGGAAGACGTCGAGCATCTGCCGGTTCTTGTTGCCGAGCTGGAACTCGATGATCCGGTACTGCAGCGACTGGAAGCCGGACGCGTCGCCGAGCACGTCGCGGAACTTGACGTACTCGGACGGCGTCAGCGTGGCCAGCACGCCCCACTGCTCGAACAACTGGCGCTGGATCTGCTTGACCCGCGCGAGGCCCTTCTGGGCCGGCCCGAGATCGTCGGTGGCCAGCGCGGCCAGGACCGCGTCCAGCTCGTGGATGATCAGCCGCATCCACAGCTCGCTCGTCTGGTGCTGGATGATGAACAGCAGCTCGTCGTGGTGCTCGGGCTCGCTCAGCGGGTGCTGGGCGTCGAGCAGCCGCTCCAGGTGCAGATAGCCGGCGTACGTCTGCCGGCCGCGCAGGTCGCGGGTGACGCCCTCCTCGACCTCGCGGAGATTGTCAGAGCTCATCCAGCTCCTCGCGGATGTAGGTCAATAGCGTGTCGACGTCGGGCATCTGGTCGCGGTCGGCGACGATCCCGAAGTCCATGTGGCCCTCGTAACTCATCACGGTGATGTTGAGCCCCATGCCGTCCAGGATCACGGACACGGGGTAGTTGGCGACCAGCTTGGCGCCCGCCATGTACAGCGGGAACTGCGGGCCGGGCACGTTCGAGATCACCAGGTTCCAGGCGCTGCGGCCGGGGCGCGAGGTCGAGTAGGCGAACGTGAGCCGCGCGGCGCGGGCGAAGACCGCGGGCGGGATGAAGTTGTTCGCGTCGCGCAGCAGCATCGCCGGCAGCGCGCCGCGGCGCTCCTTCATGTCCAGCAGCGCCTCGTGCGTCTTCATCAGCCGCTCGACAGGGTCGGCGATGTCCGTGTACAGCGGCGCCGCCATCAGCAGGATGCGGTTGCCGTAGGTGCCGAACTGGTCGCCCGTGCGCACGGACACCGGCACCTGCGCCACCAGCGGCACGTCCGGCAGGTCGTCGTGCGCGATCAGCCAGCGCCGGACCGCGCCCGCGCACACGCTCACGACCACGTCGTTGACCGTCGTGCCGTGCTTGTTCTTGGCCGCCTTGACCGCGTCGAGCTCGATCTGCCCGAACGCGAACCGCCGGTGCGGCGAGATCCGGCCGCTGAACTTCGTCTTCGGGGCGACCAGCTCGGGCCGGTCGACGCCGTCGCGGACGAGCTTGGCCGCCACGCGCGACACCGTGCCCGCCCCGGGGAACACGCCGAACGCGGTCTGGTCGAGGTTCGGGATCGCTTTCGGCACCGCGCGCAGCATCCGCAGCGGGTAGCGCGGCAGGCCCATCAGCCCCATGCCGAGCAGCTGCAGCGACGACGGCGCCGGGTCGGCGGGCTCCTCCTCGACCGGCTCCACCTCGCGCCCCTCGGGCGTGAGGTCGAGCAGCAGCGCCATGATCTCGGCGCCCGACAGCCCGTCGATCACCGCGTGGTGGATCTTGGTCAGCACGGCCACGAGCCCGGACTCGTGCCCCTCGATCACGTACAGCTCCCACAGCGGCCGCGCGCGGTCCAGCGGCCGGGCCATGATCCGCGCCACCTGGTCGGCGAGCTGCTGGTCGGTGCCCGGCGACGCGAGCGCCATCTCGCGGATGTGGTAGCCGAGGTCGATCTCGGCCTCCTCGACCCAGTAGGGATGGTCGAGCCCGAGCGGCACCTCGGCCAACCGCCAGCGCAACGGCGGCAGCTGCTTCCCGCGCTCGGAGATCAGCCGCGTGACCTCGCGGCAGCCGAACGACCCGCCGGGCGCGGTCGAGGCGTCGAGCATCGCCAGGCTGCCCACGTGGCCGGTCTGACGTGCGTTCTCCAGCGCCAGAAACTGCGCATCGAGGGAGGTGAGCTGCCGCATGCGCGCACCCTATCGCTGCACGTGGCAATGTTCCGCCGCGTGAGCCCCACCGCCGGCAGCCGTCCAGACCCGTCCCAGCTCGTCGATCTCGCCGAGCTCGAATCCGCCTACCACCGTCCGCCCCAGGGTTCCGTCTCGTTCGGGACGTCCGGGCACCGCGGCAGTTCCCTGAAGGGCACGTTCACCGAGGCGCACGTGCGCGCCATCAGCGAGGCGATCGCCCGCCACCGCCGAGAGGCCGGGATCACCGGCCCGCTGTTCGTCGCCCGCGACACGCACGGGCTGTCCGAGCCCGCGTTCCACACGGCCGTGGGGGTGTTCTCCGCGCACGGGATCGACGTGCGCGTGGACGCCGACGGCGGCTACACGCCGACGCCCGCGCTCAGCCACGCGATCCTCACGCACCCGGGCAGCGACGGCATCGTGCTCACGCCCAGCCACAACCCGCCCGAGGACGGCGGCTACAAGTACAACCCGCCGAGCGGCGGCCCGGCCGGCACGGACATCACCAAGCAGATCGAGGCCGTCGCCAACGAGATGCTGGAGGCGGACATCGCCTCCGCGGAGGCCCGCACGACGCCGCACGACTACGTCAGCGCCTACGTCGACGACCTGCCCAACGTCATCGACATCGACGCGATCCGCGCAGCGAACGTGCACATCGGCGCGCACCCGCTGGGCGGCGCCTCGGTCGCGTACTTCAAGGCGATCGCCGAGCGCCACGGGCTCAACCTCGAGGTCGTCAGCGACGAGATCGACCCGACGTTCCGCTTCGTCCCGCTCGACCACGACGGCAAGATCCGCATGGACTGCTCGAGCCCGTACGTGATGAGCGGTCTGATCGAGTACCGGGACCGCTTCGACGTCGCGGTCGCGTGCGACCCGGACTCGGACCGCCACGGGATCGTCACGCCCACGTCGGGCCTGATGAACCCGAACCACTACCTGGCGGTGGCCATCCACTACCTGTTCGGCGGCGCGCGCGACTGGGGGCCGGACGTCGGGATCGGCAAGACGCTCGTCTCGAGCACGATGATCGACCTCGTCGCGCAGGACCTCGGACGCCGGCTCGTGGAGGTGCCGGTCGGCTTCAAGTGGTTCGTCGACGGGCTGATCGACGGCACGCTCGGCTTCGGCGGCGAGGAGAGCGCGGGCGCGTCGTTCCTGCGCATGGACGGCACGCCGTGGTCGACGGACAAGGACGGCATCCTGCTCGCGCTGCTGGCCGCGGAGATCACGGCCAAGACGGGCAAGGACCCGGGCGCCCACTACACCGAGCTCACGCAGCGGTTCGGCGCGCCCGCGTACAAGCGCGTGGACTCGCCGATCGACGCCGAGCGCAAGGAGAAGCTGCTCCAGCTCGAGCCCGACGACATCACCGCCACCGAGCTCGCGGGCGAGCCGATCACGGCCAAGCTCACGCGCGCGCCCGGCAACGACGCGCCGATCGGCGGCGTGAAGGTCGTGACCGAGAGCGGCTGGTTCGCCGCCCGTCCGTCGGGCACCGAGGACATCTACAAGCTCTACGCCGAGAGCCTCAAGGGCGAAGAGCACCTCGAGCAGATCATCAGCGAGGCACAGGAGATCCTGGGATGACGCGCGTGTTGACCATGGTGCTCGCGGGCGGTGAGGGCAAGCGCCTGGCGCCGCTCACCGCCGACCGGGCCAAGCCCGCCGTGCCCTTCGGCGGCAACTACCGGCTGATCGACTTCGCGCTCTCGAACCTCGTCAACGCGAACTTCCACCAGATCGTCGTGCTGACGCAGTACAAGAGCCACTCGCTCGACCGCCACATCACGACGACGTGGCGCCTGTCGCCGCTGCTGGGCAACTACGTCACGCCCGTGCCGGCGCAGATGCGGCTCGGCCCGCGCTGGTTCGTCGGCAGCGCCGACGCCATCTACCAGAACTACAACCTGATCGCCGACGAGCGGCCCGAGCACATCATCGTCTTCGGCGCCGACCACATCTACCGCATGGACCCGCGGCAGATGCTCGAGCAGCACATCGCGTCGGGCAAGGGCGTGACGGTGGCCGCGCTGCGCGTGCCGATCGAGCAGGCCGACCAGTTCGGCGTGATCGAGACCGGGCCCGACGGCCGCGACATCGCGGCCTTCCGCGAAAAACCCAAGGACGCGGTCGGGTTGCCGGACTCGCCGAACGAGGTCTACGCCTCGATGGGCAACTACATCTTCTCCACCGAGGCGCTGATCAGCACCGTGTCGGCGGACGCCGCCGACGAGACGTCCAAGCACGACATCGGCGGCAACATCATCCCCGCGCTGGTCGCGCAGGGCGACGCGCAGGTGTACGACTTCTCGACCAACGAGGTGCCGGGCGCGACCGAGCGCGACCGCGGCTACTGGCGCGACGTGGGGACGCTCGACGCCTACTACGACGCGCACATGGACCTGATCTCGGTCCACCCGATCTTCAACATGTACAACCACGACTGGCCGATCCACACGTGGGCGGGCGCGATCCCCCCGGCCAAGTTCGTGTTCGACGAGGAGGGCCGGCGCGGGCAGGCGATCGACTCGATGGTGTGCGCCGGCGTGGTCATCAGCGGCGGCACCGTGCGCCGCTCGATCGTCTCGCCGCGGGCGCTCGTGCACTCCTACTCGCTGGTCGAGGACTCGATCGTCATGCACGACACCGAGATCGCCCGCAACGCGACCGTGCGCCGCGCGATCCTCGACAAGAACGTGTACGTGGGGGAGGGCGTCGAGATCGGCGTGGACCCGGAGAAGGACCGCGAGCGCTTCCACGTCTCCGAGGGCGGCATCGTCGTCGTGCCCAAGGGCATGCGGGTGACGGAGTGAAGGTCGCGCTGATGACCCGCGAGTACCCGCCGGAGGTCTACGGCGGGGCGGGCGTGCACGTCGAGTACCTCGCGCGCGAGCTGCGCGCGTTCGAGGACGTGACCGTGCACGGCTGGGGCGTGGGGGACGTGCCGCACACCGCGTGGGACGCGCTGGCGGGCGACGCGCCCGAGCTGGCGGCGCTGCGCTCGCTCTCGATCGACCTGACGATGGCGGCGGGCGCGCAGGACGCCGACCTCGCGCACACGCACACGTGGTACGCGCAGTACGGCGGGCACCTGGCGAAGCTGCTGTGGGGCATCCCGCACGTGGCGACGGTGCACTCGCTCGAGCCGCTGCGGCCGTGGAAGCAGGAGCAGCTGGGCGGCGGCTACCGGGTGTCGAGCTACGCCGAGAAGACGGCGCTCACGCACGCCGACGCCGTGATCGCGGTCTCCAACGGCACGCGCGGTGACATCCTGCGCGTGTACCCCGAGATCGACCCGGACCGCGTGCACGTGATCTACAACGGGATCGACACGGCCGAGTACGCGCCCGACCTCAGCACGGACGTGCTGGACAAATACGGGATCGACCCGGCCAAGCCGTCCGTCGTGTTCGTGGGGCGGATCACGCGCCAGAAGGGCGTCGTCTACCTGCTCGAGGCGGCGAAGCGGTTCGCGCCCGACGCGCAGCTCGTGCTGTGCGCGGGCTCGCCCGACACGCCGGAGCTCGGGGCCGAGATCGCGCGCCGCGTCGACGAGCTGCGCGCGACCCGCGAGGGCGTGTTCTGGATCGAGGAGATGATCCCCAAGCCCGAGGTCATCCAGCTGCTCAGCCACGCGACCGTGTTCGCGTGCCCGTCGATCTACGAGCCGCTCGGGATCGTCAACCTGGAGGCGATGGCGTGCGAGGCGGCGGTCGTCGCCACCGCCACGGGCGGGATCGTCGAGGTCGTGGTCGACGGCGAGACCGGGTTCCTGGTCCCGATCGAGCCGGGTGACGACGGGACGGGCGCCCCGCGCGACCCGGAGCGCTTCGCGGACGACTTCGCGGCGCGCGTGAACGAGCTCGTCGCCGACCCCGCCCGCGCGAAGGCGATGGGCGGCGCGGGCCGCGAGCGGGCCGTCAGCGCCTTCGCCTGGCCGGCGATAGCGCGCCAGACGTCGGAGCTCTACCGCTCGTTAACGGTGCCAGGCACCGTTTAGGTTCAGCGCCCGAGCGTTCGCGTGAACTCGCGCGAGCGCTCGCGGGCGCCGGCCACGAGCGCGCGGACGTCGGCCAGGCCGGCGCGCAGCTCGGGATCGCCGTAGGTGACGGGCATCATCGAGTCCTGGAGCTCGATCAGGCGCTCCTCGGCCTCGTCGATCGCCTCGATCGCGCGCTCGAGGAACGCGCGCGGGTCACGCGAGTAGGTGCCCGGGGACGGCTCGGCCCAGGTGCGGTTCGGCAGCCCGCGGCGCTCGGCGAAGCCGGCGTAGGTGCGCTGGGCGCGGCCGTAGGCCTTCTGCACCGGCCCGAACAGCTCCTCCTCGAGCTTGTCCTGGCTGTTCTCGTCGAGCAGCTCGTAGGCCTCGCCCAGCGTCGCCAGGGCCAGGGCCATCTCCTCGATGCTCTCGCCCAGCGCGTCGAGCAGGTCTTGGCGGGCGTCGGCGTCGGACATCAGTCGGGCTTCCGGTTGCGGGTGGACCACCACTCCTCGCCGTAGTCGATGAACAGCTCCTCGCCGGGCTCGATCGCCCGCAGCGTCTGGAACATGATCACCCGCGGCGCCTCCTGGATGTACTCGCAGTTGGGCTCGGAGGAGTGGTTGTAGAGCATGCCGTAGCCGAGCAGGAGGATCACGTCGTCCTCGTTCTCGTTGGAGCCGAAGACGTAGTCCCCGAGCTGGCCGACGACCTCGTCGCCCGGCAGCTCGAGCGTTGGGCAGTGCTCGAGCACCTCGCCCTTCGCGAACGCGCGCGTGGCGAAGACGCCGCGCCCGTACGGGCCTTCCTTGATCTCCAGTCCCTCGGGCATGTCGGCGGGTGACCTTAGCGCTCAGAAGGCGAACCGGCGCAGCGTGTGGGCGGCGTCCGCGCCGGCCACGGCCAACGCGCCCACGTAGCCGTGCTCGAGGGCGAGGTCGGCGAGCGCGTAGCCGCGCACCGCGGTGGTGTCGAACGCCTCCGGCGCCCAGCCCAGGCCGCCGCCCGTGGCCTTGGCCCACGCCTCCTTGCGGCACCACAGTTGCAGGAGGTCGTCGCCGCTGGCCCGCTCGCCGGCCGACAGCGAGCGCTCCACGGCCGCGACGTTGCGCCCCGGCCGCTCGACGTCCACGCCGACCTCGACCGCCTCCGCCAGCGCGACCACCGCGAGCGTGCCCGAGTGGCTGAGGTTGAAGCGCAGCGGCCCGCCGTCCAGGAACGGCTTGCCGTGCTCGCCGACGCCGAACTCGACCGTGTCGGGAGCACAGCCGAGCCGCTCGGCGAGCAGCAGCCGCAGCGCGGCGCGCGCCACGATCCAGCGCTCGCGCCCGCGCCTGAGGCGCTCGGCCCGCGCGCGCTCGTCCGCGCTCAGCAGCGTCCGGAGCCGCTGCACCCGCGGCTCGTCCTGCTCGAGCTCGACCTGCCAGACCTCGACGATGGACAGGTGTAATAGACTACGCGCGTCGTTTGGCAAGGTTGCTTGACAAAGAGGGGGAGGGGCGCCTGGCACCGCGGGCGTCGAACTCCTGTTCCCAAGTTCGAGTCGGAGCAGAGAATGAGACGCAGAATGCTTGTACCGGTCGCGGCGATGGCCGCGGTCGTGGCCGCCAGCCCGGCCTCCGCGGCGCCCGCCGGCAACGGCTGGTCGTGCATCAGCCCGTTCGCGAACTTCACGAACGGCGCCTACCCCGATGACCCGCCCGCGGCGAACCACATCCTGAACTCGCTGGCGATCAGCGTCACGCGCGCGGACGCGACGCCGCTCACCGCCGTTCCGGGCCAGGCGCTGGCGCTGCGCGACCTGCAACTGGGCCTCGAGTTCCGCGACACGCGCATCGCCGAGCAGATGTACCGGCGTACGGGCGGCGCGACCGCCAGCTACAGCGGGGTCATCCCCTACACGCAGGCCGACAACACGACGCGCACGCTCACCGTGCGTGCGAACCCGGACGACGGCGGCGCCGACTACTGGGCCTACACGACCGGCAGCGGCGCGAGCCAGGTCGTGACCTACGTCCAGAAGATCGACTACCCGGGCGAGCCGCCCAAGGTCCGCGACGCCGCGACGGCGCCGAACACGACCTACTACTACGCGACACCGGCCCTCGGCCTGGCACACCGCTACATCTCGCACACGGGCAACAGCCAGTTCCCGCTCGACGCGTGGGTCACGATCTCGGCGTCGAACACGGTCGAGGGCGTCCAGACGCTGCGGGTCAAGGGCTACTGGACCGTCAACATCCAGGACGCCACGCCGGGCACCCCGGCCAACCCGTCGCTCTACAGCAACGACGCCGTCGTGGCGACCGTCCCGCCGGTCGTGCTCGAGTTGCCGAGCACGCGCTGGACGCCCACGGGCGCCGGCCCGGTCGAGTTCAAGATCGCCGAGCCGGGCAAGCTCGGCATCGTCCAGATCGAGTCCAAGGGCTACGACCGCCCGGGCTACAACCAGCCGCTGAACGTGCGCCCGTTCGGCAGCGTCTTCGTGCGCGCCCAGACGGAGTCCTACGGCGCCAGCAACGACTGCATCCCGGGCGCCGTCTCGCTCGTGAACCCGCAGATCCCCGCCGGGCAGGCGGGCCTGTTCTTCCTCGACTCGGACCCGGTCAACGGCGACCCGCAGCTCGGTGACCCGGCCGCGCCGGGCACCTACCCGACCCAGGGCGGCGCGCAGAAGCCGATCGGCGTCCGCGGCCGCTTCGGGTTCAGCTTCACCCCGCAGCCCGCGATCGCCACCGCGACGCTGCCGCCGGTCGCCGCCCCGACGCCGCAGCCGGTCGAGTTCGGCAAGGCCGGCACGGTCAAGCCGTCCAAGGCCGGCTCGATCAAGCTGTCGGTGACCAACCCGGGCGCCGCCGCCCGCTACAAGGTGGGCGCCAAGTCGGTGAGCAAGCTCAAGGTCGGCAAGACGCGCAAGATCGTCACGGTGGTGGCGCGCAAGACCGTCACGCTCAAGGCGGGCACGTCGACCCTCACGCTCAAGCTGAGCCAGTCGGCGAAGTCGCAGCTCAAGAAGCGCAAGTCGTTCAAGATCAAGGTGACGCTGACGCCCGTGGACGGCGGCTCGGCCGTCACCAAGACGATCTCGCTCAAGCGGGCCTAGTCGCATGCGCCGGGCCGTAGTTGCGCTCCTGTTGCTCGCCGGCGCCCTCGCGGCGCCGGCCAGCAGTGCCGCCTCGCTTCAGTTCGACAACCAGTGCCAGTACAGCTACGACCGCTACTGGCGCCCGGTGCCGCTGGTGTTCGACGGGCGGTTGACCGATGGCTCCGGCACGGAGCTGGAGCCGGGAGCGCAACTCGCGGTCGGTGACACGGTGCGGTTCGTGAACGGCACCGTGTCGGCCCTGCTCCCGTCGTGGATCACCACGTTCGCGTACGAGTCGCTGATGATCCCGCTCGGCGACGGCACGCTGCCGGTCAAGGCGTGGCTCGCGCTCGAGGCCACGAACACGGCCGAAGGCGTCACCGCCCCGATCGCGCTCACGACGGTCGCGCGCACGCACGTCGTGCTCACGCCGGGCGGGATCGTCGACGAGGAGCGCTCGTCGATCTGGGTGGAGGCCGCGCCGATCCCGACCCAGACGTGGACGGCGACCGGCGGCGAGGTCGCAATCCGGCAGGCGCTCGGCGAGAGCCTGGCGCCGATCCCGGCCCGCCCCGACGGTGGCCTGATCCGCCCGCGCGGGAGC
>Ga0065721_10052788_pt1 | contig 11152 bp, 10 predicted proteins | sample Mesricmetagenome_FD_59108 | JGI IMG/M metagenome (GOLD analysis project Ga0065721, IMG submission 59108) | Mesophilic microbial community from rice straw/compost enrichment Sample: eDNA_1 v2 (version 2) | ecosystem: Engineered > Solid waste > Grass > Composting > Bioreactor | place: USA: Davis...
GGTGTGGCGTTCATGGCCGCCTCATCGGGTGGCAGCGGCGGCCCGCCGGCGCCATGCTGAGGTTCCGGCGACATGACGTCCTCGGCGACCGCCGCCGTAATCCGCCCGTTCCGCCGGAAGGTGACATAGCCGCCGCTGTGGTCGATCTCGTCGGCCTCCCAGCCGTGCTCGCGCCAGTGACGCCGCGCATCGCTCCACCACGGTCCGCTCGTCCGGGCGGCCTTGGGCAGCGGAAAGCCCAGCACCTCCTCGATCTCGGCGAAGCTCGCGCGCCATTCCGGATGCGGGTGACCGGCCAGACGGTCGGAGAGAGGCTTGTACTTGCTCATGCCCCCTAAACGCGCGGGGCCGTGATCGGCGCCAGCGGAACCTGCCCAGCGGAACCAGATCGTCCAGGCCGCGCTTCGCTGCCATGCGAGAACTTGTCCGCCGCCGGGATCTGGGGCCGCTGCTGCTGGGAGCCGCCGGCATGGCGACGGTCGGGCTGCTCGTCGGTGCGGCCATGCGTCCCGAACTGCTGGCCCCTGGAGAGGTAGTCGGCCCGCAGATTCAGGCCGGCGTCTCCGGACCGCGCGCCGCGCCAGCCTATGGCGGGGTGTCCTACACGAACTACGCGGGGACCTTGCCAGATCATGTGGTGGGTACGGACTGGCTGAAGCCGCCGCCTGAGGCGCCGCCGCCCGTAGACTACGCCCCCGCCGACTACGCCTACGCGGATGAGTTGCTCGAAGACCCGCCGCAGGACGCGCCCGCCGCCGCTGTCCTGGGCGGCGACGCCGTCGCCACCGAGCCCATGGCCACCGCCCTCGCGCCGGAAATGGCCGAACCCGCGCTTGCGACACCCGGCTAAGCGCGATCAGCCCTCGCCTTTCGGGCCAAGCCCCGTTAGAGCCTCACGCCCATGAGCGACGAGGCCGTCCAGATCATCGCCCGCGGGCCGCGCCTTGAGGCCGAGGCCGCAGCCGCAGCCCTTGAGGCTGAGCCCGCCACCGAAGCCCTCACCTATTCGATCCTCGAGGAGGACGAGGACCACGACGTCTGGCGCATCGACGCCTTCCCGACCACGGACGAGGAGCGGGACGCCCTGACGGCCGTCCTGGCGCGGTTCGGCAAGCTGCGCACCGTCGTCGAGAAGCTGGCGGACGCCGACTGGCTGGCCATGGCGCTGTCGGGCCTCCCGCCGGTCCGCGCAGGTCGCTTCTTCGTCTATGGCGCCCACGACAGGGGCCTCGCCCCCGCCAGCACGGTCAATCTGCGGATCGAGGCCGGCGCGGCCTTCGGCACCGGCCACCATGGCACCACCGTCGGCTGCCTCCAGGCCTTCCACGACCTTCTCAAGTCCCGGCGCTTTGAGCGCGTGCTGGATGTCGGCTGCGGCACCGGCGTCCTCGCCATCGCCGCCGCCCGCACCGGCTCGCGGGTGGCCGTGGGCACCGACATCGACGGCCCGTCCGTCCGCATCGCCAACGAGAACGCCGCCCTCAACCGGGCTCAGGCCCGGTTCGTCCACGCCTCTGGCCTCAACCACCCCGAGGTGCGCAAGGATCGCCCCTACGACCTCGTGTTCGCCAACATCCTGGCGCCGCCGCTCGTGGCCCTGTCGCAGGACATCAGGACGGCCCTGAAGCCGGGCGGCTTCGCCATCCTTTCGGGCCTGCTGCGCACCCAGGAACGGCGCGTTCTGGCGGCCTATATGTCCAAGGGCTTCCGGCTGCATCGCCGCCTGCACCGCGACGCCTGGGCGACCCTGGTGCTGCGCCGCGGCGGCTGACCGCCGGAACCTGCTCCGATGGCCTCACGTTCCCGGCTCGACGGCGACGCTCGCCGCCGCAGAAGGAGCCCGGCATGTCGGAAGAGTACGAACGCACCACCGTGACCCAAGAGCCCACGCGCACCGTCGAGGTCCGCCGTGGGAGCGCGGCCGGCTGGTGGGTGGCGGCCCTGGCGGGCATCGTCGCCATCGTCGCGGTGGTGTTCCTCTATAACAATCGCTCGGCCCAGGACCTGCAGGTCGCCCGCGAACAGGGCCGCAGCGAGGCCGCCATGGCGGCCGCCAGCGAGTCCGCCCAACAGGCGGCCGCCACGGCCGCCCAGGCCGCTCAGGACGCCGCCGCAGGCGCGGCAGCGGCAACCGAAACCGCGGCCCAGGCCGCCGCCGATCAGACTGAGGAAATGGCCGCGACCGCCGGGGATGCGGCTAGGGACGCCTCCGACGCCGTCCCATCGCCTTAATCCCGCTAGGCCAACGGCTGGGCGTCGAGCGCCTCGATCCAGTGGCGCTCGCGCCGCTTGAGTTCGTCAGCGAGCCCGACCGGCGTCAGGTCGGGGTCCTCGATCCGCTCGAGCTCCTCGTAGGTGAAGGCCTCAGCCCCGTGCGCCCGCAGCGCAGCCTGGACCGCGCGATTGGGATGGCTCCCCATGCGCAATTGGAAGCGCATGCCGTTGGCCTGGGCTTCGATGTTGCGTGACACGCCGACCCACACGCCTTGTGCGGGGGCGCACCGGATGGCGAAGACGCCGGCGGCGACGGGCTTTTCCTTGTAGTCCCGCACGATCTGGCGGCGATCGGTCTTGCTCATGGAACGGAGGTACGCCGCGCCATCGCCCGGGTCAATTTGCCCGCCCTTTGCCGCGGCCTGTGGAAGGGCTTACATCCGGACCATGCGCCAGACCTTCGACGAGACCACCGACCCCAGCTTCGGCCGCGAGCACGTCCCACTCATCCGCAAGGCCATGGAGGCCCAGGGGCTCGACGGCTTCCTCGTCCCGCACGAGGACGAGCACCAGAACGAATATCTGCCCGCGGCGAATGACCGGCTGGCCTGGACCTCGGGCTTTACCGGCTCGGCCGGGGCGGCGGTGATCTTCAAGGATAAGGCGGCGATCTTCGTCGACGGCCGTTATACCCTCCAGGTCCGCGACCAGGTGGACCAGGCCGTGTTCGAGATCCGCGACCTGGTGGACGGAGGCGTCCCCGCCTATCTCGAAACCTCGGCCTCCAGGGGCCAGAAGATCGGCTACGATCCGCGCCTGCACAGTCCGGACGCGCTCCATTGGCTGAAGGCCGCCGCCGCCAGCGCCGGCGCTGAACTCACGCCCGTCGAAACCAACCCGGTGGACGCCGCCTGGGGCGCAGCCCGGCCCGCCCAGCCCACGGCCCCGGTCGTGCCGCATCCCGCCGAATATTCCGGCGAGAATTCGGCCTCCAAACGCGCCCGCATCGGCGAGCTCGTGGCCGGCAAGGGCGCCGATGCAGCGGTGCTGACCGCCCCATCCTCCATCGCCTGGCTGTTCAACGTCCGCGGGGGCGATGTCATCCGCACGCCCCTGCCCCTGGGCCAAGCCATCCTCAACAAGGACGGCAGCGCCCGCCTGTTCCTCGACCCCGCCAAGGTCACGCCCGAACTTCCGGCCTGGCTCGGCAATCAGGTTCGCCTGGAGACGCCCGAAGACCTGCCCCAGGCGCTCGCCGAGCTGAAGGGACGCAAGGTGCTGGTCGATCCCGCCCAGTCTTCCGCCTGGTACTTCGACACCCTGCAGGCGGCCGGCGCCGAGGTGGTCCGCGCCGAGGACCCCTGCGCCCTGCCCCGCGCCTGCAAGAACGCCGTCGAAATCGAGGGCAGCCGCCGGGCGCACGCCCGCGACGGCGCGGCCCTGGCCCGCTTCCTCCACTGGCTGGCCACCGAGGCCCAGGAGACCCTGCCTGACGAGATCGAGGTGGTGACCCGGCTCGAGGCCTTCCGCGAAGCCACCGGGGCCCTCAAGGACCTTTCTTTCGACACCATCGCCGGCGCGGCTTCCAACGGCGCCATCGTCCACTACCGGCCCACCGCCCGGCTCAACAAGCGGACCGAGAAGGGTTCGCTGCTGCTGGTTGATTCCGGCGCCCAGTACCTGGACGGCACCACCGACGTCACCCGCACCGTCGCCATCGGCGAGCCCAGTCAGGAAATGCGCGAGCGCTTCACCCTGGTGCTCAAGGGCCACCTCGCCCTGGCCAATGTGAAATTCCCGCCGGGCACCACGGGCAGCCAGCTCGACGCCCTGGCCCGCGCCCCCCTGTGGCAGGCCGGCCTCGACTACGACCACGGCACCGGCCATGGGGTCGGCAGCTACCTCGGCGTCCACGAGGGGCCGCACCGCATCGCCAAGGCGCCGAACACCGTGGCCCTTCGGCCCGGCATGATCGTCTCCAACGAGCCCGGCTACTACAAGGAAGGCGAATACGGCATCCGCATTGAGAACCTGCAGTTCGTCACCGAGGCGAAGCCGGTCCCGGGCGGCGAGCGGTCCATGCATGGCTTCGAGGCCTTGACCCTGGCGCCCATCGACCGCCGCCTGATCGTGGCCGATATGCTGACCCCTGCCGAGCGCGCCCAGCTCGACGCCTACCACGCCCGGGTGCGCGAAACGGTCGGGCCGCTGCTGGAGGACGAAGTCCGCGCCTGGCTCGAAGAGGCGACGGCGCCGATCTGAAGCGCCGTCTAGCTATCGCCCACCAGGGCCAGCCATTCCTCTTCGGTGATGACCTTCACCCCGTGCTTCTCGGCGTCGCGCAGCTTGGAGCCGGCGCCGGGGCCAGCGACCACGAGGTCGGTCTTCTTCGACACCGAACCCGAGACCTTGGCGCCCAGGCGCTCGGCCTGGGCCTTGGCCTCGTCGCGGGTCATGCGTTCCAGGCTGCCGGTGAACACCACTGTCTTGCCGGCGATCGCAGTATCGGTCTTCGGGCGTTCGGCCGGGATCACCGTCAGCTCGCTGAGCAGGTCGTCCACCAGAGCGCGGTTGTGATCCTCGCCGAAGAACTCGGCGATCATCCGGGCGGCCACCACGCCCACGGCGTCCACCGAGGCGACCTCCAGGAAGGCCTCGCCGGGCGTTTCCGCCGCCGCCTGCCGCGCCGCCGCCTCGAAGCTCCCCCAGTCGCCGTAGCGGTCCGCCAGGGCCGCCCGCGCCCGGGCGTTGAGCCTGGGGATCGCCAGTCTCAGCCGGCCGTCCAGCGACATATCCGGCGGCGCCAGCACGCCCTGGCCGCTGCGGGCGAAGTCGAGCACCGCCGCCACAGCGGTGGGCCCTAGGCCTTCCAGGTCGGACAGCTCCGCGTAGGTCGGCCCCGCCATCTGTTCCGACGCGAGTTTCGAGGTCTCCACGAAACGTTCCACGGTCTCGAAGTGGCGCGCCAGGGCCGTGGAGGTGGTCTCGCCGATGTGCCGGATGCCCAGGCCGTAGATGAACCGGTCGAGCTCGATCCTCCGCCGCTCCTCGATGCTGGCCAGCAGGTTGCCGACGCTGGTTTCGCCGAAGCGGTCGAGGGCCAGCATCTCCTCGCGCCGGGTCTTCAGGCGGAAGATGTCGGCCGGAGAGTTCAGCCAGCCGAGCTCCGAGAACTGGGTCAACTGCTTTTCGCCCAGGCCCTCGATGTCGAAGGCCCGGCGGCTGACGAAATGGCGCAGATGCGCCAGGCGCTGGAACGGGCAGGCGAACTCGCCCGAGCAGCGACGCACCACGGTCTCGGCGCCCGAGGCGGTGGTCTCGCGCACCAGTTCGGTGTGCAGGGGGCACGGGCAGTGGGTCGGGAATTCGAAGGGCTGGGAGTCCGCGGGCCGTTCCTCCAGCACCACGCTGACGATCTGCGGGATCACGTCCCCCGCCCGCTGCAGCACCACGGTGTCGCCGACCCGGATGTCCTTGCGGGCGATCTCGTCTGCGTTGTGCAGGGTCGCATTGACCACCACCACCCCGCCCACGGTGACGGGATGCAGCCGGGCCACCGGCGTGATCGCGCCCGTCCGTCCCACCTGGATGTCGATGGCCTCCAGGATCGTGCGAGCCTGCTGGGCCGGGAACTTGCGGGCGATGCCCCAGCGCGGCGCGCGCGAGACGAAGCCTAGCCGCTGCTGCCAGTCCAGCCGGTCGACCTTGTAGACCACGCCGTCGATGTCATAGCCGAGGTGCGGTCGCACCTGCTCCATCCTGGCGTAGGCGGCCAGCAGGCCCGCGGCGTTCTCCACCCGGCAGCTCTCCGGCGTGGTCTGGAAGCCCCAGGCCTTCAGCTTCTGCAGCGCTTCCCACTGGGTCTCCGCGAAGGGCTCGGAGTGCGCGCCCCAGGCGTAGGCGAAGAAGCGCAGCGGGCGGGCGGCGGTGATCTTGGGGTCGATCTGGCGCAGCGAGCCGGCGGCGGCGTTGCGCGGGTTGGCGTAGGTCTTCTGGCCGGCCTCGGCGGCGGCCGCGTTCAGGGCCGCGAACTCCTCGTGGCCGAGATAGACCTCCCCTCTGACCTCGATCTCCTTGGGCCAGCCCTCTCCGGCCAGCCGGTGGGGGATCTCGGCGATGGTGCGGACATTGGCGGTGACGTCCTCGCCCACCCGCCCGTCGCCGCGGGTGGCGGCTCGGACCAGTTCGCCGTCACGATAGAGGATCGAGCACGACAGGCCGTCGATCTTCGGCTCGGCCGTGTAGCCCACCGTCTCCTCCGGCGAGAGGCGCAGGAACCGGCGGATGCGCGCGTCGAACTCCACCGCCTCGTCGTCATCGAAGGCGTTGTCCAGGCTCAGCATCGGCACGCCGTGCTCGACGGCCTTGAACTTCTCGGACCGCGCCGTCCCTACCTTCAGCGACGGCGAGTTCTCGCGCACCAGATGCGGGAATCGCGCCTCGATATCGGCGTTGCGACGCTTCAGGGCGTCATAGTCCGCGTCCGAGATCAGCGGATCGTCGTTGCGGTAGTAGGCGATGTCGTGCCGGGCGATCTCGTCGGCGAGCCGGGTCAGCTCCTCGACAGCTTCGGCTTCGGTCAGGGACTCGGGCGGCTTCATCCGGGGAAGGTCTAACCCGGGCCGCCGGCCGCGTCAGGCCCCGATCAATGCCCGGGCGGCGGCGCGGGCGGCGTCGGTGATTTGGGCGCCGGCCAGCATCCGGGCGATCTCCTCCTCGCGGTCGGCGGGCGAGAGAACCTCCACCGCCGTGCGAATGCGTTCGGTGTCGCCGGCCTTGGAAATCCGCCAGTGCGCCTCGGCCCGCGCGGCCACCTGTGGACTGTGGGTGACCACCAGGACCTGGGCGTTCCCGGCCAGCTTCTTCAGCCGCAGGCCTACGGCGTCGGCGACCGCCCCGCCCACGCCCTGGTCCACCTCGTCGAAGATCATCAGCGGCTGCGGCCCGGCCGCGCGACCGGCCAGGGAGGCCTTCAGGGCCAGGGCGAAGCGGGCCAGCTCGCCCCCTGAGGCGATGGCGCCCAGGTCGCCGAACGGCGCGCCCGGATTGGTGGCCACCTCGAACGCCACCCGGTCCAGGCCCGCAGGCCCCGCCCGGTCCTCGGGCAGCGGCTCCACGGCGACCCGGAAACGGGCCTTCTCGAGCTTCAGCGGCGCGAGCTCGGCCATGACCGACATGGCCAGGCGCTCGCCGGCGGTCTTGCGCCCGTCGGTCAGCCGGGCCGCGGCGTCCATATAGCCGTCCCGGGCGGCCTTCAACTCGGCCTCGGCGGCCTTCAGGGCGTCTTCAGAGGTCTCCACCGCCCGCAGCCGCTCGGCGAAGCGCACGCGCAAGGCCGGCAACTCCTCCACGGTCACGTTCAGCTTGCGGGCGAGCCCCCGCAGGTCGAACAGCCGCTCCTCCGCCTTCTCCAGGCGGTCAGGCTCGAAATCGAAGGCGTCGGCGGCGGCGTCGATGGCCGCCTCGGCCTCGCCCGCCTCGATCAGCACCCGGTCCAGGGCCTCGGAGGCCTGGGTCACCCGCGCCACGGCGGCGCTCTCGGCCCCGGCGCCGGCGGCGACCGCCCGCTCGCGGGCCCGCTCCAGGGCGCGGACCGCCGAGGCTACCTTGGCGGACAGGCCGTCGAACACCTCCCGGGCGGCGGCAATGTCGGCCAGGGCCTTCTCCGCCGAACCCAGCAGCGCCCGCTCCTCGGCCAGGGCCGCCTCCTCGCCCGCCTTGGGATCGAGACGGTCCAGCTCGGACAGGCGGAAGGTCAGTTCCTCGGTCTCGGCCGCGGCCCGGGCGACGTCCTCGCGCAAGGCCTCCACCCGCTCCCGGGCGGCGCGCCAGTCCCGGTGGCGGGCGGCCACCTCGGCGGCCAGCGGCTCCAGCCCGCCGAATGCGTCCAGCATCGGCCGGTGAGTGCGGGCGTCCAGCAGGCCCACCGTCTCATGTTGTCCATGCACCTCGAGCAGCAGCGCCCCGATCTCGCGCAGCACGCCCACGCCCGTGGACTGGTCGTTGACGAAGGCCCGGCTGCGCCCATCCGCGGAAAGCGAGCGACGCAGGACGAGGTCCTCGTCCCGGGCGTAGGCGAGGCCCTTCTCCTCCAGCAGGTCCCACACGGGATGGTCGGGCGCCGGGGCAAAGACGGCGGTGGCCACCGCCTGGGCCGCACCGCGGCGCACGAGGCCGGCCTCGGCGCGCATGCCCGTGGCCAGGCCCAGGGCGTCGAGAATGATCGACTTGCCCGCGCCGGTTTCGCCCGTGAGCGCGGTCAGGCCCGGCCCGATCGACAGGTCGAGGGCCTCGATCAGGACCACATCACGGATCTGCAGGCCGATCAGCATCGCGGCGCAGGATCGTACGGAATCACGTCGGCCGGAAAGGCCTTAGTTCACCTTCGGTTCCGCCGCATTGGCCGCGGCGTCGGTGGCGGTCTGAGCGGAGGGCGCCTCGGCCACCGGCGGGCGGATGGTCTGGCTCTTGTCCTTGCGGAACGGCAGCCGCAGCAGGCGTTTGCCGCCGCCGCTCTCGGGCTCTACTGCAGGCCGCAGGCCCCGGTCGGTGAGCAGCCGGTAGGCGTCGCGGTACCAGATGTCGCCCGGATAGTTGTAGCCGAGCACGGCGCCATTCTTCCGCGCCTCGTCCACCAGGCCCAGGGTCAGATAGGCCTCGACCAGGCGGTACAGAGCCTCGGGCGTGTGGGTGGTCGTCTGATAGCGGTCGACCACGGTCTTGAAGCGGTTCACCGCCGCCAGGGTGTCCCCGTTGCGCAGGTACCAGCGGCCAACGGTCATTTCCTTGCCGGCCAGCTGGTCGTTGACCATGTCGATCTTCAGGCGGGCGTCCTGGGCGTACTCGGTGTTCGGGTAGCGCTGGACGACGGTGCGCAGGGCTTCCAGCGCTTGGCCGGTGGCGGCCTGGTCGCGGCCCACATCAACGATCTGTTCGAAGTAGCAGATGGCCTTGATGTAGTGGGCGTAGGCCGCCGCCGGATTGCCCGGATAGAGCTGGATGAAGCGCTCGGCGTCGCCGATGGCCTCGGCGTAGTCGTTGGACTGGTAGTGAGCGTAGGCCTGCATCAGGATCGCCCGGCGCGACCACTCCGAGTAGGGGTGCTGCCGCTCCACTTCCCCGAAATAGTTGATCGCCTGGTTCCACAGGCCGCGGTCCAGGCGGTTTGCCCCCGTGGCGTACAGCAGCTCGACCGGCCGTTCTTCATAGACCAGCCGCGGCTTCTTCTTGTTGCCCGCACAAGCCGTCAGAGCCAGTGCGCAGGCGGCGACGACGACGACCGCCCGGGTAGACTTGCGAACCGAAGACACCTTCACCTCAAGACCAGCGCGCGCCCCCACGCGGAGAGTCGCTTCTACACTACCGACTGTGGCGAGCAAACGGCGGTGCAGCCGCCGGAGCTCAGACCGCCTCGGCGAGGTCCTCGGCGAAGGTCCGGACGCGCCAGGCTTCGGGCCGGGCGGCGAGCGCACGCACCAGGGCGTTGTTCAGGCCATGCCCCGCCAGGACGCCCTCGAACCGCCCGATCACGGGCAGGCCCAGGACATAGAGGTCGCCGATGGCGTCCAGCGCCTTGTGGCGCACGAACTCGTCGGGCCGACGCAGGCCCTCGGGGTTGAGCACCCGGCCGCCGTCGACGACCACCGCGTTCTCCATGGAGCCGCCCCGGGCGAGGCCCATGGCGCGCAGGGCCTCTACCTCGTGCAGGAAACCGAAGGTGCGGCAGTCAGCGAGCTCCTCGCGGAACGCCCGCTCGTCCATGGCCATGTCGATGGTCTGGGTTCCGATGGCGGCGGAGTCAAAGCGGATTTCGAAGGCGACCTCGAACCGCTCGGCCGGCTTCAGTGCGGCGCGCTTGTCCCCGTCGACCACTTCCACAGTCTGGATGATCTCGATGTAGCGGCGCGGCGCCTGCTGCTGGCGGCGGCCGGCCCGGTCCAGGACGCGCAGGAACGGCAGGGACGAGCCGTCCATGATCGGCATTTCCGGGCCGTCCAGCTCGACCACGGCGTTGTCGATGCCCGACATCACCAGCGCGGCCATCAGATGCTCGATGGTGGAGACGGTCACGCCGGCGGCATTGGTGATCACGGTGCCCAGCTGGGTCTTGCACACGGCCTCCGGCGAAACCGGCACGCGGTTGTCGCAGTCGGTGATATCAGTGCGGACGAAGACCACGCCCGTGTCGGCCGCCGCCGGCCGCACGGCCACGCGGGTATAGGCGCCCGTATGGACGCCGATGCCGGCGAACAGCGCCGGCGCCTTGACGGTGTGCTGAAACACAGGTGCGGACAAAGCCAGGACCTTCCACAAACACAAGACAGTCCGGTCGCGGCGGACCGAGCTTTAGCCCCAACGTTCGCTTTAGGCCGCTTCGATGCAGCGCAGCAAAACACTTGCTGTTTCGCTATGTTTCTCTGGGTGCGCTGCGAAAATCCGCCTCAGGCGGCCGGAAAGTCCTGAGCGCCGATCAGGTTCATCGACCGATCCTGGATACGCACCTGGGCGGGGCTGCCCAGGTCAGAGAGGCAGCGGGCCAGCGCCCTCGCCTGTTCTTCCGCCCGGCGGCCCGAACGGAACACCAGCGGCTCAAGTTCGGCGCAACGCACCGTCCAGCCATTCGCCAGCGGCGAAACCCAGATCACCTTCGTGTAGGCCATGTCGCCCTCCCGTCAGGTGGAACGCAAAAACAAGAATAGCAGGGGGCTGCGGCCCCCTGCCTTCTCGTTTTCGTGACGATGGCGGCTTTTCGAGGGCCGGCCGGGCCCTCGACACGCCTCAGTTGGCGAGGCGGCGCAGGAAGGACGGGATTTCCAGGTCCTCGGCCGGATCGGTCTCGTCGATCACCTGCGGCGCTTCCAGCGGCTGGGCGCCGCCGCGCACCGGAGCCGGCGCGGCCGTGGCGGCCGGGCGGCTGTCCATCCGCGGCTGCGGCGCG
>Ga0065721_10002982_pt1 | contig 11150 bp, 8 predicted proteins | sample Mesricmetagenome_FD_59108 | JGI IMG/M metagenome (GOLD analysis project Ga0065721, IMG submission 59108) | Mesophilic microbial community from rice straw/compost enrichment Sample: eDNA_1 v2 (version 2) | ecosystem: Engineered > Solid waste > Grass > Composting > Bioreactor | place: USA: Davis...
TTGTCCGCCGGTAAATCCTTATCCTCCGCTGCTGACTGAAAAAGCCGCTGCTGGTAATAGCCCGCCTCATAACCGCATATGCACCTCCTGCCGGGTGCATCATGCGTATGATAAATATGGATCATACGGCGTGAAGGTCGCTATAATCCTGTCTGTCTGACTCTGAGCCACCCTTCAACAATTTAACCTTTCTTCGCAATCCTGATGTAGCAAATGGACATGGAAAAAAATCGAATCATTCAAGAACTGAACAAGGGCGCAAAATCCTGGAACAACTGGCGTAAACGTCATGCCATCGGAGATCTTAACCTCGATGGTGTAGAACTTACCGGGATGGTGTTCGACGATTATGATTTCTCCAAGATATCCATGCGCAACGCACGCATTACCCAATGCAGTTTTAAAAATGCGGATCTGATTCTGACGAACCTGCAGGGCTCTTACTTAAAGGACAACGATTTTTCTCATGCAAAACTGATTGCGGCCAATCTGTGTGGCTGTAACCTCAGCGGCTCGATTCTGTTCTTTGCCAATATGCTGACAGCCAACACCCGCAATGCGAAGCTGGAAAATATTGATTTTCGCGGGCATGACATCAGTGGATTCATGCTGCGCGATGTATCGCTGGCTGGAAGTAACCTGGAAGGGCAACAGCTTACCCGGGTGGATTTAACCAACTCCAACCTTGAAGGTACTAACCTGCAGGGGGCCGATTTGACCAAGGCGTTGCTGGTCAATGCTCGCCTGACCAACGCCGATGTTCGCGGTGCATCAATCGCCGGAGCAGTCTTTCGCTCAGCGAATGTCAGTGGGGTAGATTTTAATAACATGGATCTGCAGGAGGCAGACTTCAGCGGGGCAAATCTGGTCAACTGCGATCTGCGCGAAGCCAACCTGACTAACGCCAAACTGGCCAATGCCAATATTACCGGCGCTCGTCTGTGGAAGATGACCTGCACTGGCTGGGACATTTCCAACATCGAATGCCACTATGCCTTCTGGGATAAATCCGGAAAAGAAAAGACGGTTTATCGTCAACACGAATTTGAGCGCATCTTCGCCGATGCCATCACCATTGAACTGCGTTATCCCTACCGCCTGATCGATCAGGAGCTTGCAACCCTGCCCATCTTTATCGACCACCTGGCGGCAGCCCATTGGGGCACTATCCTGCGTTTGAAGTCCATCAACGAGATAGCTGGGGGTGCACTGGTGAAATTTGTGGTGGAAGAGGTCGGTCCCCACAACCCCACCGAATTGAAGGCACAGCTGCAGGACGAAGCTGAGCGTATTCAACTGGCACAGCTGGCCCTGCGTCGGGATGCAAAACTTCACGTGCAGCTGAAAGAAAAGATCGCAGCGATTCGTGAAGAGTTCTGGCCGCGTCTGTTGGAGCTGGCTGCAGATCACGAACGGCAACAGGTGCGCAACCTGACCATCCTGTTCATGGACCTGAAAGGATTTTCACGCTGGAAGGATGAGGAACTGTCGGAAAAACTCTCTTTATTCCGCGGTCTGGTCAAACCCATCTTGAAAAAATGGGAGGCTGGACATCCCAACATGGAAGGGGACTCCCTCAGAGTTACCTTTAAAAACGTAACCGTCGGCCTTTCCTGCGCCTGTATGATCCGTAACGTACTGACGGCAGCCGGTTTTCAATTAAGAATCGGCGTCGAGTTAGGCGAAGTCTCCGTTGTGGATAATGAAGTTACCGGCGTTCCGGACCTGGAAGGCGTAGCTGTCAGTATGGCAGCACGTCTGGAAGCCGCTGCGGAACCGGGAGAAATTCTGGTCAGTCAAAAGATCTATCACTATGGAAAGCGCAGCGGTCTGTTTAAATTTATTCCCCGTCATGTCGCTTTGAAGAAAGGTATCGGGACTATTGAGCAGGGTGACCATGTTGAATGTTTTTCTGTGGAGGCCGAAAAAGCCTTGCCCGATCTGCATTAACCACAGGGCATACACATGAATATGCTGCTGCCGCCAGGGCCTTTGTTGTTCTGGCTGACATTGATTCCAAGTCTCCTGCTGCTGATCATTTCTGTTATCTACGCCCCTTGGCGCCAGCTGGCGGCGCACCAACCCCGCCAGCATCTCCTGTTTGCCACCGTCTTGTTCCTCGGCCTTTTCTGGTCCATGCAGGTTTCCGTGCGTGGAGTCATTGCTTTTCACCCCATGCTCATGACAGTAGTCATGATGGTATTTGGTTGGAGCCTGGCGTTACTGATAGGTGCCGCAGCTCTGGTAGTGCTGGAGGTATATCGGGTAGCGTTTCGCAGCATGACGCTTGATTGGGATGTGGCGCTGCGGCAATTCGACTTGAGTACTTTTCCCGTCGATTTCTGCGTGGGCGTTGTCATACCCGTCTGCTGGGCGTGGGCCGTACTCTGGTTGGTTAACCGGTGGCGGTTTAAAAATCCATTTACTTATTTTCTCGGAATAGGTTTTTTTGGAGCGATCATCAGCTGCCTGCTTATCGGCCTGGGCGCCTTCCTGCTGTTTTTTTTAACCGGCAGCGAAGTTCCGCTGGCAACAGTACAGGAGCACTTTATTATCTTTCTATTGATGACCTTTCCTGAAGGGTTTATCAATGGTGCACTCGCTACTACCTTGACGGTGTTATGGCCAGATATGGTAAAAACCTATCGCGATGACTGGTTTCTACGGGATTGATGCAAACTTTTTAAACGGCAAACAGGACATGTGTTATGGCGTGGTTACACACTGATTGGCAAAAAGAGCTCGACCAGGTGCAGGATAGAATTAACCTGATTCTTGATGAAAAGGTTGAACCCTTGCTGGAGCGGGCAGTGGATAAAGCCACTACCGAGATTAACACGGTTGTGGCTAAAGCTGAATTTGAGCTGCGCGATAATACCAATCATCTCATCGCCGAACTGACCGCGCAGCGCCGGCAAATGGTTGCCGATGCCAAATCTCTGATTCGCTATGCGGCGGCCGCCGCATTTCTCGTGGTCCTGGCTTCCGTCGTTGTGATTAAACTGGTTGATAAGCTATAGCCTCAATGTTTTATTTCTCCGTCCTGAAATTTTCCATCCATGCCCGTCGAAATAATACGGGGAGTGGACAGCGCGCTCGACTGATTCGTATCGCCTAATACCAGATCAATAACTCCACCCCCGGTAGTATTGCTGTTAACCGCTGTATTTTTAATTTCTTTATAAAAGGCTGTGGCCCTTTGCCCGCTTTTGACCGGCGTCTTATGGGCTTTAAGGGGCTGACTCCGCGAGTATAACCGCGCCANGTGCATCATAGAACGCTCAATTAGGTGCGCTGCCTTCCAGATNTTTATCAAAGTTTATCCTNATGNCTAAAAGAGAAACCANGCGCCGCGTGGCTTGGACGGCGTTTCGTTTGTTCGAAAACCATCACAAATAAATTCAAAATCTTTTACTTTATTCAGAATGTGTGACAATTTTATGACGAGCCGCTAAGGCTGCCACGGATTTCATCTAAGGAGGTCACTATGCAGGTTTCTGCGAACANTCCCGCACGGTCTTTCGGCGCCACAGTGCTCCNTTGCCTGCAGCTTGGAAGGCATTANCTTTTCGTACCCGATCGACTGCACCGNGGATTTTCTATAGGTGTGGTGCTCATCATTGTCGGACTTGTTTTTTGTTTTGTCAGTTTTGCTTATGCGGAGAAGTACCAGCTGGCAGATAACTTTTTTTATGGTCGCCTGAAATTTTCATTTATCGATGGCGGATATCCGGAAATCTTTGGCTACATCCTGGAGCTGACAGCCTCGGTTTTGTTTTTGTTGTTTGCTGTTGCACACCATAAAAAGTGCTGGCTTTCCTGGTCCATGATCCTGTTCATTGTTTTTCTTGATGATGCATTTCAGCTTCATGAGACCATAGGTCATATGTATGTGGATGCTCTTGGCGTAATCCCTGTGGTGGGTGACCTGTTCGGGTTTGCGACGACGGGATTGGTGTCAGCCGTGTTCTGGCTGATTGGGCTACGCGGCATCAGCGACAAGGATGATTTTCCTTCCTATCTGCTGTTCAGTGTGTACTTTGCGCTGCTGATTTTTTTCGGCGTGGGTGTAGATGCAATGCACGGTCTGTTCGGGGAAAATGCGTCACAGACACTGCTGACCTTGTTGGAGGATGGCGGTGAGCTTTGCATGACAGCTGTCATTGTGATATCGGTATTGGGGATGTGGATGCGTCAGAAACTGCCACTCACTGCAGCGGCAATTCAGATTAATCCTGTAGTACCAAAGCATTGATGCCTCAGTGCCGGGCAAAGAACAGTGTTCCTGCCCGGCGTTCTTCCATCAAGACTGTCCTGACCTATTCCTGATAACTCTCAATGCTTGGACAAGAGCAGATCAGGTTGCGATCTCCATAAACGTTATCAATACGGTTCACGCTCGGCCACACCTTATGTTGTTTCAACCAGGAGGCTGGACGTGCGGCGATTTCGCGGCTGTAAACGCGATTCCAGTTTTCGTCCATGATGTCATCCTGCGTATGCGGTGCATTGTGCAGGGCGCTGGCGTCGGCACTGATTTCACCGCTGGCAACCTGAGCAATTTCTTTGCGGATGATGAGCATGGCTTCGATGAATTTATCCAGCTCGGCCTGAGACTCAGACTCTGTTGGCTCAATCATCAAGGTGCCGGCCACCGGGAAGGACATGGTGGGAGCATGGAAACCAAAGTCCATCAACCGTTTAGCGATGTCTTCTTCACTGATGCCGCTGGCTTCTTTCAAAGGACGCAGATCCAACAGGCATTCGTGAGCCACAAAACCATGGGTGCCTTTATAAAGAATCGGGTAATGGTCACCCAGTTTCTTCGCCACGTAGTTAGCGTTAAGAATCGCGTACTCGGTAGCCTGACGCATGCCAGCCTTGCCCATCATCCGGATATACATCCAGCTGATCGGCAGGATACTGGCCGAACCCCAGGGTGCGGCAGATATGGTGCCGTTGGTCGTTTCGGTGCCGGGTACTTCCTGCACCGGATGCGAAGCCAGGAAGGGCGCCAGATGCTGGCCCACACCAATAGGGCCCATGCCCGGGCCGCCACCACCGTGGGGAATACAGAAGGTTTTATGCAGGTTCAGGTGNGAGACNTCCCCACCGAACTTGCCCGGAGCGGCAATGCCGACCAGTGCGTTCATATTAGCGCCGTCGATATAGACCTGACCGCCCACCGCGTGGATCATATCGCACAGTTCAGTGATGCCTTCTTCAAAGACGCCGTGAGTAGAGGGATAGGTGACCATGATGCAGGCAATCTTCTCACCGTAGGCGGCGATTTTTTCCCGCAGGTCGTCGAGGTCCACGTTACCCTTGCTGTCACAGGCAACCACAACCACTTTAAAACTGACCATCTGGGCTGAGGCGGGGTTGGTGCCGTGAGCCGAGGCGGGGATCAGGCAGATGTCCCGTTCGGTCTCGCCCCTGCTTTCGAAGTATTTCTTGATGGCGACCAGCCCGGCGTATTCACCCTGAGAGCCAGCATTAGGCTGCAGGCTGATAGCATCATAGCCGGTACAGGCTTTGAGCATGTCCTGCAGCTCTTCAAACAGCTGGCGGTAGCCCTGCGCCTGTTCCATGGGAGCGAAGGGGTGCATCTTGCCGAACTCCGGCCAGGTGACCGGGATCATCTCGGCGGTGGCATTCAGCTTCATGGTGCAGGAGCCCAGCGGAATCATGGACTGGTTGAGCGCGATGTCGCGTGACTCAAGGCGTTTGAGATACCGCAGCATCTCCGTTTCGCTGTGATAGCTGTTGAACACTGGATGGCTCAGGACGGCATCGGTGCGCACCAGATCGGCTGGAATAGCTTTGCTGGCGGTAAGATTTTTACCTTCGGCAATCTGGCGATCCAGAGCCGGCAGATCGGAACTGCTGACACCGAACACAGTCAGCAGTGCATCCAGGTCTGCAAGGGTAGTGGTTTCATTGAGGCTGATCCCCAGCGCATTTTTTCCGACCAGACGCAGGTTGATACGGGCATTCAGCGCGGCCTGATAAATGGCCTTCTGGTTATCACCCACCTGCACAGTGATGGTGTCGAAGAACTGGCTGTTAACCAGGCTGAAGCCCTTCGCCTGCAGGGCAGCCGCTGCAATGGCGGTGAGGCGGTGGATGCGGGTGGCGATACGCTTGAGACCTTCGGGTCCGTGATAAATGGCGTAGAACACGCTCATGACCGCCAGCAGAACCTGAGAGGTACAGATGTTGGANTTGGCTTTCTCGCGGCGGATGTGCTGCTCACGGGTCTGCATGGCCATGCGCAGGGCCTGCTTGCCGCGGGAATCGATGGACACCCCGATAATGCGGCCGGGTGCTGAACGTTTGTAGGCATCGCGGAAGGCAAAGAAGCCAGCGTGTGGACCGCCAAAGCCCATGGGGATACCAAAACGCTGGTTGGTACCGACGACTACGTCGGCCCCCATACTGCCAGGCGATTTCAGCAGCATCAGGGCCATCAGGTCGCTGGCTACGGTGACCAGAGTATTCTGACTGTGCGCTGCTTCGATGAGGCCCGTGAGGTCACGAATTTCTCCGCTGGAGCCCGGGTAGGAGAGCAGGGCGCCGAAATAATCGCCATTTACCAGCTCATCGGCTTTGGCTACTACCACCTCAAAACCGAAGTGCTCGGCGCGGGTTTTGATGACGGCGATGGTCTGGGGATGGGTGTCAGCATCGACGAAGAAAACATCGGATCGGCTCTTCTTGTTCTGGCGCTTACACATCGCCATGGCTTCCGCCGCCGCCGTGCCTTCGTCCAGCATGGACGCGTTGGCCATCTCCATCCCGGTCAAGTCGATGATCATCTGCTGATAATTCAGCAGCGCTTCCAGGCGCCCTTGGGCGATCTCCGGCTGGTAGGGCGTATAGGCGGTATACCAGCCCGGATTTTCCAGCACATTGCGCAGGACAACATTGGGGGTATGAGTGTCGTAGTAGCCCATGCCGATATAGCTTTTGAAGATCTGGTTCTTGCTGGCAATCGCCTTGAGCTCGGCCAGGGCCTCAGCTTCGGTCACGGCATCGGCCAGTGCCAGCTCGCCATTGAGGCGGATTTTTTCCGGCACCGTCTTGTCGATCAGTTCGGCTATGGAGTCAACCCCGAGTGCTGCAAGCATGGCAGCCGTCTGCTGGGCGTCGGGGCCGATATGACGCTGGATGAACTCGTCGTGGTAAGCCAGTTGGGACAGGGAAGCTGAACGAAGATCAACGGACATAGGGAATCTCTTTTAACTAGGGACCGGGGTGCTAAGGGCGGGGCAGGCAGGCCTGCTCAAAAAGGCGGCAATGGTATCAACTGGGGGCGTTTTCGGCAATTGAGTGCAGCGCGTCGGCCTGCAATCTGCCGGAAGGATCACGCGGGGATTGCCCCGATGGTATGGAGCGGAAATTTTCGGTTGCGACTCTGGTATGATCGGTGGCAGATTGTTCGTCCCCGGCACAGCGGACGCCGCCAATACATCCACATAAGAACAACCTTAAACCATGTATCACAATTTTTTCGGACTGAGTGAGCAGGCTTTCTCCATTGCGGTAAATCCTCGTTATCTATATATGAGTGACCAGCACCGGGAGGCCCTTGCTCACCTGTTGTACGGCATTCAGATCGGTGGTTTTGTGATGCTGACCGGTGAGGTCGGTACCGGCAAGACGACGATTATCCGCTGCCTTTTGGAGCAAATGCCGGCCAATACCGATCTTGCGATCATCCTGAACCCCATGGCCAGCGCCCCGGAACTGCTCTCTACCATCTGTGATGAGCTGGGTGTGCGCTACATTGTGGATGGCTGGAGTACCAAAGACCTCACCGATGCGCTGCATCATTTCCTGCTGGAAAACCACCGGAAGGGACGGAAAACTGTCCTGTTGATTGACGAAGCCCAGCTGCTCAAACCCACCGTGCTGGAGCAGATCCGCCTGCTCACCAATCTGGAGACCACCACCGAAAAGTTGCTGCAGATCATCCTGGTGGGACAGCCGGAACTGAAGAAGCTGCTGGCGCGGCCTTCACTGCGGCAACTGTCCCAGCGTATTACCGCCCGCTTTCATCTGGAGGCGTTATCGCTTCCGGAAACTCATGCCTACATCGCCCACCGGCTGCGGATCGCGGGGATGCCGGACCATCGGAACCCGTTTCCCGACCCCATCATCAAGCGTATCCACAGCTTCAGCGGCGGCATTCCCCGTTTGATCAACATCATCTGCGAGCGGATGATGCTCGGCGCCTACGGGAAGAACCGTACGGTCATCGATAATGAGATCTTTGAGCAGGCGGCGTTAGAGGTGTCCGGGACGACCGCACATCTGGCCACGCAGAAACGCCTGCCGGCGGTGCCGGAAAAATGGCGTTATGCATTGGCTGGCGTGGCTGGAACCATAGTCCTGATCTGCCTGATCTGGCTGTTGATACCGACCTCATCGAACGGTCCTGTCAATGAGGCTGTCGCGGCTGTACCCGTGGCGAGCAGCAGCGTCGCTGATTCGTCTGCTGCCACAGCTTCGGATGCACAAACGAGTTCGGAGGAAATCATAAGCAGCGTTACGGCTTCTTCAGCGGCGGCGGAGCGGGTTTTCTGGACGCGCGATGAAGATCGTGCGCACCAGGCATTGCTGGCCTACCTCGGTGCAGATGCCTCAGCCAGTTGTGCCGCTGCCGGGGAAGAGGGCTATGCCTGCGAAACCACCCGCGTATCGACATGGAACGAATTACGCGAGCTGAATCGCCCAGCCGTCCTCACGCTGGTGACGACTGATCGAAAGCTGGCCTACGTGCTGGTGATCGGTCTGGGCGAAGAGAATGCATTGCTGTTGCGCGACGGAGCGCAACTCACAGTCCCCTGGAGTCGGATTGCCAAGTTATGGAACGACGAGCTGACCTACGTCTGGTATCGCCCCGCCGGGTTCGATACGCCGCTATCCAGCGGCCAGCGCGGTCCGGCAGTTAATTGGCTGGCTGATCAATTCGCCCGGCTGGACCGACAGAGCTCACCACTGGCGCGCAACATCTACAACGACAAACTGAAAAAGCGTGTGGAATTGTTTCAGGAAAGTCAGGGCATCAAACCTGACGGGATTGTGGGCGCCCAGACGTTGCGGCGACTTAATGAAGTACTGGGCATCGACAAAGCCCTTGTCACCCTGGAGGATCGCCAATCCAGCGCCTCCTCTCGTGCTGAGAGTGAATAACCACCATGTCTCTGATCCTTGATGCACTGAATCGCGCGGACCGTGAACGGAAGAACTCACAGCCAACGCCAGACATCAATACGGTCCACGAGGTCAGCTACCATCCTGGCAGGAGTGGCCGGGGGCCCAAGTTGTGGATCCTTGCTGGCGTCATCATACTGGTTTTGGCGGGACTGCTGATCTATCTGCTGCTGCAGACCCAAACTCGCCAGCAAGCAGCGCCCATACCCGTTTCTACTCCCGCGCCCGTACCGGCGGTACGGGAAGCGACTACACCGCAAGCTCTATCGCCGACCGACATTGCGCAATCCCGGGCTGCCGCAGTTGAGTCCACTGCTGTGAAGACGCCGACAGAAACCCCAGTGGAAAAATCGGCAGAGGTTCATTCACTGTATGCACAGGAGGAAGCGCCGCCGGTTGACGATAAGGTGAACGATCTTTACAAGCCGGTTGAAGAACCGCCTGTAGTCAAATCGGTACCCGTACAGGTTCCAGCGGTAACCTCGGTATCGCTTCTGGATGATTCTCCTGAGCCGGCACAGACCGCGCCCGCGCCGACCGAAAAAGGCAAACGCTACGACGACGTCCATCATGTGCCGGACCTGCGCCAGCTTCCCTGGGGCGTGCAGCAACAGATTCCATCCATCATTTATTCCCAACACAACTTCACCGGCGATGGTGCGAGCAACGTCGTACTGAATGGCCAGGCCCGCCGACCCGGCAATCAAGTNGGCGGCGAGTTAAATCTCGAAGANATCTATGTCGACGGCATATTGCTGCGCTTTCGCGAGCATCGCTTCAAACTGCGGGCGATGAATAACTGGGTGAATATGTAAGAGGTTATTTGTAGGGCAGTATTTGGAGGTGCTATTTTCTGACTGCAGTTCAAGTCGTTTGTTTCTTGTCTCCTGTTTAAGAGTTTCCGGGTGATCGCCAGCACCTGGCTACTGCATCACACCCTCGGCGCCACTTCACCGTTCCCGCCTTAAACCCTGATATATTTGGCAGTTCTGATGTAGGGAGTAACAGTTAAATCCCACCTGCATGGATTCCACACGAGAGTTACACTGCATTCCTTTTTTCAATGCCCGTTGAAGGTTCGGTACACAGCTAGATGCACATCGACATCCCCGGATACAAAATCGTCAGCACGCTGGGCCAGGGTGGTATGGCGACCGTGTATCTGGCGATACAGACCTGCTTTGACCGTGAGGTGGCGCTTAAAGTTATGTCGCCGCATTTGTGCAGTGACCCGAGCTTTGGGGAACGTTTCCTGCGGGAGGCGCGGATTGTCGCCCAACTCATGCATCCCAATATTGTCACCGTTTACGACGTCGGGATTCACGAAGGACTCTACTACCTCGCGATGGAGTATCTGCCGGGGCATGAACTCAAGCATAAACGGTTTGAATTGACCCTGGTGGAGTCGCTGAAGGTCATTAAAGACATTGCGCGGGCGCTGGATTACGCGGGCCGGAAAGGCTATGTCCACCGTGATGTGAAGCCGGAAAATATCATGCTGCTCAATGAAGACGGGCGGGCGGTGCTGATGGATTTCGGTATTGCCCGCCCTTCGGATGTGGCTTCGGGTATGACCCAGACCGGAACGGCAATCGGTACCCCGCATTACATGAGCCCTGAGCAGGCGCGGGGTGTGCAGGTGGACAGCCGGGCTGACCTCTACAGTCTGGGCGTTGTGCTCTTTGTTCTGTTGACCGGCAGGGTACCCTTTGATGCCGATTCCGCCGTGGTGGTGGGCATTAAGCATGTTTCCGAAGCGATTCCCCGTCTCCCCGCGCATCTTCAGATCTTCCAGCCGATCATTGACCGCGTGATGGCCAAGGATCCCGGCCAGCGTTACCAGACGGGCAGTGAGCTGATTGCTGACCTGGATGCTGTTCCCACCGCTGAGATTCTCAAGGCGATGCGTGCCGAGGAGGCAGTGGTGGACT
>Ga0065721_10052789_pt1 | contig 11146 bp, 21 predicted proteins | sample Mesricmetagenome_FD_59108 | JGI IMG/M metagenome (GOLD analysis project Ga0065721, IMG submission 59108) | Mesophilic microbial community from rice straw/compost enrichment Sample: eDNA_1 v2 (version 2) | ecosystem: Engineered > Solid waste > Grass > Composting > Bioreactor | place: USA: Davis...
CCGCAGACGGACCGGAGTTGCGCGGAAAAACACACTGAACGGGGCGCTGAGAGGTGTCACATAAAACTAAAACTTAAGAGGCAGCTTTCAGCGCCCCGGCCGAAATCAAAAATCCGAGATCGCCAAGGGATGATTGTGCCTTTGTCGTCAGCAGGGACGCCGCCTTGCACCGAGGCCCAATCCTTTCTATATCGGCAGCAATTGCCTTTGGCGGCCGATCCCGCCAAATTGTTCGTGGTGCCTTGCAAGCAAAAGGCGCCGACCGCTACAGCGAGAGAGTACCCGTGAATACGCTGGATTTTGACAAGAGGCCGGAAGACACGCGCGTTGTCGTTGCCATGTCCGGAGGCGTGGATTCCTCCGTCGTTGCTGGCCTGCTCAAACGCCAGGGTTACGACGTGCTCGGCATCACCCTGCAGCTTTACGATCATGGCGCGGCCGTCCACCGCGCCGGCTCCTGCTGCGCCGGCCAGGACATCGATGATGCGCGTCGCGTTTCCGAAACGCTCGGCATCCCGCATTATGTGCTCGATTACGAAAAGCGTTTCCGCGAAACCGTGATCAATCCCTTTGCCGAGGCCTATGCCATGGGCGAAACGCCCGTGCCCTGCGTTGCCTGCAACCAGACGGTCAAGTTTGCCGACCTTTTGGCGACGGCCAAGGAGCTCGGCGCCGATGCCTTGGCAACCGGCCACTACATCCGTTCCGCCGCCAATCCGACGCCGGACAACCCGAACCGTCGGGCGCTGTTCCGCCCGATCGACAGCGACCGCGACCAGAGCTGGTTCCTGTTTGCGACCACACAGGAGCAGATCGATTACCTGCGTTTCCCGCTCGGCGGCATGTCGAAGGCGCAGGTGCGCGAACTCGCCGAAGAAATGGGGCTGGTGGTCGCCAGGAAAGCTGACAGCCAGGACATCTGCTTCGTGCCGCAGGGCAAATATGCCGACATCATCAACAAGGTGAAGCCCAACGCAGCCCTTGCCGGCGACATCGTCCACATGGATGGCCGGGTTCTTGGCCGCCACGAAGGCATCGTTCATTACACGATCGGCCAGCGCAAGGGGCTGGGCGTGGCAACCGGCGAGCCGCTCTACGTGGTTTACCTCGATGCCCGCTCGCGCCGTGTCATCGTCGGCCCGCGCGAGGCGCTCGACACGCACCGGGTCTACCTGCGCGACATGAACTGGCTTGGCGACCGGGCGCTGGAGGACGACGCGCGAGATGGCTTTGCCTGTTATGCCAAGGTGCGCTCGACGCGTCCGCCAACCCCGGCCACGCTTCATTGCGATGCACAGGGCATCTATGTCGACCTCGCGGTCGGCGAGCCGGGTGTGGCGCCCGGCCAGGCCTGCGTTCTCTATTCGGCAGAAGGCGCCGATGCCCGGGTCTACGGCGGCGGCTTCATTGACCGCTCGGAGCGCGCGGCCGATGCTGAAGAGGCTCTGAAGACCCTGCTGGCGACCCCTGTCGCGGCCTGACTGCAGGCGATCCGGCGGCAGGCAAAATTGCCACCGGATTTTGCCGAAGATGTTCTTGACACCTTGGTGACAGGGGACTTATAAGCCGCACGACCAAAGCGGACGGCGCTTCGAAAGAGGCTTTGATCTGCACCCTGTGGCGGGGTAGCTCAGTTGGTGAGAGCGCAGGATTCATAACCCTGAGGTCGGCAGTTCAATTCTGCCTCCCGCTACCACCTCAACAGCCGACAGTTCAGGTCCGGCTATAGAGGAAAGCTTCCCACGGCCCTGATCAGTCTGCACTTGTCGTTGTGAGCGCTCCGCCACAACCGGCACACTTCAGCAAGCCCGGGAGCATCCTTTTGCTTCTGGGTGTATGGCGAGCCCTCGGGTCGCCTACGGCTTCTTTCGTCGCTCTGGCTACCTCATAGACAGCATCATCCACGATGCGAAGGTGAGGGGCGTCTGAGTATTCGTAGGAACTGGCGTCATTCGTCCGCGATACGCGCTTGCCTGTGGTCGGGTCCTTGACCGTGCGAACGCGGTTCCAAACGCGCTTTCCGACATAGAGCGGATTGCGGAGGATGCCGTGCCCGCGCTTGTCGTTGCCGTTGATCGTCGAGGCGTTCCACTGCCTGCGTCGCGGCGCGGGGATGCGATCGGTATTCAATGCCGCTGCTTTTCCCGCGGACTGACACGGTTGATGTACAGGTCGAAGATCCGGCGGATGACGACGGCCTCCTCCTCGACAATCCGAAGCTCCCCTTTCTCCCTTGGTACAGGCTCGAAACCGTATGACTTGCCGCCAGCATTCCTGCCAGCGCGAACGAGGCCAGCCATCCCTCGGTGCGTCTTGTTCGCGCTTTCCTCTCTCTGCATTTGCCCAATGACGCCGAACATCCCAAACTGAACAGTATCAATCGCGCCGCCGTTAACGCAGTTGATCTCCACTCCTCTGAATTCAGTGTCTTGTGCACGGTCGCCAAGTCCGCGATGTCGCGTGATATGCGATCTGGTGCTTCGGAGACGAGCATATCAAAATCGCCACGTTCTGCCGCTTGCATAAGCTGCGCGAGCCCTGGCCGCCCAAACATCGACGCCCAGGCTTGGCGCGGTCGGAGTACTCTTCCACCACCGCAACGCCTAACCGGGCGGCGTGAGCCTTGCAGAGTTCGATCTGATCCTCAACCGACCTGTCATTCTGCAGATCGGTAGAGTATCCGGCGTAAATGGCGGCGCGCCTCATTGCTTCCTCGCGGGCATCTCTTCGTTTTCATTCTGATTAGTCGGCCGGGGCGCAATAGCGTCAAGGCGCGCCTGACGACGAGCGAGGATCTTGACGAGCTCGATCAAGGGGTCTGGCTGGTCCATGGCTCAGTTATCCCCGCTATTCGACTTGTCCACAGGCGTGATGTCGTCCATCGTCTCGATGTGCGACCGCGCAGCGTCGATCCCGCTCAGCGCATGGTCGAGCACCAGAAGCAGCGAATGCAGAGCATCGTCGATCTCGGGGCCGCGGGTATTGTCTCCCAGCCCTTGGACGATCAGCTTTGCGGCGTTCGCGTACCCCTTGGTGGCGGCGTCCGGCTTAGTCCGCATTGGGTAGCGGTAGCCCTCCTTTAACGAAGAGCGTCCGCAGGAAGATCTGGTCTTGATCGCTGTCGCCGTTCCCCTTGTGGACTTCGTTGATGTACGCTTCCCAGGTCAGCCGCTCCAGATTGCTGAACCAGCCTGGGATCGGCGTCTCCATGAAATAGGCGAGCTTTACCTGTGCTTCTTCCGGCGTCATGCAGGTCATGCGGGCCAGAATGCGGAACGCCTTGATCTCGCGCTCCCCGGCTGCGCGACACGCTTCATCGTCTGCGAGCTGCGTGCCGTCGTCGGCGTAGAGCTTCGCTTCGTCTTCGAGCAGAAGACGATGCAAGGTGATCGCTTCCTGGATCATCGAAAGAACATTGACGGTGACCGCCTGCTCCTTGCGCTCCCAATCATCGATTGCCTGTTGCTCTGGAGACTTCTTGTAGTCAGCCACGGCTGGATCCTCCGTGCAGTACGCTCGAAAGATCCTCGACCAATAGATCTAGCTCGACCACATGGCGAACTGCGAGACGCGATAGGTTCTGCATATTAGTCATCGACCCTCGCTCGGCCGGATTGAGATTCCCAAACTTAATATCGCCCGCGAAATCATCGACGATGGTGATCAGGGAACGAACCTCCGAGACGTAGGTCTGGATATCGTTGATCTTGTCTTTCGCGCTCATGCGGCCATCCACGGCGGGGCTGATCATACTGACCTCCGTTGTTCGAAATGAACGAGGTCGGCAAGGGACGAGAGGAGGGCGTCTTGCTCCTCCTGTTCCAGCTGTCCGCCATTGCCTCTCGCAAGGGTCTTGATGAAATCGGTCTTGAACCGCGCTTCGTGTCGGCACCGCGGCACGAATCCACAAACCTTGCAGGCCGCGTCGCTAAGCCTATTGCCGGCAGATGACTGCTCGCTAAGCGCAATTTCGCGCTCAGGTGTGTCGTAGCCCAGGGCGTCGGCTCGGCGCATGGCGGCGTCGAGTTCATCGTAGCGCTGCGAGGGCGGTGACCTGATCGAGCTCTGGATGAGCGTCAAGCGCATGCAACTGCCCGAAGCCCTCGACGATATCCGCGGGTGGCTCGGCATCTCCCGCCCTGAACCTTACCGGGAACCGAAGCCGGATTACCAGCGCCCACCTAGGCCGAAGTGCGCCAAGCCGACTAACAGCGTGAAATCGTACCTCAACGGCCGTGGAATTCCTGACGGCGTGCTAGAGGTCTATCGGGTCGCAGAGCAGGGGGACAAGATTATCTTCCCGTTCCTGCTGCCAGATGGTGAACTCGCTCTGGCGAAAGCTCGGAAGGCTGAAGATGGCGCCAAGCCCGTGCCGACGGCGGCGAATTGCGAACCCATTCTGTTCGGTTGGCAGGCTATCGCTCCGAACGCGCGGGAGATCATCATCACCGAGGGCGAGATCGACGCCCTGAGCTGGGCAACCTATGGCCCACCAGCGATGTCTGTACCTTTCGGAGGGGGCAAGGGTGCCAAGCAGAAATGGATTGAAAGCGAGTTCGATCGGCTTCAGCGCTTCGAGCGGATATTCATCTCGACGGACGATGATGGGCCAGGCGACGAAGCGGCGGAAGAGATAGCGTCGAGGTTGGGGAGACATCGATGCCTTCGGGTGAAGCTGCCACGGAAGGACGCGAACAAGTGTCTCACCGACGGCGTCACGCAGGACGAGATGGAGGCTTGTCTTGCCAATGCTCAAGGTCTTGATCCGGCCGGACTGAGGCGTCCATCCGACTTTGCCGACCGTGTCATCTACCTGTTCTGGCCCGCTGAAGCGGAGCATGTTGGGTATGGCGTGCCATACGACAAGCTTGCCGGAAAGCTGCTTTTCAGGCCGGCCGAACTCACGTTGTGGAGCGGTGCGAGCGGCCACGGCAAGAGCCAGATCCTGTCCGACTGCCTGCCGCATTGGGTAAAGCAGGGGAGCCGGATCTGCCTTGCTTCGCTCGAGATGAAGGGTGAGCAGACCTTGAAGCGATTGGCGAAGCAAACCGGCGGTGTCGACCGGCCGGCTGCTCCGTTCATCAAGAGCATCCTTGATTGGCTCGATAATGGGTTGCTGATTTACGACCACGTCGGCAAATCGGGGATCCCCGCGCTGATCGAGGTGTTCGACTATGCCCGAGCCAAGTACGGCTGCGACCAATTCATCATCGACAGCCTATGCGCCTAGGTATCGCCCAGGACGATTACAACGGCCAAGAGAAGGCGGTTTTCCAACTCGTCGACTGGACTATCGCCAACAACGTTCACCTGCACCTGGTCGCGCATTCCAGAAAGGGCGACAAGGATCGCGGCGCGCCGGAGACGGAGGACATCAAGGGCGCCATGGAGATCGGCGCCAACGCCTTCAACATCATCACGGTGTGGCGGAACAAGCCGCACGAGCAGAAACTGAAGGCTGCGAAGACGGAAGCCGAGCGTGACGATCTCAATGAAAAGCCAGGGGTCATCCTGAACGTTGCGAAGCAGCGCAACGGCGACTTTGAGGGTATGGTCGGCCTGTGGTTCGACCAGATGACCTATCGCTACCACACAACCAACGACCGCTCCTACTGGGATCGACAGTACATCGCACGCGGCTACGCGGTGGACGATGACGAATTAGGCCGGATCGAGAAGTGGGGTGTCAGCCCGTGACGATCGCTGAACGCCAAGCCCGCGAAGCGCACGACCGAGAAAATCCGTGGCGCCCGATGCCTACAGCGCCGCGCGGTACCGGCCTTGTCTGCGATCTGCTCTTCGACGACATGGTCGGCCATTTTGCCACCAACGGGTTGCAGTTCTTCCGGGATGCCGACGGCAGCTGGTTTCAGATCGAACCAGCAAAACGGGGGCTTTACGCGGGGCCAATTAACTGGCGGCCGTCCTACGTCCACATGACACCTGAACGCCGTAGCCTGATCAGGAACCGGGCAGCGACTGGTAGGACAGTATGAGGCGCGAATACCGGCGACTTGGCTGGTTCATCTACTCCGGCGGCAGGCTCTGGGACAACTGGGCATATCCCAGCGAGGCTGCGGCTCGGACCACTGCCGAACGATGCAAAGTCCCGGCCGCGACGGTTCGCGAGGATCGACGTCCTGGCATCACCTTCGACGACGGCCGCCAATCCTCCCAAAAGCTCCTGTTTGATAGAAAGCGCAGATCATGAACATGCATGCCGATGTCCAGCCTCATGTGGAGACGATCAACGGGTTCGTCGCCGTGGCGCCATCATCGATGTCCGGCTGGCGGGTGGTTGCTGAGCCCTTCTACGCCGACGCCACCACCGCCAGGATAGCCGCAGCACAGAACCTAGACGCAATAGTTCTGCCGGCGAAAATGACGAAGACGACGGAGGTGCGGCGGGGCAGAGTGATCCAGCGCCACGACGTCGACGTTGACTGGGCACGCTGTGTGCAACGGAAACGCGAGACTGAGCAGTGGTATGCTATTCGCGGGACGCCGGGGATGCAAAAGATGGCCTCGAAGCTTCCCAAGCCTGACGACGAGACCGAGGAGCAGGCGGCGGAGCGCGAGCATCGTCGGGGGGAAAGCATTGTTGAGCGAAACCTTCGGCAGAAGGGCATAGACGTCTACATGCCGGCCTACTGGCAGGAGGTCAGGCAGCATCGCAGTCGAAAGCTGGTAGAGCGGCGCTATCCCCTGCTGGTCGGCTATGCCTTCATTCGTAGAGATACGCGCCTCGGTTTCTATCCGCTGCGCAAGGTTGAAGGTGTCTCGTCTGTGGTTCGGATCAGCGAAGTGGCCGGTCCGGTCACATTCCTGGAAGAGGACAGCCGCACGATCATGATCGAGATGTTCAAGCGCGAGCTGCGCTACCGCTACAAGCGACTGCACGTCATCGAGAACGCGAGGTACAAGAGGACAGCGCATCTCTACGCTGATCTCGGTCGAGCTCTGCCAAAGGGACGCGGAAGGACTGAAGGTTTGCGCGACCACGCGAACCGCGTCATCAACACTCTGCCGGATGGCGCGAGGTCGAGAGTTCTGGGGATTTTCGCCCAGCTCCACGCGATGGACGATGATGCAACCCTTGATAAATTCCGGGCAGCATTATAGGTATTGTATAGGGATGACTAATTTGATTTGCGCGCCTTGCATCTTCGGATGAGCCGTTGCCGGTCCCGCCCGCCGAAACAGACGCTTTCGGCACGGGGGGAGAAATGCATCCGAAATTTTGGACAGCGGCTTCAGGGCGCCTGTGTGCGAGACGCGGTAATCAGCCAGATAGCGTTACCATCAGCATTCGAATGCTGCGTAAGCAACATTGGCCATTCGATAAATCGATACTTGATTCGTCGAATGGCCACCTTTAGCTACGTCAAAAGAATAGAGGCTAGCTTCACTTCGTGGTAGCGTCAGAGAATGTGCAGCCTGCGCAGCAGGCACCAGGTGCGCATTCAGCCCCACATTTAAAGTAGCACTGAGGCTTAACATCGCCGGCGGAGCTTGATGCTGCGCCTGCCTGAGAAATCTGTATCGCGACGCAGCAGTATTTGGAGCCGCATATAGGTCTGCAGTCTATTCCCGCATAATGCTTCTGTAATTCCGGATTTGCTGCCATTGCCGCTTCAATTATCTTGTCGACGGCTTCGGGCGGGACGTTAGTCTGCTGTGCTTGTGGCGATAATGGGACTGCAAGAAAGAAGATCATCAGCGCGAATATATACTTCATTGTCTCTCCTCCAGGTGCCTGTCGCCAAGAAACTACATCACAACTCCAGGCAAGAGTCGATGCTATGCTTTCAGAATAGAGCAATCTTGATTCGGGTACATTAGCGCTGTCTCTTTAGAGACGGACGGAACGAAGGTGGGAAGCTTCGTGAGCTAAGGCCGCAGGTCAAGCAGACGGGCAACTGGCTACGCGGCCCATCCGAACCGGGGACCAAGAGGCGGCAGCGCGAGAAGCGGAAGGCGGCGTAGAGACCATGAGCAGTTGCCCGCGCAACCCGAGTGCATATAAGGCGACGACCGACTTCCTGGGATGGTCGGAACGGGATGCCATTCGGAAAGCTGTCTTCGCTCAGAACGTCCCGTTTTGTGTGTGGTGTCAGGAAAAGCTCGGAGATCACCGGTCTCGCAGGTATTACCACGTTGACCACGTGACGCCGCGTTGCGAGGGCGGCCCCTACACGGCGGATAACCTCGTCCTGTCCTGCAAAGGCTGCAATATGGAGAGAGGTAATCTGTCGGTCCTGCAGTTCATGGCCGTCCGGGCTGGATGTGAGCAGGAAGCGGCATAGAATATGGCGAGAGCAACCGACCAGGGCCACTCTCGCCAATTGCTTAGATCAGACCGAAAGCCTTAGCCAACGCTATAGTGATCGGCAGAGATATGCTTAGGTTGATGTTCAAGCTGAAAATAAGGTGCATTGCATCCCTTTCCGGTTTGAGTGACCCCGGCAGCAGAAGCCGGCCAGCCTGGGTTTTGGGGGCGAATGGTTGAGGTCAAAAACCACTGACCATTCTCTCTATTTTCGCCTTCAGGGGAGCAGGAATCCGGTTTGGCTAAAAGAAATACCCTCCGGGGTATCCCGGCGGATCCCCGGGCGAGTGACGAACCCTCGTGGTGGTCAAGGTCGAGACGTCCAAAAAGAAGCTCGGCTGGCCCGCTGGTAAGGCCTCACTAGGAACCAGCACTTATCCGTATGGCCGTAGGCGGCCACGTATCGAGATCGGGAAGGGGGACAGTCGTTGGTGAAGATTCGGGTTCGTGCCCGTTCGTTCCTTCCTGATTGGAGAGTCGCGAAGGAGCACATGCAGGTTCAGTCCTGCACTCTGCTTCGAAGCCATGGCCCGCACCTGACGCGGGTAGAACAGCGGCATCAACCAACACGGCCATCACCGCTGTACAACAAGTGGTGGCCCGCTATCGGGAAGGTCGGCTCCGCAAGGTTTCGACTGGAATAAGAGCGAGGCGCTGTGTCACCCTTAGCCTTCCCGGTTCCCATTCAACCCGCCTCGGAACGGAGAGCGGGCTTAACTTTGTCGGAGACCTAGAGAGTGGGCCAGATCGCTGCGATCATCCGGCAGACATTCTCTATATCGTTGACCCGCCTCGTGTTTGCAGTTGGACCTGAGAAAATTTCGCCATGCTGAACATCAATCGATAGGCACAGACGATTGGCAGCGGTTCTGTTACTGGCGATGTTTTGGTCTACATAGAGTCTGGCGAGGGTAGCTACGTACAACCCCATATTCCGGCGGCGTTCTCTTGCCGCCTCTGTCTCGGCATCGTCCATGGTCATGCGTAGGACCGCCGCTCCGATCTGCTCCTCTCCAGTGCGACTGGAGCTGAAGACCAGTAAATCGGCCCTCACAGATACCTCCACACCGGAGATAGCAAGCCTTCCTTGATCTCTTGGCGCAGCCTGAAAATCAAGAGCCCCTAGCTGGTTTCTCATTTGCTGGATCGCGTGAAGTACTTCTATCGAATGTGATGCGTCGTCCCGAAGCAGAGGAGATGTCGCTGGGTCATCCATCCTTTGGCGAAGCATTTCTTCCGCTGCGACGAGGGGCCTCATGTTTCGCGCAGGGTCGATCAGGTAGGCACATACGGGCGCCCGCGCGTCCTTGTAGCGAATGATCGGCGGCTTCTGTGGTGCCTTCGCACGCCTAAGGATGCCCATCCTGGCAGTGTCGGACGAGACCATATAAAGAGCCAGATCATTTGCTGAGATGCGAGGCTGCGGTCGTTCAGCTACGGGAATTCTGGCCATGGAAGATATCCTCGCGACTTTTGATATAGGTGAAGGTAGAAGCCTACACATCGCACGACTATCGCGTCAAACGATCACCGATGCGGGAGCATCCCATCTGGGCTTCGGTGGGTACTTTCTCTTCGAAACCGTTGAAGAACGTCTCGCGAGCGGCATTAATGTGCTGTGAAAGGCCGTCTCACTAGACGCCGCGTTGCGTATTGCTGAAATAATGGCAGGACGCCCCGCCGCCGCCTAGCCAGAGGCAGATCATGGCAAAGGCTGAAGCCGAGGTAGAGTGCAGCACAGGCCAGAGCGATATGCGGCGGCGCTCCCTTGGTCTTGTGCCTTGTCATGGTATTTGGGTGCACACCGAGAAGGCGGCCACCCTCAGCGGCGCTGATCTTCGTCGGCCTTCGAATGCTCCATCGGTAAAGAAAAGGGTTAGTGTTTTCGTCTTGTTTGGCTTCGAAGTCCGGGAGCCCCTCCCGGCACGGGCCTGGCTTTGATGGCCAACTCGGCCCACCCCACTTTAGATGGGGATCGTCCAGTGCTGGCTTTACCCTCTATTGCGTCCATCTCTTCACGTGTTGCTCTCGGCGCCCGCTTTTTTCCGGGAACGGCTTTGGCGTGACTGCTGAGCATACCCCGGAACTTCTTCATGGAGTTCTTCGCCATCCCATCCTCCCAAGGTTAACCCGTGCCACTCCTGAAAAAAGCACGGCAAGAGAAGATGGCTCAAGGTCTCGCCAAAGGGAAGACAGCACAGATGCTAAGGCCGGCGCCTAGCTGTTAGCGCCAGCGCTGCTATCAATGCCACAGCAATCACGGTAAGCGCAGTGATGGCGAACTGGCCGTTGGCTTCACCGCTTAAACCGTGGACATAAATCCGAAGGGAGTCATTTAGGGTCGGCATTCAGCGCACCTTTCCTTTTGAAAAGAAGTGCGCTGCCCGCTGCCGCAATATGACCGAGGCGGACGAAGTTACAAGACCAGCCAAGCAAGTCGTTCTCATGCCGAGTGTTACCGGATGTTCGCACCAGGTTGCACGCTGTCTCATGCGGTTGCATGCAGTCCCATGCTTCCCTTTTCACATCTGTGTGAACATTAACCGACAGAAGTGCCCATGCAGTCCTTCCACTTCGGCCACGTCTCGGTAGACATCGGGAACGGCTACACCTTGACCTGCTCCCCTCGAATGTCCTCGGTTTGAGGTTAGTCTGTTCTCCCGAGAAGGAGACAGATATAATGAAGTGTTCCCGTTTCAGCGACGAGCAGATCATCAGTATTTTGAAGGAGCACCAGGCCGGGCTTTCGGCTGTTGAGCTGTGCCGCAAATACGGTGTCAGCGACGCGACCTTCTACAAGTGGCGTTCGAAGTATGG
>Ga0065721_10052790_pt1 | contig 11145 bp, 13 predicted proteins | sample Mesricmetagenome_FD_59108 | JGI IMG/M metagenome (GOLD analysis project Ga0065721, IMG submission 59108) | Mesophilic microbial community from rice straw/compost enrichment Sample: eDNA_1 v2 (version 2) | ecosystem: Engineered > Solid waste > Grass > Composting > Bioreactor | place: USA: Davis...
GGCGCAGGCAGCTGCGGCCATCCTGCCCGACTGGGCCCGGCGCGCCCCGCCAGCCGACGCCGGCGCCCGCTTTTCCGCCCCTTCGCGGATGGAGGGGGCGCTGCGCATCCCCGCCCCGTCCCCGCTGGCGACGGCCGCCACCGGCGGCGCCGCCCTGGGCCGCTTCCGCCGGGGCGACCTGATCCACCGCCTTCTGGAACGCCTGCCGGAGATCGCGCCCCCTGACCGCGCCGACGCGGCCCGGCGTCTTCTGGCCCGCGAACGCGACCTGGACGAGGCCCAGCGCGCCGAGATGATCGCCGCCGCCTTCTTGGTGCTGGATGACGCCCGCTTCGCTCCGGTCTTCGGCCCCGGCTCCCGCGCCGAGGTAGCCCTGACCGGGTCCGCGCCGGAGCTGCCGACCGGCGTCAAGATCGACGGCCGCATCGACCGCTTGGTGGTCACGTCCGACCGTGTGCTGGTCGTCGACTACAAGACCAACCGCCCGGCGCCCGACCGTCTGGAGGATGTCGATTCGGCCTATGTGCTGCAGCTGGCCGTCTACGCCGCGGTGCTGCGCCGCCTCTATCCCGACCGCCCGGTCGAGGCCGCCCTGGTCTGGACCGACGGCCCGAAATTGACGCCGGTCCCCGAGCCGATGCTGAAGGCGGCCCTGGAGATGGATCGGGGGCGTTGATATCCGTTCGATTCGCACCCACATCTGCGACCGAACCCGGAGCGAACCGGACAACCTCTATCCGCGCTCAAGTCGAGAGGCGCCGCGCGCCGAACGACAGCGCCCAAAGGAGCCATTCATGGCGACTGTGAAAGTCACCGACGAGAGCTTTGAAACCGACGTCCTGAAGGCGTCCACCCCCGTGCTGGTGGACTTCTGGGCCGAGTGGTGCGGCCCGTGCAAGCAGATCGGCCCGGCGCTGGAGCAGATCGCCGACGAGCTGGGCGGCCAGGTCACGGTCGCCAAGGTCAACATCGACGACAGCCCCATGACCCCGTCCAAGCTGGGCGTGAAGGGCATCCCCACCCTGATGCTGTTCAAGGACGGCCAGATGGCCTCGATGAAGGTCGGCGCCATGCCCAAGGGCAAGATCGTCGAATGGCTGGCCGAGGCCGGGGTCAAGGCCGAGGCCTGATCGGCCGAGAGACGCTTCGGAAGGGCCGCCGGTTTCGCCGGCGGCCCTTTCCTGTTCGGCCTCAGCCGATCGCGATGTGGCGGGGCGGGCGTATCCGTCGCCAGCGCGCCTCGACGAAGGCGAACGCCCCGAAGGCCATCAGGCCGACGGCGGTCAGCCCCAGTATCCAAGACCCGCCCGGCTGGGCCTCCAGCGCGTCCAGAGCCACGGCCGTGGTGACAACCTCCGCCGACCGGGCATGCAGGCCGGCCAGAACCACGAAGGCGCCCAGAGGCAGATAGGCGAACCCACGCGCGCCATAACCGATCCGCGCCAGAAAGCCGGCGGGAGCGCGGATCCCCTCGGGGCAGGCCAGGGCCGACTCGAAGTCGTCGCGAAAGGCCCGGACGATGTTGCCGGCGCCGACCGCAAGCACGACCACCCCCGCCGTGATCAGCAGCAGGCCGCCGAACGGCAGGCCCAGGATGAAGGCGGCCTTCTCCTGGTTTTCCGCCACGCTCTCGGCCCGGTCCGCGGCCAGGGATGTCGCCTCGCCCACCTCGTCGAGATATTCGAACACCCCGGCGGCGAGAACGCCGTAGAAGACGCCGCTGGCGGCCTGGCCCGCGCGGACGGCCCAGCCGCGGGCGTCCTGGCCCTCATGATCGGCGTCGAACACCGCCTGGATCGCGCGCCAGCCGACGAAGGCCCACAATCCCGCCCCCAGCAGGGCCAGCCAGACGCGACCCAGCGGCTGTTCGGCCAGCCATCCCGCGGCTCCGCCGGTCCCCACGGCCGCCCCGATCCGGTCGGTCGCCGCCAGCAGGGTCAGGGCCCCCGCCGACAGATAGACGAAGCCCCGCGCGCCATAGCCGATCCGCGCGGCGCCTTCGAGAAGGACCGAGAGCCGGGGCGTGCGGCGCGCCAGGGGGACCCGGCGCCGGGTCGCCTGGCCCAGGGCGGCGGCGGCGTGGCGAAACGATCTGGGAAACATGAGCCCCTCTTGCTGGACGCTCCTGAACGCCCGAGGGCCCCTTGCGGCTCCGCTTGCGGCTCGGGCGTCTATTCCGGCCAGGTCTCGCGGCTCGCGCCCAGAACCTCGCCGGCGAGATACAGCGATCCGCAGATCACCACCCGTCCGGCGCCGAAGCGCAGCGCCCGCTCCAGCCCCTCTTCGACCGATCCCGCCGGCGTCGCCCCCAGACCGTGCCCCCGCGCGACCGCCGCCAGGGCGCCGGGCTCGGCGGCCGCGCCGTCGAAACCGACCGTGAAGACCGTCGCGCCCGTGTCCTTCAGAGCCTCGAAGAAGCCGCCCTGATCCTTGTTCGCCAGCATGCCGCAGATCAGGGCCAGGGGGCGCGGCGCCCGGGCCTGGCGGTCGCGCAGGAAGGCGGCCAGGGCGGCGCCCGCGTGCGGATTGTGCCCGCCGTCCAGCCACAGCTCGGCGTCGGCGGCGCGCGCCGCCTGGCCGTGGGGGCCGCCGACGATCCGCTGCAGCCGCGCGGGCCAGCGGGCGGACGTCAGCCCCTCGGCGATGGCCGCTTCCGACAGGTCCAGCTCCAGCGCGGCGGCGACCGCGACGCCGGCGTTGTCGATCTGATGGGCGCCGGGCAGCGCCGGCGCCGGCAGGTCCATGAACAGTTCGGCCGTCTGGAAGGCCAGTCCGCCACGCTCGGCCCAGGCGTCGAAATCGACGCCCAGCACCGTCAGCCGCGCCCGCACGTCGGTCGCGCGACGCTCGATGGCCTTCATCGCCTCTTCCCGCTGGCGGCCGATCACCGCCGGCGCCCCCGCCTTCAGCACGCCGGCCTTCTCCGAGGCGATCATGGCCAGGTCCGTGCCCAGGAATTCGGCGTGATCGTAGTCGACGGGCGTGATGACGCTCAGCAGCGGCCGCTCGATGACATTGGTCGCGTCCAGCACCCCGCCCAGGCCGACCTCGATGATCGCCAGGTCCGCGGGCGTCTCGGCCATGGCCAGGAAGGCGGCGGCGGTGGTGCTCTCGAACACCGTGGCCTGTCCGGACACGGCCTCGATCCGGTCCAGCACGGCGTTCAGGTGATCGTCCTCGATCAGCCGACCCGCCAGGCGGATGCGCTCGTTGAACCGCACCAGGTGCGGCGAGGTGTAGGCATGGACCTTAAGCCCCGCCGCCTCGGCGATGGCGCGCAGGAAGGCGACCGTCGATCCCTTGCCGTTGGTTCCGGCGACATGGACCACCGGCGGCAATCGCTCCTGGGGATTGTCCAGGGCCGCGCACAGGGCCCGCATCCGGTCCAGCGACAGATCGATCCGCTGAGGATGACGGGCGCGCAGACGCTCCTGGATGGGGTCCATCGGCGGCTCAGGCCGCCTGGCGCCGTCCGCCCATCAGCATGGACAGGATCCGGCCCAGCGCTTGCGGCAGGTCGGCGCGGGTCACGACCCGGTCCACCATGCCCTTTTCCTGGAGATACTCGGCGCGCTGGAAGCCCGGCGGCAGCTTCTCGCGAATGGTGGCCTCGATCACGCGCGGGCCAGCGAAGCCGATGAGGGCCCCCGGCTCGGCCAGGTGCACGTCGCCCAGCATGGCGTAGGAGGCCGTCACCCCGCCCGTGGTCGGGTCGGTCAGCACCACCACATAGGGCAGGCGGGCCATCTTCAGCTCCTCGACCGCCAGGGTGGTGCGCGCCATCTGCATAAGGGACAGGGCCCCCTCCTGCATCCGCGCGCCGCCGGCGGCGGTGAAGCAGATCATCGGCACGCCGCGCCGGGTCGCCTCGCGCGCCGCCTTGATGAAGGCCTCGCCGGCCGCCATGCCGAGCGAGCCGCCCATGAAGGTGAAGTCCTGGACGACGACCACGGCCTCGCAGCCGCCGACCTCGCCGAAGCCGATGGCCATCGTGTCCTTACGGCCCGACGCCTTGCGGGCGGCGTTCAGGCGATCCTTGTAGGGCTTGCCGTCCGAGAACTTCAGCGGGTCCTCCGGCACGTCCGGGGTCTCGATGCTCTCGTATTCGCCGCCGTCGAAGGTGAAGCGCAGGCGCGTCGGCGCGTCGATGCGCATGTGTCGGCCCGACGGCGTGACCCACAGGGCCGCCTCCAGATCCGAGCGGAACAGCATCTCGCCGGTGTCGGGGTCCTTGACCCACAGATTGTCGGGGGTGTCGCGGCGCGAGACGATCTTGCGGACGCCCGGCGCGAAGCGGCTGAGCCAGCCGCCGCGCTTTTCCTGTTGCGGCTTGTTCTTGTCGACCATGACCGGCCCTTTAGACGGTTTCCCTGGGGGAAGCACTAGCCCGCGCATCGCGCACCGCGTCGCCCAGCGCCTTCACCTTGGCCAGAACGCGATCCCTGGCGCTTTCGTTCGCCGCCAGCGCCGCCGCCACCTCGTCGACCAGGACCGAGCCCGCCACGACGGCGTCGGCGACGCGGGCGATCTCGGCGGCGCGCTCGGGCGTCTTGACGCCAAAGCCCACGGCGACCGGCAGGCCCGAAGCCTTCCGGACCCGTTCCACCGCCGGCGCGACCGACCGGGCCTCGGCCTCCTTCACCCCCGTCACCCCCGCGACCGACACGTAATAGACGAAGCCGGAAGTGCGCTCGGCGACGACCTTCAGCCGGTCGTCGTCCGAGGTCGGCGTGGCCAGGCGGATCAGCGATAGGGCCTGCGCGTCCAGGGCGTCGGCCAGGGGGCCGGCCTCCTCCGGCGGGCAGTCGACCACGATCACGCCGTCGATCCCCGCTTCGGCCGCGCGCGCGGCGAAGGCGGCGTAGCCCAGGCTCTCGATCGGGTTCAGATAGCCCATCAGGATCACCGGCGTGTCGGCGTCGGTCTCGCGGAAGGCCTGGGCCAGGTCCATGGTCCCGCGCAGGGTCAGGCCCGCGGCCATGCCGCGCAGGGCCGCCCGCTGGATCGGCGGCCCCTCGGCCATCGGGTCGGAGAAGGGAAAGCCCAGTTCGATGATGTCGGCGCCGGCGGCCGGCAGCCCCTTCAGTATGTCCAGCGCCTGGTCGCGGTCAGGATCGCCGGCCATGACATAGGCGACGAAGCCGGCGCGGCCCTCGGCCTTGAGCGCGGCGAAGCGGGCGTCGATGCGGGCGGTGGTCATTGCGGCTGGGACCCGGCCTGGGGCTGGGCGGGCGAGGCCGCCGCGGCGCAGACGTCGCCGGGAATGGCGGCGAAGGCCAGATAGCCGGGCGAGGTCTCGGTCGCGGGCTGGCTCTCGTCATAGAAGGCCAGCATCTGCAGGCCGTCGCAACCGCCCGCCTCGCGGCGGCGGATGAAGACCACGCGATTGTCGCCGCCGCCGGCCTGGAGCCATTCCAGCTCGCGGAAGCGGGCGATGTAGGCGTCGGCCAGGGCGCCGACCGACCCCAGGGGCGCGGTGACGCAGAAGGCCAGGTTCGCCAGCTCCGGCCGCGGCCCGCAGCCCGGGGCCGCCGTCGCGCCCGGCAAGACCAGGTCCGTGACCTCGGCGGGCTGGCTGGGCGCCGGTGCGGTCTCCTGCATCGCCAAGGCGGTGGGCGTGGTCAGCAGGGCGGCCGACAGGGTCAGGGCGGCGGCGATCACAGTTCGACTCCCAGGTGCTTGGCCACGGTGAAGATGTCCTTGTCGCCACGGCCGGACAGCAGCAGGACGACGTCGCCGCCCTTGCCGACCTCTTTCGCCACCTCGCCGACGCGGGCCAGGGCGTGGGCGGGCTCCAGCGCCGGGATGATCCCCTCGAGCCGGGAGCACAGCTGGAACGCTTCCAGCGCCTCAGCGTCGGTCGCGGCGCGGTATTCGGCCCGGCCGATGTCGTGCAGCCAGGCGTGCTCCGGCCCGATGCCCGGATAGTCCAGGCCGGCGGAGATGGAGTGACCCTCGACGATGTTGCCGTCGTCGTCCTGAAGCAGATAGGTGCGGTTGCCGTGCAGCACGCCGGGCCGGCCGCCCTTCAGCGAGGCCGCATGGTCCGGCGTGTCCAGGCCGTAACCCGCCGCCTCGACACCGATCAGGCGCACGTCCTCGTCCTCGATAAAGGGGTGGAAGGCGCCGATGGCGTTGGAGCCGCCGCCGATGCAGGCGACCACGGCGTCCGGAAGCCGGCCCATGCGGGCCATCGACTGCGCCTTGATCTCCCGCCCGATCACCGCCTGGAAGTCGCGCACCATCGCCGGATAGGGGGCCGGGCCTGCGGCCGTGCCGATGATGTAATAGGTATCCGCGACGTTGGTGACCCAGTCGCGCATCGCCTCGTTCATCGCATCCTTCAGCGTCGCCGCGCCCGCCGTGACCGGAAAGACCTCGGCGCCCAGCAGGCGCATGCGGAAGACGTTGGGCTGCTGCCGCTCCACGTCCACCGCGCCCATGTAGACCGTGCAGGGCAGGCCGAAGCGGGCTGAAACCGTCGCCGAGGCGACCCCGTGCTGGCCGGCGCCCGTCTCGGCGATGATCCGGGTCTTGCCCATGCGGCGGGCCAGCAGAATCTGGCCCATGCAGTTGTTGATCTTGTGCGCGCCTGTGTGGTTCAGGTCCTCGCGCTTCAGCCAGACCTTCGCCCCGCCGAAATGGTCGGTCAGGCGCTCGGCGAAATAGAGCGGGCTCTCGCGGCCGACATAGTGCTCCAGATAGCCGTCCAGTTCGGCCTGGAACGTCGGGTCCGCCCGGGCGGCCCTGTAGGCGGCGTCCAGCTCGTGGATCACCGGCATCAGGGTCTCGGCGACGAACTGCCCGCCATACGGGCCGAAGCGTCCCTTCTCGTCGGGCCAGGCGTAGGCGTTGGAAATGGGTTCAGCGGTCACGGCGTCAGGTCTCGCGCGGGCAGGCGCCCGAATTACGTCCGGCGCGCCATCTGGATGAAGGCCGCGATCCGGCCGGGGTCCTTAACACCCGGCGCGCTTTCCACGCCAGAGGAGACGTCGACCATCGGGGCGTGAGAAACTCTCAAGGCTTCCGCGACGTTCCCGGGCGTGAGCCCGCCCGCCAGGAACCACGGGCGAGCGAAGGACCGGCCCGCCAGCACCGTCCAGTCGAAGCTGCGCCCCACTCCGCCCGGCAGGGCCGAGCCTTCCGGCGGACGCGCGTCGAACATCAGGTGGTCGGCATGCGCCTCCCATCCGGCCACGGCGGCGAAGTCCGTCTCGTCCCGGATCGGCAGGGCCTTGATCACGCCCGCCCCCGCCAGCCGCCGCACGGCCTCGGCGCGGTCCGGCGCTTCCGCCCCATGCAGCTGGACGAAGTCGGGCTTCAGCGTCCGCCCGATCTCCTCCAGCAGGGCGTCGTCGGGATCGACCGTCACCGCCACGATCTTCGCCCGCCCCCGCGCCGTCGCGAACAGGACGGCCGCATCGGCCGGGTCGACGTGACGCGGGCTCTTCCGGAACATCACCGCCCCGACGAAATCCGCACGGCTGTCCAGGGCGGCATTGAGCCCCTCCGATGTCGCCAGCCCGCAGATCTTGATCGTCGTCATGGGAGCGCTCGCGGGATTCCGAGAGCATCAGCCCCCTCGTTCAGCTTGCCGTCCAGCGACGCCATGGCCGCGCCGATCCGCTGACACACGATCAGATGTAGCGCGTCAGGCGCCCTCAGGAAACCGAGACGGCGTACGACCTCCCGCGTCCTCACCACGTCATCCGGCAAGGTCGGAACCAGGGCGGTAGGCGCAGCCGTCAGCGGCGCCAGCAGGTGTTCCGCTCTCTCCGCGCCCGCATCGTCCAGTCGTCCCTGACGCCGCTGCAGGTTCAGGGCCGAGGCGAATTCCGCCAGCGTCCACGTGCTGAACACGAAATCGGGGTCATGCTCGACCAGCCAAGCCGAAGCCTTCGGCGTTTGGACATCGTCCGTGAACAGGGCGACGATCAGGCTGGTGTCCGGATAGACGATCAATAGCGATAGCCGTCGCGCAGCTCGCGAATGGTTTCTATGGCGTCGGTCGGCTTGAGCGTCTTCACGCGGTTGGCCGCCAGCCAATCAGGGTCGATCTTGACGCCCCTTGTCGGTTCGACCTTCGCCTTCAGCTCGGCGATCGGCTTTCCGCGCCGCGTGATCACCACCTCCTCGCCCGCCAACATCCGGTCGAGCAGCTTGGGGAGGTTGTTCTTGGCTTCGGCGACGGAATAGCTGGACATGGCCATCAAGATAGCCATCCAGCCTTCCCCTGTCCATCAGGGCCGATAGAGGTCGGCATCCGGGTCGGGCCGCCCCCGGATCGCGGCCGAGACGATCTGGCTGGCGATGACCGAATAGGTGATGCCGTTGCCGCCGAAGCCCATGACGGCGTGGATGCGGTCCGACCCCTCCACCGGGCCAATCTGCGGCAGGCCGGTCGCGCTTTCGCCGAAAGCGCCGGCCCAGGCGTAGTCGATGTCGAAGTCGACGCCCGGCAGCAGCTCGGACAGCTTGCGGGCCAGGACGGCGCACTTTCGTTTCAGCCGCGCCTTGTCCTCGTGCGCCGTGGCGGACACCTCGTCCTCGCCGCCGACGACCAGCCGGCCGTCCCCGGCCATGCGCAGATAGAGGTACGGGTCCGACGCCTCCCAGACCAGCATGTCGCGCAGCCAGGCGGGGCAGCGCTGGCGCGGTCGCGACGCCATGGCCCAGGTGGAGATCACCTTGGCGCCAGGCGTGGGCACCCCCTTCGGAAACTCGTAGCCGCAGCAGAAGACGACGTGCCGGGCGCGGACGGCGGGCCCGGCGTCGGTCAGCAGGGTCACGCCCTCGGGATCCGAAACGGCCTCCATCGCCTCCACCGGCGCATAGACCCGGGCTCCCGCCGCCTCCGCGCGCCGAAGCAAGCCGGCCGCCAGCCGCGCCGGATCGCCGCTGGCCGAGCCTTCGGACAGTATCGCGCCGGTGCGGTCCAGATCGAACCGGTCGCGAAGGTCCGACTTGCCGACAAAGCGGCTCTCCAGGCCCAGCGCCGCGCGCGCGTCGGCCTCCTCTTCCAGCGCGCGGAAGCCGTATGCGTCGCCGGCCAGATAGAGGGTCTGTTTCGGCTTCAGCCCGCAGCGAATGCGGTCGTCCCGCACGATCCGCTCCAGCGCCTCGACGGCGGCCCGCGAGCGGAGATAGGCGCGCCGCGCCCTGTCCGCACCGATGCGGTCCGACAGGACGGTCAGCGGCAGGTCGATCTCCCATTGCAGCAAGGCGGTCGAGGCCAGGGTGGAGCCGTGCAGCGGTCTTCGCCGGTCCAGCACCGCGACCGTATGGTCCCGCGCCAGCTCGCGCGCCATGAAGGCCCCGCTGATCCCCGCGCCGACGATAGCGACATCGACGGCGACGGGCTCCGTCAAAGGCCGCGTCGGGACGCCCAGCCCATGACTGTCCGCCCACAGGGACCGGCCCGTCCTCAGATCGCGTTTGGTGGTGGCGCCCATGAACCGCTCCGCTTCAGCGGAGCCATAGAGCGTCAGGCGACGGACGGTTCCGCGAAGATCGCGTCGATTTCCGCCGGGGCCAGCAGCCGCCACTGGCCCGGCGCCAGGTCCTGGGGCAGCGAGAGCCCGCCCAGTCGCTCGCGGTGCAGCGCTTCGACATGGTTGCCCACGGCCGCGAACATGCGCCGCACCTGGTGATAGCGGCCCTCGGTCACCGTCAGCCGCGCCTCGGTCGGGGCCAGGACCTTCAGCGTCGCCGGGGCCAGGGGCTTGTCCTCGCCCTCCAGCACCAGCTGACCCGAGGCGAACAGGTCGCCCTCGCGCCCCTCCAGCGGGCGGGCCAGGACCGCGCGATAGACCTTCGCCACGTGGCGCTTGGGACTGATGACCCGGTGCAGCAGATCGCCGTCGTCGGTCAGCAGCAGCAGGCCGGTCGTCTGCTTGTCCAGCCGCCCGATGGTCGAGATCGCCGGGTCGCGCCGTCGCCAGCGGTCGGGGAGCACGTCATAGACCAGGGCCCCTTCCTCCTTGTGCGAGCAGGTCATGCCCAGCGGCTTGTTCAGCACGATCACCAGGCCCGGGATCGGATCCAGCGGCTCGCCGTCGATCTCCATCCGCGCCGGCAGATCCGGCGTGACGGCGATGCGCCGGGACACATCGGTCACGTCCACGCCGTCCAGAACGATCCCGCCCGCCCTGGCCATGCGCGCCATCTCGGCCCGCGAACCGTAGCCCATGGAGCCGAGCAGGCGGTCGATGCGCGAGGTGGGGGTCTTCACTTGACGGCCTCGAACACCTTGTACCCGCCCTGGTCGGCGACCATGCGGAAGCGGGCGAAGGCGGCCTGCAGCTCCGCCTCATAGGGCAGGTGACGATTGGCCACGATCCAGGCGACGCCGCCCTTCCGCAGGAGATCCGCCGCCTTGCGGACGAAGGCCTGGCCCAGCCGCCGGTCCTCCGCTCCGCCGTCGTGGAAGGGGGGGTTGCTGACCACGAAGTCCTTGTCGCCCTTGGCGTCCAATGTCCGGGCGTCGGACCACCAGACCTTGGCGCGCGGGTCCTCGATATTGCGCCGCGCGGCCTGGATGGCGCGCCGGTCGAGATCCACCAGCTTCAGCGCCGTCACCGTCGGCGAGCGCAGGACCACCGTCGCCAGGGCGCCGTAGCCGCAGCCCAGGTCGACGCCTTCGCCCTTCAAGGCCGGCAGATGCTCCGCCAGAAGGGCAGACCCAGGATCGACCCGGTCCCAGGAGAATATCCCCGGCTGCGACCAGGCCTCGAGACCCGGCGCGACCTGCGGGCCGCCGGCCAGGATCGCATCGTCCAGGCCTTCGACCGTGTTCGGGCGGATGGCGATGCAGCGGCGGTGGTGGGCCTTGGCCGTCTCGGCCACCTCCAGGCCGAAGCCCTTCAGCTCCTTGCCGAGGCGAGAGCCGCCCTTGTCCTTGGGCGCCATCACGTCCAGCCGGCCGCCGGCCTTCAGCGCGCGCAGGGCCAGCGCCAGGACGTAGCGGCGTTCCAGAACGCCCGGCGGCGCATAGATCGTCACGGTGTCGGCGGATCCGGGCGCCTGCGCCTCCAGGGCGGCCGAATCGGGGATCAGGGGCGAGGTCTGGACGGCGTCGCCCGGCGGGTCGAACACCGCCGGCGGCCGCCCGTAGAGGAGCGCGGTCATCCGGGGCCCTTAGCGCCC
>Ga0065721_10052791_pt1 | contig 11143 bp, 10 predicted proteins | sample Mesricmetagenome_FD_59108 | JGI IMG/M metagenome (GOLD analysis project Ga0065721, IMG submission 59108) | Mesophilic microbial community from rice straw/compost enrichment Sample: eDNA_1 v2 (version 2) | ecosystem: Engineered > Solid waste > Grass > Composting > Bioreactor | place: USA: Davis...
CCTCCTTTTATATGAAGCGCTTTAGGATTAGATCCTGAATTTTTTGACCAGCGCCTGCAAGTCTTTGGCGATATCGGACAGGTTTTGCGACGATCTCGTCATCTCTTCGCTGGAGGCCAGCTGTTCCTCGGTCGTGGCCGCGACCTGCTGCGACATGCCGGCCGTCTGTCTCGCGATATGGCCCATGTTCGCGATCGACGCCGCCACCTCCTCCGAGCTGGCCGCAAGCTGCTCGGCCGCCGCCGCCGCTTCCTGCACGCGGCTGGACACGTCGCCGGTCGAATCGACGATTTCCTTGAACGCCTGCTCGGCCTGCTCGACGGCTTCGACCCCCTGCTGGACTTCGAGAAGGCTCAATCTCATCGCTTCCGCGGCGTTGTTCGTATCGTGCTGGATCGTGGAGATCAGCTCCATGATTCCTTTCGCCGATTCGTCGCTCTGCGACGCCAGCTTCCGGACTTCGCCCGCGACGACGGCGAAGCCCTTGCCGTGCTCTCCCGCGCGGGCCGCCTCGATCGCCGCGTTTAGCGCGAGCAGATTCGTGCGGTAAGCGATGTCGCCGATCAGGCCGGAGATTTCCCCGATCTGGGCCGAACGTTCCTCCAGCCGCGAAATCGTCTGGCCCGCCTGGTCGACGGTTTCGGACAGACGCTGCATCCGATCCGAGACCTCGACGATTTTATCCGAACCGGCATTCGCTTGCTGCGCCGCCTGCTGGGACATTTCGGATACGTCGCCGGTCGTGGCCGCGATCCGCTGCACGCCTTCCGCCATCTCGTCGATGACGCGCGCGCTTTCGGTCGCCGCGACCGCCTGCTCCTCGGACCCGGAGGCCACTTGGGCCATCGACTCGGAGACGTGTCTCGCCGCTTCCGAGTTTTGCTCCGAGCCGGCGTAGAGCTGAGCCGACGCCGCGGCGACCGCCGTAGACGCATCCTGCATCTGTCTGACCGAAGTTTGCAAAGCCAGCAGCGTTTTGTTCACGGATTCCATCATGGCGCCGAACTCGTCCGACCGGTTCACCCTCAGGGTGGTCGCCGTCAAATCCCCGGCGGCAATTCGATTCATGACGGACGTAGCCGCGTTCAAAGGACGGATCAAGTTCACGATCAATCCCGATGCCAGCACGCTGACGACCACGAAGATCGCGATGCCGAAGACCACCAACGTCGTCGACGTACTATCGTATATTTTCTCGCTTTCCTGCTCGCTTTGGGCAGCGCCGTCCCGATTGTAAGCGATGAGCGCGTCCACCGCGGCGCGCGCTTCCGAAAAGGCTTTTTGGATATCTTGATTCGCCTTCTCCTTCTGTTCCTTGCTTGCCTGGGCCGAAGAGGTAACGGAAAGACCGGCCTGAAACTGCATCCATGCTTTCCTTAGATTTTCGTAATGGTTCGCGTCTTCTTCGCCCGATACGGTCGTCGCGTAATCTTTAATGCCTTGATCGATCGCCTTGACGAATTCGTTGCTCGTTTCGTTGAGCTTCGCCAATTGTTCGGGGTCGCCCGCCGCAAGCATTTGCTGGTAGTAATTGCCGAGAAAACGTTCAATGTTCAGGTTTACCTCGTTGATCGCTTGAATCCCGAACATCCAGTGCGTCGTCACTTCTGTCGTGAAGTTATTGATTTTTTTAATCTGCGTTAACCCCGTATATCCGAGCACGACCAAAAAAACCAGCACGATCGCAAAAGAGCCGATCAGCTTCGTCTTTACCGACTTCATGAATTTCCCCCTGTTCCCGATGTCAGATGTCAATGGTAAAAATATGCTATAACTATAGCTATCATAGAAGGGGACAAGGCAGTTGACCATGATAAATCCTACTTGTACTGTTAAATAAAGGGTTTTCGCGGAGGTTTAAATTTTTCCAGCAGTCGGCGGAAGAGACTTAAGCCCTATAGCAAGGCTTCACGATGCTTTTTTCGAGGAGAAATCTACATATAACAGCATAAAAAGCGGAGCGAAGGCTCCGCTTTTCGGCAGCGCCGTTACTTTACGTCTACGACGAAAGGAACGGTCATCACTTGGCCGTCGTGCTTGAATTGGCCCCAGATTTTATACGTGCCGCTCTCCGGAAACCGGGTCTCGAACGTCGCCTCGGGCCCGGTCGATTTTTCGTCCGCCGGATGCACGTGCAAATATTTTTCGGCGTCCGACGACAAGATGACGACGTGCCCGACGGCGCCGAGATAAGGCTCGAGGTCGGTCACCCCCTCCATCGTCTTCCCGTCCCGCACGGTAAACTTCAGCTCGACGTCCCGCCCGGATGCCGCTTCGCCGAGCGCAAGCTCGACTTGTTTGCCGTTCGCGGATCGGACGAGCTTCGAATCGGCTACGACGTCGGCATGAGAACCTTCCTCGCCCGACACCTCGACCCATTCGCTTAAAGTCGTCGCCGATCCGCCTTCGGGAATGAAATCGGCGAATATTTTATATTCTCCTCCGGAAGGAAAGACCGCGGCGACCTCGAATTCGCCCTCCCCTTTGTATTCGGGGTGGATGTGACTGAAGAAAGACAGATCGCGGTTCACGACGATCAGATGGAGCAGCTTCTCGTGGTTGACTTGGAATTTCGTCACGGGGACATTCCGTTCGTCCGCGATTCGGATCGAGAGCAGCTCCTCGTCGCCGGCCTCCGGCTTGCCCGAAGCAAACGCAAAGTCGGCTTGAAGCTTTCCCGAAGACGCTTCATGCCCGTTCTCCCCGTGATCTCCGTGAGCGGACGAGCTTGTCGCCATAGCCTCTTCGTGTCCCCCGGCGTGCGGATTCCCGGAGGATTGGCCGCATCCGGCCAACAACCCGAGCGCGAACGCGGCCGTCCATACGAGCGATTTTCTGTGCATCGACGTTCCTCCCGTTTCTTCGGCGGCCTGACGCTTACGAGCCGCGCAGCTTTAACCGTTGAAGCCTCAAAGCGTTCAGGACGACCGAGACCGAGCTGAGCGCCATCGCCGCGCCCGCCACCCACGGGGCAAGCAGGCCGATCGCCGCGATCGGAATGCCGAGCGTATTGTAGCCGAGCGCCCAGAACAAATTTTGTTTGATGTTGCCCATCGTCTTGCGGCTTAGATAGATCGCGTCCGCGATAGCGGTCAGATCTCCCCGCATCAGCGTGACGTCCGCCGCCTCCATCGCGACGTCGGTTCCCGTGCCGACGGCCATTCCGATATCCGCGGCGGCAAGCGCCGGGGCGTCGTTGATCCCGTCCCCGACCATGCCGACTTTGCGCCCTTCCGCCTGCAGCCCGCGAACGGCTTCCGCCTTGCCTTCCGGAAGCACTACGGCGAACACTCGGCCGATGCCGGCCTGGGCCGCGATCGCTTGCGCCGTCCGGGCGTTGTCGCCCGTGATCATGATGACTTCGATGCCCATGTCCTTAAGCCTGCGGACCGCTTCCGCCGACGACTCCTTGATCGTGTCGGCCACGGCGATCATGCCGGCGTAAGCCCCGTCCACGGAGACGAGCATCGCCGTCTTGCCGGCTTCTTCGAGCTCCGACATTACCTCGTAAGCTTCGCTTGCGTCTACCCCGTACTGCTCCATGAGGCGTCTGGTACCGACAAGCACCCTTTTGCCTTCCGCTTCGGCTCGAATGCCGTACCCCGGCAGCGCTTCGAACGAATCCGCGTCGGGCAACCCGATCCCTCTCGCGACGATGCCCGAGACGATCGCTTCGGCCAGCGGATGCTCCGAGCGGCGCTCCGCGGCTCCGACCAGACGGAGGAAAGCCGTCTCGTCTCCCGCCGCGAGCACGTCGGTCAGCTCCGGTTTGCCCTTCGTTACCGTGCCGGTCTTATCCAGCACGATCGCGTCGATCTTGTGCGTCTGCTCCAGATGCTCTCCGCCCTTGAACAGAATGCCGTATTCCGCGGCCCGCCCCGATCCGGCCATGATCGACGTCGGCGTCGCCAATCCGAGCGCGCAGGGGCAGGCGATGACCAGAATCGCGATCGCTTTCTCGAGTGCTTCGGCCAAGTCGCCGGGGCTGACCAGGAAATACCAGGCGAGAAAGGCGACGGCCGCGATCCCGACGACGATCGGCACGAAGATGCCGGAGATGACGTCCGCCACGCGCTGGATCGGCGCTTTCGAACCCTGGGCCTCTTCGACGACTCTGATGATCTGCGCGAGCGCCGTCTCTTTCCCGACCTTGGTCGCTTTCACGCGAAGAGAGCCGTTTTTGTTGATCGTGGCGCCGATGACGGAGTCTCCCGCCTTTTTTTCCACCGGCAAGCTTTCGCCCGTCAGCATCGACTCGTCCACCGCCGATACGCCTTCCAGCACCGTCCCGTCGACGGGAATTTTCTCCCCCGGGCGAACGAGCACGACGTCTCCGGCCAGCACCTCTTCGACCGGTATCGTCATCTCCTCGCCGTCGCGAACGACGATGGCCGTCTTGGCCCGCAGGCCCATCAGCGATTGGATCGCTTCCGAGGTTCGCCCTTTGGCGCGGGTTTCGAGCAGCTTGCCGAGGATCACGAGCGTAATCAGGATCGCGCTCGTCTCGTAGTAGAGCGAAGGACCGTGGTGGGCGCCGCCTCCCGCGGCGTACCAATCGAGCGTCAAGTACAGGCTATAGAAGAAAGCGGCCGACGTTCCGAGCGAGACGAGCACGTCCATGTTCGCGCTGCCGTTGCGCAGCGCCTTGTAGGCGCCGACGTAAAACTGCCGGCCGACGAAAAATTGAACCGGCGCCGCCAGCGCGAGCTGAAACCAGGGATTCATGAACAGCTCGGGCAAGTACATCCAAGAAGTGAACGAGAAGTGCGCGACCATGCTCCACAGCAACGGCAACGATAGGACGGCCGAGACGATCAGCATCCGCGCCTGCTGCCGGAATTGCCGGTTGCGTCGAAGCTCGCCATCGGGTTCGTCGCTCTCGGCGATCGCCTTGTAGCCGAGCTTCTCGACTTTGCTTTGCATGTCCGCGACCGTGATTTCTCCCGGATCGTATTCGACTCGCGCGGTTTCCATCGCAAAGTTGACGGAAGCGCTCTTGACGCCGGGCAGCTTGCTCAAGCCTTTCTCGATCCGGTTCGCGCAAGCCGCGCACGTCATCCCTTCCAGCTTGAATTGCGCCGCTTCCTTTACGGTTCCGTATCCGAGCTTGCGTATGGTCTCTTCCATACGGTCCGGTCCGATCTTGCCCGGATCGTAGGTGACGCTCGCCTTCTCCATCGCGAAATTGACGTTGGCCGACGAGACCCCTTCCAGCTTGGACAGTCCCTTCTCGATCCGATTCGCGCAAGCCGCGCAGGTCATGCCGGTGATTTGCATCGACGCCGTCTTGCTGTCGTTCGTCCCGTTCGTCTCCACTTTCGTTCACTCCTTGAATACGTGCGTTAGTCGACTTACTTTACTTCGTAGCCTTGTTCTTCTATCGTTTCCTTAATTCGTTCGATCGTCACGCGTTGATCGTCGTACGATACGTCGACCGTGCCGCTCGACAGATCGACGCGCCCTACCGCCCCGATCTCCTTCAAGGCCCCTTCGATCGAACGAACGCAATGCTGGCAGCTCATGCCTGCGACTTGCAAGTTAACGGACAACATGTGAATTGATCCTCCTTTGGTTTCGTCGGCGCCCTCTTCCGTCGAACGTACCTCTCGGCTTTCGATCAAGAGACCGACGTCGTTTCTTTCAAACACAGTATACCCCCCTACCCTATATTTCGTCAACACCTATTTTTACAATACCTCCGTACCCTATATTCAGGCCGATAAAAAAAGCAGCGCCGACGCTGCTTGGATCGTTACTTCATCATTTTGTTAACCGTCGTCATCAATTCGTCGAGCACTTCGACGTCGCCTTCTTGAATTCGTTCCACGACGCAGCTTTTCAAGTGGTGCTCGAAGAGCAGCTTGCCGACGCCGTTCAGAGCGGACTGAACGGAAGAAATCTGGTTGAGCACGTCGTCGCAGTAAGTGTCCTTCTCGATCAAGCCCTTAATCCCGCGAATCTGGCCTTCGATGCGGTTGAGACGGCTGACGAGACTGGATTTGACCTTATCGGAATGGTGGCTCTTCCTTCCGGACTCGTCGGCGGAACAGCAATCGCGGCCGTGTCCCTCATTCGGTTCGGCTACTTCGGTTCCGAGATATTCCATCTCCATGCTTATGCTCGTCGACCTCCTTTCCTTCTTCCCTTAATATACTCCCATCCCCTATAAAAGTAAACTCGCTTGCCGCCTCGTCCTGCCGAAAAACGCCCTCCGGAAGGTCGGACGTTCGCGAATCGTCTTCTAGGGAGACGGCGGGACTACTTGTCCAGGTTGGCTTTGGCCGCGACGACAAACTGCTCGAAGAAGGCGTCGTCCTCCTCCAGCCGTTCGTCCACCGCCTGAATCTCCTCCTCGCTTCCGGACCGGTTTCCGAAGTTCAGCGCATAGCTCCAGTTGTGGATGCCGTTGTCGCTTTGGATCGTCACTTCGTAACTCTGTTTGTGGCCTTCCGCTTCGAACGTCACGATGCCTACGTAACCGTTATCCTCGCTATAGTTCATTTTCGCGTCCAGAATGCGGATCTTCATGTATTCTCCCCTCCCTTTTTTGATACTATACGTATCATTAAACCCTCTTCTTCACTTCCGCCGTTCCGTAAAGCGTTCTATAATTTACTGAAAATATACTGAATTGAAGCGAAAATGGCCCGGATTGCAAAGAAAACGTTGTCAGCCCCTTGACACGATACATTTTGTATCATAGATTTAATTTAGTAAACCTATCTTTGTTCGAGGAGATATGACCGATGAATATGGGAGAAAGGCTGCGAGAGCTTCGACTGCGACGCAAAATCTCGCAAGAGGAAGTCGCGCGCCATATCGGCATCACTCGCTCCGCGTACAGTCACTACGAAATCAACAACAGGCAGCCGGTTTACGAAACGTTGATCAAGCTCGCCGCTTTTTTCGACGTTTCCTTAGACTATATTATCGGGGGCACGCAACCCGCCGCGCGATCCGATGCCCCCTCGCCTAACGCGATGCCGGATACGCGAGAAATATTGACGCTGCTCCAGAAGCTGAACCACGAGCAGAGAAAGCAATCGCTCGCCCTGATTCATAATCTCATCCGACAGGAACGCCGGGCGGACGATAGCGGTTAACGCGTAGCCCGGCCGTCGGCGGCATCGACGGGAATCCGCAGCCGGAACACGGTTCCGCCCTCGTCCGAGTTCCACGCCTCGATGTTGCCGCCATGCAGCTCCACCGTTTCTTTCGCGATTGCCAGTCCCAGGCCGCTTCCGCCGGAATCGCTGCTCCTGCTGTTTTCCTTTCGGTAATAACGTTCGAAAATGTGCGGAAGGTCGGACGGTTCGATCCCGGTCCCGCTGTCCGATACTCTAATATCCGCATGCGAGCCGTCCGAAGACGTCCCCATCGTCACGCGGATCGTTCCCCCTTCCGGCGTAAACCGCATCGCGTTGTAAAGAAGGTTCGCGAATACGCGGTCCATTCTCCGGGCATCGATCGTGACGGACGTTTCCCCGTCTTGCTCCGTCGCAAGCCCGCACGCGAAACGAATGCCCTTCCCCTGCATTTCCAACCCGTATTGCTCCCACAGTCTATCTTTCCAACACGACAACGTCATATTCTCCGGCTCAAGCTCGACCCTGCGCGCCTCCAGCATCGACAGGTCGAATAAATCCTGGATCAGCGAATTCAACCCTTCTACCTTCGTAAGCATCGCCCGGATCGTCTTGTCCCGTTGTACGGGCTCGGAGATCACGTTGTCCCGCAACGCTTCCAGGTAGCCTCTCAGAAGCGTCATCGGAGTTCGCAAATCGTGGGAAATGTTGCTGACGAGCTGGGTTCTCGATTGCTCCATCCTCTCCAGATCCGTCTTGGCCTGCTCCAACGTCTGGTAAGAACGCTGCAGCTGCTCCGTCCGTTCCTCGATCTTGGCTTCCAGCGAGTTGTTCCATTCCTTCAGCTGCGACGACATCGTCTCCGCCCTTTCGTACGTGCGCGAAGACCGGAGCGAAATAATGAACGAATTCATCGCGATCAGGAACAGCAAGCCGAACGGGAGAAGATCGACCGATCTCGACCATCCGTTATAGAAAAAAATATCGTTCACGATCGTCGCGACCAGCCCCGCCACGCCCAGCAGCGACAAGCCGGCGCCTTCCCGCTTCCGCAACCGGGCCATGACGAGCCCGACGAGCGCTAGCCCGCTGAAGGCTAGAATATACAGCTGGTACGCGCCGATCCACGAGGAGAAGAGGCGCGTATCCGCGATGAGCACGATAGAGATCAACGCGGCGGCGCAAACTCCCGACGCCCGGGTCGCCAAGCGTCCGAATTCGACGGGGTATATCGCGCGGAAATAGGCGAAGCCGGACCACGCCGCCATCACGAGGGAGATATATTCCAAACGGATAGCCGCCGTCCATCCCAAGCCGAACAGCTGCACGGCGAAGCCTTCTCCGATCACGCCCATTCTGAGCCCTACGAACAAGCACAGCATGGCGAACAGAACGTTCGCGAAATCCTTACGCCTGAGCAGGAACAATCCCACGTGGTAAAAGCCGATCATGATCAAGCAGCCAAGAACGACGAGCTCTTGCGCGGCTCTTCGGGTCTGCAGCTTCTGAACGAGCTCCGGGGTACCGATCAGGATCGGCGTGCGGATGCCCCCGTTCCGATGATCGTAGTTCGCGACGATCAGGCGGAGCTCCGTGCGGTCTCCCCGGGCGCCGAAAAAAACGCTCGCGGGCAGCTGGTAAGGAATCGTCCCCGCGGCGTCGATGTCCGGACGCCCCCGCGCCGCCGCCAGCTCGCCGTTCACGTACAGCTCGTACGCCGTAGAGATGTTCGGCAAGCGCAGAGCGAGCATTTTCTCCGACCGATGCCGAATGGTCAACCCGTACTCGTTCAAGCCTGCGTCCTCGACCGGGCTTCCGTCCCCGGTCCCTAGGCTCCCCCAGGTTCCCGGGACTTCCATCGTCGTCTTCTCTCCGATCGGAGAGGGCTTCCCGTCCGCGCGGACGCGGAGAAAGCTCCATTGGCCGTCAAGCGCCGCCAAGCCGTCGTCTTCCCAAGACCATTCCGTAAGATCGATAACGCCGTTCGTCGCCGCGGGGACGGATTTGTCCGTTTTCTCCCCGGCGGCGCAGCCCGCGAGCAGCAGCGCGAGAAACAAGAAAACCGGCGCGGCCAGCGTCTTCCCGCCGCTCCGCCGACTGGCCAACACCCCGTATAGGGACGACATCTTTCCTCTCCTTCGAACCTTGCCGGTTCATCCGTTGCGAATGGGTTTCGAACGTCATTGTAACGGCGCATTGATTCCGCGTCAACGCTTTCGTTATAATATATCATTAAGACCTTCTGCGCGGAGGAGAAGCATGAACGTTACGGAAGCGACTATCCTCGTCGTCGACGACGAGCGCGAGATTACCGAATTGATCGCATTATACTTGGAGAAAGAAGGCTACGCGGTGCACGCTTCCGACAACGGCGAGCATGCGATACGGCTTGCGGAGCGGCTTGCGCCCGACCTGATCGTGCTCGACGTCTCGCTCGGCCGAATGGACGGCATCGAGGTATGCCGGGCTCTTCGGCAGGGCGCGTGCGCCGACGTCCCGATCCTTTTCCTGAGCTGCAAATCCGAAGACGAGGATATCATTCGCGGTTTGTCCGAGGGCGGAGACGATTACATCACGAAGCCGTTCAGTCCCGGACAGCTGGTCGCGAGAATTCAGGCCCATATCCGGAGGCGCAGAACGCGGGAACGGGGCTCGGAGGAGCTGATGGCCAAGCTCAGCTACCCGGGGCTGGACATCGATTTTCGCGGCATGGAGGTTCGGCTGGAAGGCGTACTGCTGTCGTTGTCCGTCAAAGAATTCGAATTGCTCAGCGTGCTCGCCCGCCAGCCGAACCGGGTCTTCCCGCTGGAGGAGCTGTACCGCCGCGTATGGCATTCCGACAGCATGGGAGATACCCGGACGCTTATGGTCCATATCAGCAATCTCCGCAAGAAGCTGGAAGCCGACCCGTCCCGTCCGCGCTGGATCCAAACCGTTCGGGGATTCGGTTATCGCTTCTGCCCGCTTAGAGATTGCGATTCGCGGGCGATGCACCACAATTGACGATGAAAAAGGAAGATTCCTACGATGCGCATGGCACGAGATTGGCAAGATTACGAACTGTTGGATACGGGTAACGGAGAGAAATTGGAGAGGTGGGGCGACGTCGTACTGAGACGCCCCGACCCTCAGATCATATGGCCGATGAAAGCGGAAAACGCCGAATGGCGGCAAGCGGACGGCCATTATCACCGCAGCAGCAGCGGCGGCGGGCAGTGGACGTACAAGCGACCGTTGCCGGATAAATGGACGATCGCTTACGGCCCTCTCAAATTCCATATCAAGCCGACGAATTTCAAGCATACCGGTTTGTTTCCCGAGCAGGCCGTCAACTGGAGCTGGATGATGAACAAGATTCGCGAAGCGAATCGGCCGATTCGCGTCCTGAACCTGTTCGCTTACACGGGCGGCGCGACGGTCGCGGCGGCATCCGCGGGCGCGGAAGTGTGCCACGTGGACGCGGCCAAAGGCATGGTCCAATGGGCGAAAGAGAACGCCGAGCTCTCCGGCCTCGGATCGGCGCCGATCCGCTACATTACGGACGACGTCTTTAAGTTCGTGCAGAGAGAGCAGCGCAGGGGCCGCCAATACGAAGCGATCATTATGGATCCGCCGTCGTACGGCCGCGGACCTAACGGGGAAACGTGGAAACTCGAGGAAAACCTGTTCCCGTTCCTTGAATCCTGCATGTCTATCCTGTCGGACAAGCCTTTGTTCGTGCTGGTCAATTCCTATACGACCGGATTTTCGCCGACCGTGCTACACAATCTGCTGCAGCTGTCGATCAGCCGAAAGCACGGCGGGAAAATCGATTGCGGCGAAGTCGGCCTCCCGATCACGCGAAGCGGCATGACGCTTCCTTGCGGCATCTACGGCCGTTGGGAATGCGAATAAGCCGATGGCCGCATGCGCCATCGGCCGTGGAGGGAGTCACGTTCATGAACAACCATCGGACATTGCTCGTCCTCGGGCTGCTGGCGATCTCGCTGGCGGCCTGTTCGAGCGGCGCGGGGACGCCGTCCGCCGCGCCTAGCGCGAGCATGGCGCCGCCGGTCTCG
>Ga0065721_10052792_pt1 | contig 11142 bp, 8 predicted proteins | sample Mesricmetagenome_FD_59108 | JGI IMG/M metagenome (GOLD analysis project Ga0065721, IMG submission 59108) | Mesophilic microbial community from rice straw/compost enrichment Sample: eDNA_1 v2 (version 2) | ecosystem: Engineered > Solid waste > Grass > Composting > Bioreactor | place: USA: Davis...
AAGGAAGAGGCCAAGCGGATTCAGACGGCGCTGGGTCATCACGTTACAGCAATACACCATATTGGCAGCACATCCATTCCAGAAATGCCAGCCAAACCCGTGATTGATATTTTGATTGAATGTGAAAGCATTGACGTTGTTCCTGTCATTGAACGCCAGCTGCTCACATTGAATTATGAACCATTGCGCCGGAATATCATTCCACATGTTAGCTTTTTTACTGCTCGCCAAGACGGCCTCATGCGTTATCACCTGCACCTTTTTGAAGTAGGTGATCCACAAATTAGGCGCCATATCCATTTTCGCGATTATGTAACGCATCACCCTGACGCTGCCAATGCTTACGCTGAATTAAAGAAAAAACTGGCCAAAGCGTACAGACACGATATTTACCAGTATGTTGCTGGTAAAGCCCAATGGGTGCAGGAAATGGATGCGAAAGCAAAACTGTGGTCAGAAAGACGTAAACACTTCCTGCCAGCGAATCGCGGTCCTGCTGCGCACTCATGGTCACGCGAGAAGATTGTCAAGGCAATGGAGGCTAATCTTAACGTTCATATGACTCACTTTGCTCAATATCTGAATCAGGTTGAGCTGATTCGCGTACCGAATTTTACACTCGTTAATGCAGGTTTGGCGGATGACACTTTCAATTATGCTATTGATGCGCATTTTCCCAGTGAAGAAGCCGAACAAAAAATTGAGGAAGTGACGGCTTATTTCCGCCAACGGCGCGTACCTTTTTCCTGGTGGATCAGTCCACATGATAAACCTGCTGACCTTTGCAGCAAGCTTGAACGAGCGGGCTATCACAATACGGAAAATAATGTCGCCATGTATTTTGAATTGGATTCATGGGATATTGAATCGTTGCAGGTACCTGAGCTGGAAATTGTGCGTGCATTGGATAAACAAACGCTGCGTGATTTTGCTCTGGTGCTCGCCAATGACAAAACGGCATTTGAAACTTATTTTGCCTGGGTTGCCGAAGTAGTGACTGAGGATGATCCCATTGAATATTATGTGGGATACGTAGAGGGTAAGCCGGTAGTGCGTGGTCTTTCCTGTTATTATGCGGGTGTGGCAGGCCTGCACTGGTTATCGACAGTGCCTGATGCGCGTCGTAAAGGATACGGTACCGTCATGCAGCAGTTTCGCTTAAAGCGCGCGAAAGACCTGGGATATCATATTGCTGTACTGCAAGCATCGGATGAAGGATTTCCATTGTATCAGCGTTTAGGGTACAAGGAGTGTGGTTATTTTCGTGAATTTAAAATCAAGACATCATAGTGGAGAGGACCAGCCATGCTGGATCTGAAAGCCATGCGTTTATCAGGCAGTTGGGTGGATTTGGAGCCTCTCGATGAAAAACACCGTGAAGCTTTGCGAGCCGTCTCCGTCGATGAGCGTATCTGGACTTATTTACCAAGCAACGATGCGGGGGCTAAGTTCGACTGTTGGTTCGAGAAGGCTATAAAAGGATGGCAGGAAGGCTTGCAGTTGCCTTTTGCTGTGATAAACAAGGCCGATCAGAAAATAATTGGCACCACCCGCTACTACGAGATTGCCCCCGAACATCATCGGTTAAGCATTGGCTATACCTGGTATGTGCAGGAAGTATGGGGATCAGCTGTTAATCCCGAATGCAAGTTACTGTTATTAGACCATGCCTTTGAGACACTAGGTGCAAATCGAGTAGCATTTTATACCGATTTGCGAAATGCCCGTTCACGTTCGGCAATTAAAAAACTGGGTGCCGTTGAAGAAGGTATTCTGCGTAAACACATGATGTTGGAAGACGGTCATGTGCGTGATACAGTCGTTTTTAGTATTATTTCATCGGAGTGGCCTGGCATTAAAACAAAGCTGATAGAACGGCTGGCAGCGTTTAAAGTGAGGTGAGGTATGCGAATACATTACATAATTCATGCGCCTTTTGAGAAATTGGGGATGATTGAAAGCTGGATAGAAAAGAATCAATTTCAAGTATCCGGCACCCATACTTACAAAGGCGAAAAGCTCCCGGATGTTTCTGCATTTGACCTGCTTATTCTCATGGGTGGTCCGCAGAGCGTACGGAAATTGGATCAATATCCCTATCTGCGCGATGAGATTGCGCTGGCAAAAAACGCAATTCAACAAGGCAAAGCAGTATTAGGAATTTGTTTGGGCGCGCAACTGATTGGGGAAGCATTAGGCGCAAGGGCTGAGCAAAGCCCCTGCAGGGAAGTTGGCATTTATCCTGTGCATGCTACGCAGGAAGCGGCAGCAGATCCTTTTTTCAAACAGTTGCCTAAAGCGTTTGATGTTATTCATTGGCATAATGATATGCCGGGTTTGCCGAAAGGAAGCGTTTTATTGGCAAGTAGCGCAGGTTGCCCCCGACAAGCATTTCGATACGGGGATCGTGTATACGGGCTCCAATTTCATCTCGAAATAACCCCTGAGTTGATGCGCGATATGATTGAGCATTGCCGTGATGATTTAAAACCTTCAGACTATGTGCAGACGGCAGAGCAACTCGTTAATCAGGATGTCACTGCCATCAATCAGAAGATGGAGAAAATACTGGATTATTTGGCGAGCTGTATAGCGAAAACAAAGGTCAAGAGCACCTGAAAACCTATTTGTAATTGATAAGAGGATAGTATGAATAAACTGCTTCGTTTTCTGATGACAGGATTATTATTGTTAGTGCCTTTTTATGCGAGTGCTGAAACACTGGATGCTGATGCGGAAACAGTTAAGCAAGAAGTAACGGCATTGATGAAAGAACATGATATTCCTGGCGCGGCGGTTGAAATTTATGTGGATGGCAAGCCACGGTCCTATTATTTTGGATTTGCGAATCAGGAAAAGAAAACGCCTGTTACCAAACAAACCATTTTTGAAGTGGGTTCCATTACAAAAATCATGACCAGCTTGCTACTGGCGCAAGAAGTTGACGCAGCAAAAGTGCAGCTGGATGATCCTGTCACTAAATTCATGTCCAGCTTGCCTGGCGATTTCGACGATATGACGCTGAAGAGTCTCGCCACGCACGTATCGGGGCTGCCTTTTGATGCGCCTTCCATTCAAGATCAGACAGCGTTCGAAAACTATTTAGGTAAATGGAAACCTACCTATTCCGCCGGGGATAAATGGACTTATTCTAATGTAGGCATTGGTATGCTTGGCATGACATTGGAATCAGTGACACACAAAAACTACAATCAGCTTTATCGTAGCCAGATTTTATCGCCATTAAAAATGCAACCCATTGCCTTAAGTGTCCCACAACGATTACAGCGTTATTATGCGCAAGGCTATAATAAAGATGGAAAACCAGTCAATCCATTACAGCTAGGCTTGTTCGCTCCCGCTTACGGTTTTAAATTATCAGCAGATGATATGCACCGCTTTCTGGGTGCTGCGATTGGGCTGCCAGGCACACCAGAGCGGATTTTTTATCCTATGCGTATGACGCAGACTGCTTATGTGAAGTTAAATGACATGGACCAGGGGCTGGGATGGCTAATTCATCCTTTTACATCGGCTAATACCGCCCCTCTATTAAGTGATCCAGCAATGGAACTGGGCCCACTCAATGTGGTTGATGTTTATGATAAACCTGTTTTTAACGGGGAAGCATTGATTGATAAAACAGGATCAACGGATGGGTTTAGAACCTATATTGCTGTTTTACCTAACCGAAAATCGGGCATTGCTATCATGATTAATAAAAACGTGCCCGGCAACGCCGTTGTTCACACAGCACGAAAAATCCTGTTTGATTTGGCCAATGCCAGTGGCAAAGTGAATCACGAAACAAACAAACCCGAGTCAGCGCAAGGCTAACTCAATCTACATTCCTAAATCCAGGGTGGGCAAGCCATGCTGCTTACTCTGGAGACTGCTTGCCTAGTTCTCACCAAATCGTGACAGATTAAAAACTTTCCGGCAAGAAGGCAAAGCGTTAAAATACAAATTGCTAATATCAGTGCGTTAAGCAAACCTTTGCGTTATGGCGCACTTAAAGAAGTTACCCACTTTTTTCTGCCTTAGATAAGGATTTCAGGCAGATACTTAGCGCCAGGTTGAATTGCAGGCAGAATGATGAAAGGGATTTACTATTATGAAATTATCTATACTGCTCATGTGGTTTTTATGGATGGTGGGCGTTGCTCATGCACAGGCTTTACCTCAAACTGGGTCCGCGACACCCCAACCACCCACTTCGCCTCCATCTTTAACTTCATCGGTGCCGGTAGCCGTTGTTGCGACAGAGCCTGTGCCTGCTCCGATACCACCACCTGCGCCTCAACCGAATCCGGTGTCTTCGCTGCCCTTGCTGGAAGAAGCGACTATTGCGACCATTCATGAAGCAATCCAGACGGGAAAGCTGACCTGTGAACAGTTGGTTAATGCCTATCTTGACCGTATTAAAAATTACAACCTGAGTACCGCAATGATAGCACCCATCAATGCCATCACTGAAATTAATCCTTTTGTTTTAGAAGATGCAAAGCAGCTAGATAAGCAATATATGAACACGCATCAGCTTGCAGGCAAGTTGCATTGTATTCCAGTGTTGCTGAAAGATAATGTTGATACTTACGATATGACTTCAACGTCCGGATCTTTTGCTTTGCTGGGCAATCAACCCGTTAAAGACGCATTTTTAGTAAGCCAGTTGCGTAAGGCAGGAGCCATTCTTTTAGGCAAGGGCACGATGGATGAATTTGCTTCCGGACTTTCTGGTATTAGCAGCCGTAGCGGAAGGACGGGGAATGCTTATAATCCCTCACAAAATCCTGGCGGTTCGAGCAGTGGTCCTGCAGCTGCCGTCAGTGCAAACTTTGTCATGATCGGCATCGGCACGGATAATAGTGGATCAGTGCGTGTTCCCGCTGCTTTTAATGGCATCGTTGGTTTGCGTCCCACCATGGGATTGATTAGCCGCAGCGGTATATTCCCGCGCGGGAATATAGATGGCATAGCCGGTCCATTGACACGAACGGTCGCTGATCTTGCGACTGTTCTGGATGTGGTTGCACAGCCTGATCCCGGTGATAAAACCACGCTCAATATGCAACGGCCCGCTACTTACACTGCTTTTTTAAATGCGAATGGCCTGCAGGGTAAGCGCATTGGGATCATTCGACGAGCAGGTAAATTTGATCCTTATAAAAGCATGCCCAAGGAAGTTCAGGCAGAGATAGAAAAGGCGGTTGCAAAAATGCACGAATTAGGCGCGACTGTGGTATTGGAAGTTAATTTGCCCGCCTTTAATAATGATCGCAAATTAAATGAAGCGGGCGAAGTGCAGGATGTGAATGAATACCTGGATACGTATCCTGCTACGAGGCGAAATTTTCGTGATATATGTGAATCGGATCGCACACGCACGTTTGGCAGTGTGAACGACTGCCTGCAGTTTATGAAGAAACTTCCCAAACGAAATAGCGAGCGCCACACTGAAGTACTTGAACTGTTAGCTAATAACAGACAATACGTGGAAAAAATGATGGAAACGGAGCATCTGGACGCACTCATGATGCCAATTGCTTCGACAGGGGTTGCTACTTATGATGATTTTAAAGTGAATACCTGGCAAGCGCCTGTCTCTTCAAACGCCGGACTGCCATCGCTTTCTTTTAACATTGGTTATATTAACCAAATGCCAGTGGGCATTGAGCTCATTGGAAAAGCCTACTCAGAAAATACCCTGATTGAAATGGCTTATGCATACGAGAAACATGCTCCACCACGATTAAAACCCATCCTGCCGGTCTCAAATCCATTTACTGCGTCACTCTCTATTGCAGGGATGAATAATTTATTTACTCTATTAGGTGCCCGCACCTATCAATATGTTTTAAAAAATGGCACAAGAGAAGATTTGACAGCAGAAAATTTTAGACGGATCGCTGCTGATACGTTGAGTAAATTCGCAGAAAAGAATGAAAATATTCAACAACCGGTCGCAATTCAACAACAGGAAATTTAAATGAAATCACATGAAGCCTATCGCGGTATTTATTCACAGTATCTTAAACAGAATCAGTCGCGTTTTTTTGACGTTAATATAAATGAAATTATGGCTGATTTCGAAGAAAGGATACAGAGTTTCAAATTTGATCCAAAAGGGATAAAAGAAAAACCTGTTGTTCTAGATTTAGGATGCTATGATTTTCCGCATTATTATGCCATGTACGATTATTTCGAGAATTTTACTTATATTGGTGTTGAAACCCATCTTCCAAAAGAAATAAAAGCAATTGTGGAGCTTATTCAGGAAAAATATGGCAATTTTCATTTATTAAAAATGGATATTGCAGATCAGGAAAAACTTAAAAATAAATTGGCGGAACTAACAGGTCATTCAAAAGCGGATGTCATTCTGGTTGAACAGCTGGCTGTTCGTGACGAAGCAAATAGCAAAGAAACAGATCAGTTATTGAAGAATGTTATTCAGCATTTGGCGCCCGCTATTTTATCGGAGTCAGGCGTGCTTCATCTTGAAGCGGCTTCTTCTCATCAAATCGAGACGATAAAAAAATGGCTGGATGATGAACAAACGCGGGGACTCTATGATTATACTAAAAATGGCGACAATTTTCTCTGCTGGCGGGCAGGGATGGGCAAAGTTAAGGTAGCTGATTTTAATCCGTTATAAGCAAAGGCGTGCTGATTTCATGAGAATATTTTTCTGGGTTATCCTGTATTTTTTTACACAGACAGCAGTAGCAGCAGGACCGCTCTCTCCTGTTGAGGAAAAGATGAAGAATTATATTGCCGAACATAAACAGTCACAAATTATCCTGCTTAAAAAACTAGTTAATATCAATAGCGGTACCATGAATATCCGTGGAGTGCATAGAGTGGGCGGTGTAGTACGTGCTCAGTTAAGTCAGCTTGGTTTTAAAACTTATTGGGTGGAAGAGCCCGCAAGCATGCATCGTGCGGGGACACTCGTTGCAGAACGACGCGGAAATAAAGGAAAACGTGTGCTGTTAATTGCCCATCTTGATACGGTTTTTCCCCCCACGAGTAAATTCAAGCGATTTGAAATGCATAAACACAGCGCAAAAGGTCCCGGTGTGATAGACAATAAAGGCGGAGTGGTAGTGATACTTTATGCACTAAAAGCACTGAATGCAGCGCATGCACTCAAGGGTACAACGATTACAGTTGTGTTGACCGGGGATGAAGAAGACTCTGGCAAACCGACTTCCATTTCTCGTCAACCACTTATTAAAGTTGCTCGTCGCAGTGATGTGGCGCTTGATTTTGAACCGGCCATTTCGCTTGAGACAGCGACCATTGCCCGTCGAGGCATCAGTGACTGGACGGTGGAAACCGCTGGGAATCAATCCCATTCAGCCACTATTTTTCAAGAGAACGTAGGTGCAGGCGCTATATTTGAGTTAACTCGCATTCTGAATGCCATGCGTGAGCAGTTACAAAATGAAAAATACTTATCTTTTAATCCTGGCATTGTGTTGGGAGGAACGCATATCACCTATAATAAAAAAACATATGATGGTACCGCGTTTGGAAAACAAAATGTCGTAGCGCAAATTGCCCAGGCGGATGGTGATTTTAGATTCATTGATGAGACGCAAAAGAATTTAATCAAGGCAAAAATGGCTGAGATTGTGGAACAGCATTTGCCTTATACTAAGGCTAAGATTTCATTCCAAGATGGCATTCCTGCCATGGCACCTACTGAAAATAATCGAAAATTATTGGAGCAATATAGCGAAGCGAGTCTCGCGTTAGGGCAGGGAGCAATTAAACCCCTGGATCCGGGCATGCGGGGGGCGGGTGATATTTCCCATATTGCTCAAATTGTGCCGGCTAACCTCGCTGGGCTTGGGCCGGCAGGATGGGGAGCGCACTCCAATGCTGAAACGGTGGAGATTGATTCTTTGCCTGTGCAGACGCAACGCGCTGCCATATTAATTTATCGTTTAACACACTAGTCACGCCAATGAAATTGCACTTCATGTCTTTGTGTAACTCATGATAAATACAGGTAAAACTGTATCTTTTGCAGCATGGCGAGTTTTCCTTCTATCTGGCACATTTAATTTTTCATTTCTTTAATTAACGTGAGCTTATTCTCATCGATCTGTTTTAATAATATTCGCAGACGAATAAAAACAATCGCGGCACCAAAAGCGATACCCAATGTCAATCCCCACCAGATACCGCTGCCCTGAAAGCCAAAGTGAAAACTAAAAATATAAGCGCAGGTAAGGCCCACTAGCCAAAAGCTGATGAAAGACGCAAGCATAGGAAAACGTGTATCTTTTAAACCGCGTAATGCTCCGAATCCAATAATACGAAAATTATCAAATAATAATAAAACACCACTGATGGCAAGCAGCATAGAAGCATCACGTACGAGATCCGCGTTAACAGGCTTGTGAGTATCTATGTCGAGCCCCAAGAAAAAAGTAGGGATCAAATAAAATCCAAGCGCGATTAAGATTGCGCAGACAAAGTTTAATAGCATGCCTGCATAGGCAGCATAATAAACGCCCGTTACATTTTGCTCCCCAACGGAATGTCCCACACGAATAGTCACCGCTTGGGACATTGCAAAGACAAGCGTAATGGCAAATCCTAAAAACTGCATGACAATTTGATGTGCAGCAAGCATGGTTGTGCCAAATTGTCCCATCCATAAGGTAGCCAGCGCAAATGTGCTGACTTCAATGACATGCATAAATCCCATCGGCAATCCTACATTCACCAGTTCTTTAAAGTATCGAAAATGAAATCGGTTGATGCCATTAAAAATTTTAAAATGACGGTAATGCGGCGACTTTAATAAATAAAATAATAACCCGATGGCAGTGATCGAATACGTAATAGCAAAACCATAGCCAATGCCGGCAACGCCAAACGCCGGCAAACCCATCTTTCCAAAGATGAGCATATAGATGAGCGGAATTTCAATAGGAACAACCAGCACACTTATTCGCAAAACCAGTTTAGTGCGATTGATGCCCGCTAAAAATTGTTCGCTAATAATTAATGCGATCAGACCTGGTGTCGTCCAAATTAGCGCATGCATGTATTGTCGCGCCAATTCTAAAACGGCTGGCGGCTGGGAACTCCAACGCAGGAACACTGGCATTAACAATAAAATGAAGACCATGATAATGGCAATGATGAGGCCGAGAAGATAAGCCTGGCCCATAATTTCACTAATGGTTTTATGATTTTTTGCGCCAAACTGGTGGGAAACCAACACGCTCACGGAATTAAGGATGCCGAAAAAAAGTACAAGCAAGGTCATCCAGATGGTAGACACCAGAACACTGGCCGCCAGGGCGTCTTCGCCCAGCCTTGCCACCATAGCAGTCCCGACGAAGCCACTTAATGCATAAATTAACTGGGATGCGACTAGAGGAATGCCAACGGAAAATGTTTCTCTTATTTCATGCTTGAGGGTAGACATGGTTACAACTCGCCAAAAAAGTTATTTTGATACAGGATGTAGTGCGATCAAAAGCTAGCGGCGTTGTAACAGTTTCATGGGGAAATACCTCATTCAATTGTTTGTCATTATCCATTAAAAGACCTACATTAGGCAAGTGCTTTTGTTTGAACAGCTGGGTTATGTCAGTATATTAATAAAATGGAGCAGGTATGTGGGAAGAAACACTCAAGCAAATAAATCATAGTGTTACCCCTCGCCGTGCGGCAGCTTTGTGGGGCGACGTCTCATCACTACAACTTGCTAGCGACGGGATTAATCTTGTATATCGTTTTGAATGCAATAAAAAAGGAAGATATTTAAGAATTACTCATCCCCGAATACGCACACGTGAAGCACTTGCGTCTGCGCTTGATTTTCAGAAACATTTATATGAGTTCGACGTACCTATATGTCAACCGCTTTCGTCGCTTCAAGGAAATTATATTGAAGAAGTCAAGCAAGAGGATAAAATCTTCTTGGCGCACGTAAACGAAGAAGTGGCCGGTAACCATATTCATTTCAATCACGAGGATATCAGCATATATCAAACTTGGGGAATGGCATTAGCGAAATTGCATCGCGCAGCTGCACACTATCAGCCCGCGACGGGCTGCAGTTTCTTGAATTGGCTGGATTTGTGGAAAGATCTGGACAAGTATGTGCAGGCGGAAGATGAGGCAGTAAGAAATGAGTATCATCAAATTAGTCAATGGTTTTTAGGATTGCCACAAAACACAGACATTTTTGGTTTGACGCATGGCGATCATCGCACTGGAAATGTATTATACGATGGCAATCATGTTTTTATTATAGATTTTGATGAGCCAGTGTATCATTGGTTTTGTGCTGATATTGCACGGCCATTTTTGGAGCTGGATAGGAGAAAATTTATGGAGTGGCAACCGAAGCTCGGTTCTTTTCTTAATGCCTATGCTTCGATCTTCCATCTGGATCATCAATTGATTAAGTCCCTACCTTGGTTTATTCGCATGAAAAATCTAGAAATGTATCTGTGGACCAAGCATAACTGGCTAAATCCCGTTGCTCCCGGCGGCGGATCGACAGCAAATTGGTTAAACGAAATGCGTCAAGTAATTGATAATCCCGTTTATGACTGGAATTGGTAACACCATTAAGTAAGGATCGTTATGAAATACACGGATCATTTTGGGGAAAAGTCAGCCGAATATCGTCAATTTAGGCCAGATTACCCAAAAGAATTATATGATTATTTATCTGGTATTGTGCATGAGCATGAACTTGCATGGGATTGTGGAACAGGTAACGGCCAAGCGGCCATTATGCTTGCCGCATGTTTTGATGATGTCATTGCAACAGACATTAATCAGGCACAGCTGGATGCTGCTATCAAAAAGAAAAATATTCAATATAGATGCTGCCCAGCTGAAAAGACCGATATCAATGCCTCTACGGTGGATTTAATTACCGTTGCCCAGGCATTACACTGGTTCAACCTCGAATCTTTTTACAATGAAGCTAAACGTGTTTTAAAACCTGAAGGTATCATTGCTGCCTGGTGTTATTCCCTGGGCAAAATCAACCCTGAAATCGATGCTAAAATTGAAAAATTATATAGCGGAATTCTCGGCGAGTACTGGCCCAAAGAGCGACGGTATATTGACGAGCAATACCGTACTATTCATTTC
>Ga0065721_10052793_pt1 | contig 11142 bp, 8 predicted proteins | sample Mesricmetagenome_FD_59108 | JGI IMG/M metagenome (GOLD analysis project Ga0065721, IMG submission 59108) | Mesophilic microbial community from rice straw/compost enrichment Sample: eDNA_1 v2 (version 2) | ecosystem: Engineered > Solid waste > Grass > Composting > Bioreactor | place: USA: Davis...
GCCGAGCAGGAAGTTGATCTGCGGGCGGGCCTTGACGAGATCGTCGATCGTGTATTCCGCGAGCACGTCGAAGAAGGCGCCGAGCGCCTTGCGCAACGCCGCGTTCAGGCCGCAGCTATCAACCAGCGGACATTCCACCGCGCCGTCTTCGAAACATTCCGCCATGGCGAAGCTGTCTTCCGTCACCTTCACCACGTCGAACAGCGTGATGCGCTCGGCAGCACGGCCAAGCTTGACGCCGCCATTGCGGCCACGCACAGTTTCAACGAGACCGGCCTTGGTGAGCGGCTGGAGAATCTTGAACAGGAAGAGTTCGGATACGCCGTAAGCCTTGGCAATTTCCGGAATGCGGCTGAGATGCCCGTCATTGGCCGCGCAATACATCAACATCCGCACGGCGTAATTGGTCTGCTTCGTCAGGCGCATTCTGTTCTCCCGAACCTTGTAGAGGTTCTATATAGAGGGTCAGCTAGTTTTGAACAATTCCAAAATAAGAAAATCTGCATCAAGTTTGACGCCTGCGACAACGGATGCGTCATGAACGATGGCGGGGGTCCCGGCGCGATGGCGTGCACCCGCATGTTGTGCGAAGATAGGCGATGTTGTCGCCCGATCTGCACGAGGTCCTGACCGTACTTTACAACGCTGGCGCCTCGCGCGTGCCGGCCGAGGAACTGGAGTGGAGCAAGGAGATGACCCCTGCCCTCAACCATGCGCTGACAATGCAATACATCGTGCGGCGCGACACAAGGCACGGGCGGCTGTTCTCGCTCACCGAGGCGGGTTACACAGCCATTGGCCAGGAAGCTCCTGCCCATCTGTCGATATCCCGCGCTTTCAGATCGATATTCCGGATCGGCGGCGGATCGCCTGACTAATCTCCGGTCTCAGTTGACCATGGTGATGGCAACCAGTGCCGGAATGGTGACCGCTACCAGCGCAAAGCTCAGTATCATCGCAAGCTTGGTGAAATGAGCGCGGCGTGCGCGCCTCTCGTCCCACTCGTATACCATAATACTCTCCCCCAACACCTACTCCGCAGCCAAGTTAGATCAGTCTGCGGCTAGGTCAATGGAAAGGTATAATCATACCGAGCTTGCCTGAGGATTGTGTGGATAAGCTCACCCTAAAAAAGAAAAGGCCTCCGAAGAGGCCTTTCCAAGAACTGTTGCCGTTACTTCATCGTCGGCATGACGAATTCCGCACCGTCCTTGATGCCGGATGGCCAGCGCGCGGTGATCGTCTTGGTCTTCGTCCAGAACTTGATGGAGTCGGTACCGTGCTGGTTGAGGTCGCCGAAGGACGAGGCCTTCCAACCACCGAAGGAGTGATAGGCCAGCGGAACCGGGATCGGCACGTTGATACCGATCATGCCGATATTGACGCGGCTTGCGAAGTCGCGGGCGGCATCGCCGTCACGGGTAAAGATCGCAACGCCATTGCCGTATTCATGCTTCATCGGCAGGGACAGCGCTTCTTCGTAGTTCTGGGCGCGAACGACGGAGAGGACAGGGCCGAAGATCTCGGTCTTGTAGATGTCCATGTCCGGCGTGACATGGTCGAACAGCGTGCCACCTACGAAATACCCGTTCTCATAACCCTGCAGCTTGAAGCCGCGGCCATCGACCACGAGCTTGGCGCCTTCCTCGACACCACGGTCGATCAGGCTGTTGATGCGGGCATGGGCTTCCTTGGTGACGACCGGGCCCATGTCGGCCTTTTCGTCCGTGTACGGGCCGATCCGCAGCGACTCGATCTTCGGCGTCAGCTTCTCGACCAGGCGGTTGGCGGTTTCTTCGCCAACCGGAACCGCGACCGACACTGCCATGCAGCGCTCGCCGGCCGAACCATAACCCGCGCCCATCAGCGCGTTGACGGCCTGGTCCATGTCAGCATCGGGCATGATGATCATGTGGTTCTTGGCGCCGCCGAAGCACTGGGCGCGCTTGCCGTTCATGGCAGCCGTGCCATAGACGTAGCGCGCAATCGGCGTCGAGCCGACGAAGGAAACCGCGCCGATATCCGGATCCGTCAGGATCGCATCCACGGCTGCCTTGTCGCCATTCACGACATTGAGGATGCCAGCCGGGAGCCCAGCTTCCATCATCAGCTCTGCAAGCCGGATCGGCAGGGACGGATCACGCTCGGACGGCTTCAGGATGAAGGCGTTGCCGCAGGCGATTGCCGGCGCGAACATCCACATCGGGATCATGCCCGGGAAGTTGAAAGGCGTGATGCCAGCACCGATGCCCACCGGCTGGCGGATGGAATACATGTCGATCTGCGGGCCGGCGCCTTCGGTGAACTCACCCTTGGAAAGATGCGGAATACCGATCACGAATTCACAGACTTCCAGGCCACGGATGATGTCGCCCTTGGAGTCTTCCACCGTCTTGCCATGCTCGCTCGAAAGCAGCGTCGCCAGTTCGTCCATGTTCTGGTTGAGGAGGTCGACGAACTTCATGAACACGCGGGCGCGGCGCTGCGGATTGGTCGCAGCCCATTTCGGCTGGGCTTCCTTGGCATTCTCGACCGCTGCGCGGATTTCCGAGACGCTCGCCAGCGCGACCTTCGCTTGAACTTCGCCCGTCGCAGGGTTGAAAACGTCTGCAGTGCGGCCGCTGGTGCCGGCGACCCGCTTGCCGCCGATAAAATGCCCGATCTCGCGCATGGTGATGCTCCTCCTGATAATGGCTTTGTGGCTGCAGAGGATACTCGGCGCTTTGCACAAGGCAACGCTGTAGTTTAAGCATCCGTTGTGCAAAATTCGACATCAGGAGTGCGGCGTGAACTGGGATGATGTGCGTATGTTCCTTGCCGTTGCGCGTGCAGGGCAGATCCTGGCGGCGTCACGACGGCTTGGCATCAACCACGCGACGCTTGGCCGACGCGTCACCGCGCTTGAGGAGGACCTGCGCGTGCAGCTACTGGTGCGCCGCACCAACGGCTGCGAACTGACGGCTGAGGGGGAAGTGTTTTTTCGTGCCGCGGAGCGAATGGAAACGGAGATGCTTGCCGCCCAGGCCAGCACGGGCCGCGTGGACGCGGCGATCTCCGGCACGATCCGCATCGGAGCACCGGACGGGTTTGGCGTGTCGTTTCTGGCGTCGCGGCTCGGAGCGCTGACACATCGGCATCCCGAACTGAAGCTGCAACTGGTGCCGGTGCCGCGGTCGTTCTCGCTGTCACAGCGGGAGGCGGACATAGCGATTACCATCGAGCGGCCGGAGGAAGGGCGGCTGGTGTCGTCGAAGCTCACCGACTATACGCTGGGACTCTACGCGTCACGATCTTACCTCGACGCCGCCGGGCGGCCGGAAACTGTCGAAGCGCTGAAGGACCACAGCCGGATCGGTTACGTGGACGACCTGATCTTCTCCCCTTCCCTCAATTTTACCGGGGAGGTGATGCGGGATTGGGATCCGCGCTTCGAGATCTCGAGTGCGATCGGCCAGACGGAGGCTGTCCGTTCCGGCGCGGGGATAGGCATTCTGCATGATTATGTGGCGCGCCAGCATCCGGAACTTGTCCGCATCCTGCCGCAGATCGTCATCCGGCGATCCTACTGGACAACGTATCACGAGACGACAAGGAACCTGGTGCGGCTGAGGACTGTCGTTGATTTTCTCAACGAACTGGTTCGGCGGGAGGCAGAGATTTTCGTGTCCGATCCTTCGGACTACGCGACGGCGTGACCGGCCGCCGAAGCGGCCGGGCCAGAATTCAGTTCGGCAGGAACTGGGAAACCGGAACGCGAAGGGCTGCAGCGATGCGCTTCAGCTTGCGCGGATCGGCATCCGAACCGTTTTCAATCCGGATGATCTCGTCACCAACCAGACCCGTGGTGACGGCCAGTTCATCGATGCTGTAACCCACGGCACGGCGGGCTTCATTAACGGCGTTAGCAATATGCTTCGGCGAAATCTGCGTTCCTCCCTTGGAGGAAAGCTTGTTGACTGAAATGGTCATAGATCCATGTCCTTCTTAAAGCGACTGCCGCAAAACGGCAGGTGAAGGTGGGCGATAGCCCGTCGTGCGAGCTTATTAATGAGGCGCTCGCAGGCGCAAATGTAGGCAGATATGCGCCCTGAACAAGGGCGGATGCTGCGACCCACGACATTGTGTCCGCTTCTGGGCGAAGCAAATACATGCCGGTAGGTTGGCCGAGAACTCTCTAGATCGATGGGAAAATAAGAGAGTGGTACGGTTGGGTGGAGTTGAACCACCGACCTCAGGTGCCACAAACCTGCGCTCTAACCAACTGAGCTACAACCGCACAAAGCGCTCGTCGCGCCTTCGGGGGGTCACATACGGCGATCGGCTTGTTTTTGCAAGCCCCTTTCACCGAAATCGACGTGGTTGGATTTCTCCAGCCCCCGACCTGTTAGGAGACCTTGAAAGAGGCCATTGCCTTTTCGGCAGCTTCCTTGCCAGGCTTGGCAACGTCTTCCGCAATCTTGCGGGTAATGTCCTGCATGGCCTTGGCCTGTTCGACCGTGGTTTCAGCCTGGCGGCGGAAGAACGATGTCTGCAGTTCGATCAGTTCGGAAACCGAACGGACACCAAGTAGGGCTTCCATGTGGCTGAGCGACTGGTCGGCATTGGTGCGAAGCGCGTCGATCGCCTTCAGTCCAAGTTCAACAGAACCAGCCTGTGCCGTCTGTACTGTGGATTCAACCGTCTTTGCGGCTTCCTCGGCGGCAGTTTTCATTTTAGCATAGGCGTCGCGCGACTGAGCTGCACCCTTTTCGGCGAACTCGCGAAAACCTTCAGTAAACTTCGACGGGTCGAAGGCAGAGAAGGAAAAGACATCGTCAGTTCTATATGCCATCGTTTTGGTCCTTGTTGTTGTTTTGTCTGGCAGCGGCCAAGATCACATGCCTTATATATAGACCACGTGATTGTGCATTGCAATATCGTTGTGCACTGCACAAATCCCGCTCGTTAACCTTGTCGCCGGTTTCGCATGCCCTACCCTCGACCAGAAGCCGAGGCACAGCTATTAACAAAGGGTTAAATGCCGCCGCCCGTCGGCTCTGAACATCAAGGTCTGGCCATGTCCGTCGTACAGTACCCGTTCATAGACATTGCCGTTCACGAGCGTATCCGTGACCGCTTCGCCGCCGGCGATGCCCTTGTTCTGTTTTCCGCCGATCTCACGACCGCCTTGTGGGCGAACGGCCGCGGCGCTGAACTTTTCGGTTTTTCCGCGATCTATGACCTGCTCGAGCAGGGCCCAAAGCGCGCAGATGTGGCTTTCCGACAGTTGGAGGCGGCAGCACGTCAGCTTGGCCAGCCAGGCGACAACCGCAGCTTCACCATCCGTATTGCATCCGGGTTCCAGCGCGTGCCGGTTCAGGCGTCCTGCGAACTGGTGGAGATCCATGGCAAGCCGGCGCTGCTGTTCGGCGCGCCGGTGGATAAGCTCGCCCGCCCGCGGAATGCCGTGGCGGCAGAGATGATCAAGGGGTTCGATGACCCCGACACCCACATGGCGGTAATCGACGCCGATGGCACAGTTCTCGCGTCCTCGCCGGATTTCGACGCGCTGCAGATCAGCGCGCAAACAACCCGGATGCTGGCGACCATGGCGGGAAGCGAACCGAGCCGGCTCGTGAAGCGCCCGATCCCGACGGTCAAGGGTTACCTGCCGGCGGCGCTTGGCAAGCTGTCTGATGATCCGGCGCTGCATCTGCTCTTTACCGTGGAAGCCGTCGAGGGGCGCTCCACGGTAGAAGCCTCCTATGAGCAACCGGATGAAGCGCCCGCCGCGCCGACGCCACAAACCTATGCGGACGCCATCAGTGCAGTCTCCGAGATCGAAGAGGCCGACGAGCCCGAAGAAGAAATCTCGCTTGATGTCGCCGTGCCCGTCGAAAGCGATCCGGAGCCGGCTGTTGCCGATGAGGCGCCGAGCGAGGAGCCTCCGGTAACGGCGCGAGCCCCGGAACCTCAAGCCGAGGCCGTTGAAGCTGGCGAAGAACCTGTCGCGGCGAAGCCTGCAGGCTTTGTTTTCCAGCCCGGCGCGCGCGCCACGCGTTTTGTCTGGAAGATCGACGCCGAGGGGCGCTTCAGCGAGGTATCGAGCGAGTTCGCCGAAGCGGTCGGCCCGCATGCGGCCGACATCAACGGCATGGCCTTTACCGATCTTGCCTCGCTTTTCCATCTTGACCCCGACGGCAAGGTAGCGGAACTCCTGAGCAAGCGCGACACCTGGTCGGGCAAGACGATCTGGTGGCCGGTCGAAGGAACGGCGCTTGTCGTGCCGGTCGATCTCGCAGCCCTGCCCACCTATACCCGCACCCGGGAATTTGACGGCTTTCGCGGTTTCGGCATTGTGCGGCTTGCCGATGTCGCCGAAGACCCGAATGCCATCGGCCTGACGCTCTCCCCTACCCTCGAGCCCGAGGGGGTTGAGGAAGCGGAACCTGCGTCCTCGGAAGCGCCCGAACATCCGCCTTTCTCCTTCGAACCGGAAGACGCCACAGACGAACCGCTCGAGTCGCACGCTTCGGATGAAACGGTCGAGGCACCGGTAGAAGACAATGCTGCCAAGACCGAAGTCGATGAGACTGCCCCGGAGCCAGACGTTACGGACACCGAGACCGAAAGCCAGGCTGCGGAGCCGACCGAAGAGGCCATCGACGAGGTTCATGAGGAGCCGGCGAGCCCGCACCAGTCCGGTCGGCAGATCCCATCGCTGCTGGACTGGCCGCAGGGCGAGCGGCCGGCGCTGCGCATCATCGAAAATCCCGGCCGGCGCACGTCTGACAAGATCATCAAGCTCGAAGAGCACCGCTCGAACCGCCGTGATGGCCTGAGCCCGGTCGAGCAGGCGGCCTTCCGCGAAATCGCCCGCCAGCTCGACAGCGTTGTGCATCGGGAACCGGACGAGCCCCAAGCGCCGGAAGAGCCGGTTTCCGTCGCGGATGAAACGCCGACGGACGCACTCACGCCTGATCCGACACTGGATGAAAATATCGCGCCGACTGACACCCCTGCCGAACCCACCGAAGACCCGGTAGAGGACACGGCACGGGAAGCACCGGTGGAGCCGGAAGAAGAGATCGAAGCGACAGCTCCCACCGAGGAGCAGCAGCCAAGCGCGGAAACCGAAGAGGCCTCCGAGCCGGAAGCGGTGAACCCGACCGAAGACGAAACGGTCGAGGCGTCGAGCGCCGAGATTGCGCCGGAGACCGAGCCGAGCGAAGAACTGTCCGACCAGGAATTGCTGCGGCAGATGATCCCGATGCGCGAGCGGATCGGCCTGTCGGCGGAGATCATCGACCAGATGCCGGTGGCGCTGCTCGTGCATAGCGGCGACGTGCTGATCCACGGCAACCCGGAATTCCTGCGGCTGACGGGATATGCCTCGCTGGACGACCTGATCGAGATCGGCGGGCTCGATGCGCTGCTGCAGCGGCAGGATCTGGAAGGCAAGACGGCGCAGGCTGGCGGCATGGTTGTCGTTCGTGCCGATGACGAACTGGTTCCGGTCACTGCGCGGCTGCAGTCCGTTCGCTGGGATGACACGACGGCACTGATGCTGGCGTTGATGCCGGTCGCAACCGAGGTCGCGCCAACCGAGGGCGGCGACGGCGCTGCCGACGTGATCCCGCTCCGGCCAGACCGCTCGGCCGACCAGATGCAGCGCCTGCAGGTCGAAGTGGAGGAACTCCGCGCGATCCTTGAAACCGCGACTGACGGCGTGGTCATCATTGGCGCCGAGGGCGATATCCGCTCCATCAACCGAGCGGCCAGCGCGCTCTTCAACTACGACAACGAAGAGATCACCGGCAAACCCTTCGTCACGCTCTTTGCCCATGAAAGCCAGCGGGCAATTGTCGATTACCTGAGTGGCCTATCGGGCCACGGCGTCGCCAGCGTCTTGAACGACGGGCGCGAAGTAATCGGCCGCGAAGCCAATGGGGGTTTCCTGCCGCTGTTCATGACGATCGGCAAGCTGACCTCCTCCAACGGCTACTGCGCGGTGATCCGCGACATCACCCAGTGGAAGCGCACCGAGGACGAGTTGCGGAGCGCCAAGCGGGCGGCAGAAACAGCGAATGCCCACAAGAGCGAGTTCCTCGCGCATGTGAGCCACGAGATCCGTACGCCGCTCAATGCGATCATCGGTTTCGCCGACATGATGGCAACCGAGCGCTTCGGTCCTGTCGGCCACCCGCGTTACATCGAATATGCGCATGACATCGGGCGGTCCGGTCGACATGTGCTCGACATCGTCAACGATCTCCTGGACATCTCCAAGATCGAAGCTGGTGAACTGGATCTCGATTTCGTCGCCGTGGGCTTGAACGAAACGGTGTCCGAGGCAGTCTCGATCGTTCAGCCGCAGGCCAACAGCCAGCGGGTCATCATCCGCACCGCGCTGTCGCACACGGTGCCGCAGGTGGTTGCAGACCTTCGGTCGGTGAAGCAGATCGTGCTCAACATTCTCGCCAACGCCATCCGCTTTACGCCGTCTGGCGGGCAGATCGTCGTCTCCACGGCTTATGAGGCGAATGGTAGCGTGGTCCTGCGAGTCCGCGATACCGGCATCGGCATGACGCGTTCCGAACTCGAGCTCGCAATGAAACCATTCCGTCAGATCGGTGCGGCCCGCAACCGGGGTGACGGCACCGGCCTTGGCCTGCCGCTGACAAAGGCGATGGTTGACGCAAACCGCGCCGCCTTTTCGATCAGTTCGGCACCGAACGAGGGCACGCTGGTGGAAATTACGTTCCCCTCGCCGCGCGTGCTTGCCACCTGAACGGCGACGTAATCTTCAGCGAGATCAATCCTAGCGTGTAGGACATTCCAAAAGAAAGGCAGCGAGAGCTGCCTTTTAAAGTTTATGCTGTCCAACAAGGTCGGAGGGGAGACATCATGTCCATGGAAGCTCGCGGCTTACGCGATCTTTCATACACCGGATGGCCCCATGTTGCTCCACTTTTGGCCGCCAAACCTTAATGAAGCGTTACCGCTGCACCGATTGGGAACGGCCAAGCCGTATCCTGCGCCAGAACAGGACGATCAGCTCTTCAAAGCCTCCAGCCCGGCGTAAAGGTCCAGCGCTTCCGGGTTGGCGAGCGCTTCCTTGTTCTTCACCGGCCGGCCATGCACGACGTCGCGCACGGCAAGCTCGACGATCTTGCCCGACTTGGTGCGCGGGATATCCGCCACCTGGATCACCTTGGCCGGAACGTGGCGCGGCGACGCACCAATGCGGATGCGCGTCTTGATCGCCTGCGTCAGCGCATCATCCAGCACATGGCCGTTGGCGAGGCGGACAAACAGCACGACGCGCACATCGTCTTCCCAATCCTGGCCAATGCAGATCGCTTCCGCCACCTCTTCCATCTGCTCGACCTGATTGTAGATCTCGGCGGTGCCGATCCGCACGCCGCCTGGATTGAGCGTCGCGTCCGAGCGGCCGTGGATGACGATGCCATCGTGCTCGGTCCATTCGGCAAAGTCGCCATGGCACCATACATTGTCGAAGCGCTCGAAATAGGCTGACCTGTATTTCTTGCCGTCGGGGTCGTTCCAGAACATCACCGGCATGGAAGGGAATGATTTGGTGCAGACCAGTTCGCCCTTTTGGCCCCGCACCGGCTTTCCGTCATCGTTCCAGACGTCGACCGCGAGCCCGAGCCCCGGCCCCTGAATCTCGCCACTCCAGACCGGCTTCAGCGGATTGCCCAGCACGAAGCAGGACACGATGTCGGTTCCGCCCGAGATCGAGGCCAGATGCACATCCGGCTTGATGCCTTCGTAGACAAAGGAGAAGCCTTCCGGCGAGAGCGGCGAACCGGTAGAGGTCAGAAGCCGCAACTCCGAAAGATCATGCGTTCTGGCGGGTACGATGCCGCCCTTTCGCACCGCATCGATATATTTGGCGGAAGTCCCGAACACGGCGAACTTCTCATCCTGCGCATAATCGAACAGCACATTGCCATCTGGTGCGAACGGCGAGCCATCGTAGAGGCAGAGCGTAGCGCCGACGGCGAGGCCCGAGACCAGCCAGTTCCACATCATCCAGCCACAGGTGGTGAAGTAGAAGAGCTTCTCACCGGGCACGATGCTGCAATGGAGCCGGTGCTCCTTGAGGTGCTGCAGCAGCGTACCACCAGCCGAATGCACGATGCATTTCGGAACGCCCGTGGTACCTGACGAAAACAGGATGTAGAGCGGGTGCGCGAAGGGCAGCGCCTCATAGATGATCTCGCCGGCCTGATAAGGCGCCGTGAACTGCTCCCAGGTGCGGCCGTCCGGAAGCGCGGCGGCGAGTGACGCGGCATCGCCGGCATAAGGCACGACCAGCACCGGCGCCTTCAGCACTTGCGAAACCGCCCTCACCTTGATCGAAACGTCCTGAAGCTTGCCATTGTACCAATAGCCGTCGCAGGTGATGAAGAGCTTCGGGTCGATCTGCCCGAAGCGGTCCAGCACGCCCTGTTCGCCGAAATCCGGCGAGCAGGAGGACCAGATGGCGCCGATCGAGGCGGCGGCGAGCATGCAGGCGACGGTCTCGGGCATGTTCGGCATCATCGCGGCAACGCGATCACCCTTCCCAATGCCAAGCGCCCTAAACGCCTGCTGCAGCCGCGACACCTCGGCGCGCAGCTTGTCCCACGACCATCGGTAGCTGACCTTGTCTTCCCCGCGGAAGATCAGCGCGTCGCCGGCACCGGTTCCGGTCAGCAGGTTCTCGGCAAAGTTCAGGGTGGCGTCGGGAAAGAAGCGGGCCGCCAGCATGTCGTCGCCGTGTTCCAGCGCCCGGTCGCCCTTCTCGCCCCTGACGCCGCAGTGGTCCCACACCGCCGACCACAAGTCGGCACGCTCGTTGATCGACCAGGCGTAGAAGCTATCGTAGTCAGGAAAGTCCCGCCCGTACCGATCAGATGTCCAGCGCATGAACTGGAAGAGCGGCGTCTTCTGCTGCGCTTCCGGCGACGGGCTCCAGAGCGGCCCTTCCTTGCTCATTCCATCTCCTCCCAGAAAACTTATGGCTCGGCGCGCGCTGCGTCGTGTTCGTCGCGGATCCGGCGCATCTCCGTTCGCTTGGTCGTCAGCGAGGCAATGATCACGCCGATCGTCACCAGCCCGATCAGGATCGTGCAGATGGCATTGATTTCCGGT
>Ga0065721_10052794_pt1 | contig 11140 bp, 8 predicted proteins | sample Mesricmetagenome_FD_59108 | JGI IMG/M metagenome (GOLD analysis project Ga0065721, IMG submission 59108) | Mesophilic microbial community from rice straw/compost enrichment Sample: eDNA_1 v2 (version 2) | ecosystem: Engineered > Solid waste > Grass > Composting > Bioreactor | place: USA: Davis...
GGTGTTCATCGCGGTCGCCGTCGGCGGCATCGCGGTCACGATCTACGCCCGCCTCGATGACTGGCGCCGGGGGCGGCGGTGATCGGCACCTTGCTCGGCGGGATCGCCACGAGCCCGTGGATGCGGGCGGCGCTGCGCTACGGCGCCATCGCGCTGGCGGTGCTCCTGTTCCTGCTTTCGCTTCGGCGCTCCGGCGAGAGAGCAGGACGCCTCGCCGAACGCCTTGAGACCACAGAGAAGGCCAATGATGTCCAACAACGGATGCTGGAGGCCGCGGCTCGCCGCCCTCGCGATCGCGACGAGCTTGCTGAGCGGCTGCGCGACGGACGGTTTTGAATCTCCTTCCGGCAACTGCCCGCCGGTGGTCGAGTACACCCGTGCCGAACAGGCGCGCGTGGCGAAGGAGTTGGCCTCGCTACCGGAGGACGCACAAATCGGCGGCTGGCTCGCCGACTACGCCGTCATGCGGGACCAGGCGCGCGCCTGTCTTCAATACCAATAACCCATTGAGATTTAAGTGGACTAGACGCGTTGGTCACGCCTGTTGTTGCTGTGACTGCCCTGAGGATCCAATGCCATGACGCCGAAACACCCAGACATCACCGTCACCCTCACTGGCCACGACGGCAACGCCTTTGTGGTCCTTGGGCGCTGCAGCCAGGCTGCACGAGAAGCCGGTCTCTCCGAATGCGAAATCACCGCCTTCATGGCAGAAGCTATGGCGGGAGATTACGATCATCTGCTGCAGACTGTCATGCGCTGGTTCGAGGTCGAGTAACCACAACCAGATCTTGCAAGCCACTCGACTTAGCCGCAGGCGCGGAACTGAGAGTTGATCCAACTGATCGCATAGTTCTTCGGGACGTATCGAATGGCTTTGGGCGAAGCGTCGAGAAGGTCAAGTCTGATGACATGACAGGGCGTCTGACGTATTTACGGATAATCACGAGCAATTTGGAGACCTTGCATGAAGGCTGCCGAGACCCGCGTCGACCGCTTTCTGGCCAGCAGCGAGACGGCATTCGCCATCCCTGTGTACCAGCGAAACTACGATTGGACGCGGGTTCAGTGCCAGCAGCTGTTCAATGATATTCTCACCGTCGGTGCAGATGAGAACCTCTCGGGTCACTTCATCGGCAGCATCGTGTATGTGCATGACGATGTTTACACCGTCTCAGGGCTTCGTGAGCTGACAATCATCGACGGGCAGCAGCGGCTGACCACGCTGACCCTGATCTTCATCGCCCTGTATCGTCATGCCATCGCCGCCGGACGGGAGCAGCAGGCCCAGCGTATTTATAAGACGTTCCTGATCAACGAGTTCGCCGAAGATGCCGAGAAGCTGAAATTGAAGCCAACGGACAACAACAAGGTCGCACTCGCTCAGATCATGGATCCGAAGGAAGCCGTGAAGGTCAGTGGATACTCGCGGCTGGTTGAGAACTTTCGCTTCTTCGAGAGCCACATCGACGAAGCCAATTTCGACATCGTGCAAAAGGGGCTGACGAAGCTGATCTTCGTCGACATCGCGCTGGAGCGCGGCAAGGATAACCCGCAGCGCATCTTCGAAAGCCTGAACTCGACAGGTCTCGAGCTTTCACAGGCTGATCTTATCCGAAACTACATTCTGATGGGGTTGCCGAGGAAAGATCAAGAACAGGTGTTCCGAAAATATTGGGAGCCAATCGAGACGAATGCACGCAACCTTGAGGTCAATGAGAGCCGGGTCTCGGATTTCATTCGCGACTTTCTGACGCTCAAGCAGAAAGATATCCCGAACAAGAGTGCAGTCTATGAGAAGTTCAAAGAACGCTATCCGTTCCCAAACTCACCAGAGCTGATGGATGCGCTCGAGGAGTTGCGTGAGCTTTCCAATGTCTATGCGCGCCTCCTGAATCCGCAACTGGAGAAGGACGCGTTCATCAGCCGCGAGCTTGGGTACATCCGAACGCTGGAGATCAACGTCGCGTACCCATTCCTGATGCCCGTCTACCGAGATTTCACAGCCGGGACGATCACCCGGGATGAGTTCGCCTCAGTTCTTCGCCTGGTGCAGAGCTACGTGTGGCGTCGCTTCATCGTCGGCTTGCCGACAAATGCGCTGAACAAGATTTTCATGAGCCTCTACGACCGAATTGACCCTGAGGAATATCTGGCATCGATCCAACGCTCCTTGATGCAGCGTAGTGGGACCCAGCGTTTTCCTCGGGATGCGGAAGTGGTCGCCATGCTCAAGGATAAGGACGTCTACAGCACCAAGAGCCGCACTCGGACCTACTTCTTTGACCGTCTGGAGAACCACAACAATCGCGAGCCTGTGGACGTCACGATGCCGGGTATCACCGTTGAGCATATCTTTCCGCAGAACCCCGAGCCAGCTTGGCGTAGCGCTCTCGATCCAGATGAATACGCCCAACTGAGTGAGAAATATCTCAATACGGTAGGCAACCTCACGCTGTCGGGGAACAACGGCCGCTTGGGAAACAAGGCCTTCGTCGATAAGCGGGACATGAACGACAGCGGCGGCGAACAGGGATATCGGTTCAGCCGTCTTTGGCTGAACCGTGATCTGCAGACTCTGGAGAAATGGGGCGTGGAGGAGGTTGAGGCGCGTGCCGAGCGCATCGCCAAGCGTTTCCTCGAGGTCTGGCCGGCGCCCAACGTTGACGTGCTCGCCGACGCTGACAGTGAAGAGGTCAACATCTTCGACGCCGAGGAGCCGCGCTACAAGCGGCTTGAGTACGCACTGTTCTTCGGCAGCCGCCTCCAGGTAACGCAGGTTGCAAAACTGTACGCGGAGGTGTTCGAGCAGCTCCTCGCGCTCCAGCCTGAGGCATTCCATGACACGCGGCTGGGTGAGAGGGTCCAGTTGAGCTCTGATCCCGACTCGCTGCGGCAAGCGGTTCAGGTTGCGGACGGCTACTTCATCGAAGGGAACATCGACTCGAAGAGCAAATTCGATAGGCTCAAGCTGGCGCTTTCCGAGCTTGGTCTAGAGGAAGAGCTCTTTGTGAAGTTCGCCTGACCGACGGTTTGCAGGCGTGAGTCTAGATCCCGAAAATGCTATTCTCGAGCTACTACGGTGTCATACAGTCCGTACTGCGTCAGTCCTTTGTGGCTTTCGATGCCCGTGTACCGCAATGAGGCGTCCTCGTAGCGCCGGAAAGCGAAGACCGCCTGGTTCATCTGCTCGGTGTTGAAAACTTTGAGGCGCACGAGCAGGTGAAAATCCTTCACCGTCAGTCCCGTGACCGCTAGAAACAGGTCTGGTTCGAGCTTGGTGATCACGTCCTGCAAGGTGTTCTCGCGGAAATCGGTCAGGTACATGAATGCCGGGATCCGCGTGGCGAACTTGATCAGCTTTTCCTGAACCAGCTTCCGCTTGGACTTGTATTCCTTTTCCTCGGCAGTGAGTTCTTTCTTCTCCTTTTCGGTGAGGCCGCCGTTCTTGGCCTTGTTCTTGAGTTCCTTGACCTTCTCGCTCTTGTTGATGATCGTCTCGATGATGTTGTCACCCAGCGAACGCCAACCCTCGATGCGTTCCACCGCTGCCATCGCTTCTGGGTTGTCAAGGACGCGACGAAGGGTTTCGTTGTCCACGTTCACCAGCATCGCGCTTTCCCATTTGCGCGCGAGCAGCGTCGCCGAAGTTCCGGCCATCGCGATGTCGAGGATGCCACCCGCATCGATTTGCGTCATGTTCGCGCCGTCGTAGGCCAGCACCGGCAGAAACGATACGAGGTCCTTAACGGCGTTCTCGGGGTTGGGCTCATTCGGGGCCAGGCCGATCCCGTACTCGGACAGCTGACGAAGCGCCCTCGTCGGCGCGAAGTCGAACACGAAGCAGATCGGTTTGAGAATCTCCTCCTCGTTGGGATTGTCGCCATTCGGGTTTTTTATGGACCAGGGAGACTGAACGCGAAACGCCGCCTGGAAGTATGTCTCGGGCGATTTCAGGTTGCGGAGCATCATGATGGAGGACCACTGCGGCACGGTCACGCCGGTCGTCAGCTTGCCGCAGGATAGGGTGATCGTCTTTGTGTCGAAGCCGCTCCCGATCGCTTTGCGTACTGGCGGCAGCGCGTCCAGGCCGATCCCCGCCGACGCGCCGGCAGAGACAATGACTTCGTAGTCGTGCCAGAAGGTGTTGTGCTTCTCAGCCAGCAGGTTCGCCATCGCGTGACACGCCGCTACGTTGGGCAGAAACCAGAACGAGTGCTGTAGGTATGGCAGCAAGCGCACATCCGAGTACGGGAATGGCGGCCGAGTGCCCGTCTTGAGGCTTTCGACAGCTCGCGGTGCGTATTGGCCGCGGATGATATCGAGCCACTTCTGTACATCGTCCTTGTACTTGAACTGAGCGCCTGTCCCGATGCCTGTCGCGGAGAAGAACTCGTTCAGATCGAACTCGTCGAACTCCCCGGCGCTTGCGATGGCCAGGAGCTCATCGGGCATCTGATAGGTCAGGAGCCGCATCTGTGGCAGTGCGCCATAGGGGTTCCATTTGTCCGGATGCTTGGCGGCGAATTCCGCTTTGGCGCGTTGCTCATCCGTGTAGGTCCAGTTGAAGATCTGTTCCTCGATGAACTCGCCGGTCGCGAGCGCCTTGAACGGTGTTCCGGACAGATAGAGGTATGCTCGCGTCGTGATCGGCAGGAACTCGGTCTCGTCGTTGGAGAGAACGTTGAGATCTTCGTTCACGCCGTCGAGGCCGGGATCATATTCCAGCTTGGCCTCCTTCTTGGCGACCGCCTCTTCCTCGCCCTCGAACAGTTCTTTCGCAGTCTCCCGCCAGGCACCGAAGTGGTACTCGTCGAAGACGACGAGGTCCCAGTTCACCTGATGAAGCCACTCGTTCTTCGCCTTGATGTTCCCTGCCGCATCGCGGCCTAGGAGGTCTTGGAACGAGCCGAAATAGACGACGGGCTTGGAACGATCGATCTGGGTCGGGTCGCCGCCGGAGCTCTTCGACAGGTATTGCCAGCCATCGAAATCGACGTGGCTCTCGAGGTCGGTCTGCCACGCATCCTCGACCGCAGGCTTGAATGTCACCACGAGCACCCGCTTGGCGCCGAGCTTCTTCGCGAGTTGGTAGGTCGTGAAGGTCTTGCCGAACCTCATCTTGGCGTTCCAGAGGAACCGCGGCACCGCATGCATGTCCTCTGCCCAACGGGACATGAAATAGCCGTGCGTCATGTCCACGGCCTCGGCCTGCTCCCGGCGCATCGGGAACGTCAGGTGATGGTTGCCGCTGAACTTCTTGCCAGTCCGAAGCTCGGTCAGGACGGTCTTCACGTCGCTCAGCGTGCAGCGCACCCACTCCAGTTCGCTGTCCGCGAACCCCTTGCGGGCGAGGGCGGCGCGCACCTCGTGGTCGGTGAAGACTGTGCCGTCCTCCCGCTCGGCCGGTTCGTCCAACTCGATGCGGTAGTTCTTGATGGCCGCCGTCCTGAGCTGCTCGGCCACGCGCCGCTTCACGTCGCGCGTCGTCTGCCCGATCTTGAGAAGACCGGCGTGGGCATCGTCGGCGATGGAATAAGCGTAGATGCGGGGGCGGGCTTCCGGCTTCGGGGCGAGGATTTCGTCGATAGTCGGCTTATGCATTGTCGCCGTCGTCCACCGAGACGTCGCCCAACAGATCGCTCGCCACTTCCATGGGGCGGACGATCTTCTCGACGAAGGCGATCTCGTCTTCAGACAGGCCGTAGCGGGCATACAGAGCTTCGTCGGTCCACGTCCGAGTCCAGTCTTGAACTGGCACGAAAGAATAGACGTAACGGGTCACGTGCTGAGAGGACTTGTGTAGCAGGATCAGGAAGCGCGTAAGGCGGCACGAAAGGTAGGAAAGCGCGCTTTCCGCCTGCTCCTTGGTGTCAAACGGGCCAATGCAAAGGTAGGTTTCGGAAGAGATAGAGTCCGGCTTGCCGATAAACGGCGTGCTGATGATCCGGTGCGGATAGGTGTCCCTATTTCCTGTGCCAGGTGCTGCATAACCTACGAAGAGCTTCCATGCGCCTATTAGTCCAAGACCTGTTGTGATTGCACTTCTTGGCGTGTAGCCGACGCCACCATTCTGGTGGACCATCAAATCATCAGCAGATTGCTTCTTCGCATTGCCTTTGAACTTAGTCTCAAGTCCGAACGGCTTTCGGGAACTGACGAGCCGTCCAAAGCGCTGCGCCTCTGGCAATGACAAGACCTTGTCCTGCCCAGTCTCGCGCGAAACGACTTTTCGAAGAATGGAAACGCCTTCGTTGTAACGAATAAAGATCTCGGCGCCATCTTCGAGCAAGGGTCGCGTGGCCTCCGAAACCGGCCAATCCTTGAAATGCGTGGCGACCCGACAAGGGCCGCGGTTGTCCTTGTCCCACAGGAAATAGCAGACACCGCCTTTCAGACCCACGCCCGGGAATACGTCCGCAGCGCTCAGGAAGTCATCAATCGAACGAAGGCGATCGTCCTTGAGCATCGACTCGCGAAAGTCGTCGAGGCCTTTGCCCCCGGAAAACCAGCGGGATGGGATAACCATGGTCAGATAGCGCGGTTCGAGGCTCTTCGCCTGCTCGACGAACTTCTGGTAAATCGGGGCGGCGCTGGTTCCGTGCCCGCCATCGTCCAGCTGATACGGTGGATTTCCGATGATCACGTCGAAGTGCATGTCGCCTCCAAAGAGCTCGGCAACCCGAGTCTTGATGTTGTCGGTATGAATGAATGCGTAGGCGTGGGTCTCGAGTCCCTCGCCACGGTCGAGCGATGCCTGGCTGGCGCCGCAGAACTTGCACTTTCCGTCCGTCCAAGTGTGCTCGGTGCGCTCGAACCAGATGTTTCCAGCGTCACTATTGAAGCGCCTGGTCACGGAGTGCGCGCCATTGGCGTGCTTCGAACAATAGACGCTGCGTCGCGCCAGCATGGCGGTCAGGTGGGTAATGCCAATTCCGAACACCTGCTGCGACAGGATATGGTCAACGCGTTCCTGTAGGTCCGGAATCTCGTCGGCCAGCCCTTTCGTAAGGCGTACGGTAATTTCGCGAAGGAACACGCCAGACTTGGTGAAGGGGTCCAGAAACTTCACATTCCGGTCGGCCCAGATGTTCGCGCCATCGTGCCCTGCCGCCCAAGCCTCCGCGAGTGTATCAAGCATCCGGTTCGCGAACTCGGGTGGCGTGAAGACCTCGTCGTTCGACAGGTTCGCGATGCAGGTCAGCACGTCGGGATTGCGCCCGCGAAGGGCAAAGCCAGCCTGTATGCTCATGCGGCCTCCATCGGCGTGCCGCCACAGCCAGCGGCGAGGTCGCGGACCGTCATCGGCGGGTAGGTCCTGATCGGGGTGAAGAGTTCATGCTTGCCGAGATGCGCGAACAACGATCCTTCCGCGCTGAACCTCGATGAGCCGGTAAGGACGTCCAGGCGGAAGTCGCGCCGCTGGAACTTGCCCCTGCCGATATAGCCCCATTCGGCGAATGTTATCGGCTCGCCGTCATGCCTGTGCATCGTGACCGCGTCACCATGGAGGAGATTGCATGACAGCACGAACGATGCGGCGCGATATAGGTCGTCCGATTTGTCCAGACCGAGATAGTCCGAAAATATCTCGATCAGGTTTGCCCGACACTCAGCGATGTTGTCTTCGAGCAGTTCGATGCCGTAGATACACATCAAGCCTAGAAGGGCATAATGCCTCTTCTCGAAATCGGATTTCCCGAACTTGATTTCGACGGCGGCAAGCTTTCGTTGTAGAATGCGAACCAAAAAATTGCCACTTCCGCAGGCTGGCTCCAGAAAACGCGAGTCAATTCTGTCCGTCTCGTCTTTGACGAGGTCGAGCATGGCGTCGACGAGCCAAGGCGGCGTGAACACTTCGCCATGGTCGGCAACTCGTTTCTTTGATCTTATCAGGCTCATGTTGCAATAGTGTCAGGTTGCCCGGGATCGGTAAATATGAGATCGGCACTGGAGACGCAGGTGTGGGCGTGGCCAGGCTCCGTCTGAGGGGCTCAGCGACCCTGCTGCTTCGCCCGCCGCCAACGTTTTGCTGCGGCAGAGGCGCAACGGTTGTCTTCAGCCAACGACGGCTCGTCAAGCACGCTCTGTCTTTGCTGACGTGTCAGGCATCCTTCGCTTGCTCAGCCTAGACTGCGGCGCAGGCCTTCTGCGACGGCATCGGCCGCCATCCGCACCGGCTCGGCGGCGAGGTGGGCGTAGCGGGCCGTGGTCTGGACCTGCGTGTGGCCGAGCAGCTTGCCGATCATGGGCAGGCCCTGACCCGATGCGACGGCGGTCGACGCGAAGGTGTGGCGCAGATCGTGGATGCGGACGTCCTTCACACCGGCGCGGGCGCGAACGCGCTGCCAGAAGGGCTGGAGATCGCTCAGGCGCTTTCCAGGCAGGGTGCCGGTGATGACCCACGGGTTCCCCTCGATGCGATGGGCGTCGCGGAGCAGGTCGACGGCGGGCTGTCCGAGATGGACAACCTTTGCGCCGGACTTGGAATCTGGCAGGCGCAGGACGCGCTCGGCCAGATCGACGTATGCCCATTTCAACGTCATGATCTCGTTCAGCCGGCAGCCGGTCAGGATCAGCAGGCGGGCGGCGAGGATGGCCGAAGGCAGTTCGATCCTCTCCGCCTCCATCTCGCGCAGCACCTCGCCGATGCGGCGGAGTTCGGCCGCGCTGAGGAACCGCTCGCGCTTCTCCTCCGGGTACTTCCGGATGTGCTTTCGCGGGTTGGTGCCGTCTGGGCGCAGCCCCCACATCTCGGCGAGGCTGAACATCTTCGAGACCACTTCGAGGCAGCGGTTCGCCTGATAGGGGATATGGCGGAGGTCGTGATGGAACTTCGCCACGTCCGCCCGGGTGATGCCGGTGACCGTGAGCTGCCCGAGTGCGGGCAGGATGAAACGGTCGAGGTTCCGGCGATACTCCTTCGCCGTGCTCGCCTTCACGCGGATCGCGATGTGTTCCTTGTCGAACCTCTCCGCCAGCTCCTTCACCGTGATCGCCTTGCGCCCAGCGTCGCGTTCGGCGGCGGGGTCCGCGCCGTTGCGCGCGGCGGCGACGATGGAGATGGCGCGGTTGCGGGCCTGTTCGCATGTAAGCACCGTGCTGGGCCCGAGGCTGATCCGCCGCGACCGGCGTCCGGCGCGATACTGGACCACATAGCCCTTGCGCCCGCTCGGCAGCACGCGCAGCCCGAAGCCAGGGATCTCGCTGTCCCAAACGAAGTATTCGGCGGGGCGGGCTTCTGCGGCGTCGACGAGGCGTTTGGTGATCCTGGGCATGGCGCTCTTCGGTGGTTCTCTCGAAGTTCCACAGTGCTGAAGCGCGAGCGACAGTCAACGAACACATTGAAATCGCGAAGAAAAAGGAAATGGCACGCGGCTCTGCGCAAGGCGTTTCGGCGCGCTGATGCGGGAGATTGACGAGCCGCACGAATCAGAACGCAGGTTCCGGACCCCGCTAACCGCTGATAGGCTCAGGGAAAAGAAACTGGCGATACGATGGCTTCAAAGACCACCCTCAATGCGAAGAACCTCGAAGCGCTGGGCGTCGAGCGTCTGGCGCAATTGCTGATCGAGGTCAGCACCGGCAATGCGGCGGCCAAGCGCAAGCTCCGGCTCGCGCTGGCGGGCGCGCAGAGCCCGAGGGAGGCAGCGCGGGAGATCACCAAGCGGCTGACCAGCATCGCCCGCGCCCGCAGCTTCATCACCTGGAAGAACCGCAAGGCGCTGGTCACGGATCTCGAAACCCAGCGACGCGCCATCGTCGAGCAGATCGCGCCCGCCGATCCGGACGAGGCGCTGGCGCTCATTTGGCGGTTCATGGCGCTCGCCACGCCGGTGTTCGAGCGCTGCGACGACTCCAGCGGGACCGTCATCGGCATCTTCCACCAGGCCTGTGGCGATCTGGGTCAGCTCGCGGCGAAGGTCCAGCCGGACCCGCAGGCGCTCGCCGGCACTGTTCTCGATGCGCTGCAGGACAACGGCTATGGCCAGTATGACGGGCTGATCGGCATCATGGCCCCGGCGCTCGGCGCCGAGGGGCTGGCGACCCTGAAATCGATGGCGGAGGACCTCGGTCGCTCGCCCGTCCCAGTGCCGCCAAAGGATCAATGGAAGGCGGTGGGCTGGGGCCCGGGCGGCACCACCTACGAGCACGAGATGCGGGCGCGCGAGCGCACGAGCACGGTCGCCATGGCGCTCAAGGACATCGCCGACGCGCAGGGCGACGTCGACGGCTTCATCGCCCAGTACGATCCGAAGACCCGCAAGGTGCCGCAGATCGCGGCCGAAATTGCGCAGCGCCTGCTCGCGGCCGACAGGGCCCGCGAGGCGCTGGGGTTCCTCGAGCGCGCGGAGCTCGGCGACGGCTTGCGGGTTCCGCTGGCGTGGCAGGACATTCGCCTGCAGACGCTGGAGGCGCTGGGTCGCGGCGATGAGGCGCAGGCGTTCCGGTGGGACTGCTTCGAGCGCACGCTCTCCGACAGCTACCTGCGGGCCTATCTCAAGCGGCTTCCCGACTTCGACGACATCGAGGCTGAGGAGCGGGCGATGGCGCACGCCATGGCCCATCCGAGCCTTCTTCACGCCCTGCAGTTCTTCCTCGATTGGCCCGCGCTGGATCGCGCCGCAGACCTCCTGGTGACCCGGCACGACGAGATCGACGGGGATCACTATGAGTATCTCGCCCCCGCGGCGGAGGCCCTGTCAGAGCGTCATCCGCTGGCCGCGACGCTGGTGCTCCGCGCGATGATCGACTTTACGCTCACCAGGTCGCGGGCGAAGCGGTATCGCTATGCCGCCGAGCACATGGTCTCCTGCGCCCGGCTCGCGCGCGACATCCCGGACTTCGGCACGTTCGAGACGCACGATGCCTATGTCGCCCGGCTGAAGGATGAGCACGGCAGGAAGTTCGGCTTCTGGTCGCTTACCGCCGCCTGATGCTCGTGCTACCGGAAAATCAGGTCTCGGCCCCGTGGAAGCATTGTGGAAGCACGAGGCCGAAAAGCGCTGCGCAATCCCGACAGATCGTGCGAAGCGGGGCCTCCGCTCCGGGATCGGCAAGTGTCGGAAATTGCGCAAGAACTCGCGGTTCCGAGTGATTGTTCATGGTTCGTTCGACACGACTCATAACCTGAAGGTCG
>Ga0065721_10007121_pt1 | contig 11138 bp, 11 predicted proteins | sample Mesricmetagenome_FD_59108 | JGI IMG/M metagenome (GOLD analysis project Ga0065721, IMG submission 59108) | Mesophilic microbial community from rice straw/compost enrichment Sample: eDNA_1 v2 (version 2) | ecosystem: Engineered > Solid waste > Grass > Composting > Bioreactor | place: USA: Davis...
TCTGGACGCGCTTTCTACTGAATTGCTCCATGTCACGGAACGCCTCTCCGAGCGCCTCAAGGCCAAGGGCGTGGTGGGCGACACGGTGACGCTGAAGCTCAAATCGGCAGGTTTCCGCTTGCGCACGCGCGCCCGGCATTTGATGATCCCCACGCAATTGGCCAATGTGATCTATGAAACGGGCCGGTCCCTGCTGGAACGCGAAGTCGATGGCACCGCTTTCCGGCTGATTGGAATCGGCGTTTCGGGTATCGATACCGCCGACGGCAGCGATCCGGCCGATCTGCTGGAGCCTGCGATTGCACGCAAGGCAGCCGCCGAACGGGCCATGGACCGCGTGCGCAATCGCTTCGGCCGCGATGCCGTGGTGCGCGGCAAGCTCTACCGACACAAGCCGGCACCCCTGCCGGTGGAACCAGACGACGACCAGAACGAAGGCAAGACAAGATGACCAGTCCGCTCGAAAAGCTCCGCGAATACGGCTACGAACTGCCAGCCCCCAAGGCCCCGGTCGCCAGCTATGTTCCGGTCACCCGGTCCGGCAACCTTCTCTATGTCTCCGGCCAGATTTCCTCCAATGAACAAGGCGTGGTCACGGGCCTGCTTGGCGACACGATGAATGTCGTGCAGGGCGGCAACGCCGCTGAACTGGCAGCGCTCAACGTACTGTCGCAGATCGTCCATTCCGCCGGTGTCCCGCTCGAAGACATCAAGCGCATCCTCAAGATCACCGTCCTGGTTGCCTCGACCCCTGACTTCACCGAGCAGCATCTGGTGGCCAATGGCGGCTCGAACCTGCTGGTGGGTGTACTGGGCGATAAGGGCAAGCATGCCCGCGCCGCCTTCGGTGTCGCCGCCCTTCCCTTGGGAGCAGCGGTCGAGATTGAGGCCATCGTCGAGGTCTGACTGCTACATCACCGTCACATTCCGGTGCCATTGAAGCACCTCAACCCTTGAGGATGGCCGCTATGACCGAGCCTCTGTTCCCCAATCCCGTTGCCCATCGCGGTCTGCATGATCGCGCCAGCGGCATCATCGAAAACAGCGCCAGCGCTTTCGAAGCGGCGATCATTGCTGGCTTCGCCATCGAATGCGACGTGCAACTCACCAACGATGGTGTGCCGGTCATCTTCCACGATGATGACATGAAGCGTCTGCTGGGCAAGGAAGGCGCCGTGGCCGATTGCACCGCCGCCGACATTACCGCCGCCAAGCTGCTCGACAGCGCCGCTGGCGATTGCCCGCAGAAATTCACCGATTTCCTGGCCCAGATCGCCGGCCGCACCTTGCTGCAGATCGAGCTCAAGCACCAGCGCGACACCACCGGCACGCAACTACTGGCCCGCGCTGTGGCCGAGGCACTCAAGGGCTATACCGGCCCGGTAACGGTGGAATCCTTCGATCCACATCTGCTGACGGCGATTCGCCAGTTCGGCTTCACCGGCCCGCGCGGCATCATCACCTATGACTACAAGCCGGACGGCTGGGACAGTCACCTGACCGAAGCGCAGCGCTACACCTTGCGCCACCTGTTGCACTGGCACGAAACCCAGTTCGACTTCATCTCCTGCGCTCAGGATGCGCTGCAATTGCCGGCCATCGTCTTCTGGCGCGCCTTGGGCAAGCCGGTAACGGCCTGGACTGTCCGAAGCCAGACCGAAGCCGACGCCGCCCTGGCGCATGCCGACCAGCTCGTCTTCGAAGGTTTCGCACCCAAATCCGCGTGATCCGGCGCGGGCAAAACCTTACAATGGCCGGCGAAAAGTCCTATCTTCGGCCGACCATTGACTCCCGCCGGGACCTCCCTTGGCCGACCAGCCCACTTTTCGCGCCACCATCCATCCCAGCACGGCAAGCATTCCCGCCGCCGTGTGGAACAGTCTCGTGCCCTCGACCGACGGGCGCACTGATAACCCGTTCCTCGACCATGCCTTTTTCCTGGCGCTCGAAGAATCCGGCTGTGCCACCAGCCGCACCGGCTGGCAGCCGCAGCATATCCTCTTGAGCGACGAGAACGACCGACCGCTGGGCCTGATGCCGCTCTTCCTGAAGTCCCACTCCATGGGCGAATATGTCTTCGACCATGGCTGGGCCGACGCGCTGGAGCGCGCCGGCGGCAGCTACTATCCCAAGCTGCAATGCTCGGTGCCCTTCACGCCCGTTACCGCACCCAAGCTGCTGGTGCCATCGGGCAATCCCGCCATGCGGGCCGCCCTGCTCTCCACCGCCCAGCAACTGGCCATCCAGCGTCACGCCTCCTCCGTCCACGCCACTTTCGTGCCTCAAGCTGAGGCGGGCGAGATCGAGGCCGATGGCTGGCTCAGGCGCCTCGACACCCAGTTTCACTGGCATAACCAGGGCTTCGCCAGCTTCGACGATTTCCTCGATACGCTCTCGTCGCGCAAGCGCAAGACCATCCGTCGCGAGCGGCGCGATGCGCTGGCGGACGGGCTGACCGTCAAATGGCTCTCCGGCAGCGACCTGCGGGAGGAGCACTGGGACGCCTTCTATGCCTTCTATGAAGATACTGGCGCCCGCAAATGGGGCCGCCCCTATCTCAACCGCGAATTCTTCTCGCGCCTCAACCAGACCATGGCCGACCGCATCGTGCTGATGCTGGCCTATGACGGCCCGGAAGCCATTGCCGGGGCCATCAATTTCGTCGGCAAGGACCGCATCTTCGGCCGCAACTGGGGCTGCACGCGCGATGTCCCCTTCCTCCATTTCGAGCTCTGCTATTACCAGGCCATCGACTATGCCATTGCCCACAAGCTGGACGTGGTCGAGGCCGGTGCACAGGGCGAACACAAACTGGCACGCGGCTATGCACCCGCTACGACATACTCGGTCCACTGGATCGCTCATCCTGGCCTGCGCGACGCCGTGGCAGAGTATCTCGAGCGCGAGCGCCACTCGGTCGAGCAGAACCAGGAATTACTCGAGCAATTTACGCCCTTCCGCAAGGGTGAGCGCACGGATCACTAGTACTTCCCTACCGCGCTTATCCACTTTATGTAGGAAGCATGATCTGGGACATTTTTGTATTTCTGCTGCAGGCCGCCCTCGTCTTCATCGTGTCGACGGCCCTGTTCGACGCGCTCCACTGGACCCTGCATAAATGGGAAGGCTCGAAAATCCCCCTGCTGCGGACCTTTTCGTCCTGGCATTGGGTCCATCACAAATTCCTCGGCCTCGACATGCAGATCAACCCGGCTTATGCCCGGGCCAATATCTGGTTTCACATCCTGCCTGAATACCTGACGTCGATGGCCGGTACGCTGGTTTTCCTGCTGGTCTTTCCCTGGCCGGTGATCGCTGCTGTCGCGGCCCTGCGCACCGTGATGCTGGGCCTGACGCTACGCGAAGAAGGGCTGGACTATAACCANATGTCCATGGANCGCGTGGGCGGGCAGCAGGGNCTGCTCTGGGTGGACAACAATTACCACGCNATGCACCACGTCTATCCGCACAACTTCTTCTCATCCTTCGCCAATGTNTTCGACCTCGTTTTCGGCACCGCCTGCCAGATCGAGGGGCGGCGCTTTNTCGTCACTGGTGCCAGTGGCGCTTTTGGTTCAGCCCTGGTGGAAAAGCTGACCAGGCTCGGCGCCGTGGTCGAAACCGCCAAATCGGGCGCGGATTTCACCCAGGGCAACTATGGCGCCATGCGTGAAAAGCTGGAGCGCGCCGACGTGCTGGTGCTGGCCCATGGCGCCAAGACCGAAGACTGTTGGAATGCCAACAATGTAACCTTCCGTGAGCTCATCGAGCTCTTCACCGATATGGGCAAGAACCGCCTCGCCCCGCCAGAAGTCTGGGCGCTGGGTTCCGAGGTCGAGTTCCACGGCGATATGGGCATGGACGAACTCAAGGCCTATTCCGCCTCCAAGCGTGCCTTTGCCCTCCGCGCGCGGGACTACTACCGTTCCGATGCCCTGATCTACCGGCATATCGTGCCGTCGTCCTTCACCTCGGCCATGGGCAAGGGCGCCATGAGCGCGGCGACTGCTGTCAATATCGCACTGTGCTTCATACGCCGCGGCTTCCGCTACGTGCCCGTCACCCTGACCGGGCTGGCCGTTCTCAACTATTTCCGTTTCCGTTTCTTCCAGAAGGAGCAGCCGGATCTATCCCAGCCGGCCGAGTGACCCATGAGCTACGATCCGTCCAATATCTTCGGCAAGATCCTGCGCGGCGAAATCCCGGCTCACCGGGTCTATGAAGACGATACGGCGCTGGTGATGATGGACATCTTCCCCCAGTCGCGCGGCCACACTCTGATCGTCCCCAAGGCACCGTCGCGCAACCTGCTCGATGCCGATCCGGCCGCGTTAGCGGCGGTCATCCCGCTGGTCCAGAACGTGGCCAGGGCAGTCAAGCAGGCCACCGGTGCCGACGGCATTCGCCTGGCCCAGTTCAATGAGGCACCGGCCGGCCAGACCGTGTTCCACCTGCATTTCCACGTCATTCCGGTCTATGAGGGTGTCCCCCTCGGGGCTCATGGCGGCGGCAAGGCCGAAGACGCCGAACTGGCGGCGCTGGCCAGGGATATCGCCGCCGCGCTCTAGTGATGCCGGTGGTGACCGTTCAGGGTCAGCACCGCCACGATAGCCATGGTTCCGATGATCATCAGCAGGGTCATTGCGCTCCTCCTCAAGGGAGGAACACGCATGGCCAATATGGGTTCGATCACAAAGCGTGGTCGAGCACCAATCCGCCCCTGAGCGTCACGATCCGGTCGGCTCGCCGGGCCAGGTCGTGGTTATGCGTGGCGATGAGCGCCGCTGCGCCTTCATTCTTGATGAGGTTGGCCAGGGCGGCAAACACCACGTTGCTGGTTTCCGGGTCGAGGTTGCCGGTCGGCTCGTCGGCCAGGATCACCTTGGGGTGGTTGGCTGCCGCGCGCGCAATGGCCACACGCTGTTGTTCGCCCCCTGACAGCTCAGCCGGGCGGTGGCTGGCACGCGGCGCCACGCCAAGCAGGTCCAGCAGCTCCATGGATCGCTTGTTGGCCTCGGCCGGTGATTTCCCGGCGATGAGCTGCGGCATGGTCACGTTCTCAAGCGCCGTAAATTCGGGCAGCAGGTGATGGAACTGATAGACATAGCCCACGGTCGAGCGGCGCAATTGCGTCCGGCCACGATCGCCCAGCTTGCTGGTGGAAATGCCGATGATTTCCACTTCTCCCGCCTGTGGGCTTTCCAACAGGCCTGACAGGTGCAGCAGGGTCGATTTGCCGGCGCCCGATGGCGCCACCAGAGCCACCAGTTCGCCGCTATTGACTGTGAGGTCCGCGGCTTCGAGCACGCGGACCATACTCTCCCCCTGACCGTAATGCCGGTGAACGCCGGTCAGCACCAGATGTGGCTTACTCATAACGCAGCGCCTCGACTGGATCGTATTGGGCGGCCCGCCAGGCAGGATAAAGCGTCGCCAGGAAGCTCAAGCCCAGCGCCAGGCACACCACCATTGCCACCTCAACTGGATCGGTCTTTGACGGCAGCGAGGAGAGGAAGAACACTTCGGGCGGGAAGATCGCCACGCCCAGCGTATTCGAGATGGACGCCCGCAACGGCTCGGCATTGGCGGCCACAATCAGCCCCAGCACCGTGCCACTCAGCGTGCCAATGACACCGATCGTGGTGCCGGTGATCGAGAAGATGCGCATGATGGCTCCGCGCGTCGCTCCCATCGTGCGCAGCACGGCAATGTCCGAGCTCTTGTCTTTCACCAGCATGATGAGGCTGGAAATGATGTTGAAGGCCGCGACGAGGATAATCATGGAAAGGATGGTGAACATCACCACCCGCTCCACCTGCAGAGCAGAAAAGAAGGTTTCGTTGCGCTGCTGCCAGTCGGTCAGGATCAGCGGGCGCAACTCGGGAACGGCCTGCAGTCGCTGGCGCATTGCCCCGATATCGTCGGGGTCCTCGATAAAGATTTCGGCCGCCGAGGCTTGCCCCACCGTATCGTAATATTGCTCCAACTGCTCATTGGTCAGCGGTGGATCGAGCGGCCCCAACCTGGGCAGCTCCACGCCCGGCTTCAGCACTTCCTCAGTCAGCTTGAAGAAGTCCTGTGCCGGCTCGAGCGGCATGTACATGAAATAGCTGTCGAACTCGACCATACCCAGGTCGAAGATGACATTGACCGGATAGGACTTGATCTGCGGTGTAGTGCCGAACGGCGTCATCGCCCCGTCGGGGTTGATGATCTGCACCTGGTCGCCCAGCGACACGCCCAGCGTCTGCGCCAGTCGGTAGCCAATGGCAATGCCACGGCTTTCGTCCCAACCGTCCCAGCCCCCCTGCTCGATACCATTGTAGAGCAGATCGAGTTTCTTGAGGTTTTCCTCGTCCATCCCGCGCACGGAAACGCCGGTAGAATTCCCCTTCCCCGATGCCAGCACCTGGCCCTCGACGAAATAGACGGCAAAGCGTACGCCATCCACCTGTTCGAGCGCGGCCACGGTTTCCTTGTAGTCGGTGAATTCGCGCTCAATGGGAAAGGCTGTGAAGTGGCCATTGAGCCCCAAAATCTTGGTCAGCAGTTCCGCCCGGAAGCCGTTCATGACGGACATGACGACGATCAGCGTCGCGACGCCTATGGCCACGCCGATCATGGTGAGGCTGGCAATCACCGAGATGAAGGCTTCTTTCCGGCGCGCACGCAGATAACGCCCCGCGATCATCCATTCGAAGCGCGAAAAGGCACGCGCACCCTTATTCAGCGAAGGCGTCGCCGGCGCTGTCAAATGTCAGTCTTTCGCTGCGGTTCGATAAGCCCCTTGAGCCGTGCCACGGCGTCGGCAATCGGTAGCGTCTCGCGCTCGCCGGTCTTGCGGTGCTTGATCTCGGCTTCGCCCGATGCCAGCCCGCGCGGCCCCAGGATGATCTGGTAGGGAATGCCGATCAGGTCTGCCGTGGTGAACTTGGCCCCGGCGCCCTGATCACGATCATCATAGAGCATGTCGATACCTGCCGCTTCCAGCTCCGCATAGAGCTTGTCGCAAGCCGCATCGCAGGCCGCATCCCCTGCTTTGAGGTTGATCAGCACCGCCTCGAACGGCGCTACGCTCACCGGCCAGACAATGCCGGCATCGTCGTGGAACGCTTCGATCAGCGCCGGGACCAGACGGGTCGGCCCGATACCGTAAGACCCCATATGCACCGTGATTTCCTTCCCGTCGGGACCGGTCACGGTCGCCTTCATAGGTTCGGAATACTTGGTGCCGAAGTAGAAAATATGGCCGACTTCGATACCGCGCGCCGAAACCCGGAATTCTTCCGGCACCGCCGCTTCGTACTCGGCCATGTCGACCATTTCCTCGGTGGCGGCGTAGAGCGAGGTCCAGTCCTCGAAGATCGGCTTGAGGTCGCCACGGAAGTCGGTGTCGGGGCCAGGAATGGGCTTGTCGAGCAGGCGGCGGTCGCAGAACACGGCACTTTCGCCTGTGTCGGCCAGTACGATCCATTCATGGCTGAGATCGCCGCCGATGGGGCCGGTATCGGCGCGCATCGGAATGGCCGTCAGCCCCATCCGGGCATAGGTGCGCATATAGGCCACGAACATGCGCTCATAGGCCTTCACCGCCTCGTCTTTGTTGAGGTCGAAGGAATAGGCATCCTTCATCAGGAATTCCCTGGACCGCATCGTGCCGAAGCGCGGGCGCACCTCGTCCCGGAATTTCCACTGGATGTGGTAGAGGTTCAGCGGCAGATCCTTGTAGGACTTCACATAGGCCCGGAAGATGTCGGTGATCATCTCCTCATTGGTGGGACCGTAGAGGAATTCGCGCTCATGCCGATCCTCGATGCGCAGCATCTCCTTGCCATAGGCATCGTAGCGGCCGCTTTCGCGCCACAGATCGGCAGACTGGATGGTGGGCATGAGAAGCTGGATCGCGCCGGAGCGGTTCTGCTCCTCCTCGATGATCTTCTGCACCTTCATCAGAACCTTGTAGCCGAGCGGCAGCCAGGAATAGAGGCCGGAGGCCTGCTGGCGGATCATTCCGGCACGCAACATCAAGCGGTGCGAGACAATCTCGGCTTCCTTGGGAACGTCGCGCAGCACCGGCAGGAAATAGCGAGACAGGCGCATGTGAACTCCCAAAAAACGTCCGTCGACTCAAGGCTTTTGTTGATGCCCACTCAAATCCTACTCGTCCATCCGATGCAAGCATGGAAGCCATGCAGAATCTACGTGACAGGGCAGATTCTTGTTGTTAGGGTCCCTCGCAATAAAACAAAGGCGGCCCAAACCGCCGGACGTCGACAACGTCAAGGGAGGAGCGTTGGCAGCCGCTTCAGTAGCGCGCCTAAGACCAACGTATTGTCGAACAAACTCAATTCAGCGGGGCCTTGTGCCCCGCTTTTTTATTTCCGGTGGCGAAGGTAAGTTTCGCGCATGACATTCGAGGAGGTTACGCATGGCTGACGGAGCCGATCTCAGGCGCTTGGCCCTGGGCCTGCCCGGCACGACCGAGGTGCCGCATTTCGACCGCGCGGCCTTCAAGGCGGACCGCATCTTCGTGACGCTCGATTCCAGCGAGCGGACGGCGAACTTCAAGTTCACCCCCGACGAGCAGGAATTCAAATGCCAGCTCGCCCCGGAGGTCTTCACGCCCATTGATAACGGATGGGGCCGCCAGGGCTGGACTACCGCTACACTAGCCGCAGCAAGCTCCGATGACCTGCAGGCTGCACTGGAAATGGCCTATGCTCACGCCGTGGGCAAACCCAAGCGCAAGCACTGAGCTGGCTCAGCGGTTCCAGTAGTGATGCAGGGTCTCGTTGGTGAGGCCCCACAACAGCAAGGCCGTCAGGACGATGGCGAGGCCGGTGGCGATCAGGGCGCGCCGCAGCAGGTGTGGCGTGGCGGGAGCGGCAGGCTCGGTCCCGGCAGTAACCTTGCCGACCTCGATCTGGCTGCGATTACCGATGGGTGCCACGGCGACGAAGCTTATCCACCACATGACGAAGAAGACGGCGATGATGGAGCCGATCTGCATGGCTGTTCCTTTCGCTGCGACACGAATTCAATACGCTCGATATCATCCCCGCGATAGCGGGGATGACCGTTTCCTATTGCCGCAGCCGTCTGGTGCTCAGACGCGATGCACGAAGACCGAAACGTTTGGTTTGCGGCCCCAATAGGCGTTGACCTCGTTGCGGATGGCCTTGAACAGGGCCGAGTTCAGCACTTCAGTGTCGCTGCGCCGCTTGGGCGGCATGGACTTGAGCACGCCGGCAATGGTGTCCTCCACCAGTTCGCCCAGCGATTCATCCTCGGTCTCGGGCAGGCCTTCGATGACGAGATCGGGACCCGACACAACCTGGCCGCCGCCATTGACGCAGAGGCTCACCACGACATGGCCGCCGAACGACAGCCGGCGCCGCCCCTTGACCCCCGATTCCTCTGGCGTGCAGAGCACCAGTCCATCGAGATAGAGCTCGCCCGTACGCACCTCGGCTGGGAAGGCCATGGGATCGGGGAATAGGCGCACGAGGTCACCGTTGCGCGCTTCGCACACATTGGGAATACCGGAATCGCGGCCCAGCTTGGCATGAGCCTCCAGATGCACAGCTTCGCCATGCACTGGCACGAGCACTTCGGGCTTCACCCAGGAATAGAGTTTGCGCAGCTCGTCGCGGCGTGGGTGACCAGTCACATGCACCAGGCCGTCATTCTGCGTGATAACCTCGATACCCTTGTCGATCAGCCGGTTCTGGATGTCGATCACTTCGCGCTCATTGCCGGGAATGGCCCAGGACGAGAAGATCATGCGGTCGCCCGCATTAAGGTCGATCACCGGATGCTCGCCCCGGGCTATGCGGGCGATGGCGGCCCGGGCTTCGCCCTGGCTGCCGGTGCAGATCAGCACAACCTTGTTGCGGGCAATGGTCTTGTAGGCATCCTGATCGAGCAGCGGCGGCAGGCCTTCGAGCATGCCAAGCTCCTTGGCAATACCCATGATGCGGTGCAGCGACCGCCCCGACATTACCACCTGTCGGCCTGCCTTTTCAGCCGCGCGGACGATGGAAATGACACGACCGACATTGGAGGCGAACGTGGTGACGGCAACCCGGTTGGGCGCCTCGGCAATCATCGCAGCAAGGTTTGCCGCAACATCGGCTTCGCTCGGGCTTTCGCCGTCCTTGAGCGCATTGGTCGAGTCGCAGATCAGCGCCAGTGGCGTCGATGTGTCCTCTCCGATCTTCTGCAGCCGTGCCACGTCGGTCGGCGCATTGCCGACCGGGGTCGGATCAAGCTTCCAGTCGCCGGTATGGAGCACGCGCCCGATCGGGGTCGAGATCAGCAGCGCATTGGATTCCGGGATCGAGTGGGCGACGTTGATGGCTTCAATGGTGAATGGGCCCACCGTGAACGGCTTGCCCGGCCGCATGATGGTGACGTCGACATTCTCTACAATGCCGTCCCCGGCCCGCTTGGCCGCCAGCATGGCGGCGGTGAATGGCGTGCAGAACACCGGCTTTTCGAAGCCCGGCCAGAGGTCGAGCACAGCGCCATAATGGTCTTCGTGGCTATGAGTGAGGATCAGGCCGAGCACGTCGTCGGCGCGTTCCTCGAGAAATTCGGGGTTCGCCATGATGAGTTCGATCCCCGGCAGATCAGGCCCGCCGAAAGTCACGCCGCAATCGACCACGATCCACTTGCGCGAGCGTTCCGGCCCGAAGCCGTAAGCACCCATATTCATGCCGATCTCGCCGACGCCGCCGAGCGGCACGAAGACGAGTTCATCCCTTTGGTTTTTAGCCATGGGTCAGTTCAGTCCTTTCGGGGCGCAACGCCTGGGCGATCTTTGGTCGCCGGTCGCCGCGCCGTGTTGTGGTCAGCTTCGGGCGCTGGCCGTTGCCCCAAAATGCACGTCGCCCGCGGTAATCGCGATACGACGGTTGTCGTCGGCGCGGACGATCAGGCGCCCGGCGTCGTCGATGGTCTCAAAAATTCCGCGCAGCACGTCGCCATTCTGGTTGACGGCTACCGGGGCGCCGATGCCGGCGGCGGACGCGCGCCAATGCTTCAGGACATCGCCAATGCCGCGGCCATCATTCCACATGCCGAAGGTTTCGACCCAGGCATCGCCAAGCGCCTCGAACACGTCCTCCGCTGTCCTG
>Ga0065721_10052795_pt1 | contig 11137 bp, 9 predicted proteins | sample Mesricmetagenome_FD_59108 | JGI IMG/M metagenome (GOLD analysis project Ga0065721, IMG submission 59108) | Mesophilic microbial community from rice straw/compost enrichment Sample: eDNA_1 v2 (version 2) | ecosystem: Engineered > Solid waste > Grass > Composting > Bioreactor | place: USA: Davis...
GGGCGGTGCGGACGAAGAAGCCGCGTCGTTATTGTTGTTGTTCGAGGAACAAGCCGCGATCGCCATAACGAGCAGAATCGCCGTAAGCAACGATAATGTTTTTCTAAGAGTCACTCGGATTTGCCTCCCTTATTGGTTACCTTCATTCCCTTGCGGTAAGCTTCCTCGTCCTCACCACCTTTCATCGCTTCAATGCTCCTAACCTTTCACCGAACCGATCATGATGCCTTTTACGAAGTAGCGTTGGAAGAACGGATAGACGAACAGAATCGGGGCTACGACGATCATGGCTACGGTCGTGCGGATCGAAGTCGCCGTCTGCATATTCGCGATGTCCATGTTCATGGAGCCCTGCGAGCTGCGCATGATCGCCGCCAGCGAATTCGATTCATTCATGTATTTGTAGAGAACGTATTGAAGCGTGTAATACGCCTTGTCCGTCATGAGGAACAACGTATCGACGAACGAGTTCCATTGACCGACGGCCGCGAAGATGGCGATCGTCGCCGCGATCGGCTTAATGAGCGGAAGGACGATTCTCCAGAATAGCGTCAAGATGCCCGCTCCGTCGATCTCGGCCGATTCCTGCAGCGCTTCGGGTATCGACTCTATGAACGTCTTGATGAGAATGACGTAGAAAGGCGTCACGATGCCGGGCAGAATATAAGCGAGAAAATTGTTCGTCATGTGCAAATTCATCATAATGATGTACCAAGGAATGATCCCCGCGTTGAAATACATCGTTACGATAACGAACCTGTACCAGAAGCTGCGGCCCCACATTTTACGCTTAGTGAACAGAAACCCGAGGAACGCCGAGCCGAGCACCGTCGCGATCGTTCCAAGGACCGTTCTCTCCAGCGAGACGATCGCGGCTTGGGACAGCCCCTTGATCTTGAGCACCTCGACGTAATTGTCGAAATGAATGTCTTTGGGGTACCAAGTGACGAGCCCGCGAGAGCTCAAGTCGTTGTTGCTGATCGTCTGTATGAACAGATAGTAGAAGGGATAGATGCAGAGCAGGGTGAAAAGGACGAAGAACGTCATGTTCCCCACGGTGAACAGACGGTCGCCGATCGAGCGTCTAACATTCATCTGAAGTCTCTCCAATCCGGTTATATGATCGATTCGCCGCGCACCCACTTCGACATTCGGTTGGCGAAGAACAACAGCGCAATGCTTACGATCGACTTCAGCATGCTGACAGCGGTAGCGAACGAGAAGTTAAAGCCGACCAGACCGATGTTGTACACGTACAAATCCAGCACTTCGATATGATCCTTGTTCATCGGGTTCTGGAACACGTAGAATTGTTCGAGGCCGTTGTTAATGAAGTTGGCAATCGACAGCAGCAGCAGAACGAAGTAGGTAGGCATGAGGCCCGGAACCGTGATGTGCCACATTAGCCGGAACCGTCCGGCTCCGTCGACCTTCGCCGCGTCGTACAATTCCTGGTCGATGGATGCAATGGCGGCGATGAAGAGAATGGCTCCCCACCCAAGCCCCTTCCACGTTGACCATAAGATCATTTTGAGCCAGGTGTGGTTATCGCTCGCCAGATAGTTGATGCCGTGATCCTGGAATCCAAGCTCTATCATCACTTTGTTCACGACGCCCATGTCGACCGAGAACAGCATGAACGCGATCGCATAGACGAGCACCCAGCTGATGAAGTTCGGAAGCGTCGTAAAAATTTGCACGAATTTCTTGAACCTCGCGGAACGGATCTCCATGAGCATTACGGCGAAAATAACGGGGAAGATCGAGGTCAACAGTCCCAGCATGCTCATCGCCATCGTGTTGCGCATGACGCGCATCACTTCCTGCGTCTGCGTCGGATTCGATACGATCGATTTGAACCAATGAAGGCCTACGAATTCCGTATCGAACAGCGAGAAGCCCGGCCGATAGTTGTAGAAGGCATACAGCCAGCCGTATAGCGGCAAGTAACTGAACACGAATACAAGCGCGAGAAAAGGTACTGCGTACGCAAACAATTGGTAGCGGTCGGAAATCCGGACTCTTCGAATCCGACTGCCGAGCGGTCTGCTAGTCACCGGCTCCATGTTATCCCCCCTGTTGATTGGCGCCGATCCGCGGCGTTCTCCGTAAAGTAAGCGCTTTCGGAATCGTATGCTTCCATTCTAACTTTGCCTGCGCTTGTCAGAGGATGGACGCCGGTTAGCATTGTCGCGCTTCTCGTTCGAATTTCTCGAACGAAAATCCTACCGGAGTAAACCGTTATCTACTTGGATAAACACACAAAAGAGCACAGGGGTGAAATCCCTGTGCTCTTGACGATTCTGACTGCTATAACCTTACCCAGAGCCTCCTAGCTAACCTTATGCTCGATGCGGAGCTTATCGGCTACCATGGCAATGAACTCGGAGTTGGTCGGCTTCGACTTCGCGATGTTGATCGTGTAGCCGAACAGGTGGCTGATGCTGTCGATGTTGCCGCGCGTCCAAGCGACCTCGATCGCATGGCGGATCGCGCGTTCGACGCGGCTAGGCGTCGTCTTGAATTTCTCGGCGATCGCCGGATACAGCGTCTTCGTGATCGCTCCGAGAATTTCGATATTGTTGTACACCATCGTGATCGCTTCGCGCAAATATTGATACCCTTTAATATGCGCGGGCACGCCGATCTCGTGGATAATGCTTGTGATGTTAGCGTCGAGATTCTTAGGCTTACCGATCGGTACGATATTCGACCGAATCGCGCTTGCCGCCGCCGAAGACGCGGAGGACGACACGGAAACCGGGGATGACACGCCAGCCAGCTGGCGAATTCGGTTAGCGAGAACGTCCATGTCGAACGGTTTTAATATGTAGTAGGATGCCCCAAGCTGCACCGCTCTTTGTGTAATGTTCTCTTGGCCGAATGCCGTCAGCATAATGATCTTAGGCATTGGCGATAAATTCATATCCCGCAATTTCTCCAATACACCCAGTCCGTCTAAATGCGGCATAATAATATCGAGGATCATGACATCCGGAACCCTACGGGTTTCCTCCAGCTGACGAATGACCTCTTCTCCGTTGTACGCCACTCCGATGACCGTCATATCATCCTGCTCTTGGATGTACTCTGAAAGTAAATTCGTAAACTCTCGGTTGTCGTCTGCAAGGAACACTTCTATCCGCTGCAATGTCTGGTCCTCCCTTTCTCTATGCGAGATTTATTCTGAAAAACGCATATTATCGTTTCCCTGTTAATCCGATTTCGACATGTCGTTTAGCAAATCCTTCTTCGACTTTAAACTTTTTCTTTATTTTTTTGATGTTATCGAATATAATAATTAATTTACGTCAAATGCCGATTTTATTCTTTCTTTTTCGACAAATGTTCGGATTTAGGGGTGCTGAAAATGAGCAAAATCTAAGGCGTCAAACCGCCTTAGACGTTGATTGCTCCTGTGTAGAATTCAACATAATTCCCGCATCTTGTAGCATCCACTCGATAAAGCACCCATATCCTGAGGTTGGATCGTTGACGAACACGTGGGTGACGGCCCCGACCAGCTTCCCTTTCTGGATGATCGGACTACCGCTCATTCCCTGAACGATTCCTCCCGTACGCTCCAGTAATTTCGGATCCGTGATGCGGATGACCATGCCTTTGGTAGCCGGTGCCGACTGTCTAGATACGTGCGCGATCTCGATATTGAATCGCTCCACCTTCTGACCGTTCACGACCGTATAGATTTGTGCCGGTCCTTCCTCCACTTCTTCCGCGAACGCTACCGGAATCGGCTCGGCGTGATAAGCGTGATCGGGCAATGCTTTCATCCGGCCGAAGATGCCGAACGACGTATTCCGTTCAACGCTTCCAAGCGTGCGGCCTTCCTTAATGAAGCTTGCCCTCTTCTCGCCCGGCTCGCCGTTCTGGCTTTTGGATATCGATGTCACCTTGGATTGGAGAATTTCGCCGCTGCCGACCACGATCGGCGTCTGCGTGTCCATATCGGTGATGACATGCCCCAAAGCTCCGTATACCCCTTGATCCGGCGCATAGAAAGTCAAAGTGCCGACGCCAGCGGCGGAATCCCGAATATATAATCCGAGACGCCAAGCTTTGTCTTCCACGTCGTAGGCCGGCGTTAAAGTCGTGCGAAAACGATCCTTGCCTCGTTGAACGAGCATACGCAATGGCGAGCGATTGCGTCCGGCCGACTCGGCGAAGGCGGCGATTTTCGTAATGTCGTTGCACGGCTCGCCGTTAATTTCGACGATTAGATCGCCAAGCCGAAGCTTAGCTTCCTCGCCGGGCGATATTTTCTTGTTCGCCGACGCTTTAACCAAATGATGTCCGACGACCATAATGCCGGCCGATTTCACTTTTACGCCGATCGTCTGGCCTCCGGGGATCACCCGTAAATCAGGAATGACCTGCAATTGAACGGTCTTGAAAGGAATCTTGCCGAACAGCCGAAGCTTCAGCTCGGTATTGCCGCTATGCTTGGGCTGAATGGATAAAGGCTGCCTGAGGTCTACGGGAACTTTGCCGTTATCGCTGCCGTTAATGCCGGCCACGCGCGGATCAAGCGTGCCCTCCGCATAAACCGGCATTTCGTAATGAAGGGATACCGCTTGTCCTTGGAACATTCTCAGCTTGCTCGGAAATGCCGCGAAATGCTGAACGGGCGCGGAACAGACGACGATACATAGGATTAGAACGATGACAAGTCCCATCCGGCGTTTTCTGGACGGTTGCTGGTACAAGTTCTCACGCTCCCTTACAGGTTAACCGGCGTTCACCAATCCTTCATGATGATTCGTGCCGATGACGTACCTATAAGGTAACCGTGCCTACCCGCTTTTATGTTCCCGAAAAGCTTCCTAACGTCAATGAATTTGGCGTCTTTACGCGTTTTTTCGGCTTTCGGCCAAAGCAAGCATTTCTTGAGCGTGATGACGTGTTTTTTCCGTTACTTCCACACCGCCGAGCATTCTCGCCAGCTCCTCTACGCGCTGCGTCTTGGACAGCTCCGTGACGGACGTGATCGTGCGCGAGTCTTCCGTAACCTGCTTGGCGATCTCGTATTGATGATCCGCCATGCAAGCGACTTGCGGCAGGTGCGTAATCGCGAACACTTGGCAACTGCGCGAGAGGAGCGACAGCTTCTCCGCGATCGCCTGAGCGGCGCGTCCGCTCACGCCGGTGTCGACTTCATCGAAGACGAGCACCGGCACTTCGTCGATGCGGGCGAAAATCGCTTTAAGCGCCAGCATGACGCGGGACATCTCGCCGCCGGACGCGATCTTGGCGAGCGACTTCGGCGGCTCCCCTGGGTTCGACGAAAGCAAGAATTCCGCCGAGTCGATACCTGTGGCGGATAGTTGACCTGCGACGAGCTTCACTTCGAATACCGAACGGTTCATCTGGAGCGCCGCCAGTTCTTCTCCAATAGCCGTAGCGAGCACGCGGGACGCGTCACGACGGATCGAAGACAGCCTATCGGCGCGCGTCCGCAGCTCCGCAAGTATCGCTTCCTCTTGTTCGGCGAGCGACTTCAGATGCTCATCGCTGTTCTCCAGCTGAGAGGCTTCCGATTGAATTTGTTCTTTATAGGCAACGATCTGCTCGATCGTCTCTCCGTATTTGCGTTTCAGGGAATGAATCAGATCGAGCCGTTCCTCGATCGCTTCGAGACGGTCCGCGTTGAATTCGATCGTCTCTCTGTAATCCCGCAGCTGGTAAGCGGCGTCTTCCACGCCGTAATAAGCCGATTGCAGCTGCTCGACAAGCGGCTCCAGTACGGCGGGATCGACTTTAGCGACGTCGCGCAGCCGGTTTAGCGCGCGAGATATCGCACCCATGCCTTTGTTGCCGTACAGCAGCTCGTGGGATTCGGCTACCGCTTCAGCCAATTTCTCCGCATGCGTTAGTTTGCGCTTCTCGTCCTGCAAGGATTCGTCTTCGCCCGGCTTCAGCTTCGCCTGCTCGATCTCTTCGATCTGATAGCGGTACAGATCGAGCATCTGCATGCCTTGCCTAGACTTCGATTCCAAGTCGCGCCGTTCCTTGCCGACAGCGACGTATTGACGATACAACTGCGAATACTGTTCCTTCTGCGAAGCCATCTCTTCCCCAGCGAACAAGTCCAGCCATTCGAGATGCCGGTCCGTGCGCAGGAGCGACTGCGGCTCATGTTGACCGTGGATGTTCACGAGATGCTCGCCTACTTCCCGCAGCATCGCCAGCGTGACGCTCTGCCCGTTAATACGGGCGGAAGATTTGCCATGCGCCTGCAGCTCCCTGCGAACGATCAGCGTCTCCTCGCGATCGGCTTCAATGCCAAGCCGGTTCAGCGTCTCCCATACGGGATGGTTCGGCGATACGTCGAACAACGCTTCGACGTCGGCCCGGTCGTTGCCGTGCCGGATCATCTCGGCCGACCCGCGGCTCCCCGACGTCAGCGCAAGCGCGTCGATAACGATCGACTTGCCAGCGCCGGTCTCCCCGGTCAACACGTGGAATCCGTCATGAAACCGGACCGTTACTTGCGATATGACAGCCAAATTCCGAATTGTAAGTTCACGAAGCATGACAATGAGTCCCTCCATGTACCGCCTTGGCGATGATGAACAGCTGTTATCTTGAAGGCGCTAACGTTCTATTCCATCATTTCGTATATGCGCCGCGTAAGATCTTCCCCTAATGCTTTCGATCTGCATATGACAAGCGTCGTATCGTCTCCGCCGATCGTGCCGACGATCTCCGGCCAGTCCATTCCGTCAATCAGCGATGCGATCGTGCCGGCGGTACCGGGCAGACACTTCAGTACGACCAAATTCTCGGCGGCATCCGCGCTAACGAAATGGTCGAGCAATGCGCGTTTGAGCTTGTGCGCAGGATTAAAGCGCTGGTCTTGAGGCATCGAGTATTTGTATCGCCCATCCTCCAGAGGCACCTTGATCAGCTGCATTTCTTTAATATCCCGCGATACAGTCGCTTGCGTAACCTGCATGCCTTCCGCGCCGAGCGCTGCCACCAAATCCTCTTGCGTTTCGATCTCGCTCGAACCGATGATTTCGCGTATTTTGCGCTGCCGTTGTCCTTTCATCCGTCGTCATCCTCCACTTTGAATGTGACCATTCTAACCTGTTGTTCGCCTGGATCGGCAACGATAATGCCTTCGCAATCGGGGAAAAGCAATGCATAAACGAGAAATCGCTCGCGAAGCCCGCTTGCCGTCCATTCGGTCGGCTGCCTGGCACGTTCCAGCTTCACCAGGTAGTACTTATGTTCTTTGGAGACCAGATAATCGAAATATAGACGGGTCGGCTGAACGGGGCCGTCGTCCACCTTCACTCCGAGCGGGACGCGGTGCTTTCCCGACAATACGTCATACCCGTGCTGCTTCAGCAGCTCAACCGCGGCATCCGGCTCAACCCCTCCGGCATTGGCGAGCTTCCTTAACCTGGCGCCAGGCGGTTCGAATAACCACCGATTCACCCGTCGCCACACCCACCACACCATAATGCCGGCCGCAATCGCCATGATCAGACCGTCTCCGAACTTTGACACCCTCGCTTTCCCCCTTGACCGACTTACGTTAAGCAGGAAGCGATGCTGATGCCGGATCGTTAATTGGTACTATGTACTTTTCGCGATTCGCCTGTCTAATTCCTCCAATAAGCGAACATAACAAAAACCCGAAGCGGCACGGAACGAACCGGCGCTTGTGATCCGGCCGTTCTTCGGCAGCTCCGGGTGAACCGGACGAAACGTTCTCGTTCATGAGTCCCCGCGACGAAAATTCGTTGCGGACTCCTCGACTGTCTTCTTAATGAGAGAAGGCATCTCAACCTCGAGGAATCGGCTCCTGTCTTCATTCGCGGTTCGTTGGCCAGTACTGCGCCAATAAGCAAGAAATTCGATATTGCCTTCTCCGCCCGTAATCGGCGAGTAGGTGAGTCCCTCCAGCCGGAAACCAAGCTCTTCCGCGAACGAGAGCACCTCGCGCAGCACGTTCGCATGAACGGCCGAATCGCGGATGACGCCCGACTTGCCGACATGCTCCCTGCCAGCCTCGAATTGCGGTTTGATTAAAGCTACGGTCGTTCCGCCCGGCTCGAGCAGCTGTGCAAGCACTGGCAGTATCAACTTCAAGGAGATGAAGCTGACGTCGATCGACGCGAAGCCGGGCCGATCCGCATTCAGCTGATCCAACGTCATATGGCGGAAATTCATCCGCTCCATGACGTGCACGCGTTCGTCTTGCCGAAGTGACCAATCCAGCTGGTTGTATCCGACATCAATGGCGTACACGAGCTTCGCGCCGTGCTGAAGCGCGCAATCCGTAAAGCCTCCTGTTGAGGCGCCGATATCCAGCATGACAGCGTCCTTCAGATCCAGCTCGAAGGTTCGAATCGCCTTCTCGAGCTTCAATCCACCGCGGCTCACGTACGGATGGGGCGCACCTTTCACCGTTATCGCGGAATCGCGAGGCACCTTGGTGCCCGCTTTATCAACGCGTTCGGTGCCGATATAGACGAGGCCGGCCATGATGGCCGCCTTCGCTTTCTCCCGGCTGTCGAAGTAGCCGAGCTCGAGCAGCAGCACATCCAGCCGCTCTTTGGTTGCAGTCGTCTTCTCCATTAGGTCGCACGCTGCCTTTGGCGTACGACAAGCGTGCTAAGCTGTCTAGCGACTGCCTCTGCGGTTAGGCCGCACTGCACGCGTTGCTCTTTGATCGAAGCGTGCTCGACGAATAGATCCGGGACGCCCGCCAGATGAACCGGCACGGAGTGCACGTTGTTCTGCGCGTAGAATTCCAGGATCGCGCTGCCTAAGCCGCCCTGAATCGAGCCTTCTTCGAGCACGAGCAGCGGCATATGCTCCTTCGCTAACGACATGAGCATCGTCTCGTCGAGCGGTTTGATGAACCTCGCGTTGATCACGCGAACGTTCAAGCCTTCGCGGCGCAGCAGCTCGGCCGCTTCCTCTGCGACCTGAACCATCGGGCCGATCGCGATGATCGCGGCATAGTCGCCGTCTCGCAGCGTCTCCCAGGTTCCGATCTCGATCGGGACGAGCGGAGCGTCGATCGATGCTCCCGTGCCCTGTACGCGAGGATAACGGATGGCGATCGGCCCTTGATCGTAATCGACGGCCGTCTTCATCATATTGCGAAGCTCTTGCTCGTCCTTAGGCATCATGATAACCATATTCGGAATATGTCTAAGGAACGCGATGTCGTATACGCCTTGATGCGTCTCTCCGTCCGCCCCGACCAATCCCGCGCGGTCGATCGCGAAGATGACGTTAAGGTTCTGGCGGCATATATCGTGAACGACTTGATCGTACGCCCGTTGCAGGAAGGTCGAATACACCGCGAATACCGGCTTCATTCCTTCCATCGCCAGCGCCGCGGACATCGTCGCCGCATGCTGCTCGGCGATGCCGACGTCGAACATGCGATCCGGATACTTCTTCGCGAACTTCAGCAATCCGGAGCCGCCCGGCATAGCCGGCGTGATCGCCACGATCCGCTTGTCTTGATCGGCAAGCTCGATGAGCGTATTGCCGAACACTTCGGTATACATCGGCGGACCGACCGGCTTCACCACTTGACCGGATTCGATCTTGTATGCTCCTAGGCCGTGCCAAGTATGAGCGTCTTCCTCCGCTGGCAAATAGCCTTTGCCCTTCGTCGTCAGAACGTGGACGAGCACGGGCCCGTTCACGCTATCCGCTTGCTTGAACGTCTCGAGCAGCTTCGGAATGTCGTGGCCGTCTACCGGCCCGAAATATTTCAGACCGAATTCCTCGAACAGCATGCCGTCTGGCGTTATCAAATATTTCAGGCTGTCCTTGACGCGCTCGGCCGTTCTCGCAAGCTTCCCGCCGATCGCCGGAATTTTGCGAAGCAGCCAATCGAGCTCGTCTTTGGCTTTGCGGTATATTTTCTCGGAACGGACCTTGCCCAAATAATTATGGATGGCGCCTACGTTCGGAGCGATAGACATCTCGTTATCGTTCAAGACGACCATCAGCTGACGTTTCTCGTCGCCGATATGGTTAAGCGCCTCGAGCGCCATGCCGCCGGTAAGGGCGCCGTCTCCGATAATCGCGATCACTTTATTCGATTCGCCCTTCAGATCGCGCGCCAAAGCCATCCCCATAGCTGCGGACAACGAAGTACTGCTATGGCCGGCCTCCCAGACGTCGTGCTCGCTTTCGTTGCGTTTCACGAATCCGCACAAGCCGTCCTTCTGCCTTAGCGTATCGAACCGATGCTTGCGTCCAGTCAGCATCTTATGCACGTAGGCTTGATGCCCCACGTCGAAAATGAATTTATCAATCGGGCTATTGTATCGATAATGCAGGGCGAGCGTCAGCTCAACGACCCCTAGATTCGGAGCGAGATGTCCGCCCGTTACGGACAATTGTTGAATGAGAAAATGCCGAATCTCTTCCGCCAATTGAGGAAGTTCGGGCAAAGCCAAACGCTTCAGATGTGACGGACTGTCGATTGTGTCGAGCAGCAAAACTGTTCCCCGCTTTCCTCGGATGGGTAATACGACTATTATACCATAATGCCAAACAATGCCCAAACCCGTTTCTGACAATCGTCGAGCGCGAATGTCATGAGAAACTAAAATGAGGATGAAGCAGGGGCTATCTCTGCATCATCCTCATTTTAGTTTTAGATCATTGCCGATTATTCGACTAGTTGTAGAGAGAGAGAAAGCGATTAGCGTTGCCTCACAACGTTACTTCGGCATACTTCGGGGATTGAGTCGGATTAGCGTTGCCTCACAACTTTACTGCGGCGCACTTCCCGGATTGAGTCGGATTAGCGTTGCCTCACAACGTTACTGCGGCATACTTCCGGGATTGAGTCGGATTAGCGTTGCCTCACAACGTTACTGCGGCGCACTTCCCGGATTGAGTCCGATTAGCGTTGCCTCACAACGTTACTGCGGCGCACTTCCCGGATTGAGTTGGATTAGCGTTGCCTCGCAACGTTACTGCGGCGCACTTCCGGGAATGAGGCTAGTGATCGCGGGACAATAAATAATCCGCGATCTGACGAAGTCGGTCCGGGTTCGCCAGTCCGGCTCCGCCGAGAGCTTCGTTCGCTTCTCTCGTCAGCATCGCCACGCGCTCGCGGCTCGCATCCAAG
>Ga0065721_10052796_pt1 | contig 11137 bp, 12 predicted proteins | sample Mesricmetagenome_FD_59108 | JGI IMG/M metagenome (GOLD analysis project Ga0065721, IMG submission 59108) | Mesophilic microbial community from rice straw/compost enrichment Sample: eDNA_1 v2 (version 2) | ecosystem: Engineered > Solid waste > Grass > Composting > Bioreactor | place: USA: Davis...
GCCCCGCCCAAGCCGGCGGCTCCGCCCGCGCAGGCCCCGACTCCGCAGGCGGCTCCCCAGGCGGCGGCAAAGCCGGCGACGCCTCCCGCACCGGCCAAGGCCGCGTCGGGTGGTGGCGGCTGGCGCATCCAGCTCGCCGCCGTGCGCAGCGAGTCGGAAGCGGCGTCGGAGTGGAAGCGCCTGTCCGGCCGTTATCCGGGCGCCTTGTCGGGCCTGTCGATGCAGGTCGTGAAGGCGGACCTGGGCGAAAAGGGTATCTTCTACCGCGTGCAGGGTGTCGGCCTCGACGAGGCCAAGGCCAAGGAGGCCTGTGCCCAGCTCAAGGCGCAAAGCGTGGGGTGTGTGGTTGTCCGTCCATAAGCCGTTCCAGGCCACCGAGACCGCCGCCCCGAAGGGCGACCGTCCCCGCGCGGTCGTCTTCGGTGCCGCCGGCACCGCGCTGAGCGCGGAGGAGCGCGCCTTCTTCCGCGACGCCGACCCGCTGGGATTCATCCTCTTCCGCCGCAACTGCGAGACGCCGGACCAGTTGCGCGCGCTGGTGTGCGCCATGCGCGAGTCCGTGGGCCGGGCCGACGCGCCGGTGCTGATCGACCAGGAAGGCGGGCGTGTGGCGCGCATGCGGCCGCCGCACTGGCCGTCCTTTCCTCCGATGCGCGTGTTCGGCGATCTTGCCGGGCGCGATGCCGCGGCGGGGCGGGAAGCCGCCTGGATCAACGCGCGCCTGCTCGCCCACATGCTGCTCGACGTCGGGGTGACGGTGGACTGCGCGCCGGTCTGCGACGTTCCGGTGGAAGGGGCGCACGACATCATCGGCGACCGCGCCTTCTCGCGCGATCCGGCGCGGGTGGCCGATCTGGCGCGCGCGACCTGCGAAGGGCTGATGGCCGGCGGGGTGCTGCCGGTGATCAAGCACATCCCCGGCCATGGGCGCGCTTTCACCGACAGCCACGCCGAACTGCCGGTGGTGGACGCCCCACGGGAGGCGCTGGAAGCGACCGACTTCGCGCCCTTCCGCGAATTGGCCGACATGCCGCTGGGCATGGTCGCGCATGTGGTGCTTAAGGCGATCGACCCGGACGCCCCGGCCAGCACCTCCGCCACCGTGGTGCGGGAGGTGGTGCGCGGGGCGCCGATCGGGTTCGACGGGCTTTTGTTCAGCGACGACCTGTCCATGGGCGCGCTGGCGGGTGATATGACGTCCCGGGCGAAGGCCGTGCTGGCGGCGGGGCTGGATGTCGTGCTCCACTGCAACGGCGTCATGGAGGAGATGGTGGACGTGGCCGGGACCGTGCCGCCGATGAGCGACGCCGTGGCGCGGCGCTGGGAACATGCCCAGGCGGCCTGCGGGGCGGCGCAGCCGGCGGATGCCGGCGAGCTCCGGGCGCGGCTCGCCGAACTTCTCGGCACACCGCTGGCGTAAGGAGGCAAGGGCGTGGACGGCTTGATCGACCGCATACCGATGATCTTCGCGGTCGCCATTCCCGCGATTCTCGCCATCACGCTGCACGAGGCGGCGCACGGCTTCGTCGCGAAGTGGCGGGGCGACGACACCGCTTGGCAGCTTGGCCGCGTCACGCTGAACCCGTTGCGCCACATCGACCCGTTCGGCACGGTGATCCTGCCGGCGCTGATGTATTTCACCACCGGGTTCGTGTTCGGCTGGGCCAAGCCGGTGCCGGTGAACTTCGGCCGCCTGCACCACCCGCGCCGCGACATGGTGTGGGTGGCGCTGGCCGGGCCAGGGATCAACTTCATCCTGGCGCTGGTGTCGGCCATCCTGTGGGGCATGGCGGTCGGGGACGGCGTCATCGTCACGTGGCTGCGCGCCGCGCTGGAGGTGTCGGTCCTGGTCAACGTCGTGCTGATGGTCTTCAACCTGATCCCGCTGCCGCCGCTGGACGGCGGCCGGGTGGCGGTGGGCGTGCTGCCGGACGCGCTGGCCTTCCCGCTGGCGCGGCTGGAGCGGTTCGGCATGCTGATCCTGCTGGGCGCCTTCTTCCTGCTGCCGATGATCGGGCGGGAGATCGGCGTGAACCTCAACGTGATGAGCTGGGTGCTCGGCCCGCCGGTCGATTACGTGATCGACGTGATCCGGGTCCTCAGCGGCAATTCCTGACATGACACCCGAGGGTGACGAGACTTCGGTGAGCCCAGCCGAGCAGCTCGTGCTCGTGCTAGACGGGTTCGAGGGGCCGCTCGACATGCTGCTGGCGCTGGGGCGCGAGCAGAAGGTGGACCTGACGAAGATCTCCATCCTGCAACTCGCCGACCAGTACCTCGCCTTCATTGCGGAGGCGCGCAAGGTGCGGCTGGAGTTGGCCGCCGACTATCTCGTCATGGCGGCGTGGCTGGCCTACCTGAAGTCGCGCCTGCTCATCCCGGAGGTCGAGGACGAGGAACCGTCCGGCGAGGACATGGCGGCGGCGCTGGCCTTCCAGCTGCAACGGCTGGAGGCGATGAAGGAGGCCTCGGCCCGCCTGTTCCAGCGCCCGCGCCTGGGGGTGGAGGTGTTCGGGCGCGGCGCGCCGGAGGATGTGGACATCCTGCGCAAGTCGGTCTTCCAGGTCACCCTCTACGACCTGCTGAAGGCCTATGGCGAGCACAAGAAGCGCAAGGAAGGCGGGGTCCTGCACATCGAGCCGGTGCGGCTCTACTCGCTGGAGGACGCCGTGCGCCGCCTGTCGGACCTGCTGGGCCGCATGCCGGACTGGGCGACCCTGTCCAGCTTCCTGCCCGACGGCGTGCGGGGCGCGCTGCTGACCCGCTCCGCGCTGGCGGCGCACTTCGCGGCGACGCTGGAACTGGCCAAGGCGGGGCAGGTGGAACTGCGGCAGGACGGCGCCTTCGCCCCCATCTACGTCCGCCGCGCCCAGCCAAGACAAGACTAGGCCCCGGCAGGAATAAAGATTTGCACCGATGATCCAGGACATCACCAACCCCGACGAGGTCGAGGCCCGAATCCAGAAGATGCGGCTGCTGGAGGCGTTGCTGTTCGCTTCCGCCGATCCGCTGGACGAGGACACGTTGGCCGGGCGGCTGGGGCGCGACACCGACGTGGCGGCCCTGCTGGAAGAGTTGCGCGCGCATTACGCGCCGCGCGGCGTGACCCTCGTCCGCACGGGGGCGGGCTGGTCCTTCCGCACAGCCATCGACCTCGCGCCGCTGCTTCGGCAGGAGGAGGAAGTCTCCAAGAAGCTGTCCCGCGCGGCCATTGAGACGCTGGCGATCATCGCCTATCACCAGCCGGTGACGCGGGCGGAGATCGAGGCGATCCGTGGCGTGGCGACCAGCAAAGGCACGTTGGACATCCTGATGGAGAACGGCTGGATCCGCCCCGGCCGCCGCCGCGAGACGCCGGGCCGTCCGCTGACCTGGATCACGACCGACCATTTCCTCGACCATTTCGGCCTGGAATCGCTGCGCGACCTGCCGGGCGTGGAAGACCTGCGCGCGGCCGGCCTGCTCGATTCCCGCCCCGTGTTGCTGGGCATCGCCGGGGGTGGCCTCGACGAGCCGGCCACCGCCGAGGCGGACGACTCCGACGGCTGATCGGGAGTTCCGAAAATAAGAACCGTTTGCATCCCGGAGCCGGCGCGGTTACCTGGATAAGCCGTATTGCTGGGCCGCTGCCGACCGGGACTGCCATGGACCATTCACCCGCCATCGATGACCGCCGCATAGGGCGCCGCATCGGAAACGCCGCCAAAAGCGAAGCGCTGGCGCTCGACCGCGTCACGCACCGCTATGGGCGGGTGACCGCCGTGGATGATGTCAGCCTGACCATTGGTGCTGGCGAAATCGTCTGCCTGTGCGGCCCGTCGGGCTGCGGCAAGTCGTCGCTCCTGCGGATCGCGGCGGGGCTGGAGGCCTTGCAGACCGGGGCCGTGCGCATCGGCGGGCGGCTGGTCGCCGACGAGCGCGGGGCCATGCCGCCGGAAAAGCGCGGCGTCGGGCTGGTGTTCCAGGACTACGCCCTGTTTCCGCACCTGTCGGTGCTGGACAACGTGCGTTTCGGCCTGTCGGGCCTGACCGGCGAGGCGCAACGCCGCCGCGCGCTGGAGACGCTGGGGCAGGTGGGCATGGCCGACTACGCCGACGCCTTTCCGCACCACCTCTCCGGCGGCCAGCAGCAGCGCGTGGCGCTGGCCCGCGCGCTCGCCCCAAATCCGGCGGTGCTGCTGCTGGATGAGCCGTTTTCCGGCCTCGACGCGCGGCTGCGCGAGCAGGTGCGGGACGAGACGCTGCATGTGCTGAAGCGGAACGGGGCGGCGACCATGCTGGTCACCCACGATCCGGAAGAGGCGATGTTCCTCGCCGACCGCATCGCGCTGATGCGCGCGGGGCGGATCGTGCAGATCGGCAATCCCGTGGACCTCTACACCCGCCCGGCCAACGCCTACGCCGCCGCCTTCTTCGGCGAGGTCAACCGGGTGCCGGGGGTGGCGCGCAACGGCGCCGTGGACACGCCGGTCGGCCCGGTGCCGACGGACACCGCCGACGGCGCCGCGGTCGAGGTGCTGATCCGGCCGGAGGCCCTGCGGCTGAGCGCGGAGGTGACGCCCGCGGCCACGCCCGCCGGCCGGCCGCCGGTTCCGGCGCGCGTGATGGCGGCGCGGCTGCTCGGCCGTTCCAGCCTTGTCCATCTCGACGTGCCGAACGGGGCGGGCGGGTCGGTGCACCTGCATTCCCGCATGCCGGGGCAGTTCCTGCCGCCCGAGCAAAGCCAGGTTTCCATCAGTTTGGACCTGCGCCAGGTCTTCGTTTTTCCGGTGGAAAGCACCACCTGATTCCGTGAAGCGGTTCCGTACGGGGCAAGCGTTGCGGCGGCGGAACCTTTCTGCCATAGTGCCGCCCCGCCGATGGGGCGACCGTTCAGGAAAAGTGTGTCATGGGATTTTCCAGCATCTGGCATTGGGTCATCGTTCTTCTGATCGTCCTTCTCCTGTTCGGCGCCGGAAAGCTGCCGAAGGTCATGGGCGACCTTGCCAAGGGCATCAAGAACTTCAAGGCCGGCCTGAAGGACGAGGATGAGGACGCGGCCACCGGTTCCAACGCGTCCTCCAACGCGCAGGTGCTGCCGAACCAGCCCGTTCCGCCGGCCGCCCAGCCCACCGCTCAAGACCAGGGCGTGAAGAAGGACGAGACGGCCCGCACCTGAACGGTCGGCGCCGGGGTGCGAAACGCGCCGTCTCGAAAAGGCTGAGGAGCCATGTTCGACATCGCTTGGTCGGAACTGATGGTCATCGCGGTCGTGGCCCTTGTGGTCATTGGCCCGAAGGACCTGCCCAAGGCCATCTACACCCTCGGCAAATGGGTGCGGAAGGCGCGCGTCGTCGCGCGCGAATTCCAGGGCCACATCGACGACATGATGCGCGAGGCGGAGTTGGACGAACTCCGCCAGCAGGCGCTGAAGGTGCGCGATGCGAACATCAAGAGCATGGTCGAGAACACGGTCGACCCGAAGGGAGAGCTGAAAGGCGCCTTCGACGTCGGCCTGACCGGCCATCCGGGCAGCCCGCCGGAAGAGGATGGTCCGGCTGCCCCGGTCGGTTCCCCGCAGGTGGCCGCTGCCCAGCCGCTGCCGGCCACCGAGCCTCCGGTGACCGCGCCGGCCCCGGCCGCACCGCCGGTGGAGTTCACCCCGACGCCCGCAGCGGCGACGCCCGTCACGGCATCCGCTCCGGCCGCTGAGCCGGCGCCGGTGTCCACGACCACGACGAACAACAAGCAGGCGTGACCCCTGTGTCCGGCGAAACGCACATGACCGGCGAGCCCGAAGACGAGCTTGAAGAAAGCAAGATGCCGCTGATCGACCATCTGGTCGAGCTGCGCAACCGGTTGATGTATTCGATCATCGCCATCGTCGTTGCATTCTTCCTCTGCTACGCCTTTTCGGATCGCATCTACAATTTCCTGGTCCAGCCGCTGGCCGACATCCTGGCGGGCCAGGGGCGCCGGATGATCTACACCGGCCTGACGGAAGCCTTCTTCACGTACGTGAAGGTGGCCTTCTGGGCCGGCTGCTTCCTGTCCTTCCCCATCGTCGCCAGCCAGATCTGGATGTTCGTGGCGCCCGGCCTTTACAAGCACGAGCGCAAGGCGTTCCTGCCCTTCCTGGTGGCCACCCCGATCCTGTTCTTCCTGGGCGGGGCGATGGTCTACTACTTTATCTTCCCGCTGGCCTGGCGCTTCTTCCTGGGCTTCGAATTCCACCCCGGCGGCGACACCACGGCGCTGCCGATCGAGTTCGAGGCGCGCGTCGGCGAGTATCTCGGGCTGGTGATGCACCTGATCTTCGCGTTCGGGCTTGCCTTCCAGCTTCCGGTCCTGCTGACGCTGCTGATCCGTGCCGGCCTTCTGACCACGGAAACGCTGGCCGCCAAGCGGCGCTACGCCATCGTGTTCGTGTTCGTCGTCGCCGCCGTGCTGACCCCGCCCGACGTGATCAGCCAGTGCGGCCTAGCCATTCCACTGCTGGCGCTTTACGAAGTGTCGATCTGGATCGGCCGCGGCATCGAGAAGCGGCGCGACGAGCGCGAAGCCGCCGAGAACAGCGCGGCGCAATAGCAGCACGGCAGGGTGGAGGAGGCGAAGGTTCGGCTGTGCCACTGGACCTTCCCCCTGGGGCGCACTATAACCAGCGTCCCACCCACCGCCGTTTTGCCGTGAGCCATGCACGATCTTCGCGCCATCCGTGAGAACCCCGAAGCCTTCGACCGCGGACTTGCCCGCCGTGGGCTGGAACCGATCTCTCCGACGGTGCTGGACCTCGACTCTCGGCGCCGTGCCGCGCAGACCCAGCTTCAGGAGATGCAGGCCCGTCGCAACGAGGCGGCGAAGGAAATCGGCATCGCCAAGCGCGAGGGCCGCGACGCCCAGCCGCTGCTGGACGAGATGGCGCAGTTGAAGGAACGCCTGCCCCAGGTCGAGGAGGAGGAGAAGGCGCTCGGCACCGAACTCGACCGCCTGCTCGCCACCATCCCCAACCTGCCGGCCGACGACGTGCCGGAAGGTCCGGACGAGACCGCCAACGTCGAAATCCGCCGCTGGGGCGAGCCCAAGGACATTCCCAACGCCAAGCAGCATTTCGAACTGGGCGAAGCCCTGGGCCTGATGGATTTCGAAGCCGCGGCCCGCATGTCGGGCGCCCGCTTCACGGTTCTGAAGGGGCCGCTGGCGCGGCTGGAACGCGCACTGGCCGATTTCATGCTGGACATTCACACGGGCGTGCACGGCTACACCGAGATCGCGCCGCCGCTGATGGTGCGCGACAACGCCCTGTTCGGCACCGGCCAGCTTCCGAAATTCGAGGAAGACCTGTTCCGCACCGTCGGGACCGACCATTTTCTGATTCCGACTTCGGAAGTGCCGCTGACCAACCTGGTCAACGACCAGATCGTGGCGACGGAGGAACTGCCCTACCGCTACACCGCCCTGACCCCTTGCTTCCGCGCGGAAGCCGGTTCGGCCGGGCGCGACACGCGCGGCATGATCCGCCAGCACCAGTTCTGGAAGGTGGAGATGGTCAGCGTCACCGCCCCCGACCAGTCGGAGGCGGAGCATGAGCGCATGACCCAGTGTGCGGAAACCATCCTGCAGCGGCTTGGACTGCCCTACCGCGTGGTGACTCTGTGCACCGGCGACATGGGCTTCTCGGCCCGCAAGACCTATGACATCGAGGTCTGGCTGCCCGGCCAGAACATGTACCGCGAGATTTCGAGCTGTTCGAACTGCGGCGACTTCCAGGCACGGCGCATGAAGGCCCGCTGCCGGCCCAAGGGAGAAAAGCAGACCCAGTTCGTCCACACCCTCAACGGATCGGGCGTCGCGGTCGGGCGCTGCCTCATCGCCGTGCTGGAGAACTACCAGCAGCCCGACGGCTCGATCCTCGTTCCCGAAGCGCTCCGGCCCTACATGCGCGGGCTGGAGAGGATTACCCTTTGATGTTTGAACTTCCGCTCGACCTGTCGAAAACCCGCATCCTCGTCACCAACGACGACGGCATCCACGCCCAGGGACTGAAGGTCCTTGAATCCATTGCGCGGTCGCTCAGCGACGACGTCTGGGTCGTCGCTCCGGAGATGGAGCAGTCGGCGGCCAGCCATTCGCTGACCATCAACCGGCCGCTGCGCCTGCGCAAGCTGGACGAGCGGCGCTTCACGGTGGACGGCACGCCGACCGACTGCGTTCTGCTGGCCGTCAACCACGTCATGAAGGACGCCCGCCCGACGCTGGTCCTGTCCGGCGTCAACCAGGGCTCCAACATCGGCGAGGACGTCACCTATTCCGGCACCATCGCCGCCGCGATGGAAGCGACGCTGCTGGGCGTGCCGTCCATCGCGCTCAGCCAGCATTACGAGAACGGCAATCCCGTCGACTGGTCGGCGGCGGAAGGCTGGGGGGCCGACGTGATCCGCAAGGCGGTGACCGTCCCCTGGCCGAAGAACGTGCTGCTGAACGTGAACTTCCCGGCCCGCAAGGCTGACGAGGTCACCGGGGTTCAGGTGGTGCGGCACGGCAAGCGCAAGATCGGCGACGAGCTGATCGAGCGCACGGACCCGCGCGGCAAGCCCTACATCTGGATCGGCACGCTGCGCGGCGAGGCCGACGTGGCCCCGGACACCGACATTCACGTGGTGTTTTCGGGTGGCATCTCCGTCACGCCGGTCTACCTGGATCTGACGCACACTCCGACGCTCCAGACACTGCGGCAGGCTTTCGTGTGACGGTTGACGCGCGCAAGATCCGTTTGCTGATGGCGTTGCGCCGCAACGGCGTGACCGACACCCGGGTTTTGGCCGCCATCGAACGGATCCCGCGCGACCTTTTCGTCCCCAGCACCTTCCAGGATCAGGCCTGGGAGGACACGGCCCTGCCCATCGATCTCGGCCAGACGATCAGCCAGCCGCTGATCGTCGCGCTGATGACCCAGGCGCTGGAGTTGAACGACCGGCAGAAGGTTCTGGAGGTCGGCACCGGCTCCGGCTATCAGGCGGCCATTTTGTCGCGGCTGTGCCGCCGCCTCTACACCATCGAGCGGCTGAAGCCGCTGTTGGACGAGGCGGAGAAGCGATTCCAGGCGCTGCGCCTGCACAACATCACCACGCGGCACGGCGACGGCACCCGGGGCTGGCCCGAGCAGGCCCCCTTCGAGCGCATACTGGTCACGGCCGCGGGTGGCGCCGACGCGCCAAAGGACTTGACGGATCAGCTCTCCGTTGGTGGTGTCATGGTCATCCCGCTGGGTGGGGACTACCGCGAACAGCGGGTGGTCCGCATCCGGCGGACCGAAACCGGTCTCACTCGGGAGGACCTGTGGCCCGTCCGCTTCGTACCGTTGCTGTCCGACCCGCCTTTGGAGCCGCCATCCGACACGGATCCGCCGGCCCCCTCGGCGTGAAAGGGCGTCTTGTCGTCGCGGCGTTCCTGCTGCTGCCGCTGGTGACGGCATGCGAGCGCACCGGCGCCCTGGCGCCGGTGACCACGGTCGGCAATTCACCGGACTCCGCGGGCGGGGCGATCATCGTGGCGCGCGGGGACACCGCCTACACGCTGTCGCGCCGCTACAACGTGCCGCTCCGCGACCTGATCGAGACCAACCGGCTGACGCCGCCCTACAAGCTGGAGGTCGGGCAGCGGCTGGTGATGCCCACGTCGCGCCAGTACATCGTGCAGAAGGGGGACACGCTCTACGGCATTTCCCGCATGCACAACGTGGACGTCAGCGAGCTGACCCGCATCAACAACCTCAGCCCGCCCTATGCCGTGCAGGCCGGCCAGCCGCTTCGGCTTCCGGGCGCCGGCGCACGTTCGGACGCCGTTGCGGTGGCGGAGGCCCCGTCCGCTGGGAGCGGTGCGGCTTCGCCCGGTCCGGTGGTCGGGACGGCGCCGGTCAAGCAGGTGTCGCGCGGGTCGATCCAGGCGACCGAACTGCCGCCGCTCTCCGGCGGCCCGGCCCCGGTCCAGAATGCGGCTTCGGCCCCGGTGATTTCGACCCCCGTGGTTTCGGGCAGCGCGTCCGCGCCGGTTCCGGGCGCCAAGCCGACCGTCACGGCGGACGCCGGGGGCGGCATGATCTACCAGCCGGGGCAGGCGCCCACCTCATTGCGCCTGCCCGGGCAGAAGCCGGCGCCCGTCGTCGCCGAGGCGCCCGTGGCCCGACCGGTGGAGATCGCTCCGCCCCCGTCGCCACCCCCGTCGTCGCTGGCGGCGGCCCAGCCCCCGCAGGAGGTCGCGGCGGTGCCGCCGCCCAAACCGGTCGAGCCTGAGCCGGCCCCGCGGTCGTCGGGGCGGTTCCTGTGGCCGGTGAAGGGCAAGGTCGTCTCAGGCTACGGGCCGAAGCCCGACGGGATGCACAACGACGGCATCAACATCGCCGCCAGGAAGGGCACGCCCGTCGTGGCCGTCGACAACGGCGTGGTCGCCTACGCGGGCAACGAACTGCGCGGCTTCGGCAACCTGCTGCTGGTCAAGCACCCGGACGGCTTCATCACCGCCTACGCCCACCTCGACCGCATCGACGTGGAGCGCGGGGCGAGCGTGAAGCGCGGGCAGGCCATCGGCACGGTCGGGCAGACCGGATCGGTGACCAGCCCGCAGCTGCATTTCGAACTGCGCAAGGGCAGCCAGGCGGTCGATCCGCGCGACCGCCTGGACGGGAACCGCGTCAGCGAAGGGGCTTCCCGAGACGGCCAGCCAGGTCCTGGATGAACTGCCAGGCGACGCGGCCGGACCGGCTGCCGCGCGTCACCGACCATTCCACGGCCTCGGCGCGCAGCTGTTCGGCCGGGATGTCGAGGCCGAAGCGCTTGGCGTAGCCCTCGATCATCGCGAAGTAGGTCGGCTGGTCGCAGTTGTGGAAGCCAAGCCACAGGCCGAACCGGTCGGACAGCGACACCTTCTCCTCCACGGCTTCGGCCGGGTTGATGGCGGTGGACCGCTCGTTCTCGATCATGTCGCGCGGCATCAGGTGGCGCCGGTTCGAGGTGGCGTAGAAGACCACATTCTCCGGCCGGCCCTCGATGCCGCCCTCCAGCACCGCCTTCAGCGACTTGTAGTGCGCGTCGTCGTGGTCGAAGGACAGGTCGTCGCAGAACAGGATGAAGCGGCGCGGCTCGTCCTTCAGCCGGGCGAGCAG
>Ga0065721_10052797_pt1 | contig 11136 bp, 7 predicted proteins | sample Mesricmetagenome_FD_59108 | JGI IMG/M metagenome (GOLD analysis project Ga0065721, IMG submission 59108) | Mesophilic microbial community from rice straw/compost enrichment Sample: eDNA_1 v2 (version 2) | ecosystem: Engineered > Solid waste > Grass > Composting > Bioreactor | place: USA: Davis...
GCATTGAACATTGAATCTACGCAGCAGAACACAAATGAATCTAGTTAGCGAGTGCTCCCTTCAGCCGGAGCAGCTCCGTTTCGGCAACCTTCATGGCATATCTCGCAGCAATTAGACGATTATTGGCAGTCTCGAGACTGTTTTGCGCCTCCCTGAGTTGTACCAGGGTGGCGGCGCCGAGTTTATAGGTTTGAAAAACGATGTCTACGTTTTCCCGGGCGAGCAAAATATTCTCTTCTTCCAGGGCCAGGGCTTTTTTCTGTAATTCATAATTCTTGAATGCGCGAATGATGTCAAGATGAATTACTGATCTCTCGTTTTCAAATACCAGTTGCTGGTATTGAATGTCCAGCTCGGCCTGTTTTATCAGTCGCTTTGCATTAAACCGGTTAAACAAAGGAATGCTGGCTGAAAAACCGTAATTCAAACCATTAGCCTGGTTGAAAAGAGGAGAGAATGGGTTGATCACTTTTTTGTTATCCGTACGGCTATAGTTGTACGCCGAATTAAATGATATAACGGGTAAACGTTCGGCCTTTCTTTCCTTCAAAGTGAGCCTCGCGATATCTATATTCTTTCTTGCAATTAACAGGCGTGGGTTGGTTTGTTCAAGATCCATTTGAATATCGCCCAATCCAAGCTCTGTGTTCAAAGGAATGGAATCGCTTACTTCAAATCCGGTGCCTGGCGTAATATTCATTAGCTGGTTCAGTTGTTCTTTGAGCTGTTCAATCAGGGTGAGCTGTTCCAGTTTCAGTGCTTTTTGTTCATTCAAATCCACTTTGCTTTGAAGCAGATCCGGTTTGGCCCCGGTACCTATATCAAGCTTGTATTGTGAAAGGCGTACTCTTTCTTCATTGAGGGCGATCTGTTCTTCCACAGATTTTAATTGTTGCTTTTGCCGGACAATATTATAGTAAGTTGTTATTACTTCGGAAACACTATTGATCACCTGGTTCCTGATACCGAGTTCGCCCAGCTTAACAAACTCCTCAACCTTATCACGGGTTGCAAACATTTTCAACCCGTCAAACAAAACCCAGTTCAGCTGGGCAGAAGCCGCGCTTGAATGAGAGCGGATATTTTTCTGTTCGCGTTTGGATCCGTCTGCCAATGTCTGTCTCTGATTGTTGGCATTCCAGGTTGTTGATGCCACTCCATTTAGAGTTGGCAGGAATGCAGCATTGCGATATGAATAATCCAGCGCTGCCACCATAGAATCATTTTTGGAGAGCCGGATATCATAATTATTCTGCAATGTGGTGGCAATAGCTTCTTCCAGGGTCAGCATCCGCTGCGCGCAGACCACAGTATTTCCTAAAAACAAAGCCAGTATCGAAAAGAAAAAACCTTTATTCATGTGTATGTATTGCTGCTCTTCCCGGGGGAAGCCTTCTGAATTCTTTTATTTAAACAGGTTCTGCAGCTGATTGCTGTTGCTGCAATTTTACTTCGGGTTCATGAATGGGATATAATTCATCCATGGCGCTCTTCTTCTTCTTACTCGACATAAATGTATACATGGCCGGCAGCACAAAAAGCGTCAGCACCAGTGAAAACATAATACCACCTACGATTACCACACCAAGAGGTATACGGCTGGTTGCGGCAGCACCCAGCGAAAGGGCCAGGGGCAGGGCACCCAGCGACATGGCCAGACTGGTCATCAGGATTGGCCTGAGACGCTGTGTGGCGGAGTATATCGCCGCTTCCGTTTTTGGCATGCCTTTGAGCCTGTTCTGGTTTGCAAATTCCACGATCAGGATACCATTCTTGGTTACCAGGCCAATCAACATGATCATTCCGATTTGTGAGAAGATGTTGATGGTATGGCCGAATATCGAAAGACTCAATACCGCCCCTGCAATAGCCAGCGGTACAGTAATCATGATGATCAGCGGGTCAATAAAGCTTTCAAACTGTGCTGCCAGGATGAGGAAGATCAGGCCCAATGCCAGTAAAAATGCAAAGCTGGTATTACTGCTGCTTTCCGCGAAGTCACGTGACGAACCAGACAACGAAGTGCTGAATGATTCATCGAGCAATTTGTCTGCAATGCGCTGCATTTCCTCGATCCCGTCACCAATGGTGTGACCCGGTGCCAGACCGGCAGAAACAGTAGCAGATTTATAACGATTGAAGTGATAAATGGTAGGAGGTGTGTTTGACTCTTCCACCTTCACCAGGTTGTCCATGCTGATCAGTTCATTCCGGTTGTTGCGGACAAAGAGCGCTTTCAAATCGTCGGGGTCATCGCGATTTGCCCGGGCTACCTGACCCATTACCTGGTATTGTTTACCATCCTTGGTGAAATAGCCAAGACGTCGGTTACTATATGCCAGCTGAAGGGTTTCGGAAATATCACTTACGCTTACTCCCAATTCACTTGCCTTGAGGCGGTCAATCTGTACACGCAATTCAGGCTTGTTAAATTTCAAATCGGCATCTACCTGCTGAAGCACGGTACTTTTATTTGCTTCTTCCAAAAATTTAGGAAGCACTTCCGTGAGTTTGGCAAAATTGTTATTCTGCAAAACGAAGGAAACAGGCTGACCGCCGCGGCGGTTAACCTGGATGGTTTGCTCTTCAATCGCAAATGCACGGCCTTCATTGAACCTGGGAAGATTCCGGTTGATCATGTTCACGATCTCCCTTTGCGTACGCTCCCGTTGACTGGGATCTACCAAAGTAACACGCACAAAACCTGTATTTGCATTCCCCGAACCTGAAAACCCGGGAGACGTTACACTGAGAACCGTAATTTTCTCAGGAACGGAATCAAGCATCAGGTTGGTAATTTTGTCAACGAACTTATCCATTGCATCAAAGGAAGTTCCTTCCGGCGCAGTCAGAGAGAGACGGAACTGGCTGCGGTCTTCCATGGGTGCAAGTTCTGATTGCAGCCTGCTACCTATAAAATAAATGATCGCAAGACAGGCAAGAATAATCGGAATTGCCATCCATCTAACCCTGATGAAGCGGGTCAGCAGCTTATTGTAACCATTCTCCATGCCCCGGAAAAAGGGCTCGGTCTTATTGTAAAACCAGGAATGCTTATGGATATTTTTCCGGGTCAGTTTTACGTTGAGCACCGGTGTCAACGTCAATGATACAAATGCCGAGATCAATACGGCGCCGGCTACCACGATTCCGAATTCACGAAACAGGCTACCAACAAAACCTTGTAAAAAGATGATCGGCAGAAAAACAACTGCCAGTGTGATGGATGTGGCGATAACGGCAAAATATATTTCTTTGGAACCTTCTTTCGCGGCCTGCCATTTGCCCATACCGCGCTCCATCTTCTTATAAATGTTTTCCGTCACCACGATACCATCATCCACCACGAGACCCGTAGCCAAAACAATCGCGAGCAGGGAGAGTACATTAATAGTGTACCCCATCAGGTACATGATGAAGAATGCGCCAATAAGTGATACCGGGATATCAATAAGCGGGCGAAGCGCGATCAGCCAGTCGCGGAAAAACAGGTAAATGATCAATATCACAAGCACGATGGCGATGATCAAAGTTTCTTCCACTTCCGCAATGGATTTTTTGATAAAGCGGGTTTGATCCAGGGCGATATTGATCTTGATATCTTCGGGAACGTCTTTTTTAATCTGTTCAAGACGACGATAAAACTCATCGGATATCTCCACATAGTTGGAACCTGGCTGGGGTACGATCGCCAGGGCGATCATGGGAATGGCGCTTTCTTTAAGAATGGTTTCTTCGTTTTCCGGGCCCAGGATCACTTCACCAATATCCCGGATACGGATATCTGCACCGCCAACATTGCGAATAATTACATTGGCAAAATCTTCTTCCGTATTCAGTCTTCCGAATGTGCGCACCGTAAGTTCCGTTGCATTACCTGAAAGTTTACCGGATGGCAGTTCCACATTTTCACGACGCAAAGCGTTCTGTACATCACCGGCCGTGAGTCCGAAACCACTAAGGCGGGCCGGGTCGATCCAGATACGCATCGCATATCTTTTTTCACCCCAGATCTGGATACCACTTACACCCGGTATCGTCTGCAGACGTTCGAGCAACACGTTATTCGCATATTCGGTTATCTGCAACTGGTTTCTCGTGTTGCTTTGAACTGTCATGGAAAGAATGGCATCCGAGCTTGCATCAGCTTTTGAAACCACCGGTGGTGCTTCCAGGTCGGGAGGGAGGTTCCGTTGCGCCCTTGATACTTTATCACGCACATCATTGGCAGCAGCTTCCAGGTCAACCCCGAGTTCAAATTCCACATTGATACGGCTGGTGCCGTTACTGCTGCTCGATGTAATGTTTTTGATACCCGCGATACCATTGATGGCTTCTTCCAATGGTTCCGTAATCTGCGTTTCAATGATATCTGCATTGGCACCTGCATAACTTGTGCTTACACTGATATTGGGAGGGTCAATGGCGGGATAATCGCGAATGCCGAGGAATTTAAAACCGATAATACCAAACACCACGATGATGATATTCATCACAATGGCAAGGACCGGTCTTCGTAAACTTAACTCGGATATGTTCATGTTACGTTTTTTGTCGGTTTAGACTGCTAATTCGGTAAACGGGTCAGAGGGCTTAAGCTTTTACCACAAACTATAAACCATTGTGTCAATTTACGATCCTGTTTATCTTCAGTTTGCCTTCCGGCCTGATACTGAGCAGGCCGGTAAGGACAACTGTATCGCCCGGATTCAGCCCGGCAGTGATTTGTATACGGGCAGAATCACGTACACCGGTTGTTACATCATTAAACTCGGCCATGCCGCTGCGGTACACGATCACTTTTTTCACTCTTGCCTGCGGAATTACAGCTTGCGAGGGGATCATGATCGTATTTGGATCCGGAGCAAAGCTGAGTCTCACCTTGGCGAAAGCCCCCGGTAAAAGTTTTTCATCTTTTGTCTGAACGATGGCTCTGACCTTCAGGCTGCGTGTGTTCTCAGCTACTGCCGATTCGGTAGCGGCAACTTTGGCGGTATATTTTTTATCAGACCCCTCAAATGTGAAGCTGACTGTCTGACCAATTTGAATATTACGGGTGTATTTTTCCGGAACGGTAAAATCCAGTTTCAACTGATCGGTTTTATTGATCACGGCTATCACCGTAGCGGGCGTCACATAGGCACCCGGACTAATGTTTTTTAATCCAAGTTTACCGCTAAAGGGAGCACGTATTTCCGTACGTGATATTTCGGTTTTAATGATGTCTATATCTGCTTTGATATTATTAACGTTCAGCAGACTCGCATCATAGTCAGCCTGGCTGATACCCTGTATTTTGAGCAGCTGGGCTGAGCGTTCTTCATTTGTTTTTGCAATCTCCAGCTGAACCTGCAATTTTTTCAATTGCGCCTGCAGGTCCGCATCATAAAGTTTAACGAGTAAGGCACCTTTTTGCACGAAGCGTCCTTCAGCCAGGTTTAATGCTACAATACGGCCCGAAACTTCCGGATGGATCTCAGTCGCTTCGTTTGCAATAATAGATCCGGGTACCTCAATGTTTTCTCCAAAGGCTTCGGTCTTGACGACATATGCATCCACACCAGTCACCATTTGTTGCCTGGCAGAACCGCCTCCCGGGGCAGCAATTTTTTTATCATCAGACCCACAGGCTGCAAGCAAAACAGCAAGTGCGGGATAGAGAAGAATGGTCTTATTCGGCAAATGTTTGATCACCTGAAAATATTTATATGTTTCAATTTAAAACTCACAAAATAATCGCTGGAACCTTCAAGCCAACAATCCTGGGTACAGGGTCTCCTTTGTCGCGGGAATTCTATTGGACGTCAAAGCTTTGTCAGTCCTGCGGTCGAGGATTGTGCTAGGATAAGCGGTTTATACAAAGGATGACCGGTTTATGACTTAGGAACTAATGTCCGTTTGACTTTGTGTGACTGGTAGAGCAAATCCTGTTTTTCTTTGCTCAGTATGGTCACGTGTCCCATTTTACGACCGGGTTTGGTTTGTTTCTTTCCATATAAATGCACGAAGGCATTATCAATCTTCAATGTTTCCTCGAGTCCCTCGTATTTTACATCGCCACTAAATCCATCTGCACCAATTATGTTGACCATGATCGAAGGCATAATCAAATCGGTATTTCCCAAGGGGTAACCCAATATCAGTCTCCACAACATATCAAACTGGGAACTGTAGTGCGCTTCGATAGTATGATGACCGCTGTTGTGAACACGGGGAGCGGTCTCATTCACCAGCACATCACCTTTTTTGTCGATAAACATTTCCACTGCAAACAAGCCCGGTGATTGAAAATTACGGACCACCGATAAAGCAACGGCCTCAACCGTCCATAAGGTGCGCTCATCTATTTCTGCAGGGCAAAGCTGGTAATCCAGCAGGTTGAGATCTTTATCAAACAGCATTTCAACCGGTGGATATATTGCAGTTTCGCCTTTATCATTTATTGCCACCATAATGGCAATTTCTTTTTTGATATCAACCATTTTTTCAAGCACCGATTCTTTGTCAAAACCTTTATCCAGATAGGATATATCGTGTAATAGTTGCACGCCGCGGCCATCATATCCGCCTTCACCCAGTTTGTGTACAGCTGGTAAAAAACCGGCAGCATCGCTTAACTCCTTAGCATTTTTGGTAATGCGGAATTCGGCAGTGGGAATGGAATGGGTGCGATAATATTCTTTCTGGAGGACTTTATTGCGTATTGTTTTAAGTACAGATGGTTTGGGAAAAACTTTCACACCTTCTGATTCAAGTTTTTCCAGGGCTTCTGTATTTACATTTTCGATTTCAATAGTAATGGCATCGAGTTTTTTTCCAAAAGCATACACATCATCGAAGGCCCTGATATCTCCCCTGGTGAAATGGTGACAGAGATGCGCGGCGGGACAGGCATCATCATTTTCCATAACATAAGTCTCAACCGGATAATTGGCTGCCGCCTGGAGCAACATCCGGCCGAGCTGGCCTCCTCCGAGTATACCTATTTTTTGCATGGCGCAAAGATAGGGAGTGAGCCCTTCCGTTGATTGGTAAATTGAGCCGACTGTATTTCGTGTTAAATGACTGCCAACACCAGTCATCACATACTAATTCTCCAAACATGTTTTTATTTTTATCTTTGACATTGATGCGACCCGATTTTCCATACAAACGTTTCCCCGACTACCGGGAAAATTTCAGCCTGCTGATGGAGACCCTGGCCATGGACCCGGGATACTAATAAGCCATATTACCTGGCGCATCTTCTATTATTTCTTTTCTTCTCTTTTCATTTTTCGATAACTAAAGCTTGTTGATATGTCATCCATACTTGCGACCAAACCCGAACAAAACACTGTAACAGATTTCCTGCCATTGGAAGGAACCGACTATGTTGAGTTTTATGTTGGCAATGCCAAACAATCCGCACATTATTATATTTCCGCATTTGGATTTCAGCCCCTGGCTTATGCCGGACCTGAAACCGGTGTACGCGATCGCGCCAGCTATGCGGTACGCCAACACAAACTGACTTTTGTTTTAACCACAGCTTTGCGTTCAGACAACGATATCGCCAATCATGTATACAAACATGGTGACGGTGTGAAAGCGCTTTCCCTGCGTGTGAATGATGCCCGTTCAGCCTGGGAAGAAACCACAAAGCGTGGAGCAAAATCTTATATGGAACCGCGTGTGATGAAAGACGACAGTGGAGAACTGGTGATGAGCGGGATTCATACCTATGGTGACACCGTGCATTTGTTTATTGAAAGAAAAAATTATAAGGGCGCATTCATGCCGGGTTACGCGGAGTGGAAGCTTCCGCAATTGCAGGTACCAGATGCCGGATTATTATATGTTGATCATTGCGTCGGTAATGTAGGCTGGAACCAGATGAATCCCTGGGTCAAATTTTATGAGGACGTCATGGGATTTAAGAATATTCTCAGTTTTGATGATGAAGATATTTCTACAGAATACTCAGCATTGATGAGTAAGGTTATGAGCAGTGGCAATGGTTATGTAAAGTTCCCGATCAATGAACCAGCGGAAGGAAAGAAAAAATCCCAGGTTGAAGAGTTTCTGGAATTCTACAATGGAGAAGGTGTGCAACATGTGGCCCTGGCGACAAATAATATTGTGGAAACGGTCAGGATACTCATGAGCAGAGGTGTTGAATTCCTGAAAGTACCCACTACTTACTATGATGACCTGATATCAAGGGTAGGACAGATTGACGAAGATATAGAGCCATTGAAAGAACTCGGAATTCTGGTTGACCGGGACAATGAAGGATATCTTCTGCAGTTGTTCTCCAAACCGGTTCAGGACAGGCCTACCTTATTCTTCGAAATCATCCAGCGCAAAGGCGCCAAAAGCTTTGGAAAAGGCAATTTCAAGGCTTTGTTCGAAGCCATTGAACGGGAGCAGGAAGCAAGGGGTAACCTGTAGTTTTTCCGTAAATAATGTACCCGGTATGGAAAACCGGACAGGGGAATCTCCGCAGCCTGAAAACAGAGTTTTCGACAAGTTGTTAAAATTTATTCAGACTCCTGTGAATAGGCTTCGGACTTCATGCTGATGGACTTATCTTTACAATATTCGGTACAGGAAATATTTTCAAATCAGGAACCGTTATTGTAACAGGAAAAGCTAGCATGAAAAACCTTTTTATTGCCCTGCTGTGTATAGTTTGTTTGGGATCAGGCGCCGATGCGCAACTTTCATACAGGAATGGAGGTTCAGGCACCTACAGCTCCTTTATCGACTACCAGAAGACCTTTACGAGGCCCGACGAATCATTCAGGCGTAAAGAGGACACCCTCCAAAAGCAATTTGCAGCTAAAAATCTCACCTGGCCGGCCAAGTACATCTATATCCGTTCATTCAAATACGACAGCCAGCTTGAAGTATGGGTGAAGGATGAAATATCAGAACCATTTAAACTGTTTAAGACATACAAGGTCTGCGCTCTCGCCGGTACCCTCGGCCCCAAAAGACTTGAGGGCGATTACCAGGTACCTGAAGGATTTTATTATATCAACGAGTTCAACCCCCGCAGCCAGTATTACCTGTCTTTGGGTTTGAACTATCCAAACTTGTCTGACCGCATTTTAAGCGATTCACTACGTCCCGGCGGAGCAATTTATATTCACGGAAGCTGCGTAACAGTTGGCTGTATCCCGCTAACCGATCAGCAGATTGATGAAGTATATATTCTCGCGGCTCATGCAAAAAACCTGGGCCAGGATTATATACCGGTACATATTTTCCCGATTCGCTATAATGTTCCGAGGAGTGTTCGTTATCTGGAGAACTTTTCAAAGGACGATCACGAACTGAAAAAATTTGCCGAAAGACTCTCTGATGCTTTTGAATACTTTGAAAAGCATAAACAATTACCGGTAGTGATGATCAACGACAAGGGAGAGTATATCATCAATGGTAGTACCGGGAAAAAGGCGGAAGCAAAAGCACCTCCTAAGGTAAAACGTCCTCGCCCGCAACATAGAACCAGGCAAATAGGCCAGCTTGCAGAAGCAGTACATTCCTGGCCGGAATATCCCGGTGGTGGAAATGCATTTATGAGCTACCTGGAAAAACTCGGAAATGAAATGGCTGAGTTTCTTCCTGAGGAAACAAGTAAAGCTTATGTACAGGTTGAATTCATTGTGGACTCAGACGGTACACCCACCAATTTCAAAGTTTTGAAAGGCATGACGGATGAGGAATTCATTGATGAACTCATCATCCGTATGGAAAAAATGCCGGTCTGGAAACCAGCCCTGTTGCATAATAAACCGGTACCAAAGAAAATGGTACAGACTATCACGGTTACAAAAGCAGATTAATTTCACCTTTATACCAACAATGCCTGCAACGTGTCAGTAGTCTGTTGTCGGAGTATTACTTTCTTTCCAGCCATATATTTTGCGAGGCTCGCATCATCATAATGACGGATAGTGATGAGTGAAAGATCGCGACTTAGTTGCACATCAAAAAGCGTTGCTGCGGCAATGGCCAGCGATTGAATTTTTTCTGCGTGATCATCCAATACACAAAGAAAGCTGATTGCCCCGTTTTGTGTGAGGTTGGGTTTTAATTTGAATTGTTCGAATAATCCAAACAGATGCCTTACATGATGATCGCCAACAAACGAAAAATCTTTTGCACGCAATTCAAGAAGTGCCTGGTTATTCTTAAGTACAATAATCGGCGGCAGCTTGCCTAATTTCTGGTTGTGAATGATTGTACCAGGTTTGGATGGGTCGAGAAAACATTTTACATAAAGCGGTATGCCTTTGTTCTGGATTGGTTTGATTGTTTTTGGATGAATTACCTGTGCCCCATAATAAGACATTTCGATCACCTCATTATAATTTAATTCAGGTATGGGACATGCTTCCGGAAAAACGCGGGGATCCGCATTCATCACAGATTCCACATCCTTCCATATTGTCTGGTTTTCGGCATCCAGCATATTGGCAAAAACAGCTGCCGTGTAATCACTGCCTTCACGCCCCAGCGTGGTGCTTTCGTTTTCATCCGTGGCGCCAATAAATCCCTGTGTAATGATGAGATCAGTGTTTTCAAAACGCGGAACTATTTCTTCATTGACACGTTTTAATGTGAATTCCCAGTCCACATTCGCGTCCCTGAAATTATCATCAGTACGGATAATATCCCTGACATCTATCCAGGTATTATTGATCCCTCTTTCTGTCAAATAATGACTGATGACCGTAGTTGATAAGAGTTCCCCGGTACAAACCACCTGGTCGTAGTAGTAGTCATAATTCCGGACGGGTTTATCATGCAGAAGCCATTCCACTTCGGTAAAAAAATCCTTCAATTGTTCTTCACAGGCCAGCGCCCGGGTAACCAGCAGATATTTTGCCGTTGTGAGATGTTGTTGCTTAACCTGTTCAAATAATTTCAACGCATCATCTTTTCTGCCTTCCACAAATGCCTGTACCACGGTTTCAAGAGCATTGGTTATTTTCCCCATGGCAGATATTACCACCAGGATTTTTCCACCTTGATATTGTTCAAGGATATCGCCCGCCATCCGGATCCTTTCCAGGCTGTTTACTGATGCACCGCCAAACTTGAATACTTTCATTACAAATGCCGGCTTACTAAATACCGGACCGC
>Ga0065721_10000712_pt1 | contig 11133 bp, 14 predicted proteins | sample Mesricmetagenome_FD_59108 | JGI IMG/M metagenome (GOLD analysis project Ga0065721, IMG submission 59108) | Mesophilic microbial community from rice straw/compost enrichment Sample: eDNA_1 v2 (version 2) | ecosystem: Engineered > Solid waste > Grass > Composting > Bioreactor | place: USA: Davis...
CACCGGCTGGCTGGGCGGCTACAACTTCCAGTGGGCCTGGGCGTCCGGGCACGCGGCCGGGCAGGCGCTGGCCGCGGCGTGAGGGGGCGCAACGCGCGCCGGCGGCGGCGGCCGGCTTAAACGTTCAAGCACCCGCGTATTTCCTGCGCGCGGTTTCACCGCCGGGTGACGGCGCGGCTGGAAACCTCGAAGGCCACGGGAAGGCCCGGCGCGCGGGACGCGCCAGCAACAGGAACGCGACAATGCCCCAGGCACTACCGCCGGCGCGCCAGGCGGTCATGATCGACATCGACCGCGAACGCGACCACTGGCGCCAGCGCTACCAGTCGCTGCCCCGGGCCCGGGCCATGCGCAGCTTCGCCCGCTACTGGCCGGTGCTGTGCGCCGCCTACGACGTCTACCTCAACCACCCGCGCGCCGCCGCGGGCGAGCGCCTGGAGCTGTTCCTGCGCCGCGAGAGCGTGGCCATGAGCCTGCTCAGCGAGGCCGAGGCCAGCCAGGTGTTCGACCAGGTCTGGGAGCGCATCCGCGACGCCACCGCCGACTGAAGGCGCAGGCCGGCCGCGCATCCCGGCCGTGGATGCCGCCGGCCGGCGTGCCCGGCGCGCCCGCCGCCCCCGGTTTCGTCGCCCGATTCCCGGTTTCGTCGCATCCCCGGTTCCGTTCCCGGCGGCGGCCGCTATCCTCGCCCGCATCCTTCCAGCCCGCGGGCCCCACGTGTCCTCCAGCCTGTTCCTCGCGTTCCGCATCCTGTTCGCCTGGTGGGTCGCCATCTTCGTGGCCGGCTTCGTCTGGGCCGGGATGTTCGGCGGCGTCGGTGGTGTCTTCTGGCTGCTGGCGCTGCTGACCTTCGGCCTGGCGGTGCTGGGCGTGATCACCCACATCCGCCGGGTACGCCTGCTCGCCGGGCGCCTGGATGCGGCGGTGCTGGCCAACCGCCAGCAGCGGCGGATCGAGCTGCCGCTGGACGCGGAGGCCGCCTTCGACCTGGTCGCCGACGCGATCCGCCAGCTGCCGCGGGTGGAGGACATGGAGCCGCTGCGCGGCAGCCTGCAGTTGCGCGCGCGGGTGCGCCGTTCCGATCCGTTCGGCGGCGCCCGGCCCTCGCGCTGGAACCTGCTGGCGCGCTTCGCCGTCACCCACGACCGCGTGCTGGCCACCGTGCATCCCGGCACCGGCACCGTCGGCGTGACCGTGCTGTGCGAGCCGGACGCGGCGCACTGGGTGGACCTGTTCGCGCTGGACGAGGGCAGCAACTACGAGAACGCCGAGAGCGTGCTGCGCGCGCTGTCGCGCCAGGTCGCCGCGCAACGCCGCGAGGAGCAGGCCCGCGCCGAGCGCGAGGCCACCGACAATGCCCTCACCGTCGCCCGCCTGAACCTGCTGCAGGCCCAGGTCGAGCCGCACTTCCTCTACAACACCCTGGCCAACGCCCAGGTGCTTGCGCGCACCGACCCGCCGCGCGCCGACCAGATGCTGGGCCACCTGATCCAGTACCTGCGCCACTCGCTGCCGCGCGAGCACGACACCCTGTCCAGCCTCGGCGAGGAGCTCGAGCGCACCCGCGCCTACCTGGAGATCCTCAGGATCCGAATGGGCGCGCGCCTGGCGCTGCAGGTGGAGGTGCCCGACGCGCTGAAGGGCGTAGCCGTGCCCTCGATGATGCTGCAGACCCTGGTGGAGAACGCGATCAAGCACGGCCTGGAACCCAAGCCCGGCGGCGGCACGGTGTGGATCATGGCGCGCCGGCTGGACGACCAGGTCAACATCACCGTGGCCGACGACGGTTGCGGCTTCGGCAACGCCGACAGCGCCGGTACCGGCATCGGCCTGAAGAACCTGCGCGAGCGCCTGCGCCTGACCTACGGCGACGCGGCCTCGTTCTCGATCGTCTCCAACTTCCCCAGCGGCGTGGCCGCAACCATCACGGTGCCGGCACCGGCCGCCTCCACGCCGCCGGCCGATGCGGTGCCGCCGCCGCTGCCCACCGGCTTCCCCAACGGAGGACATGGACATGCCTGAGTGCATCGTCGCCGAGGACGAGGAGCTGNTGCGCGCCTCCCTGGTGCTGCAGCTGGGCGAAGCCTGGCCCGAGCTGCGCGTGGTGGCCGAGTGCGAGGACGGCGCCGGTGCGCTGGAGGCCATCGCCACCCACCAGCCGGACGTGGCCTTCCTCGACATCCGCATGCCCGGCCTGACCGGCATCCAGGTGGCGGCGGCGATGGCCCAGTCCAGCCCGCGCACCCAGGTGGTGTTCGTCACCGCGTACGACCAGTACGCGATCGAGGCCTTCGAGAAGGGCGCGGTCGACTACCTGCTCAAGCCGGTGGCNNGCGAGCGCCTGCAGGCCACGGTGCAGCGGCTGCAGGCGCGCGCGGCCGGCGGCGGTCCGGACCAGGCCACGCTCGACGCGCTGCTGCAGCACCTGGCCCGGCGCCCGCCGGCGCCATCGGCACCACCGCCACTGGCGTGGATCACCGCCAGCAACGGGCGCGAGACGAAGCTGATCATGCTCGAGGACGTGGCCTATTTCCGCGCCGACAGCAAGTACACGGTGGTAGTCACCGCCGAAGGCGAATCGCTGCTGCGCACCTCGCTCAAGGAGCTGCTGGGCGCGCTGGACCCCCAACGCTTCCGCCAGATCCACCGCTCGACCATCGTCAACCTGGCGGCGGTGCAGTCGGTGGTGCGCGACGACAGCGGCAAGGGCGTGCTGCGCCTGCGCANCCGCAGCGAGACCTTGCCGGTGAGCGCGCCGTTCATGGCCCTGTTCCGCGGCATGTAGCCGCGCCAATCCCCTCAAGAGACGACGGAGTGTCCCCATGCAACTGCTGACCGCACTGCTTTCCTGCCTGCTGTCGCTGCTTGGCGGCGACGGACCCAGCAGCCACACCCGCATCGTCCGCGCCAGCGAGAACGGCGTGGAGGTGCTGCTCAGCAAGACCACCCTGGCCGACGGGCTGGCGACGTTCCATTGCCTGTCCAGCCGCAGTGGAAGCTGCCATTACCGCCTGTACGAGGAGATCTGCAGGGCGGTGGCCGGCACGCCGCTGCAGCAGCAATGCGACCGCCGCGAGCTGGAGAGCTTCGATCTTGGCGTCGGCGCCCGCCGCCAGGTCAGCGGCCTGCCCGGTGGTTTCGACCAGTGCGTCGGGGTGGCGCGGGATCCGCTGGACTGCGCCTGAGCCGNGTCAGCCGACGTGGCCGGCCGCGGCCAGGCGCCGCGCGCGCATGCGCAGCCAGGCGGTCTGCACCACCAGCAGCGTCGCCACGGCCAGCGCGCTGCCGGCGGTGACGCTGGAGCCGGGCAGCGGGGAACCGGACTGGCGCACCCACATCGCCACCAGTCCCCACAGTGCGGCGGCGGCATAGGCGAGGTTGCCGTGCATGCGCGCGTTGAGCCACAGCAGCAGCGAGGAGGCGGCGGCGAGCAGCAGCAGCGACGGCACCAGCTGCGCCTGCTCGTGGGTCCAGCCGAAGGCAAGCGCGGACTGGGCGACGTTGAGGAAGGCCGCCAGCGACAGCCAGCCGGCATGCAGCGACAGTCCCAGCCAGGACCAGAAATGCGGCCCTCCATGCGGTCCGGCGTCCGAAAGCTGCACCGCGACCCAGGCCAGGCAGGCCAGTGCCGCGAAGATGATCGCCAGGCAGGTCCCGAACACGCCCTGCGAGAACAGCGGCATCCACAGCGTGGTCAGGCCCAGGGCGGCGGCGGTGGCGGGNGCGATCCGTCCGAGCAGGCGGTCGTCGCGCCAGCGCGGCTGCAACTGGCGCACCGCGTGCACCAGGTCCAGCAGGAACACCAGGCTCCAGATCGAGAAGGCGTAGCCGGCCGCCACCAGCAGGGTGGGGTAGCGGTCGGAGATCTCGCCGTTGTCCGGGCCGAAGGCGCCGCCCTGGGCGAACCAGGCCACCACGGGCATGGCCAGCGCCGCAAGCAGGACCAGTAAGCGCATCGCCATGCATCACACGCGCGTAAAGGAAGGATGGTGCGACGTTAGCCGGCGCGCGCAGGGCGCGGCGTGAAGCCCTGGGCGCTCAGGCGCCGACGCGCGCGCGCTCGGCCTCCAGGTCGGCCACCGGGCGCACTTCCATCGCGCCGTAGCGGGTCCAGGGGAATTCCTTGGCCAGCTCCACCGCCTGCTCGAGCGAGTCCGCCTCGATCAGGTTGTAGCCGGCGAGTACTTCCTTGGTCTCGGCGAAGGGCCCGTCGTAGACCCGCGTCTGGCCGTCGCGCACCCGTACCGTGCGCGCGGTCGGAGGCGGTTCCAGCTTGTTGGCGCCGAGCAGGATCCCCTTGGCGATCTGTTCGTCGGCCTTGCGCACGCAGTAGCGCATGTGCTCGTCGTATTCCTGCTGCGGCAGCTGCCCCAGCAGGTCCTGGTCGATGTACACCAGCAGCAGGAATTTCATGCAGCGTCTCCGTCGATGGAGCGGGAAAAGGCGTGCGGTGCTCAGGGCGGGCCGGCTTCGGCACCGCCACGGCGCAGCGGGTCCGGCAGCGGCTGGCCCTCGTCGACGAAGCCCAGCGAGACCGAATTGAGGCAATGGCGCTCATGGGTCGGCGGCGGGCCGTCGGGGAAGACATGGCCAAGGTGGCCGCCGCAGCGCGCGCATACGATCTCGGTGCGGATCATGCCGTGGCTGGTGTCGCGGATGCGGCCGATGTGCGCCTCGTCGTAGGGCTGGAAGAAGCTGGGCCAGCCGGTGCCCGAATCGAACTTGGCNGAGGACCGGAACAGCGGCAGNCCGCACAGCCTGCACACGTAGGTGCCCTCGCGCTTGTTGTCCAGGAATACGCCGCAGAACGGGCGCTCGGTGCCGTGCTGCAGCAGCACGTGGCGCTCCTCNGGCGACAGCGCGGCGGCCAGCGCCTGCAGCTGCTCCGGNTCGGGCGGGGTGAGGTCGAAACGGCTCATCGGNGGCTCCGGGNGCGGGGCGCCCAGCATGCACCAGCCGGGCNGGCGGGTGAACCGNCCGCGGACGATCCGCTGACACCTCCTGCGCGGGACGCTAACACCCTCCTGCCTAGGCTGGCGGCGCGATCCCAAAGCAGGAGGCGACATGAGGAGGATTCCACGCGGTGCCTGGGTGCTGGTCGCCGACGGCGCGTCGGCGCGGTTGTTCACCAACATCGGTGGCGAACAGGGACAGGTGGTGCTGCACCAGGAGGCGGCCATCGCCCTGGATCCGAAGGAGGGCGAGATGCCCGCGATCCTTCCACCCGAGGTCAATGCCAAGGAGGCCGAGGAAGCGGGATTCGCCCGCGAACTGGCCCGCCGCCTCAACGAGCACGCGCTCAACGGCCGGTTCCAGCACCTGGTGCTGGCGGCCGATCCCCAGACCCTCGGGTACATGCGCCCGCTGCTGCACGAGGAAGTGCGCACCCGCCTGCTGGCCGAGGTGGCGAAGAACTACACCAACCTGCGCCGCGAGCAGATCGAGCAGGCCCTGGCGCCGGATTTCTGAGTGGGCCGTCCCGGCGGCCTCAGGTCGCCGGGACCGGCAGTTCCTTGCGCAGCCAGTCGTCGANCATGCGCTTCTCGTAGCGCAGTGCGTCGTGGTCCATCACCATGCCGCGCTGCAGGTACGACAGGTCCTGCAGCTTGCGCTGGCCCTCCGCCAGGACCTGGCCATCGGCCCCGGTGATGCGGAATTCCAGCTGCATGCGCGGCGGGTAGGGGTCGCGCAGGATGCGGATGTGGTCGCGGTCCGGGCCCCGCCAGGGCTCGTAGCGGCCGGCGCGCTGGATGTCGGTAATGGTCACTTCCATGCGCGCGCCCTCGGGCAGGCGCTTGGTGGCGCTCTTCTGCAGGTGCCGGGCCAGCTCGCTCACCCAGTCGCCCTGGGCGGCGACCCAGCGGTTGCCGCTGTGGCGCAGGTCGGAGAACCCGGACGGATCAGCCCAGGACACGCTGACCGGGCCATCGCCCGGCAGCGCCCGCGGCGCGTCAGGATCGGTCACGTTGGCCGCCGGCACCGTTGCCGGGAGGGCGGCAAGGGCCAGCAGCAGGATCATGGATCTGGCTTTCATGGTCCGCTCCGGTGTGTGTCACCTGCACCCGAATATGCGCCCCGCTCCGGGGGGCGGCAAGGCACGCGGCGCGCCCCGTTGCGGTCGCTTCAGCCATCCGTCGGCGGAACGCTGTTTTTGCAGGCGTGGGCACGCATCGGTCGCAATGGTCGCTGTCCGCGGCCTGCCCGGGAGATAGAATCGTCGGCCTGCTTTTCCTCCCCGGATCCCGCATGAGTCCCCCCGCCCAGGTCCAGGCACGCGTTGCCGGGCTGGCCGTCGTATCCGCCCTTGCCATCGTCTACGTGGTCTGGGGCTCGACCTATCTCGGCATCCGCTTCGCCCTGGAGGGTGGCTGGCCGCCGCTGCTGGCCGTGTCCGGGGCCCGCTTCATCGTCGCCGGCGCGGCGATGTACGCATTCCTGCGCTGGCGCGGCGTGCCGGCGCCGACCCGTGCGCAGTGGAAGAACCTGGCGGTGATGGGCCTGACCCTGCTGCTGCTGGGCAACGGCTGCGTGGTGCTGTCCGAGCAGAGCGTCTCCTCCGGCCTGGCCGCGGTCGCCGTGGCCTCGGTGCCGTTGTGGATGGGCGTGTTCGGAGTCGTGTACGGCCAGCGCCCGACCCGGATCGAATGGCTCGGCATCGCCATCGGTTTCGCCGGNGTCCTCTGGCTCAACGCCGGCAGCAGCCTGACCGCCAGCCCGGTGGGCCTGGTCCTGCTGCTGGTGGCGCCGATCGGCTGGGCCTTCGGCTCGGTGTGGTCGCGCGGACGCGACCTGCCGCCGCCGTTCATGGCCGCCGCCGGGCAGATGCTCTGCGGCGGCGTGATGATCGTGGCCGTGGGCCTGCTGCGCGGCGAGAGCCTGCCCGTCGCGCCCACCCTGCAGGGCACGCTGGCCCTGGGCTACCTGGCGGTGTTCGGTTCGATCGTGGCCTTCAGCACCTACGTGTGGCTGCTNCACCACGTGCGCCCGGCGCTGGTCAGCAGCTATGCCTACGTCAACCCGGCCATCGCCGTGGCCCTCGGCGCGTGGCTGGCCGGCGAGCGCTTCACCGCGCACGACCTCGGCGCGATGGCGGTGATCCTGGCCGGCGTGGTGACCATCACCCTGGCCCGGGTGATGCGTCGATGAGCGCCACGCCCGCGACCCCCGCGATCGACCGCCGCGGCCTGGCGGTCACCGCCGGCACTTTCGTCCTGTGGGGCGTGGTGCCGGTGTACTGGCACCTGCTGAAGCACGTCCCGGCCATGCAGATCATGGCCCACCGGGTGGTCTGGAGCGCGCTGCTGGTGGTGGCCTGGCTGCTGCTCAGCAACGGATTCGGCTGGCTGCGCAAGCTCGCGGCGCAGCCACGCGCGCTGCCGGCGCTGGCCCTGAGCGCGGTGCTGATCGCGTTCAACTGGGGCCTGTACATCTGGGCGGTCAACGCCGGGCACGTGGTCGAGACCAGCCTGGGCTACTTCATCAACCCGCTGGTCAACGTGGTCCTGGGCGTACTCGTGCTGCACGAGCGCCTGCGCCGGATGCAGTGGATCGCGGTGGGCTGCGCCGCGCTGGGCGTGGCCTGGCTGACCGTGCAGGCCGGCTCGCCGCCGTGGATCGCGCTGGGCCTGGCCGCCTCGTTCGGGCTGTACGGGCTGGTGCGCAAGCTGGTGGCGGTCGATCCGGTGGCNGGCCTGGGCCTGGAAAGCCTGTACCTGTTCCTGCCCTCGCTGGCCTACGTGCTGTGGGCCGAGGCCGGCCATGGCGGCAGCTTCGCCAGCGGCTGGGGCTGGGGCACGGACCTGCTGCTGGTGTTCGGCGGCGTGGTCACCGCGGTGCCGCTGATCGGCTTCGCCTACGGCGTGCGCCGCATCCCGCTGAGCGTGGTCGGGCTGCTGCAGTACATCGCCCCGACCCTGCAGCTGCTGCTCGGCGTGTGGTTCTTCCACGAGCCGTTCGGCGCCGGNCGCGCGGTCGGCTTCGGTGCGATCTGGCTGGGCCTGGCGCTGTACGCGGGCGAGGGGCTGTGGCGTTCGCGCGGCCGCCTGGCGCGCTGAAAACCCCGCGGCGCACCAAAAGCCGGCGCCGGTGGGCGACAATCACGGCATGACCACCATCCACATCCTCGGGATCGCCGGCACCTTCATGGGCGGCGTGGCGGCGCTGGCGCGCGAACTGGGCTACTGCGTCGAAGGCAGCGACCAGGCGGTGTACCCGCCGATGTCCACCCAGCTGGAGAAGCTGGGCATCACCCTTCGCCAGGGCTACGACCCGGCCAACATCTCGGCCGACGCGCAGGAGGTGGTGATCGGCAACGCGCTGTCGCGCGGCAACCCCGCGGTGGAGCAGGTGCTGGATGANGGCCGCCGCTACACCTCCGGCGCGCAGTGGCTGGCCGAGCACGTGCTGCCCGAACGCACCACCCTGGCGGTGGCCGGCACCCACGGCAAGACCACCACCACCAGCCTGCTGGCCTTCCTGCTGCAGGCCGCCGGGCGCGACCCGGGCTTCCTGGTCGGCGGCGTGGCCGAGGACTTCGGCACCTCGGCGAGGATGGGCAGCGGCCGCGAGTTCGTGGTCGAGGCCGACGAGTACGACACCGCCTTCTTCGACAAGCGCAGCAAGTTCGTGCACTACCGCCCGACGGTGGCGATCCTCAACAACCTCGAGTACGACCACGCCGACATCTTCCCGGACCTGGCCGCGATCCAGCGCCAGTTCCACCACCTGGTGCGNACCGTGCCGCGCGCCGGCCGCCTCGTCGTCAATGGCGGGGACGCGCACCTGGCGCAGGTGCTGGAGATGGGCTGCTGGACCCCGGTGGAGACCTTCGGCCTGGAAGGCGCGGAAGTGGCGGTCGCGCGTGCGGGCGGCGGCGCCGGCTTCGACTGGAGCGCGCGCCTGCTGGCCGCCGACGGCAGCGCGTTCGCGGTGCTGCAGGACGGTCGCGAGGTGGCGACCGTGCGCTGGCCGCTGCTGGGCCGGCACAACGTGATGAACGCGCTGGCGGCGCTGGCCGCGGCGCATGCGGTGGGCGTGTCCCCGGCCGACGTGGCGCCGGCGCTGGCCGGCTTCCACAGCGTAAAGCGCCGCATGGAAGTGCTGGGCGAGCCGGCCGGCGTCACTGTCTACGACGACTTCGCCCACCATCCCACCGCCATCCGCACCACCCTCGAAGGCCTGCGCGCGAAGGTCGGCGATGCGCGCATCGTGGTGGCGATGGAACCGCGCAGCAATTCCATGCGCCTGGGTGCGCACGCGCANGCGCTGGCGCCGTCGCTGGACATCGCCGACGTGGTCGTGTTCCTGCACCGCCCGGAACTGGCCTGGGACGCGGGCCGGGTGATCGCCGCGGTGCGCGGCCAGGCGCAGGCGGTGCCGGACACCGACGCGCTGCTGGCGTGCCTGCGCGAAACCGTGCGACCCGGCGACCATGTAGTGTTCATGTCCAACGGCGGTTTCGATGCGGCGCCGCGCCGCTTCGTGGCGATGCTGGAGCAGGGCTGAGCACGTCGCCGTGACGCCGCCTTGAACGGGCGGCGTTACCCTGCCCGCGAGCCGAATCCACCAGCGCCGTGCCCAGCACCGAAACCCTGCCGCTGTTCCCCCTGCATACCGTGCTGCTGCCCGGCGCACCCCTGGGCCTGCGCGTGTTCGAGCGCCGCTACCTGGACCTGGTCGGCGAATGCGGGCGCACCGGGCGCAGTTTCGGCGTGTGCCTGATCCTTGAAGGCGAGGAGAGCGGCGCCCCGGCCACGCCGGCGGCGTTCGGGGTCGAGGCGGTGATCGAGGACTTCGGCAGCGAGCCCGGAGGGCTGCTGACCCTGTCGGTGCGCGGCGCGCGACGCTTCCGCATCAGCCGCACCAGCGCCCGCGACAACGGCCTGCTGGTCGGCCACGTGCGCTGGTGCGATGCCGCGCACGAACCGGGTAGCGGACCGCGCCTGCTGCCGGAACACGCGGTGCTCGGCACCCTGCTGGGCGAGCTGCTGCAGAAGGTCGGCGGGATGCACGACGTGGCCAACCTGCGCCTGCTTGAGGACGCCGACTGGGTCGGCTGGCGCCTGGCCGAGATCCTGCCGATCAGCGAGGAGCAGCGCCTGGCCCTGCTGCAGCAGGACGATCCGCACCAGCGCCTGCAGCAGCTGCTGCTGTGGATGGACGAGTAGGGCAGGGGCGCCGGGGACGCGCTTACACACGGCCGTGAGGCCTGTACGGCGACCATGGGCCACGGCCGACAGGCCGCACCGCCCATCCGCCGCCCGCGGCGTACCCCCGGAGGACCCGCCATGGTCGCAACCGTCGAACGCCGGTATGCACCCGCCTTCCATCCCGTCCACGCGCTGCTTGTCGGCGGCGCGCTCTCGCTGATCCTCGGCACGCTGCTGTCCGACATCGCCTACGCGCGCACCTACGAGATCCAGTGGATCAACTTCGCCGCCTGGCTCAACGCCGGCGGCCTGGTGCTGGCCGCCATCGCCCTGGTGTGCTCGCTGTTCGGCCTGGCGCCTTCGCGCCGCACCCGCGGCACCGTGCTGCACTGCGTGCTCTGGCTGGTGGCGTGGATCCTGGCCTTCCTCAACGCCCTGGTCCATGCGCGCGACGCCTGGGCCAGCATGCCGATGGGCCTGGTGCTTTCGGTGCTGGTCTTCGCGACCGCCCTGGTGGCGACCTTCTTCGCGGCCTGGCCGCTGCGCACGGGAGGTGTGCGATGAACCGCCTCAAGCTGCTTGCCGCCGCCAGCGCCACCGTCGTGCTGGCCGCCTGCAATCCCCAACCCGGACCGGTGCAGTACGGCGCCAACCCCGGGCTTCCGGAACCCAGGCGCGGCCTGCTGCCGGAGATGAAGATCGCCGATCCCTCCGAATGGGGCGACCGGGTGCCGGTCGTGCCGGAAGGCTTCGAGGTGCGCGCCATCGCGCGCGACCTGCGCATCCCGCGCCAGACCCTGGTGCTGCCCAACGGCGACATCCTGGTGGCCGAGGGCCGGGGCGGCAACGCGCCGCCGCTCAAGCCCAAGGACGTGATCGCCGGGCCGATCAAGGCCGCCGGCACCACCCAGGTTCCCGGCGGCAACCGCCTGACCCTGCTGCGCGACGCCGATGGCGACGGCGAGTACGAACTGCAGACCGTGTT
>Ga0065721_10006661_pt1 | contig 11133 bp, 9 predicted proteins | sample Mesricmetagenome_FD_59108 | JGI IMG/M metagenome (GOLD analysis project Ga0065721, IMG submission 59108) | Mesophilic microbial community from rice straw/compost enrichment Sample: eDNA_1 v2 (version 2) | ecosystem: Engineered > Solid waste > Grass > Composting > Bioreactor | place: USA: Davis...
GGGGTCAAGGCCAGGAGCGGTGCTTGTAATCTCGGCCGCGCGCCCCCTCCGTCGCTGCTGCGCAGCGCCACCTCCCCCATGCGGGGGAGGATCAAGGCACTGGGTTCTTCTGCGATAGTCCCGCCATCGGCGGGGAGAGGAAGGTTCGGCCGTCCCCGCGCCGGTGCTTCGGGCATCCCGAGCTTCTCGCCTAACCGGCCTTGCACTTATCCGCCTACCGTATCGGTTCCTGCGGCTTTGCCGGCGTGCTAATCACGCAGGCGACAAGGAACCGACCGTGGGGGAGGCGCATGAAGGACATCCTCGAGAGGCTCGAAGAGCGGCGCGCCGGGGCGCGTCTCGGCGGCGGCGAGAAGCGCATCGCCGCCCAGCATGCGCGCGGCAAGCTCACGGCGCGCGAGCGCATCGCGCTGCTGCTCGATACGGGCTCGTTCGAGGAGTTCGACATGTTCGTCGAGCACCGCTGCGTCGATTTCGGCATGGAGGGGACGAAGTTCCCGGGTGACGGCGTCGTCACCGGCTGGGGCACCATCAACGGCCGCACCGTCTTCGTCTTCGCCAAGGACTTCACCGTCTTCGGCGGCTCGCTCTCGGAAACGCACGCGCAGAAGATCACCAAGATCCAGGACATGGCGGTGAAGATGCGCGCGCCGATCATCGGCCTGTTCGATGCCGGCGGCGCCCGCATCCAGGAGGGGGTCGCGGCGCTCGGCGGCTATGGCGAGGTGTTCAAGCGCAACGTCATCGCCTCGGGCGTCATCCCGCAGATCTCGGTCATCATGGGCCCCTGCGCCGGCGGCGACGTCTATTCGCCGGCGATGACCGACTTCATCTTCATGGTGCGCGACACGAGCTACATGTTCGTGACCGGGCCGGACGTGGTGAAGACCGTGACCAACGAGACGGTCACGTCGGAGGAGCTCGGCGGCGCCAAGGTGCACACGACGAAGTCGTCCGTCGCCGACGGGGCCTGGGACAACGACCTCGAGGCGCTGTTGCAGATCCGCCGGCTCATGGACTTCCTGCCCGCCAACAACACCGAAGGCGTGCCGGAATGGCCGACCGAGGACGAGGCGGACCGGGTGGAGATGTCGCTCGACACGCTCGTGCCGGACAACCCGAACAAGCCCTACGACATGAAGGAACTCGTCCTGAAGATCGCGGACGAGGGCGATTTCTTCGAGATCCAAGAGGCTTACGCCAGAAACATCATCACCGGATTCATCCGGATCGAGGGCCGCACCGTCGGCGTCGTCGCCAACCAGCCGATGGTGCTCGCGGGCGTGCTCGATGCGGATGCCTCGCGCAAGGCGGCGCGCTTCGTGCGCTTCTGCGACGCCTTCGAGATTCCGATCCTGACCTTCGTCGACGTGCCCGGGTTCCTGCCCGGCACGGCCCAGGAATACGGCGGGCTCATCAAGCACGGGGCGAAGCTGCTCTATGCCTATTCCGAGGCGACCGTGCCGCTCGTCACCGTCATCACGCGCAAGGCCTTCGGCGGTGCCTATGACGTCATGGCCTCGAAGCACGTGGGCGGGGACGTCAACTACGCCTGGCCGACGGCGCAGATCGCGGTGATGGGGGCCAAAGGCGCGGTCGAGATCATCTTCCGGCAGGACATCGGCGATGCGGAGAAGATCGCGGCGCGTACGAAGCAGTACGAGGACCGCTTCATGTCGCCCTTCGTCGCCGCCGAGCGCGGCTATATCGACGAGGTGATCATGCCGCATTCGACGCGCCGGCGCGTCGCCCGCGCCTTCGCCATGCTGCGCGCCAAGAAGGCGGAGCAGCCCTGGCGCAAGCACGACAACATCCCGCTGTGAGGGCAGTAGGCAGTAGGCAGTAGTCAGTCGGCAGTCGGATTTAGCGATTGGCGACTGCCGATTGCCGACTGCCGTCAAAATCCTCCACCGTCCCCAGCGCAGGCTTCTCCACCTTGCGCAATTCGCGCCCGATGCGCTCCACGGTGCGGAAGACACGCAGGAAGTTGCGCGAGGCGATGCCGGCGATGGCGTCGTCCGACCAGCCGCGGCGGATGAGCTCGGCGAGGAGATGCGGAAAGCGGCTGGCGTCCTCCAGGCCCGGCGGCGTCGGGCCGCCGAAGAAGTCGGAGCCGATGCCCACGTGCCGCAGGCCGGCCTTGTCGGCGATATATTCGATGTGATCGCAGAGCTGCTCGAGCGTGCCGCGCGGCCATGGGCCCGCCTCGCGCGCCCGCGCCGCGACTGCGGTCCCCATGTCGATGTCGTGTCGGCTCTTGCCGAACTCGTCCTTGAGCGGGCGCATCCAGTCGCGGGACTGCTGGCCGATGAAGTCGGGCACGAAAGTAGCCATGACGAGGCCGCCGTTGCCCCTGACGCGGGCGAGCACGTCGTCGGGCACATTGCGCGGGTGGTCGCACAGGGCGAAGGCATTCGAGTGGGAGAAGACGACAGGCGCGCGCGAGACGTCGAGCACCTGGCGCATGACGTCGTGCGAGACATGGGCGCAGTCGACGATCATGCCGAGGCGGTTGAGCTCCCGCACCACCGCGCGGCCGAAGGCGGTGAGGCCGCCGTGGCGCGGCGCATCCGTGGCGGAATCGACCCAGTCCAGCGTCTCGTTGTGACAGAGCGTCATCAGCCGCGCGCCGGCGGCGTGCCAGACGCGCAGCGGCGNCAGGCTGTTCTCGAGGCCGACGCCGCCCTCCACNGCGATGAAGGAGGCGATCTTGCCGAGCTTCTTGGCNTTCGCGATGTCGCTCGCCTTCGTCGCCGGCATGAAGACNTCGGGATGCGCCTCCTGCAAGCGCAGGATGACGTCGATCTGCTCCAGCGTCGTCCGGCCGGGGTGGGGCACATAGGTCGGGATGAAGGCAGCCCAGAACTGGGCGCTGACGCGGCCGGCCCGCAGGCGGGGGATGTCCGTATCGCCGTCCTGATGCTCGCGCGTCAGGTCATAGGCGATGACGTCTCCGCGGGCTCGGGCGTCCTCGCGAATCACCCACGGCAGGTCGTTGTGGCCGTCGACCAGCGGGAGTATTTCGAGAAGCCGGAGGGCCTTGTCGAGCGCATCGTCGCGCGCCGGTGACCTGCGAGCCGCAACCTGTGCCAATTCTTCTTCCCCCTCGGTGGAGTGCCCGGCCGTCAGGGCCGACGCCACACACTCCGTTCCTCTTCGCTGCTTGGCAAGCGGTTGCGGATCAGGGCTGCCGGGCGAGCCTTGCAGGGGACGCGAAGCTGCGGGTGCCGGACGAGGCGAGGGCGCAAAAAAAAAGGAAGGCCCGAAGCGGGGCGATCTGCGCTTCGTGCCTTCCCTGTCCTCCGGGATGCTCTTCAACCGGCCTCGGCCAGCCAGCGTGCGGAGAGATTGATATCTGCCTGCGTCAGGCCGTGCCCGGCCGGCAGCACCTCGTGCTGTACCTTAGCGCCCGCCTCGCGCAGCAGGCCGGCGAGCCGTGCCGCATCGTCCGCCGGAATGATCGGATCGGCCGACCCCGACAGCATCAGCACGGGCTTGCCCGTGAGGTCCGGCAGCACGTCCGGCGCCAGCGGCGTCATGGCCCTGAGGAGGACCGCCCCGGCGAGCGCCTTCGGCGCGAGCAGCAGCATCGCCGCGGCGATGTTGGCGCCGTTGGAGAAGCCGAGCGCGATTGGCTGCGCGATGCCGTAGCGTTCGCGCGCCTCCTCGACGAAGGTGGCGAGCTCGGCCGCGCGGAGCTTGATGTCCTCGACGTCGAACCGCCCCTCGCCGAAGCGGCGGAAGAAGCGCGGCATGCCGTTCTCCAGCACCTTGCCGCGCGGCGACAGGAGCGCCGCCCCGGGTGCGAGCGTGCGGCCGAGCGGCACGAGGTCGTGCTCGTCGCCACCGGTGCCGTGCAGCAGGAGGAGCGGGGGACGCTCGGTGCCACCGCCTTCGTAATGGTGGATGAAGTCGCTCATCGGAACCTTCCTTGCCGTGCCCGCGGGGCGGGCACGGCTCTCATGGTTGACGGCCCGCTCAGTCGAGCGCGGGCAGGACGGCCTCGATCCGCTCCCGGTCCTTCTCGTAGAAGGGCGGCAGCTTGAGGGAGGTGCCGAGCGCCTCGAGGCTCTCGTCGATGGCAAAGCCCGGATCGTCGGTGGCGATCTCGAAGATGACGCCGCCGGGCTCCCGGAAATAGACGGAGCGGAAATAGTTGCGCTCCTTCTGTTCCGTCGCGGCGATGCCGAGCTTCTCGCGCAGCGCCTTCGCCATCTCCGCCTGGTCCGCGTCGCCTGCAGCCCGGAAGGCGACATGGTGCACCGAGCCCGCGCCCATGGTGCCGGGCAGGAAGCCGCCGGCGATGCGCAGGTCGACATAGCCGCCGACCTCGGCCTCGCCCCGGTAGCGGACGAGGTTCTCCGTGCGGCCGGCTTCCACGAAGCCGAAGACCTCGATCAGCACCGCGGCCGTGGGCTCCGGCCGGTCGACGAGCAGCGTCACGCCCGCGAAGCCGCGGACGGCGGCTTCCGCCGGGATGTCGGTCGTCGTCCAGGCCTTCGATCCGACGAGGCCTGGCGTCGCGACGAGGGCAAGGCGCATGCCGTCGGGATCCCGGAACGACAGGACCGTCCGGTCGAAGCGCCTGGCGGGCGCCTCGTGCGTGACGCCGAGGGTGATGAGCCGCTCCGTCCAGAAGCCGAGCGCCTCCTCGGGGATGAGGAAGGCGGTCTCCAGCGTCTGGCCGACGCCCGGCCGTCCCGGTGCCACGTGCGACCACGGGAAGAAGGTGAGGATGGTGCCGGGGTTGCCCTCCTCGTCGCCGAAATAGAAGTGGTAGGTGCTGGGATCGTCGAAGTTCACCGTCTTCTTGACGAAGCGCAGCCCGAGAACGCGGGTGTAGAAGTCGAGGTTGCGCCGCGGGTCGCTCGCGATCGCGGTGACGTGGTGGATGCCTGCCGAACGTGCCATGGCTCTGCTCCCTGGCTGCTGTTGTGCTCTTGCTGCCAGATGGCGACGGCAGCGCAAATCCCTAGCCGCGCAAATGCCTCTTGCACCGCTGCAAGGCGGGAACCTCGGCAGGATGGCGACAGTTGCACCGATGACGGTGATTTTCCGTCAACCACGGGTCCTCAACAACGCTTAACCTGAACGAGGATTCACGATTGGCCGTTAAGAACTTGGCGAGTGGTTGGGCGCAGGATCGTTCGCGACAGGAAGCAATCACACCGGCGAAAAGAATGCCGGGGAGGCATCAAACAATGATCAACAAGAACTTCTTCCGTTTCGTCGATGAGATCCTCGACCGTCAGCGCATTACTGCGAAGGACGTGGCGTACCTGCAGCGCGAGATCTTGCCGGATGGCATCGCGTTCCGGGAAGAAGCGGATGTGCTGATCGCGCTCGATCGCGCGGTGAAGGAGCAGGATGCATCCTTCGCCGATTGCCTCGTGGCGATGGTGGTCGATTTCGTCGTGTGGGGCGAGCGTCCCACCGGCATCGTGCGCGGCGAGGATGCGCACTGGCTGGTCACGTCGCTCGGCGCCGGCGGCGGGCCGACGGTCAATGCGCTGCGCATCGGCATGGAGGTCGTCCGCGAGGCCCAGCAGGTGGACGAGGTTCTGCTCGCCTTCCTGCTGCGCGGCCAGGGCAACCGCCTGCGCCGGGCCATGGGCGAGCCGGCCAAGGCCATGCCGCGCCGCTTCGCTGCGGCGTGAACGGCAGCGTGCGCATCATTTCCCTTTACAAGCCATGCGCGCAATGACGCAGTCTGCGCATGGACCTCAACGATCTCTTCTACAGGCTCGCGGTGTCCCTCGCCGTGGGCCTTCTCATTGGCATCGAGCGCCACTGGCGCGAGCGTGACGCGCCGGCCGGCAGCCGCACCGCGGGCGTGCGCACCTTCGCGCTGTTCGGCTTCTTCGGCGGCATCGCGGCGATCACCGCGCAGGCGCTGGCGCCGCAGAACGCACCGGTTGCGGCGATCGTCCTCGTGGCCGCGCTTGCGGTATTGTCGGCCGCGCTCATCACGTTCAAACGCCGGGAGGCGGAGGCCGACGCCAATTTCAGCGTCACGGGCGTCGTCGCCGGGCAGGCGACCTTCGTGCTCGGGGCGCTCGCGGTCCTCGGCGATCCCGCCTTCGCAGGGGCCGCGGCCGTCGTCATGACGGCGCTTCTTGCCAGCCGCGAGGTGCTGCACACCCTGCTGCGGCGCATGCGCTGGACCGAGCTGCGCTCGGCCATCGTGCTCGCCGTCATGACCTTCGTCGCGCTGCCGCTCATCCCCGACGAGCCGCTGCCGCAGCTCATGGGGCTCAATCCCGCGCGGGTCTGGCTGCTCGCCATCATCCTCGCCGGGGTGTCCTTTCTCGGCTATGTCGCGGTGCAGCTCTTCGGCGCGGAACGCGGCCGGCTCGTCGCCGGTGCCACCGGCGGGCTCGTGTCCTCCACGGCGGTGACGCTCGCCAATGCCCGGCTCGCCCGGGCGGGGGAGGCGGCGCTGCCGCTGGCGGCCGGCGCGCTCGCGGCGGGAGCGGTGTCCTTCATCCGCACGGCCGTCATCGTCACGGCGGTTGCGCCTGAGCTCGGCTGGCTGCTGGCGCCGGGCCTCGGGCTCGGAGCCGCCGTGCTCGTCGCCGGCGCCTGGCTGCTCGCCCGCCGCGAAGGGGCGCCGGCGCAATCGGCCGCCCCCGAGGGCGGCAACCCGTTCGAGCTCGGCGAGGTATTGAAGCTCGCCGCACTGCTCGCCTTCGTCCGCGTGGCGGGCGATCTCGCGGCCGAGCATCTCGGCGCGGCCGCCGTCTATGCCGTCGCGGCGGTGTCCGGCCTCGCCGATGTCGATGCGGTGTCGCTCGGCGTCTCCGGCCTCGTGCCCGACCGCCTCGCCCTCGGCGCGGGGGCAATCGCGATCGCCATCGCCGTCGGCAGCAACACGATCGCCAAATGCGTCTATGCCGCGACGCTGGGCGGGACGGCCTATGCCGGACGCTTCAGCCTCGTGTCCCTCCTCGCGCTTGCCGCGCTCGCCGCCGGGCTGCTTGCCGCCTCTGCACAAATGCCCGGATGAGCATCCGTCTTTCGCCGCAATTGTCGCCCCCGGCGCTCTCGTCTAGAAGCGGTGAGGGGAAACGGTCACCAGGGAAGCGTCCATGTTCTCGAAGATCCTGATTGCCAATCGCGGCGAGATCGCCTGCCGGGTCATCAAGACGGCGCGTCGCATGGGCATCGGGACGGTGGCTGTGTTCTCGGAAGCGGACAGGGACGCGCTGCACGTGGAGATGGCGGATGAGGCCGTCTTCGTCGGGCCGGCGCCCGCCGCCCAGTCCTATCTCGTCATCGAGAAGATCGTCGAGGCCTGCCGGCAGACCGGGGCGGAGGCGGTGCATCCGGGCTACGGCTTCCTGTCCGAGCGGGCGGCCTTCGCCGAGGCGCTGGCAAGCGCCGGCATCACGTTCATCGGGCCCAATCCCAAGGCCATCGAGGCCATGGGGGACAAGATCGAATCGAAGAAATTCGCCAATGCCGCAAAGGTCTCGACCGTGCCGGGCTTCCTCGGCGTCATCGAGAGCCCGGAGGAGGCGGTGAGGATCGCCGACGACATCGGCTATCCGGTCATGATCAAGGCCTCGGCGGGCGGCGGCGGCAAGGGCATGCGCATCGCCTATTCGGCGGCCGAGGTGGCGGAGGGCTTCGCCCGCGCCCGCTCGGAGGCGGCGTCCTCCTTCGGCGACGACCGGGTGTTCGTGGAGAAATTCATCACCGATCCGCGCCACGTCGAGATCCAGGTCATCGGCGACAAGCACGGCAATGTCGTCTATCTCGGCGAGCGCGAGTGCTCCATCCAGCGCCGCAACCAGAAGGTCATCGAGGAGGCGCCGTCGCCGCTGCTCGACGAGGCGACGCGCCGCAGGATGGGCGAGCAGGCGGTGGCGCTCGCGAAGGCGGTGAACTACGACTCGGCCGGCACGGTCGAGTTCGTGGCGGGCCAGGACCGCTCCTTCTACTTCCTCGAGATGAACACCCGCCTGCAGGTGGAGCATCCGGTGACCGAGATGGTCACCGGTATCGACCTCGTCGAGGAGATGATCCGCATCGCCGCCGGCGAGAAGCTGCGCTTTTCGCAGGAAGACATCCGGCTCGACGGCTGGGCCGTCGAGAGCCGCGTCTATGCCGAGGACCCGACGCGCGGCTTCCTGCCCTCGACGGGCCGGCTCGTCACCTATCGCCCGCCGGCCGAGGGCGAGGCGGACGGGGCGCGGGTGCGCAACGACACCGGCGTCGTGGAGGGGGGCGAGATCTCCATCTACTACGACCCGATGATCGCCAAGCTGATCACCCACGCGCCGACGCGCGCGGCCGCCATCGCGGCCCAGCAGCGGGCGCTCGATGCCTTCGCCATCGACGGCATCCGCCACAACATTCCCTTCCTCTCGGCGCTGATGGCCCATCCGCGCTGGCAGGAGGGCCGCCTGTCGACGGGCTTCATCGCCGAGGAGTTCCCCGAGGGCTTCGAGATGCCGCGGCCGGAGGGGGAGGTCGCCACCCTCCTCGCGGCGGTGGCGGCGGCCATCGACCATCTGTTCAACGAGCGCAAGCGCCGCATCTCGGGCCAGCTGCGCTCCGCCAAGCCCGTCAGGTTCGAGCGCGAGCGGGTGGTGATGCTGGGCCGCGAGGCCATCCCGCTCACCATCGACGACAAGGACGGGGCTCTCGTTCTCGCCTTTTCCGACGGGCGCACGGTCGCCGTCGCGTCGTCCTGGCGCCCCGGTGAGCCGGTATGGCACGGCCGCGTCGACGGCAAGGCGATCGCGGTGCAGGTGCGGCCGATCCTCAACGGCGTGGCGCTCGTCCACGCGGGCACGGCCACGGAGGCGCGCGTCTATACCCGGCGCGAGGCCGAGCTTGCCGCCCTGATGCCGGAGAAGGTGGCGGCCGACACCTCGAAGCAGCTGCTCTGCCCCATGCCCGGCCTCGTCAAGGCCATCGCCGTCGCCGAGGGCCAGGAGGTGAAGGCCGGCGAGACGCTCGCCATCGTCGAGGCGATGAAGATGGAGAACGTGCTCAAGGCCGAGCGCGACGGCACGGTCGCGAAGATCCACGCCAAGGAGGGCGACAGCCTCGCGGTGGATGCGGTGATTCTGGAGTTTTCGTGAGGCATGGCTTGTCTCGGCCAGCCGCACGGGGACCTGTGATCTCGTGGCCACGTTCAAACCGGGCTGCTAGGGTAGGCGCATTCAACCGAGATCGAGCCGAGAGCCAATGACCTCCCGCGTCATCGTCCATGCCGTCATCAAGGGCCGCGTGCAGGGCGTCGGCTATCGGGCTTGGACGGCGCGCGAGGCGGGGGCGCGGGGGCTTGCGGGCTGGGTGCGCAACCGGCGCGAGGGCTTCGTCGAGGCTGTCTTCGCCGGGCCGGCCGATGCCGTGGAGGCGATGCTCGCGGCGTGCCGCGCGGGGCCGCTCGGCGCGCGGGTCGAGGCCATCGAGCGCTATGACGAAACGGGGAGCGCGCTCGCGCCCGGGGGCGCGGCGGACGGGTTCACGGTGCTGCCGACGGTGTAGGCGCGGCGTAGGTCAGGCCATGAAGGCGGCGAGGAAGGCCTCGGCGTCCGGCTGCAGCCAGTCCACCGCGCCGGAGATGTAGCCGACGATGCCGCCGCCGCGGTCGACGAGATAGGTGATGGGCATGCCGTAGAGGGCGAAGGGCGCGCCCTTGCGGTTGCCGGCGTCCGAATAGGCGATATCCCCCTCGGGATCGACGAAGACGGGGAGCTTCTCGATGCCGTGGCGCTTCAGGAAGGGCGCGACGGCCCTTGTGCCGTCCCGGTCGAAGGAGATGGCGGCGACGTTGAGGCGCTGCGCATCGATCGTCCGCACGAAGGCCTCGAGGCGCGGCATCTCCTCGCGGCACGGCGGGCACCAGCTCGCCCAGAAATTGAGGAGATGGACGCGCCCGTCCGGCGCCAGCGTGTGCCGGCGGCCCCGGACATCGGTCAGGGTGAGCGCCGGCATCTGCCGGCGCGGCTCCAGCCAGACGAACTGGCTGCCGCCCTGCCGGAGCGAGGGGGCGGCGCGGGCGGGCAGAACAGGGGCGGCGAGGGCGGCGAGGCCGCCGATGAGGGAGCGGCGGGAGAGGGAGCGTGCGCACGTCATCGCACCGCCCATAGCTCGACGGGGCGGGCCTGCCAATGGCACCTCGCGCCGACGTGAGGCATGGCGTGCCGCCTCTTGCGCTTGATGCGGCGCGGGTGCCGGCTATCCTTCGGCAAAGTGCTGCGAGGAGACGCCGTGAGCCGCAACGATTCGATCCGCCCGCGCCCGACGGACAACGCCTTTCTCGGCCCGCTCGACGGCGGCTCGCTCGAGCCGACCTATTCGGGGGCGCTGTCCTTCATGCGCCGGCGCTACAGCCGCGATCTGTCGGCGGCGGATGTCGTCGTGTGGGGCGTGCCGTTCGATTGCGCCACGTCCAACCGGCCGGGGGCGCGCTTCGGGCCGCAGGCGCTGCGCCGCGCCTCCGCCATCTTCGACGGCGATCCGCAGTTCCCCTCCGGGCTCGATCCCTTCGAGGCGCTCACGGTGATCGACTGGGGCGACTGCTCCTTCGACTACCGCCGGCTCGACCAGGTGCACGGCCTCGTCGAGGCGCAGGCGGCGGAGATCGTCGCGGCGGGATGCCACCTCGTGACGCTCGGCGGCGACCATTCCATCACCCTGCCGCTGCTGCGCGCCCATGTGGCCGAGCACGGGCCGCTGGCGCTGGTGCAGTTCGACGCCCACCAGGACACCTGGGAGGACGACGGCGAGGGCACCTCGCACGGCACCTTCGTCACCCGCGCCGAGATGGAGGGGCTGATCGACTGCTCGCGCTCCATCCAGATCGGCATCCGCACCGTGGCGCCGGACGACTTCGGCATCGCCATCGTCGATGCCTACGAGGCGCGCGGGCTCGGCGTCGCCGGCATCGCCCAGCGCATCCGCGAGCGGGTGGGCGAGGGACCGGCCTATTTGTCGTTCGACATCGATGCGCTCGATCCCGCCTTCGCGCCGGGCACGGGCACCCCGGTCGCCGGCGGCCTGTCGAGCGCCGAGGCGCTGATGGCGCTGTGGAGCCTGCGCGACATCGACTGGCGCGGCATGGACCTCGTCGAGGTGGCGCCGCCCTACGACCACGCCGACATCACCGCCATCGCC
>Ga0065721_10052799_pt1 | contig 11130 bp, 9 predicted proteins | sample Mesricmetagenome_FD_59108 | JGI IMG/M metagenome (GOLD analysis project Ga0065721, IMG submission 59108) | Mesophilic microbial community from rice straw/compost enrichment Sample: eDNA_1 v2 (version 2) | ecosystem: Engineered > Solid waste > Grass > Composting > Bioreactor | place: USA: Davis...
CGGCGCCATCGAAAGCGCCCGCACCGGCCAGCCCGTCGCCATCGAAGCATGAGGATCGAGCATATGAGCAACCCCGCCAAATCCATTCGCATCGGCACCATGATCCGCGCCACCAAGGGCGGTGCGGCCGAGCGTATCGCCCAGATTGCCGGCATGGGTTTTGAAAGCTTCCAGCCTTTCTTCTGGCAGACGACCAACGGTCAGGATCTGGCCGAGCTCGGCAAGCGTTGCCGCGAAGCGATCGGCGATCGCGACATCACGATCCAGGCGATCGGCATGTTCGGCAATCCGCTGGAGGAAACCGAGATCGATCTCCAGACGCTCCAGGGCTGGAAGGATTGCATCGACAACGCCCATCATTTCGGTGCCACCTGCGTCGCCGGCTTTACCGGAAGGCTGCGGGGGCGTCCGCTCCCGGAGAGCCTGCCGCGCTACCGGCAGATCTGGAGCGAGCTGGCCAGGCGGGCGGCCGACAGAGGCGTCAGGATCGCCTTCGAGAACTGCGCCATGGACGGCAACTGGCAGACCGGCGACTGGAACATTGCCCACAATCCGGATGCCTGGGAACTGATCTTCAACGAGACGCCCGACGATCATATCGGCCTTGAATGGGAGCCATGCCACCAGATGGTCTATCTGATCGAGCCCCTGCCGCAGATCCGCAAATGGGCATCGAAGATCTTTCACGTGCACGGCAAGGACGCGACGATCCGCTGGGACGTCATCCGCGAGCACGGGGTTTTCGGCAAGCATCCCTTCGTCTTCATGCGCACGCCGGGCTTCGGCGATACGAACTGGACGGACGTCATTTCCGAACTTCGCCTTGCCGGCTGGTCGGGTTCGATCGACATCGAGGGATGGCACGATCCCGTCTATCGCGACGAGCTCGAAATGACCGGCCAGGTTCACGCATTGAACTATCTGAAGTCCTGCCGGGGCGGCGATTTCGTCACCGATCCCGTCTGACGTAACCGCTCGCTTGCAGCGGTCCGGAGGAGACCGCCGCCGGGAGCATAACCTGAAGGAGGAGAGCATGGATATTCGCAAATTGGCCTTGATCGGCGCGCTCGCGGTTGCCGGCGTATCGACGTTCCATGCCTCGGCCCGCGCCGAGGATGTCAAGATCACCGTCTGGTCGCTCGATCGCGACATTCAGCCGGCCCCGAACCTCATCAAGGATTTCAACAACCTGAAGAACGGCATCACGGTCGAATATCGCCAGATCCAATTCGACGATGTGGTGAGCGAGGCGATGCGCGCCTATTCCACAGGGCAGGCGCCGGACATCATTGCCGTCGACAATCCCGAACATGCGCTGTTCTCGTCGCGTGGCGCGTTCCTCGACCTGACCGACATGATCGCGCAGTCGGATGTCGTCAAGCCCGAGAATTATTACCCCGGTCCACTGAAGTCGGTGATGTGGAAGGATCGCTATTTCGGCATCCCGAAGGCGACCAACACGATCGCGCTCTACTACAACAAGGATATGTTTCGCGCGAAGGGGCTTGATCCCGACAAGCCGCCGCAGACCTGGGACGAGCTGGTCGATACGGCCCGCAAACTCACCGATCCGGCGAAGAATGTCTATGGCATCACCTTCTCCGCCAAGGCGAACGAGGAGGGAACCTTCCAGTTCCTGCCCTGGGCGCAGATGGCCGGCGGAGGCTATGACAAGATCAACGCGCCCGGTGCCGTCAAGGCGCTGGAAATCTGGAAGACGATCATCGACGAGAAGCTCGCCTCACGCGATACGCTGACGCGCAGCCAGTGGGATTCGACCGGCACCTTCAATTCCGGCAATGCGGCGATGGCGATTTCCGGCCCCTGGGAGCTCGACCGCATGGTGAAGGAAGCCAAGTTCGACTGGGGCGTGGCGCTCCTGCCGCTGCCCGAGCCGGGCGCCAAGCGCTCGTCCGCCATGGGCGATTTCAACTGGGCGATCTTTGCCAATACCGAACACCCGAAGGAAGCCTTCAAGGTATTGGAATATTTCGTCTCGCAGGACACCCGGATGTTCAAGGACTTCGGTCAGCTTCCGGCCCGCTCCGACCTTGCCATTCCGTCGAGCGGTCAGCCGCTGAAGGATGCCGCGTTGAAGGTCTTCCAGGAGCAGTTGAAATATGCGCAGCCGCGAGGCCCGCACCCGGCCTGGCCGAAGATCTCCAAGGCGATCCAGGACGCCATCCAGGCGGCGCTGACGGGGCAGATGAGCGCGCAGGAAGCGCTCGATCAGGCTGATCAGAAAATCAAGGCCGTGCTCGGCTGAGCCATCGGAGCCGGTTTCCGACGGCCGGCTCCCAACCTCTCCTCCCGGCCGGGGTCGTGACGGCTTTGCCGCGCGGCTCCGGACCGGAAGGTGGTGCCCGATCCGGAGGTGTCATGAGAAAATTGCTCCTTTCCGTCAGCGACGGGCGCGGCTTCGATATCGGCCTCGTCTCCGTGCCGCTCGCCTTCCTGTTCGCGATGGCAGGCCTGCCGCTCATCTACAATATCGTGATGAGCTTTCAGGAAGTGGACATGTTCAGCCTCGGGACGTTCGCGCGGCCGTTCGTGGGCTTCAAGAACTACATCACCCTGTTTTCGCTGCCCGAGACCTGGCCGATTCTGAGGAATACGGCAGTGTTCGTGATCGCCTCGATTGCGGGGCAGTTCACCATCGGCTTTGCGCTTGCGCTCTTTTTCTGGACCGGCTTTCCCGGCTCGTCCTGGCTGCGCGGACTGTTTCTCGTGTCTTGGGTCATGCCGGGACTGGTCGTCGGCGCCATCTGGAACTGGATCCTTTCCGGCGACTTCGGTGTGCTGAATTACATCCTGCGGGAGGTGGGTCTCGTCTCCGGCAATATCTTCTGGCGCTCCGATCCGGATTTCTCGCTATGGGCGGTGGTGATCGCCAATATCTGGCTCGGCATCTCTTTCAACATGATCCTGCTTTCGGTCGGCCTCTCGGCCATCTCCCGGGACCTTTACGAGGCCGCCGAACTCGACGGCGCCAATGTCGTCCAGAGATTCTTCACCATCACCCTGCCGATGATGCGTTCCACGATCGGTGCGATCATCGCACTCGGCTTGATCTTCACGCTGCAGCAGTTCGACCTGTTCGCCGCGATCACCGCCGGCGGTCCCAACAATTCGTCCAACGTCGCGCAATACTGGGCCTGGGATATGTCCTTCAGACAGTATGACTTCGCGCAAGGGGCGACGATCTCCGTCATCATGATCGTCTTCGTGATGATCGCGTCCGTCGTCTATGTCCGCTCGACACGGCATGAGGTGCGCGGATGAGCTTTGCCCTGCGCGACAAGGTCATGCTGCTGGTCGCGGTTCTGCTCGCGGCGATCTATCTCTTCCCGCTCTACTGGATGTATGTGACGGCCATCAAGACCGGGTCCGCGATGTTTGCCTCGCCGCCGTCCTTTTGGCCCTCCGATCCGCAATGGGGTATTTACGGCTTCGTCTGGGAAAGCCGCAATGTCGGCCGCTATCTGTGGAATTCCCTTGTGATCGCCTCCGGTGCCGTCTCGCTCATCGTCGTCCTCGGCACGGGCTGCGCCTATGTGCTGGCGCGCTATCGCAACGTTTGGGTGGATATCGGCCTGTTCCTGATCCTCATGCTGCAGGTGCTGCCGGCCTCGCTGATGATCACGCCCATCTTCGTCGGCTTTTCGCAGCTCGGATTGCTGGATTACCCGCGCGTTGCCGTCGTCCTCGCAATCGCGGCGAAAAGCATGCCCTTTTTCGTGGTGTTGGTCAGGGCGACCTTCATGAGCGTGCCGATGGAGCTGGAAGAGGCCGCGCTGGTCGACGGCAATTCCCGCTTCGGCGCTTTCTTCCACATCGTGCTGCCGCTTGCCCGCAACGGCATTCTCGTCAGCGCCATCTTAATCTTCATGCAGGCCTTCGGAGAGTTCGTCTATTCGAAGTCGATGATCCAGGCGATCGAATACCAGCCGGCGAGCGTGGGACTGAACTCGTTCATGGGCCCGAATACCAACGAGTGGAACAATATCATGGCCTATGCCGCGATGTATGTGACGCCGATCCTCGCCATCTTCGTTCTCTTGCAACGCCGGATCGTCTCCGGCCTGACGTCGGGAGCCCTCAAATGACCACGCATCAGATCGAACTTGCGGGGGTGAACAAATATTACGGCGCCTACCATGCGCTTCGGGACATCAACCTGAAGATCCGCAAGGGTTCCTTCGTCGCGCTCGTCGGCCCTTCCGGTTGCGGCAAGTCCACGCTGTTGCGTTCGCTGGCGGGACTGGAAACCATCTCCGCCGGCGATCTGGTGATTGCCGGTGCCAGGATGAACGGCGTTCCGCCCCGCAAGCGCGATCTCGCCATGGTTTTCCAGTCTTATGCGCTCTATCCGCATATGACCGTTGAAGAAAACCTCACCTACAGTCTGCGGATGCGCGGTGTCGGCAAGGCCGAAGCCAGGCGCAAGGCGGAGGAGGTGGCCGCCACGACGGGCCTTTCGAACCTCCTCGGGCGCTATCCGCGCGAACTCTCGGGCGGCCAGCGCCAGCGCGTGGCGATGAGCCGCGCGATCATCCGCAATCCCAAGGCCTTCCTGTTCGACGAGCCGCTCTCCAATCTCGATGCGGCGCTGCGCGTCCACATGCGCAAGGAGATCCGTGCCCTGCACGACCGGCTGGGTGCTACATCCGTCTATGTCACCCACGACCAGATCGAGGCGATGACCATGGCCGACCATGTCGTCGTCATGCGTCAGGGCGTCATCGAGCAGCAGGGCGCTCCGCTCGAACTCTACGACCGCCCGGCAAACCAGTTCGTCGCGGGGTTCATCGGTTCGCCGGCCATGAATTTCGTGCCTGCCAGGGCTGGAGCGGACGGACAGTCGCTGGTCCTCGATCTCGACCCGCCGCAGACGCTGCAGTCGCCGAAACCCGTCGCTGCCGGCCGGGCGCTGACTGTGGGAATACGCCCGGAGCACCTCCAGCTTTCCGGCGAAGCCGATGCCGCACTTCGTTTGCCTGTCGGAAGCGTCGAAAGCACCGGCGCCGCAACCTATGTCACGACCGCGACGCAGCCGGAACTGGTCATCGTGCTGAACAGCCGCGTAACGATCCGCCCGGGAGAGATGCTTCCGCTCCACTTCGATCCATCCCACTTGCATCTCTTCGACAAGGAAACGCAGGTACGCCTGGCTTGAACGCTTCGGTAGCCTTCACCGGGAGGAGTGATCTCGGCCGAGCGGTTAAAGGCAGCTGAGGCTTTTCGTCCTTTGGCGAGCGACGTCACGGCGCAGGTTCGGTCGGTCGCGGCAGCCGCTGCTACTGATAGGACGCACCGGGAATGAAAGGATATCGGGTGATCAAGCTCTCATCGATTGCAACACCGAGGCCGGGGCTCTCCGGTGCCAGGATGACGCCGTCCACAATCTCGAACGGCTTGCCGAGTTCGTCGCGGAAGGCGTTGATCGCCGAAACGTCCGCCTCATAGATGAATGCGTTGGGTGCGACGGAAAGAACATGCAGGGAGGCGGCCGTACTCAGAACGGAAGCGCTCGTATGCGGCGCGAATTGCAGGTGCCACGCGTCCGCCAATGATGCGATCTTGAGGATCTCGGTGATGCCTCCGGTCTTGCAGCAGTCCGCCTGAACGAACTGGACGATCTGTTCCGAGATCAATGCCCGCAGTTCATGGCGGGTGAAGTGGTTCTCGCCGGCGGCGAGCGGTGTCGACGTGATATCGCGCAGGCGGCGGTATCCGGGCAGATTGTCGGGGGTGAAGGGTTCCTCCAGCCAGGCCAGCTGTCCGGCCTCGCAGAGTTCCGCGATACGGGCGATATCGGACGTCCTGTAGCGGGTTCCGGCATCGGCAGCGAGCGTGATCTCGGGCCCGAAGGCGGCCCGGATCGCATGCACGCGTTCCAGGTCCTTTTCCATCGTGTCGCCGACCCGCAGCTTCATGAAGTCGTAGCCCCGCCCGATGAACTGCTCGATCTCGCGCTTCAGTTCATCGACCGGCTGGAAGCCGAGGCTGATGCCGCCGGCATAGGCGCGAATCGGCCGCCGTGCGCCGCCCAGCAACCGGAAGACGGGCTGGCCAAGATCCTTGCCCTTGATGTCCCAAAGCGCCAGATCGACGCCGCTGAGCCCGATCACCGCCGCAGCACCCGGTCCGTGGGTGGCGATGAAGCGCCTGTAGGTCCTGGCCCAGATCGCTTCGGTCTCGTGCGCGTCCATGCCGGCGAGGGAGGGGCCGAGCGCGTCGTTGATGAAGGCGGCGATCGTGCTCGGCGTTTGTGCATGATGCGCTTCGCCGTAGCCGACGATGCCGTCTTCGGTTTCGATGCGGACGAGCACCATGTCGCGTTTTGCCGAACGTCCCACGGCGAACACCGCTCCGCCGGGTGTCGGGCAGGAAAGCGCAAAGGCCTGGACACGCTTTATCTTCGTCATGGTCTCGTTCCTATCTTTTTTCGCCTCACGAGCGCCTCATCCCTTCACCGCGCCGCCGCCCACTCCGGAAACCAGATGTTTCTGGAGGAAGAAGAAGACGAGCAGGATGGGGAGCGCCGTGATCACGCCGCCAGCCATCAGCACGCCCCAGTCGGTCGTGTACTGGCCGATCAATCCGCTGAGGCCGAGCGGAAGCGTGCGGTTCTTTTCACTGAGGATGAAGGTGCTGGCATAGAGAAACTCGTTCCAGCTGTGGATCATCACCCAGGTCGCGACGGCGACGATGCCGGGCTTCGCCATCGGCAGTATGACCTTCCAGAACGCCTGCCAGCGCGTGCAGCCATCCATGCGCGCCGCGTCTTCGAGGGAATGCGGCACCTGGGAGAAGAAGCCACGCATCAGCCAGACGCAAAGCGGCAGCATGTAGCTGAGATAGACCGGGATCAGTCCCCACAGGCTGTCCAGCCAGCCGAGCAGGCGAAGCTGCGCATAGAAGGGAATGAGAAGCAGCACCGGCGGAAACATCTGCCCGTAGAGCATGAACAGCGGCAGCACGACCGAGCCCTTGAAACGGTGCCGCGCCATGGCATAGCCGGCCGTCACCGAAATGAGCACGCTGACGAGCGTCACGCTTGCGGTCAGGAGCAGGCTGTTCATCGCAAAACGCCAGAACTGCGCTCCGACGAGCAGATCGATGTAGTTCTGGATCGTCACCGTGTGCGGAACGAGGCTCGGAGGGCGCTGGAAGATCTCGTCCTTCGCCCGCAATGAGGTGGCGATCATCCAATAGAAGGGAAAGACCGCCCAGACGAATGCGATCCAGAGTGCGGCATAGGTAAGGATCTTGCGCAGCGCCTTGGAGCGGTTGTGCGCGGCGATGCCCGTCGCTGCGGAACTTCGGCTATCGTGGGAGAATATGGCGGCGGTCAAGATCAATCCTCCTCCCGGGCCTGGATGAGTTTCAGATAGACCGTCGTGGCGACGACGAGGCCGACGAAAAGCATCGTCGCGACCGCAGAAGCCAATCCGAGATCGAAGCGCTTGAAACCGTATTTGTAGGCGAGCGTGAACAGGATCTCCGAGGAATTGAGCGGCCCGCCTTCGGTCATCAGCCAGATGGCGTTGAAATTGTTCACGGTCAGAATGAAGGTCAGCACGGCGGCGATCGCAAAGGAGACGCGGATCTGCGGCAGGATGACGTACCAGAGCTTCTTCCACCTCGACGCGCCGTCCATCGACGCCGCTTCGAGGATGGACTTCGGCACGAGCTGCAAGGCTGCCAACAGCAGCAGCATGACGAAGGGCGTGCCCTTCCAGATGCTTTCGACCGTGACGGCATAAAGCGACGTCGCCGTGTCGCCGAGCCAGGGATGGTAGGCGTCGATGACGCCGAGCTTCACGAGTAGCTCGTTGACGATGCCGACGCTCGGATCGTACATCCATCGCCAGGTCAGCACCGCCACGACGCTCGGCACGACCCAGGGCACCAGGATGCCGGAGCGGAAGAAGCCGATCCCGGGCATGGCCCGGTGCAGGAGGAGCGCCAGCGCGAGGCCGAGGCCGAGCTGGGCGACGACGTTGAGAATCACCCAGACGACGGTATTCTGCAGAGCCCGCACGAAATTGGGATCGGCAAAGACGCGCTCGAAATTGCGCAGGCCGACGAAATCCATGTCGCCACTGTTCAGGCTGCGCAACGTCACATCGTAAAAGGCGGTCATGATGCCCGAAAGGACGGGGTACACCACGACGCCGAGCACGATGACCACGGCCGGCAGGACCATGAGATAGGGATAGGCGCGCGCACCGAGCCCGGTTTCGAATATCGAAGACCAGGTTGGTTTCAACCCGGACGGAGGGACGGTGCGCGCGCTCATCTCACTTCTCCAGCAGGTTCTTGATGGCCGCATCCGCCTCGGCCATGGCCTCTTTGGCGGGCTTCCCGCGGATGACGGAATCCCAGGCATTGGCGAAGACATCGGTATGCATCTGGGTCCAGGCGGCGACCACCGGCCGCGCGCGTCCCGCGGCCGCCTGCTGCATGAAAGGCTGCATGTTGGGCGGCAGTGCTGCGATGGCCTCCGGCGTTGCCGCCTTCTTCAGGGCGGAAAGGCGGTTGTACTTGCGCATGAGGGCGATGCTGCGCTCACCCGAGAGCCATTTGACCAGTTCGAAACTCGCTTCCGGCACGGAGGTATTCGCCTTGATCGCCAGATCGAAACCGCCGATGACGGTTGCAGCCTGCTTGCCGGCGGGAAGCGGGTGCACCGAGAACTTCAGGTCGGGATTGGCCTTGGCGACGGCGGCGAGCGCCCAGTCGCCGGTAACCACCATGCCGGCGCGTTCCTGGACGAACGGCGCGTGCACCTCGTCCCAGTTGCCGGCGGTCAGCACGGAATCCGGCATCGCCTTCGATTCCGTATAGAGCTTCGCCAGGAAGTCGACCGCTTCGACCGAGGCCGGATCGGCGACATGCGATTTGCCTTCCGCATCGATGATGTCTCCGCCGTTCTGCCAGATGAAGCTGTAGAGCTGGAAAGCCCCCATGCGATTGCCGCCGAAGCTCACGCCGTAGGTCTGCTTTTCCTTGTTGGTCATCGCCACCGCAGCATCATGGAATTCCTGCCATGTCGCCGGCGCTTTCTGGATGCCGGCATCCGCGAGCATCCTGTCGTTCACGAGAAGCGCGACATTGTTCGTGTAGAGCGGCAATGCGTATTGTTTCTGCTCGAAAAGGCCGCTGGAATAGGGGCCTGGCTGGTATTGCGAGGCGATGGGACCTGCCTTTTCCGTGATGTCGGCGAGAAGGCCGGCATCCGCGAGCCCCGCCACCCATGCGATGTCGAGGGTCATGACATCCGGTCCGGCGCCGCCGGACAGGGCGACGAAGAGCTTCTGCTCCATTTCGATGGGCGGTACCGCCTGCACTTCGACGGTGTGGCCGGTGGCGGCCTGGAAAGCCTTCAGCTCTTCATAGAGCGGAGCATCGGGACCGTTGGCCAGTGCCGCGTTGACCCACATGACGATGTTGTCTGCAAAGGCCGGCGAGGAGCCGAGGCCCAATGCCAGGACGGCGGCTGCGGCGCCGCCTTTCAGGATGCTGCGAACGTTCATGATCTCCTCCACTATGTCGTTCGGTATGCGGCTAGTCAGTCTCCGTTCTTCCGGACAAGGCAGCCCCCCGCTGCCCGTCCCCGACCGGCGAGAACCAGATGATGTCCTCGCCGAACCAGCTTTCGATATCTGCCCGCATCGCGGGCGAAGCCGAAGAAACTTCACCTCCCGCCATGCCCGAGATGCCGCGGCTTCCGACGACGCCGACCGCCTCCACGGTCCAGGCATCGTCTTCGCCCGCGAAGGGCTTCTGCGGAATCTCGATATCCCCGGAAGGCTGCGGGAAATGAAGAAGGATCGCCCTGCGGTTCTTCTCGTCCGTCGAGAGAAGGAACTGCGCGTCGCGGCGGATGAAGATCGGGACTTTCTCCAGGGCCACGTCGTGGATCCGCCATGCCGGGCCCGCGACCCATTCGCCTGCGAGCACGTCGTACCAGTCGCCATGGGGCAGGTAGACGGCGCGGGTGTTTCCGTAGAAGGCCACGGGCGCGACCAGAATGTCGTCGCCGAGCATGTATTGCTGGTCCCAGTCGTTGACCCCCTTCCAGTCGATCTCCGGGAAGGCGAGCGGCATCATCCTCAGTAGCGGCAGGCCGCCGCCGGCCGCCTCGCGACCGTAGCGCCGGAAGACCGGCAGCAGGGCGAGGTGAAGCCTGGCATAACGCTTGAAGATTTCGATCGAACCTTCGCCCATGTCCCAGGGCTCGCGGCATCCGAGCCCGTGGAGCATCATCAGCGGCGTGAAACAGGAAAACTGCGTCCATCGCGCGAAGACCTGCGGCGTCGGGGTTCCGAAATAGCCGCCGAGGTCGCTGCCGACGAACGACCAGCCTGCGAGACTGGCGCTCTGCGCGGCACGGATCGCAGAGGGCAGGCCGGTCTTGGGGCAGAAGTCCGATGTCTGGTCGCCGCTCCAGATCGGTGCCCGCACGCGCGGCGAACCCGAGCGGCTGATGATCGCCGGTGTCCTGCCGTCGAAGGCATCGATCGTGGCTTCCAGATAATAGCGCACGAAGGCATTATGGGCGCGGCCGCCCGTCTCTCCGGATTTCAGGACCGCATGCTCGGGCAGCTGTTCGCCGAAATCCGCCTTGAACCCCTTGATTCCCTGCTTCAGCAGATTGCGCAGGTTCTCCGACCACCAGGCGCTTGCCTCGGGATTGGAGAAATCGATGAGCGCCGCGACGATATTGGGGTTAGCGCCGGGTCGGCGGGTGATCAATTGACCGTCCCTATCGACGATCACATAGCCTTTCTCCCTGGCATGGTCGAAAGACCGCGTGCCGACCACCACCCATGGGCAGAGCCACAGATAAATGCCGGTCCCGTCGTCCGCCATGCGGGAGACCATCTCCCATGCATCCGGATACTTATCCATGTCGAAGGCGAAGGAATGCACTTCGCTTGCCCAATAGGCATCGATCAGCTTGACGCCCATGGGAAGCCCGAGCCGGGCATGTCCGGCAATGTCGGCGGCAACCGTCTTCGCATTCTCGAAACGCCAGTCTCCGGCCTTCCAAAGGCTGAAGAAACTGTCTTCCGGCATCAGCGGCGGGCCGATCCTGCCGATCAGCGCCTTGTACAGATC
>Ga0065721_10052800_pt1 | contig 11129 bp, 17 predicted proteins | sample Mesricmetagenome_FD_59108 | JGI IMG/M metagenome (GOLD analysis project Ga0065721, IMG submission 59108) | Mesophilic microbial community from rice straw/compost enrichment Sample: eDNA_1 v2 (version 2) | ecosystem: Engineered > Solid waste > Grass > Composting > Bioreactor | place: USA: Davis...
GGCTTCAAAGCCGACTGAAGGACTACCACAAATATGTTTCCATTTGGTGGGCCAGGTAGACCCACCGCTTCGGTGGCATGTCCACCCACACCGAGCGGTAGATCGAGCTATATACCGAAGCAACCTGGTCCCCCTTGCCACGCACTCATACCTCCTTCACTGGGGACATTGCTATAGGCTAGGAATTGCAGGATATTACTGCAGGAAATGGTAATGGTGCACGATGTTATCACCCATGTTCTCAATACGCTTTATATAAATGCGCCGCTCGTCCAGTGGCTCTATAGCGCTCAAAGCTCGACGGGTTACGCTCTTGAAGTGATAAAATTCATCCATAAGCACCGCAAACCGAACGAAGGCTTCGTTTCTCCCATCACTGGAGGGAGGACCTGGCGTGAAAATCATTATCGATGAACTCCGAATGTTCGAACAGGGGATAGGACTGTTCGAAGGCTACATGAAAGTGGTAAATAGATAACCTTTCAAGATTACAATTCAGAGAGATAGGGATCTCTTCCTCATAAATCTGCAGATCGATTGCTTTTTCACGTAAGAGGAGAGGTGATTTTATTGGAGCACTGACTCTCTTTGAGCTTATCCTAACTGTTCCCCCTTGCAATTGTTTTGATTAGTATATATTAAGACCCTCCAACCTGAGATTCCGAGCCTCGTGAACCCAGGTATATTAGAAAAGACTTACCAATCCATACGATGCATGCCCGGGAGAGCGGCATTCCTTGAAGAACTTGCCATTCTGGCTTACCGCAAATGCAAGTCAATTGTGTATGGCGGATACATTTTGCAGGTTACTTGTTTCTCGCGTCTCGCTTGTGGTCGCCATATCATTATTGCCAAGATTCCACTCACTGTCTGTTCGGACTGGCCTAGCAAACACGGCCTTCCACTACATGCACTTGAACCTCGAGGGTCACACCTTCCACTCGGTAAGGAGACCCAGATGTTGAACACCCAATACAGGAAGGCTGGTCATGCCAGCACCAACATCGCTATCTGGATTCGACTCGAAGCCTGTGTCCCTTTGATCGGCTTTATTCCATCAGACCCGTACTCCTACTCACTCCCTTCTGACAATGTCGAAGGTATCCATACAATTAAGTGGAGGGTTCTTGTCATTCCAAGCGTCCATCACCTCGGAATTGTCCATGAATTTGAGGCGCCGACTCAAACCAGAGGCTGGTTGTCAAGACCATCCTACATACTTGACCATATTCATCCTCAGACCTAGCTCTCACATGTCTACTTCCGACCCTTGCACTGACTTCCCCGGCCTTCCGGATGAACTCCTCGAGCTTATCATCACCGCCAGGCTGGGCAATGTGGACTATGACACCTTCTCCGATCACTCCCCGGCTGAATTGATCCAACGGCGCTTGGATGCATATCACCTCTGTCTTGTCAACCGCCAATTCTACCGGAATGTCAGAGCCGCGCTATACGAAACCGTCATCTTAACCTCACGACAAGGGGCCAATGCACTGGCCTCACTCTTTCGCAGTGATTCAACGCTCGGAAGCCAAGTACGGAAGCTAAGGCTCGAGGGTGGATATGGCGAGCCTGTTGGGGACATACTCACAGCCTGCAGAGGGATTGAGTGGATTTCAATTTCTTTGGACATCCACAACGCAGAAGAGGGCGAGGGACTTTGTAAAGGACTTGCATTAATCAACCCTTCCCGTGTTGTGGTGCGCGACTCCGAGATCCTGCAAGGAAATGAGGGCAGCTGGAAAACTCTCAGCAACCTGTTTCAATGCATGGGATCCACCGATAGGCCTCAAGTCTGGACGAACATGGTCAGCAGCAATCTTTCGTTATTCTTTGGCCTCCTATCTCATACTTTGTTGGTGCAGATATCCTACGATCATCCTTACGACGAAAACCTTTGGCGAGCAGTCAAAAGCCAAGATATCCGGTACCGTGACCGGAAAAAGAGGGCACACCGTCTTTCTGATGCTACGCAACGAATACCCACCCTAAAACAGGTCTATGTTCCTCAAGGACACTATGTCCGCCCAGGGGATGTGGTCTGGGAAATAAACGGTAATCCCTCTGTGGAGAAAATATACGCTCGCAAACCCTACATCCCAGGATTGACACTCTGGTGGGAAGATGAATTCACTCGTTGGCCGCAGTTGAGGAACATCCTGCACCTCCCTTTGCCAGGACCTTGGGCTACACCTAACTATGCGCCTGTGGGAGACAGGTCAAGGTAAGCCTGCTTTGCTCATATTATCACAATTCTAACATAGCCAACAACAGACAACAGATGAAGTCGACCTTCTGGTTTGGGAGAGTTCCGCCTGAGGCCCCCTTAACCCTACCAGCGCAATGAAATGGGGCGGAAGTGAGGAATCGTTGTATGGCTGACGGGTGGATGAGGCGCGTAGAAGTATCCCACCCAACCATTATCTACCTCGACCCTCGTGGCCACATGGCTGAGCCTCACGGTGTAAAATTTTTCATCCAGAGAGACGGCGAGAATTGGCTTTAGTGCAGCTGGTCCTTCATAATTCCTTCCCACCATTTAGAGTCCACGGCTGCGATTCATCTCAGCTCAAAGAATTTGCGCAACATCACGCGGCTTCTTTCAGCACATGGTCGAGGATTGGAGTTGCTGGAGCTCATTCTCGGCAACCCTCGAGAGCACATCACTTCAGAACACCTCATCCCTTGTAAGAGAGCAGCGACCATCACCATCCAAACACACCTGATCGGTAGGAAGCCTTTGCCAGACCTACTGTCTATTCACCTCTCACCTCTCGCAGGTTGTAATGCAAGCCACTTGCTAATGCAATATGTTTTAGAGGATGAGACTAAATAAACCGCCAGAGGAGTAGCATTCTATCCGTTGTACTTGAACCAATTTGTCCTGTGGCCCTTGTCAGATCTGCAAGCAACGCATTATCGGATCACGAAAGGAGCAGACCTTGCTTCGACAGCTTCTCTCCTTACTGCCCGCTTTGGATCATCCAGAGCGTTTCCAAGTACCTTTAACACCTGGAGTTTGTAAGGATGCAAAATATCGTATCGAACAATTTTGGGTAGAGTTGCGAGATAACGCAGAGCGGATACACGGACTCTCTGGATCATCAGAGGTCAGAACTGAATCTGAGGGTTACGAAAGCACGAGGAGACACACCGGCGATGGGGTTTCCGAGGCGAGGCAATTCTTCAGCATCGAATGCACCAGTGTGGACGCATGCTCGGTAATGAGCGACTTGTCTGGTGTCTCCCCTTCTGCGGCTGCGAGCAGAGTCTCAATCACATTGTGTCGGATTTGTGGATCAGGAAGTTCCAGTCCGCGAATGAGGAGGGGAATCAGCTACAGGCGAGGCTGTGAGATTTAAACACGTTTAGAACAAATGGAGTCACCGACAGATGGGAGTTCAGAATGATATGTCGCCTTTGGTGCAGCCTTGATTAAACCAGAAAGCGAAACAAGGTATGCAACTTGTCGCGTCGTGTCTGATGCGTCCACAGACCCGGCAATCGTCTGTGGTAGCATGACCTTCACGTACTTCTGCGCGTATAAGATCCTTAGCACAGCGTGGTGTGCTTTCGTCAGGATGTCATTGTGGCCAGGAATGATGCCGACCCCCTTTGCAGCATCCCAGTTGATGGTGGGGTCGCTGAATAGCTCGAACAGTTTCTCCGAGAAGTTGAGGGCTAGAGGATGACTTTGGACGACGAGAGCTTTGGAGGTCTGTTTCGAGTTAACTAAGTGGGATAGCATTTTGTCAAGTGGAGGGAAATGCAGACCCAGGTCCATATGACAACAGCTGACTTCCTTCTTCCTATGTCTCGGTTTCGGTCGAGTATCTCCTTCGGCCAGAATTGCAACAAAAGTGTCTCCAAGAACTGGGTCAATTCTAAGGTGGATTAGAGATAAGAAGACCATGACAATGGTGGCACCAGACGTACCATCTGCTTTCCTGTTCACTAGGACCGAGGCCAGGTGGACGGCAGCCATTCTTTGGAGCTCATTATCCGCCACGGTCAAGGACCACTCCAGGAGGTGGCTCAGGAATTCACCCAAATTGTCAATACCGAGGTTATTTTGCTGGTATATTGGCGTGACAGCTGCTGTGAAAAGAACGAGCAGGTTTTTCACTATCGGAGGGCTCGAGGGCTACATATGCCATGAGTTCGATAGTCGCCAATACGAATATTGAAAACCAACGTTAAGGATATCCAAATGGTCGTCCTTCGAGAACTTGAAGTACCCTTCGGAGACTGGGTGGAAGTTGCCATTGACAAGTGCAGAGAAGACAGCCTTGATATAGGTCTCCTGCCGCCTGTAACAGAGGCTTTAGCATTAGACTCAAGCGGTATAAGAGATAATGTACGCACGGTTGGGGTAGCGATTGCACAACCAATGTAATACACTGAGCCGCAGCTTCAAGCAACCTGGAGTCCGAGACAATACCGGGCCGGCTTTCGCCATCCACGGCGATGGCGCTATGTATGAACAGATTAAATAACCGCACAACGAGCCTTTCAAGGTACTTCGCAACATCGACCTGTTTCTTCGAGACTTTTGTTGCGAGCGTATTCGCCAAGGTCTTTAGGAGGGCATGAGCATATGCTGCACTCGGCTCTGGGTCATCCTGCTTGTTTGCAGAGGAACAGAGGAATTCAATCTTCGTCGTTAGGCGGATGACGAGGGTTTCGAAGAGTTGAGGCTCTGTACAAAGCGTTTGAAGGTACGAGAGGTGCTTCCAGATCGTGGCTCTCCCTGTCGCGTCATCCCGTGATGGTGCAGAGTCTGGAAGGGCGACGAAGAACAGGGGGAGGGTTTGGTCAACGATGAGTTGTGGGGATATCTCAGCTATCGAAGAGAGGAGCTCAAGAATTCCGTCACTGATGTCGTCGAACTGATCGGGCGTGTCTTGGATGATCTCATTGACGTTGTGAACGATGAAGCCGAGCTCCTGGTCCGACAGGAGTCGTTCACTCATCACCAAACCTTTCAGCCCTGTAAGGGCTGGCAGGCGAAGATTATGGGCCTTCAGACCACCTGTAAGGGCGCCGATAATCTCGTCCTTGTATGGTGAAAGATAGAGTTCATCGGAGTCTTGAGGAATGGAATCACGCGCAGCTTCAATGAATTGAGCCAGGAAAACGAGAGTCGCCGGGCGACTGGATACCTCATCCGGGTTGACGAAAAGCTTCGTAAGATGGGGAACAGCCTGAGAGATAGTGTACTTCGCCACAGATGCTTTGACAATGTCAGAGGGCTGGGTTCATAAGGTTCACATGGAACTCACAGGTTGTCGTCATGAAGGAGCAGAGGATCCGAGTTGCGGGTCGAGCTTGACTCTTCTCTGGCTCGCGCAAAATATTAATGCATTCTTCACATGCGTCGTGAGCCAGTCCCTTTGTGTCTTCTTTACATTCTGCACCGTCGTCGCCATAGATCGTCTTGATAAGAGCTTGCAACGCTTGGACAGATAGCTCTTCCGTGATGGAGTCGACAGGTTGGAAGACCTATTCTTTCCGTCAGTGTTGTTGCTCAGAGAACGTCTGCACCACAGTCACCTCAAGCTTCAAAGAGTTCCAGAGCTTTCTTGCGAATAAGCTTGCAACCCTTGGGCCGTACACGGGCAAGGCGGTTGTCAGTGTCTCCAGCACGTCACGCTGCCGACCCCTCACATGAGTTCCGGCTCGATGAGAATTTTTAGTAGACGTACCTTTGCTGGTCGCCCGACGGCGATCAGGTTCTCTAAGAAGTGGGGAATGGCCAACGGGCCGAACAGAGGGGTCGCTGCAACAACTGATCGGAGTGACAGCCGAAGATCGTCAGCAGTGATTCCACCAGGGTTGTTGGGAGGTGGTCGAAAGGTGATAGGGAAATAGCAGAATATGATATCGTAGAATGCCTAGACAACATTTAGTAGACGCTTATGACGAATAAACGAAGCATACCTGGACACGCTCAGAGATGTCGAACTCGATGAGGATTACCCGATCCATGGCGAACACTAGGACGAGATTACGGGGGTCTTTCTCGCCTTCGCATAGTGCCACATATCCGTCTAGGAACTTGGTGCCCATGGACTTGAGAACTAGGGAATGTCAATCAAGGGGTGATAGCACGCAGCACCTGCTTACCATCTCGATGATTGGCAAGGAGGGTGTCGATGATTGAAAAGACTTTGAAACGATGATTCTGGGTGAGGGATTTCATCTTAATGTGCCGGAAGATTCTGCAATAGACTCAGCGACTTGAGACAAATGTCTCAACCTGAGCATACCCTTCGATGACGATGGAAGCCTCAGCTGGGCTAAAGGCAGTGGCAGCAACCAAGCTGAGGAGGCCCTGCAGAGAGGGGATGATAGTCTCGGCATCGTCGAGCTTGTCGCAAAAGAAGTTGGCGAGGGTTCTAACTACTTTAACCGTAAATTTGAGGGATATGATTGTGAGTGTGGGTCCGAACCAGACAGGCGATTCAGTGTTCCTGGGGCGAGCTTCTCGAGGACAAGGGAGAGTAGTTCGACACCTATCAACCTCTTGATCAACCCTTATACTGTTTAAAAAAAGTAGAGCTTTGCCGACCCTTTGACCTTAAATTATTCTCCTCTGAGACGAGGTACTCCCCCAGGGCTTTGACGACATTCACGAGCGTGGTCTGCCCGGAGGTTATCTCTAGAGAAGCGCAGGCGGTTTATGAGTGTGATCGCTTCAGTGAGCAAGATCGGACGTGCCTGAAGCAATCTGAGAGATCTCTTCATCCCTTCCAGACGCAACCCAGGTCCTTACTGCGCGTTCAGTGCCTTCCATCGTAGAGGTAAAGAAAGTTGCACAGTGTTTGGGTGGGCGAGCAGTCATTGGCGCCGTCGTCTGCTCCCGTTCCCACGTTGCTGACTGGCCCTCGTTCCGGTTCTACCTCCGCACTCTCGTCCGTTCACCGAGCGCACATGCTTGCGTGGTCTCGATGTCGCCGTCCTGCGCTGCTTCTTCATAGAGCAACCTCTCGCCTCTACTCGACAACCTCTCCCCCTCCAATTCCAAGCACACGGCGTAGTCAGGCGCAAGACAAGAAACAGCCTGCCAAACCCGACGTGCCAGAGCCAACGGACAGATGGAACTACAATACCAGCGCGCTCCTTCCGTCTTCCGCAGAGGACATCGCCAAATATCCAACCGTCACTGCCAATGAGCTTGAGCAAGCGACCGCCCCACCAACCGGAGTCAAGATGCTTGTGCGGGACTTCATTGAGGACTCGCTCTACAACCCCCACTACGGATACTTCCCAAAGCAGGCGACTATCTTCAACTCAGACGCGACTCCCGTAGACTTTGCCTCGTTGAGGGACTCGGTGGAGTTTCAGGAGGTTGTCGCGCAGAAGTATGCAGACTATGGGTCGGACAGCTTCGAGGGTCCCGGACGACAGATATGGCATACTCCAACAGAGTTGTTCAAGGTGAGTGGCAAGATATACGTGAGGCTCATTCTGACAATGGGTGTAGCCCTATTACGCCCAAGCTATAGCACAATGTTTGGTGTCAGAGTACTTGCTAAAGTACTTCCCATACGAAGACTTCGTCATATACGAGATTGGCGCAGGAAACGGAACCTTGGCCCTGGACGTTCTGAACTACATCCAAGAGAATTACCCCATGGTCTACGAGAGAACACGCTACAACATCATTGAAATCAGCGGGAGCCTTGTCACCCAACAAAAGAAGAAGCTATACCCATTACATCCTTGTGCCAGAGTCTATCACCGGAGTATCTTCCACTGGAATAAACGGGAGCCTGCTCCGTGTTTCTTCGTGGCTATGGAAGTCATCGTACGTTTCCCCTCCTTTGACTCAATCTTTACCTCATTAGACACCAGGACAACTTCGCGCACGACATCGTGCGTTACGACCTGAAAACCATGCAACCCTACCAAGGGGTCGTCGCGATCACCGAACAAGGCGACTTTGACATGATCTACACACCTGTAACCGACCCCCTCATACATTCTCTCCTTCGTATCCGCGCAAAACTCGGCCACCAGCCCCCAATCAACCGCATCCTCCAGGCATCCCCCTTCCTCCGCAAGGTTTACGCCAACGCACCTTTCGCCCCCAACCTCTCTTCGGAAGAGTATATCCCGACACGCCTTCTCAGTCTCCTCCGGACGCTCCGAACTCACTTCCCAAGGCATCGGCTCCTCCTTTCTGACTTTTCCTCCCTTCCCGACCAAGTCCCGGGGGTCAATGCACCAGTAGTCCAAACGCGGTTCCGAAACCAGACCATTCCGTGCAGCACACTCCTTGTCAAACAAGGATATTTCGACATCTTCTTCCCAACCAATTTCGAGCGGTTGCGGGATATGTACGAGTACCTCCTCTCCAAACCTAACCACTCCATGAGAGACCAGGCCGTCCCGTCCCGTTCATCCCCGCTGGTCTCCTCTACGAGTTCTTTAAGCCTAGGGAACAACTTCTTCTCGGGGAGTTATCCAACTAATAGGCGTGTTCCCATCGATGGAGTAGCATCCGCCAGTGGCCTGCCAGTTGGGGAGAGGAAGTCGAACGTCTTCACGCATGCGGAGTTTCTCGAGACCTACGCCGATCTGTCGAAGACGCAGCTCAAAAACGGAGAAAACCCGATGCTCGACTTTTACAAGAACGTAAAATTCTTGTTCTAGTCCCGCCTATCCCGCCACCCCAGCTCCTTCAGTCCTTATCCTTGGTTATAATATACAGATAATAATGGAAAGCTTCGCCAAGCGCACGGATTTCGAGTGTTGTACCCTCTCGTTGGAGGTAGCGTTTACGGAAGTGCGGCTGGCCGAAGGTAAGGTAGATGAACTTTCCACCCTTCTTGAGGACTCTGGAAGGATCGTCAGAAAAGACAGCGGAGTTCAGGTTATTATCCATGCATACCGGATCGTCTCTGATACCTCTGCGTTGCAGTCGTTGATCACCTGCTCTGGGGGGTCCTGAGCGGTAAGGGAATATCAGCGGAGAACTCGAACCACAGGGGCAAAATGTACCCAAACGTCTCCCTTCGCTGTCATCATGGCATCCATCGTCCCCTTGTCGATTGCAATGTCGAATGAAGCATCATCAAACTTGAGGTCTCGCACATCCATCTCATGCCCTTTGAACAATGAGTGGCTTCAATGTAGGGGTAAAAGCTTGTCGACTAACATTCCATGGAGGGTCGTTCTTCAGAATGCCGCTTAATCATTTGTTGAATGATAACATCTGAATACTGTGGTAAAGTGAGTTCATGTAAGCTCTGCGAAGATTCACGACTCACATCTGTATTGACGATGTTATGATAGCCATCGTCCCACATCTACAGAACCTTAAGCAATCGTCTCCTCCACGAAAGGGATGACATACATCCTGGGATAGCTTCGAGTTCCCGCATCCGAGCATTAGTATCCGCACATTTTTTTCGGGAATCAGCTCGTGAAGTATCGTGGCGAGGTCGGCATATGATTTGAACCAGTCGAAGTCCCCATCCGCCTCTCTGGTGGGAATGAGCTCCAAGAAATGATGCTAGTGAAGGTCTTACTGAGAATATCGTGAGTTCCTGAGTAGGATTGAGCGTGAATTTAGTATATTTCTGTGGGACTCTCGCACCAGTACTCCTTGGTCCCATACTGCTCGTTCTTTGCAGGGAGGTTCTTCAAGCTCATTGTGCTGATCGTCTCGTCAAAGCAGATCGGAATCAATAGCGGGAGGCTGGTGTGTGAACCTCGGACCGCCCATCGCCGCGATCACGTGGTAAAGGGTCTGCGTGCGCGATGTTCAAGTTGAACGTTTGCGCACCTTTCCCGACCACAACGACGCCATGACCGTCACCCTCGACCTCGCTGCCGCGTCCACAGACACTCACACGCGTCGCGCACTCCAAGAACTCTCCAGTGCTCTTGTCAAGCGAAAGAGAATTGTTGTTGTCACTGGTGCTGGAATTTCATGCTCATGCGGCATCCCAGTACGTGGTGCTTTTACAGGGTTGCGAGAACCGTGCTGACGCCAAGGCAGGACTTTAGGTCGTCAGACGGTTTATACAATATGGTTAAGGAGCGTTATCCCGACGTGGTTCTCAAAGGACGCGACCTCTTCGATGCGTCGCTCTTCCGCGACACAACCTCCACCTCCGTTTTCTACAGTTTCATTGCGGAGCTCAAACGCAAGATTGACGTGGCGACGCCATCGAGTACCCATCACTTTCTGAAGACTCTCGACTCCAAGAACAAGCTCTTGCGATCGTACACACAAAATATTGACGGTCTCGAAGAGCGTGTCGGCCTTGTAGGCTCCAGTGGCGAGGCAGCCAAGATCACCGGGACAGTGAAGGGTGCCAACAAACTTCGCGTCAAGGACGTCAGGAATGTCCAGCTTCACGGTGACATTCACCGCGTGCGATGCGTTGTGTGTTGCGCCGAGTATCCCTGTGGCGACGAGCATTTGTCCGCCTTCCTCAACGGCACTGCACCCAGCTGCCCCGAATGCTTGTCAAGATGTATGTGGCTCCATCTTGTCTCGATGGCCTGTCTAACGTACTTTAGCGGAAGCACGTGTTGCGCGTTCCGCCAGGCCTACTCGCATTGGCTCTCTCCGTCCAGCGATCGTTTTGTATGATGAGCCGCACCCCTTAGGAGACGAGATTGGAACCATTCAAATGGCGGATATCAACAAGAAGCCCGACATGTTGATCATTATGGGAACGTCAATGAAGGTCCATGGCCTCAAACAGCTCGTCCGGGACTTTGCCAAATCTGTCCGTGCGTCGACACCGACGACGCTCCCCGCATCGCCTGCCAAACCTCCATTCAAAGTCATATTTGTCAACAAGACTGCGCCCGGCTCGGAATGGGCAGATATCATCGATTATCACGTTGCTGGAGATACCGATACGTGGGTCGCCAAGGTCATGGAAGATTGGAGGAGGATCAAGCCCTCCGACTTCGAAATCCAAACAAAGCTCGCAGCTACAGATCAAGTGCTGAGTGCCACTGGGGCATTCAAGATTAACAAACCCCTTGCAGAAGCAGCAAAGGCCAAGAAGAAACGTGAGCATTGTTTGGCTTGCATATTCTTTTTCGCTGGATGATCTGTTTCTATTGCAGCTAACAAGAACAAGAAAATGGGCGAAAAC
>Ga0065721_10052801_pt1 | contig 11128 bp, 13 predicted proteins | sample Mesricmetagenome_FD_59108 | JGI IMG/M metagenome (GOLD analysis project Ga0065721, IMG submission 59108) | Mesophilic microbial community from rice straw/compost enrichment Sample: eDNA_1 v2 (version 2) | ecosystem: Engineered > Solid waste > Grass > Composting > Bioreactor | place: USA: Davis...
CCGCCATATCGCTACAGGGTATCCGAAGCTCGTCCGAACTCGCTCTCGACGAGAAACTGACGATGCAAATGAGCCTCGACTGGTGGAATTTCGAGGAATCGGTCGTCGGGTTCTTTTTGCACTGCCTGGCGATCGTCGGCCTCTACGCGACGCTCACTTACTACACCATGAAGCTGGTCGATTACGCCAGGACGGCGCGCAGGACGCCCATGCCACGACAGTAAAAGGAAGGTCACTTTGCAAGAGACCTTGAATTTCTGGCGAAATCTGATCGCCGATCCAAGGCGCGTATGGCGATCGCACCTTCCAGCGCCGCGCCTGCCGACCTCATCACCAGCGAGATTTCCGCCGCCAACGCGCCCGTCCTCGAACTTGGTCCCGGCACAGGCGTGTTCACACACCGGCTTATCGAGCGCGGCATTACGGAAAGCCAGCTCATACTGGTCGAATCCGGGGATGCGTTCGCATACAGGCTTTCCCGAACATTCCCGAAGACAACTGTCTTGCGTATGGACGCCGGGCGCTTGAGAATTGCCGCGCCGGTTAAGGCAGGAGCGGTAATAAGCGGCCTGCCCTTGCTGTCGATGCCGCCATCGACCGTCATGCGCATCATGCGCGGCGCATTCGCAAATCTGAGGGATGCCGCCGCGTTCTATCAGTTCACCTATGGGTATCGCTGTCCGGTGCCGCCGGCGATCCTGGCACGGCTCGCATTGCGGGCAACCTCCCTCAGAAGGGTCTTCAGCAATCCTCCGCCCGCGTCCGTATATCGGATCGAACACATCGCTCATGCCCGGTAGCGAAGGGCCTCCATCAGGACGGAAAATGCCGGCGATTGCTGGCGTCGGCTGGGATAATAGAGGTGGTAGCCGGGGAAGCCAGGGCACCAGTCCTCCAGAACCCGGATCAGCCGGCCATCGGCGATATAGGGAAGCGCTTGATCTTCTGGCATATAAGCTACACCGAGACCGTCCAGAGCCGACGACAGGCGCATGGCAAGGCTGTTGAAGATAAGCTGTCCTTCGCCTCGAACCTTCACTTCACGGCCCTTCTTCTCAAGGCCCCAGCTAAACACGCCGCCATAGGTCGGCAGGCGCGTATTGATGCATTTGTGCACGGTCATGTCCTGCGGCGTCTTTGGGATGGGGTGCTGGTCGAAATAGGCCGGTGATGCGACGACCGCCATGCGCATATCCGGGCCGATCGGCACGGCGATCATGTCTTTCGCAACCTGTTCGCCCATGCGTACCCCGGCGTCGAATCCCTCCGCGACGATATCGGTCAGGCCGTAGTCGATGATGATTTCCACCTGGATATCCGGGTATTCCGGCAGGAACCGTTTGAGCGCGGGTTGCAGGAGCGAAATCGCGGGATGTTCGCCGGCCGTGATCCGGACGGTTCCGGCCGGCTTGTCGCGCAGTTCGCTCAACGCGGCAAGTTCAGCGTCGATTTCCTCAAAGCGGGGCGTAATCGTGCGCAACAGCCGTTCGCCGGCTTCGGTTGGCGCGACGCTGCGCGTGGTGCGGGTCAGAAGCCGTATCCCCAGCCGTTCTTCAAGATTCTTGACGGTTTGGCTCAGCGCCGACGGGGAAACGCGAAGTTTGGCGGCAGCGCGGGTGAAGCTCCGCTCACGCGCGACAGCGCCGAAAGCGGCGAGATCGTTGAGGTTTTCCATCTGTATTTGTTAGCTCATCTAAAAGGCTCATGCAGATTATAGCACCTTATCGCATTCATGGTCGGAAGGTAAATTTGGGATCATCGGCCATAAACGTCCGGAACAAGGTCGTTTCGGCCGACCTTGACCCGAGGCGACCGGCCAGCCCCGTGCAGGTGATCATCATCGAAGGACCCATGGACATGAAGAAAGAAGACATTTCCACAATCGGCCGCCGTAGTTTTCTCGGCGTGGCGGCAACGATGGCGGTAGCTCCTGTCCTCATTGGCGCCACTTCCAAGGCGTGGGCGCAGGCTGGCGGCCCGGATGGCTCCATAGCAGCGTCGTCGAGCAATTCCCGCAACCTTGGAGCGCTGGAGGTTTCGAGCGTCGGGCTGGGCGTCCAGAACATGGCCCGTACCTACCAGACGACGATCCCGTCGCGGCCGGAGATGATCAACATCATCCGGACGGCCCATGAGCGCGGCGTTACCTTCTTCGACACCGCCGAGGCCTATGGCCCGCACGAGTGCGAGCGGATTCTCGGCGAAGCTATCGCGCCGTTCCGCGACGAGGTCGTGATCACCTCGAAATTCGGCTGGAACATCGATCTGGACACCGGCGAGCGTCGACCGGGACTCATCAGCCGCCCGGACCACATCAAGCTCGCGGTCGAAGGCATGCTCGAACGCCTGCGCACCGATCGCGTCGATCTTCTCTACCAGCACCGCGTCGACCCGGAGGTACCGATCGAGGACGTCGCCGGAGCAATCAAGGACCTCATGGACGAGGGCAAGGTGCTGCATTGGGGCCTCTCCGAGATGGGGCTCAACACGTTGCGCCGCGCCCACGCCGCCCTTCCCGTATCGGCGGTCCAGAGCGAGTATTCGATGCTGTGGCGCGGTCCGGAAGACGAGGTGCTTTCCGTTTGCGAGGAACTGGGCATCGGCTTCGTGCCGTGGAGCCCGCTCGGGGTCGGCTTCTTGACGGGAGCCATCGACGAGCGGACGCGTTTCGCGGAGGGAGACATTCGCGGAATCGAGTCGCGCTTCTCGCCCGATAACCTGCCGGCGAACCTGGCGCTCGTGAGATTGCTAGGCGAATGGGCCGACAGGAAGCAGGCCACCCGGGCACAGATCGCGCTGGCATGGCTGATGGCGCAAAAGCCCTGGATCGTTCCGATCCCCGGCACGACGCAGATGGCGCACTTGCTCGAGAACATCGGCGCGGCTTCGGTAAGCTTCACGCCCGAGGAAATCGGCGAGCTCAACTCCGCGGTCGCAGCGATCGAGGTGCGCGGCCAGCGCCTGCCCGACGCCGTGCTGGCATTCTCGAACGTCGAGGCGCCTGAGAGGAATTGAAGGGATTATCGCAATGGAACGCAGATATCTCGGCGATCTCGAGGTCTCGGCCCTTGGACTCGGATGCATGGGCCTGAGCCACGGCTATGGTCCGGCCGTCGAGAAGAAAGACGGTATCGCTCTGATCCGCGCAGCGGTCGAACGGGGCGTGACCTTTTTCGACACGGCCGAAGTCTATGGCCCGTTCACCAACGAGGAGCTGGTCGGCGAAGCGCTGGAGCCGGTCCGTGACCGCGTGGTGATCGCCACGAAGTTCGGCTTCGACATCGGAGGCGACAACAAGGAACGTCCGCTCAACAGCCGCCCCGAGCGCATCAAAAAGGTGGCCGACGCCAGCCTCAAGCGCCTTCGGACCGATCGCATCGACCTGTTCTACCAGCATCGCGTCGATCCTGATGTGCCGATCGAGGATGTCGCGGGCGCCGTCAGGGACCTGATCGCGGAAGGCAAGGTCAAGCATTTCGGGCTGTCGGAAGCGGGCGTGGGCACGATCCGGCGCGCTCATGCGGTCCAGCCGGTGGCGGCGCTTCAGAGCGAATACTCACTCTGGTGGCGCGAGCCGGAGAAGGATGTGCTGCCGACGCTTGAGGAGCTGGGCATCGGCTTCGTGCCTTTCAGCCCTCTCGGCAAGGGTTTCCTCACCGGCGCGATCAATGCGGACACGCAGTTCGCCAGCGACGATTTCCGCGCCAACGTCCCGCGCTTCTCGGAAGAGAACCGAAAGTCCAATCAGGCGCTGGTCGACCTTCTTGGTCAGATCGCAGCCGAAATGGGCGTTACCTCTGCACAGATCGCGCTCGCCTGGCTCCTGTCGCAAAAGCCATGGATCGTCCCGATCCCCGGCACCACCAGGCTTCATCGCCTGGAGGAGAATATCAGCGCCGCGAATGTGGCGCTGACCGCTGACGATCTCTCCAGGATCGAGGCGGCCCTTTCAAACATCACGGTGCAGGGCGCGCGCTATAACGCCGCCTATCAGGCCCTGGTCGGCCGGTAATTCCATATACGAGGACGAATGAAATGACCGAGAACATCAAGGACAAGGTGGTCGTCATCACCGGCGCGTCGAGCGGGCTGGGCGCGGAAACCGCCCGCCATCTCGTGCGCGAAGGGGCGAAGGTGGTGCTGGGCGCGCGGCGTCTCGACCGGCTCGAGGCGCTGGCGAAGGAACTGAGTCTTGGTGAGGAGGCTATCTTCAAGGTCGATGTCACCGACCGGGAGCAGGTTAAGGCCTTTGTCGACCACGCGGTCAAGACCCAGGGCAAGATTGACGTGATGATCAACAATGCCGGGATCATGCCGCTGGCGCCGCTGGAGATGATGCGCTTCGACGAATGGGACCAGTGCATCGACGTCAACATCAAGGGCGTACTCTGGGGCATCGCGGCAGCACTTCCTTTCTTCAAGGAGCAAAAGAGCGGCCAGTTCATTAACGTCTCGTCGGTCGCCGGCCACACGATCGGCGCCGGCGGCGCGATCTATTCGGCGACGAAGTATTCGGTGCGCGTGATCTCGGAAGCACTGCGCAAGGAGGTCAAGCCCTACAACATCCGCACCACCATTCTGTCGCCCGGTGCCGTCGACACGGAGCTTCCCGGTTCGGTTGGCGCCCCTGGGGTCTCGGAGGCCGTCGCCGGCTTCTATCATCAAACCGCCATTCCCGCCGACAGCTTCGCCCGCTGCGTCCTCTTCGCCATGAGCCAGCCCGAGAACGTCGACATCAACGAAATCCTGTTTCGGCCGACAGCGCAGGAACTCTGAGGACGGCATCAGGGCGCCGACGCATGTAACGAAGGAGAGACCATCATGAAGACCTGGCTGATCACGGGATGTTCGACGGGCCTCGGCAAGAGCTTTGCACAGGCCGTCCTCAAAGCCGGGGACAATGCCGTCATTACCGCTCGCAACACCCAGGCACTCGACCAACTCGCCGCCGCCTATCCGCGAACCGCACTGGCAACCACGCTGGACGTGACCGACAAGTCAGCGATCGCGCGGGTCGTGGAGCAGGCCGAAGAGCGTTTCGGCGCGATCGACGTGCTCGTCAACAACGCCGGATACGGCTATCGCGGCGCGGTCGAGGAGGGTGACGATCAGGAAGTCGCCGACCTCTTCGCCACCAATTTCTCCGGCACGGTGGCGATGATCAAGGCGGTGCTGCCCGGCATGCGCGCCCGCCGAAGCGGCACCATCGTCAACCTGTCCTCGATCGCCGGGCGGCTGGCCGCACCGGGCTCGGGCTACTATTCGGCCACCAAGTTCGCCGTCGAAGGCATGTCGGACGCGCTGCGCAAGGAACTGGCCCCGCTCGGCATCCGGGTGATCGTGGTCGAGCCCGGCGCCTTCAGGACCGATTTCGCCGGCCGTTCCCTGCACCAGGCGAAGGCCCGCATCGATGACTATGCATCGACCGCCGGCCCACGGCGCAAGGAAAACGACAAGATGCACGGCACCCAGCAGGGCGACCCCGACAAGGCGGCGCGCGTGTTGATCGACGTCGTGGGGCAAACCAATCCGCCTTTCCGGCTGCTGCTCGGAAGCGACGCGCTGAAGAATGCCCGTTCCGAGCTCGATGCCCAGCGCACCGAACTCGAAGCATGGCGGGACGTCAGCACAAGCACCGACTTTCCGACCGGCACCAGATCATGAATCGAGAAGAACGATGAAGACATACAAACTTGTAAACCGCGACGTTTCAGCCCCGGGTCGCGACAGTGCGGCGGACGCCGACGGCTCCGGCGTCGAGATGCCGATGATCGGGCTCGGTGTTTTTCAGACGCCGCCCGACGAAACGACGGCTGCGGTCGAAGAAGCCTTGCGGCTTGGCTATCGTCATATCGACACGGCCGCCGCCTATGGCAACGAGCGTGAGGTGGGCGAAGGTATCCGTCGCGCCGGCATCGCGCGTGACGAGGTTTTTATTGAGACCAAGATCTGGATCAGCGACTACGGCTACGACGAAACCCTGCACGCGTTCGACAAGAGCGCGGGCAAGCTTGGCGTCGATCAAATCGATCTCTTGCTTCTGCATCAGCCGCTCCCCTCCGCATTCGATCGCACCCTTGGCGCCTATCGGGCGCTCGAAAAGCTGCTGGCCGATGGCAAGGTGCGCGCGATCGGCGTCAGCAACTTCATGCCCGAGCATCTGACGCGCCTGTTGACCGAAACATCCATCGTGCCTGCGGTGAACCAGATCGAAGTCCACCCCTATTTCCAGCAGAGGGCATTGCAGCGCCTGCATGCCGAGCACGGCATCCTCACGCAAGCCTGGTCACCCATCGGCGGCATTACCTTCTATAGGGGCGGCGAGAAAAGCACGCTCGAAGACCCGGTGCTGCTGGAAATCGCGCAGCAGCACGGCAAGTCGGCCGCCCAGGTGATGCTGCGCTGGCATTTGCAGGAAGGCCGTTCCGTCATTCCCAAGTCGACAAAACCGGCGCGCATCGCGGAGAATTTCGATGTCTTCGACTTCGAGCTTTCGGGAGAGCAGATCGCCGCCATCGATGCGCTCGATACCGGTGTCCGCAGCGGCCCGGAGCCCGACAGCATCACGCTCGAGAGCTATGGCAGGCCGATCCCCGAGGCGTAATCCGGCGCGCGGGCCGGCCTGCGGCTCACCGCCGCGCAGGGCACGATGCCTGCCGGAAGCCGTGCTCGAAGATGGCAGGGTTCTGATCAACAGACGGGAAAGAAAGATGAATCAGCCCGATCCGACACGGAGGGAGTTTCTCATGACTTCACTGCTCCTGTCCCTCGTGGCGGGTGGAGCCGCCTTGGCTTCATCGGCCGTGGCGGCGGAACTCCCGCAGGGAAGAATCCTTGTTGCGTATTTCTCGCGCAGCGGGAACACGCGTACCGTCGCTGGTCAGGTCAGGCGCGCGCTGCGAGCTGACCTGTTCGAGATTCTGCCCGAAAATCCCTATCCGGACGATTATTTCGAGACGGTCGAGCAAGCGCAGCAGGAGACCGAACGTGGCTATGAGCCCCCGCTGAAAGAGACCGTTGCCGATATCGGCGCCTATGGAACGGTGTTCCTCGGGTTCCCGATCTGGGGGACGACCGCGCCGCCCGTGATCCGGTCTTTCCTGTCCGCGCACGACCTTTCGAGCAAGACTCTTGTCCCGCTGGTCACCCATGGCGGCTACGGGTTGGGCGACAGCCGGGAAGTCCTCGCCCAGATCGCGCCGGCTGCGCGGCTTGTCGAGGGCTTCACCATGGAGGGTCCGCAGGAGCGGCAGACCATAGAGCAGGTGATGGAATGGCTCGATCGCCTGGACGCCCGGTGACGCAAAGATGAGTCCGACTGGAAGTGACGCGTATGGTAAGGACACGAACGGCTGCAGGGGCGCTGGTTCGAGGTGTATTGCACCGGGCCGGCATCGCACTCTCCCTCTTCTTCGCCGTTTCCTTCGCCTCGGCGAACGGCACCGCCATCGCTTCCGCGAATATGGGTAGCGAGCCCGGTGCAACGGCATCCGATCACAGCGGTCAGTACGAGGACATGAAGCCGGAAAGCAGCCTGGGCGATCTTCTGCATCATCCCGCCTTCGCAGGGTATGCGTCCTTGCTCCTGCCGTGGGATGGCCGGTCCTATGACGAAGCCATGACGCTCCGCGAGATCGGTGCGCTGCTGCCCTACCACAGCAACGTCGATCCCGATGTCGTGGTGTCGGGGCTCAATCGCATGATCGACGACGCGCGCGCGGACAATACCGTGTTCTACGATTTCTATACTCCCGAGGAAAAGCGCGCGGTGCCGGGTCGTGAGAATACCGGCCTGTTCTTTTTCCGGGGAAAACCGGGCGCACCTTTCGCTGTTATCGCCCCCGGCGGCGGGTTCTCCTATGTCGGCTCGGTCCATGAGGGCTTTCCCTATGCCGAAGAGATCAGCAGGGCAGGCTACAACGCCTTCGTGCTGAAATACCGTGTCGGGTCCGGCGGAGGCGTCGCCACCGAGGATCTTGCCGCTGCGATTTCGTTCATCTTCGAAAATGCGGATGCGCTGGGCGTCGGCACTGCCGACTACTCGCTATGGGGGAGCTCGGCCGGTGCGCGCATGGCCGCCGCGATTGGCTCCTACGGCGTCGCGGCTTTCGATGGCGACGGCCTTCCGAGGCCGTCGACCGTCGTCATGGCCTATACGGGTCATTCGGACATAGCGGCTGACGAGCCGCCGACGTTCGTCGTTGTCGGTGAACGCGACGGAATAGCCCCACCCTCAGCGATGGAGCGGCGCGTGGCGGCGCTTCGGGCTGCCGGGACCGAGGTGGAGTTTCACCGCTACAAGAACCTGGGCCATGGTTTCGGACCGGGATTCGGAACCAGCGCCGAAGGATGGATCGCCGATGCGATCCGGTTCTGGGAGAAATTCATCACGACAAACAGCGTGCAATAGTGAGCCTCGCATGCCTCAATCCCCATCCACAGTGTTAGTTGTCGGAGCGACCGGAAGCATCGGCCGCCATGTCGTCGCAGCGGCTTTGGAGCACGGCTATGACGTGCGCGCGTTGGCGCGCGATGCTCGCAAGCGAGAAGTATTTCCGCCCGGAACGGAAGTCGTCATTGGAGACCTAACCCGAGCGGATACGCTGTCCCAAGCGGTCGAAGGGCTCGATGCCATCATTTTCACGCAGGGAACCTATGGCAGTCCTGCTGCGGCGGAGGCGGTCGATTATGGTGGCGTGCGCAACGTGCTTGCCGCGCTTGCGGGGCGCAAAGTGCGTATCGCCCTCATGACGGCGATCGGTACCACTGATCGCAAGGGATCACACGACTGGAAGCGCCGCGCCGAACGTCTCGTTCGGGCCAGTGGCCTGCCGTATACGATCGTGCGCCCGGCCTGGTTCGACTACAACGCCCCCGACCAGAACCGGCTGGTGATGCTGCAAGGTGACAAACCGCTGGCCGGCAATCCATCCGACGGCGCCATTGCGCGTCGCCAGATTGCCGAGGTGCTGGTTCGCAGCTTGAGTTCGGGGTCGGCACTGCGAAAGACCTTCGAGCTGCATAGCGAGAAAGGGCCGGAACAGGAGGATTTCGATCCGCTCTTTGCGGCTCTCGAAGCCGATGCCCCCGGCGCACTGGATGGCGCAGGCGACTTGTCGAACATGCCACTTAGTGAAGAACCGCCCAGGATCGTTGCCGACATGGATCGTGTGAGGACTGGGATTTCTCGATAGGAGAGATGACTATAAAGGCAATGGCCATCGTTAGCATTGAGACAGAGCGTTGAGCGCGCGGCAGCATTCGCGTCGCTACGAAGCGCCATCGAGGCGCGCTCTGATCCGCTCCATCTGCTCTATCTCGGACCGTTGCCCGCCGCTGATGCCCTCGCAGAGGGAGACGAGTTCCGCGTCGCTCAAATTCGCCTCGCGGCACATCAGGATCGCACCGGAGTGATGGGGAATCATCGAGTCGATGAACTGACGATCATCGATTAGGGCCTGCGCCCGCGTGGCCGCGAAGGAACCGAGTGTCAGCGCAATGAACGCAGCGTAAAGCGCGATGTTGAGAGATCGCCGGGGATACATGCCCGGCATCGTCGCCAGCATGAAAATGCCCATCGGCGCCCACATGGTCACGGCCATGTAGAACATGTTCAGATTGTTCCGAAAATCGCGAATGCCATCGATCATCGAGAACATCACGACATACATGACGACCAGACCGAGCGCCATGTTGATCCAGAACATCACATAGGGACGTCCGCCGTGTTTCCCGTCGTGCTCGTGCCCGGCGGCTCCGGAATGAGGGGGCATCTCAAATCTCCCGAGGTCTCTTGTCTGTGACCGAGTCGTGGGCCCGAGCACGCAAGGCGGGCGGGCGGAATCGGCGTCCGCCCGCTTCGCCTCAATAGCCCCGATCCGCGAGCCAGCGTCGCATCATCTCGATCTCGGCTTCCTGCGCGGAGATCACGTCCTCGGCCAATGCACGAACCTCGGGATCCGTTCCGTGTTCCAGCACGACGCGGGCCATGTCGATCGCGCCCTGATGATGCGGGATCATGCCGCGCATGAAATCGACATCCGCATCGCCAGTGTAGTCGAGCGCCATGTCGGCGTGCATCCGGTCATTGGCCTCCCTGTAGGCCTGGATAGCTGGACTGTCGGACGCTTCGGCCGCGACCTGAGGGCCATTCCCGCCATGGTCCATCTGTGCCATGGGGTCGGACCCTCCCATCTCGGCCTGAGCGAAGGCCAGACCGGCGGCGACGATGATCGCGCCGCCGATAAGGATCGGTGTCAGCCTGTTCATGTCGGGTTCTCCCCGGCTCAGGCGGCAGGCGCGGGCGGATAGCCCGCTTCCTTCAGCGCGGCCTCCAAGAGGGCGCGGGGCTGGTCGGATGTGACCTCGACCTTTTTTGTCGCGGGATCGGCGAGCACCGTGGCGGCCGGATCCACGGACTGAACGGCCTTGGTGACGCTGCGGACGCAGCCGCCGCACGACATATTCTTGATGTGGAACTGCACGAGAATCTCCTTTTCATGTCTCATGCCTCTCCAGATGGGGCTTCCCACCGTTGGAAGGTCAAGAGAAAAACCAAAAAAAGCATCTTGACCTTCCCATCGTTGGAAGCCTCAACTTGCTGGCCGAATGTTGAATCCGGTCTGCAAGGAAGTTCAATGAATGCGCCGCTGAGAGACCACGTTGCCACCCATGAGGCGGTCACTCTCCCGATTGAGGGGATGAGTTGCGCCTCGTGCGTGGGCCGCGTGGAGAAAGCCCTGAAGGCCGTGCCCGGGGTGAGGAACGCCAACGTCAATCTGGCCACGGAAAATGCCCAGGTTTCGTTCGATGCGCCGGCCGACCGGCGCACCCTCGTCGCCGCCGTCGAGGATGCGGGCTATGGGGTGCCGTCATCGACGATCGAGCTTTCGGTCGAAGGCATGACCTGCGCTTCGTGCGTCGGGAATGTGGAGCGCGCACTGATGGCCGTTCCGGGCGTCGCGAACGCCACCGTCAACCTCGCCACCGAGCGCGCCCAGGTAAGCGGCCTCGCCGATGCCGCCGAACTGATCGGGGCGATCGAGCGGAGCGGCTACGTGGCGCGGGTGCTCGATGGCGGCGTGTCGCATGAAGACGAGACAGATGCCCGCAAAAGCCGCGAGCAGGC
>Ga0065721_10011922_pt1 | contig 11126 bp, 12 predicted proteins | sample Mesricmetagenome_FD_59108 | JGI IMG/M metagenome (GOLD analysis project Ga0065721, IMG submission 59108) | Mesophilic microbial community from rice straw/compost enrichment Sample: eDNA_1 v2 (version 2) | ecosystem: Engineered > Solid waste > Grass > Composting > Bioreactor | place: USA: Davis...
TGTAGGCGTCGTCGCTGGTAGTCGTATATTTTGAACAGCCGTTGTTCGCACCAATAACGTTAATAGCCGAATCCGCTGAGGCAAAGTAGTATCCGCCGATACCTTTACCTCCATTGTAAGGCACTTTCGTATCATTTACCGAATGGATATGAATAAATGGAGTGGGCTGACCTCCGTCACACACTTCGCTTAGCATCATCGTTCCACTTACTGCGCCAATAGCTGCAAATTTCTCAGGCAGCTCACACGCGAGTCTGTAAGCCAGCATAGCCCCGTTCGACATGCCGACAACATAAACCCGTGAGGGATCAACCGGATACTTCCTGATCAGGTGTTCTGTTAAGGAGTTGATGAACTTCACATCGTTGACATTTTGTTCCATGGCGTACTGGCAGCATGTCCCTGCATTCCACGTGCGAATGCGAAACCGTCCTTCACCGGGTACCCCTTCCGGGTATACCACGATGAAGTTTTCTTCCTTTGCCTTTTCATTCCAGCCATAGTCGCGTTCAGCCTGCGAGGCACTTCCTCCCGTTCCATGAAGCATCAGCACGAGCGGAACAGTCTTGCCCTCATCCACTGCATTCTGGATGTTGATCAGGTAAGAACGCATTCGTCCATCGACATCTATCTCCTCATACTGACGGGTCGGCTTCGCTCCCGGATGATCATCGTTATCGCACGCAATGAGAAAGCTTGCAGCTGCAAGCATGGCAAATATCAAAAAGTTATCATCCATAGTTTCTTGTCTTTTGTTTATCATTCAGCTCAGCGCCGATTTTCCTTTGAACGCTCCTTAACAGTTTCGCGCATCGCGTCTTTCATTTGCTGATACTTTTTATATTGATCAGCATTGAGGACACCCTTGAGCTCGCCATCCTTCTTCTGGCCCACAGCGCGCATTCGCTTCAGGCGTTGCAGTTTCCCACCGCTGGCCCGGTACGCCGTTTCCATTTCCCGGGCGTACCGGAGGTTGATGGTGTAAATCTTGTCCTGTTGCACATCTGTAAGTTCGAGGTGTTCCGTCATTCGCTCCGTTTGATTCTGGGCGCGCTCTTCAGCTGTCGTGCCTGCAAACACCTGGTCAAGCTTGTCCTGACTGAAGGATGAGGTTGAAATCATCAAAATGGCCGATATGGCCAGTACGTGTTTTAGTTTCATAATACATTTTGTTTAATCGTTGCGCATAGATAAATCCCACGCTTGTGCAATGCAGCCGAAACTGTTGTGAACGATCTAAAACAACAAGTGAACTCCCTGCATCGGAAAGTGAACCATCAGTGCGATCCCGTGGATAGCCATTTTTTAAACAACGATGTCCTTGCCTTGCTTACGATGAAGGATTCCTGTTCCGGGATGTTAAGTCTCAGTATTAACTTCGAATGGAAATGCGGTTCCATGTGAACGATGGCATTGCGGTTGACGATACATTGGCGGTTCACGCGAAAGAAAGTAACCGGATCGAGACGTCCTTCGAGTTCATCCATGGTTATTCCCATCAATGGATGCGACCTGCCGGATGCGTGGCCATGAGGCAGTCCATTACGGATAAAGAAACACGCAAAGTCATCAGAAGGAATAGGAATCAGCTTCTCGCGCTGGCTGACGAGAAGCGTAAAAATCCTGCGCGTGTTGACCCCAGCGATCTCCTTCGCCAACGCCGCATAATTTATGGCCGAAAGGGTTTGTGTACTTGCCAACTTATTCAACGCCCGATGCAACTCACCACTTTTCACTGGTTTTAAAAGGTAGTCCACGCTATTGACGCGGAAAGCCTTAATCGCATATTGATTGAAGGCTGTAGTGAAGATGATGGGAAATGTCAGGGGCGTCCTATCGAAGATGTCAAATGAGGTTCCGTCACCGAGCTGAATATCAAATATTCCAAGTCCGGGGTGTGGATTTGATTCAAACCAGCCCACGCTTTCTTCCACACTTCGCAGCACCGCTTTTATCTCCAGATCGCTATCGTATTCCCGAAGAAGATTAATCAGATGTTCGGAAGCTCCTGTTTCGTCTTCCACAATTACCAACGACATAGTTCTCATAAAAGAGGTAAATAGAGTTCAAAGTTTCCTTCACCGTTTCGGATCTCAATATTCCGGCTTCCCGACAGGACGTATCGTTTCGACAGGTTTGCCAGTCCGATGCCGTACCCGACAGANCTCACCTTNCTAACAGGATTTTTTACCAGCAGCCANGTATNCCTTCCGGANATTTCAATTTCGAGGGGATGGGCCGCGGACACCATGTTGTGTTTGATCGCATTTTCAACGGCAATCTGAATTGCAAACTGCGGGAGTAATTTTGATTGGACCTCTTCTGCATCAATAGTAACCCGAATCGCATCTGCGAATCTTGAATTCATCATATACAGGTATGAATGAAGGAAGTCAAGTTCTTCCTTCACTGAGACCAGATTGTCGGATCGCTTCTCAAGAATGTATCTGAATGTATCGGCAAGGTGATCGAGGAAGGTAAGGGCGTTCTGATTCCTGGGATGTATCAGTCCGCCAAGGGTACTGAGCGTGTTAAATATGAAATGCGGATCGAGCTGGCTGCGAAGTGCGGCGAGCTCAGACTCAGTATTTTTACTTTCGAGCGTCAGCACCTCCATACGTTCCCGGTCCAGTTTCTCAATGAGATCAACAACGTAGGTGAATAATCCAACGATGATTGCCAGAATAGCATTTCTGACAAGGTAAAATGTGAAGTACGCCAGTGGGGCGCGGATTTCGAGAACGAAGGTAGCAACGACCACAAGTATGGCTGAACAAACAATGACGACGATGAACTTTGCAGCGAGGTACAACGCGCCCCATACAATGCCATGGTGTTCTCTGAGAAGATTGGCCAGGATAAAGTCTGCGCAAAAGAAAAAGAGTGACGTTAAAAATACGGTGACAAAAAGGTAAGATACCCGTACTGTAATATTACCATCCACCAGGCCCGCCTGAGGTACTTCCGGCATCCCGCGGAATACCAGCCATGGTAACGAATACAATAGTGCAATAATGAAAGACAAGATCACTATGACCCATTTTTTTTGCGTCATATATTTCAACATTCAGCAATCATAAACGATGCAGGTGTCAATTCGTTGAAAAACGTGGGCGAAACGGACAAATCGGTGGATGAAGGGCCCGTATGCCCCGCCAGTTAATCCTGAGCGCAAGGCGATATCGTCGACGTGTCCCAATATCAGGATCAATCGGACAAAACCGATTCTGAGGTTTCAGCCACACACTACCAGAGTTCATAATTTTATTTTTATGAAATCATTAACAATATCATCCCTTTCGGCCACCGTATTTGCATGGCTGTTGACGCTCCTCGGCGGAACACTTCTGTTTGATACCTTTGTTCTGTATCCCAACATCTTTCACAGTGTTCCCGATTCGCTTGCAGAAGCAAAGCAATTTCTAAGTCATGGCAGTCCCTCGACATTCTTCAAGCCGTTTGGATCGGTGATCGTAGCAATTGGTGTAATGGCTATAGTTTTTAACTGGTGGAGCCGTCCCAGGTTGTTCTATCTGATAACGAGCTTTATTCTGCTCGTCGCCGGTAACTTTCTCTTTTCCGCTTCGTTCTTCTGGCCGCGAAATCATATTATGTTCAACGAAGGTATCACTGTGCATTCGTCAGCCTTCCTCAAAGCAACAGCATTGGAGTTTCAGAACTTCCACTGGATTCGCGTAGGGGTTTCCATCGCCNCGTCAGCTATTGCCCTCGCTGGCGTCGTACTTCATGGGCCTGGTAAAAAAACGCTACCGCTTACCGATCCACCCTATTCACAAAGTTCTAACCGGGCGCACCATAAACCAGTTAGTCACGCCTAGTATTTTTTCCTCGCCTTCAACGTCAAAGCCGAACCGCTTGTAGAAGGCCACATTCTCCGGTTTGTCGGTTTCCAGATAACCAACAACAGAATGGGCATCAAGAAACTGGCAGACCTCCTTCATCATAAACGTTCCTACACCCTTACCCTGATGCTTAAGATCCACGGCAACAGGTCCAAGATGAATATGCGGTTTCTTATGGTCATGCTGCGACCATTTTTTACGCCAACGGAGGAGGCGCCCCAGATTCATCCCCATCTGCCACATCAGCGAGGGCAGCTTTTTCGCAAGGTCCATTGGGGCCAGCTGACAATGTTCGGAAGTACAATAGCACAACACGCCGACGATTTTGTCTCCTTCCTTCGCTACGTTAACGACGGTATGCGGTGGAGCCGTCGCCCATTCAAAGAGTTTTAACTGTTTCCGTATCGCCCCGTCACCAGAACCGAAAACGGCTCTGTTGATTGGGTTCGTCGACATGGATTCCGTCAGAAGGTTAATGACGCGAACAGAGTCAACGGGGTTTAATTTGGTGTATACTAGTTTCAAATTGAGTGACAAGTTTCAAAGGGATAAACATCTCCGCTACTCAGCCGATGATGCAAGACGCAACCGGGGGAATGAGGTCCATCGCTCACGCGTAAGCCGGTATATCGCACAATCATCCACACCTATCCTTCGCTCTTCGACGAATTCAAATCCATTCTTCTCATAGAACCTGCGAGCACGAATATTTGTCGCCAGCGGGTCGAGGACGATCACATCAATACCATCATCCTTAAAACACATCTGTATGGCCATTTGCAGGATACGTGTACCGTATCCGTGACCAATGTCACTGGCATCGCCAAGCCAGATATCAATCGCAGCCCAGGTATCGGGCGCTGCACCCCAATACTGTTCCTCATCCAGGGCGCAACGAAGAATTTCAACGTAGCCGATAGGCCGAGCATTCAGTTCAGCGATAAGTTGGCGGCGCCCGGGAGCTTCCCTTCCAACCTCTGTTTCCCATTCCCAGTCGGAATTCGGATCAGCTTCCTTCTTATGAGGCTGGCTATCCCAATGCCTGAGCAACGGAATGTCAGCCCGCGTTGCATCCCGCAACATAATAGCCACTGGATCATTTATCTTTCCTCCATCCATCGGATAAACTCTGTCGCTTTTTGTTTGCTAACTATTACTTCTTCCTTGGGAAACCCGCGGAGTCTGACGAGGAGTTTCCGTTCGTCATAGTATTCCACCTGGCCGACACCACTAAATGAAACGATGTACTGTCTGTTCGCCCGTCGAAAACTCACAGGGTCGAGTTGCATTTCCAGCGACTCCAGCGTCTTCGCTATCGCGTAGCCTGTCCCGTTACGCGTGTACAATACCGTCGAGTCGGACTCAATCTTAAAGAAAGCGATATCGTCGGTCTGGATCGGTATCAACTGATTTCGAAATGAGACCAGGAAGCTGGTCTTGAACCGGGCATTTCTGTTATACATCTCTCTGATGAGACTCTCCAGGTGACCGATGTCATATCGCGGCGAGAGTGAATTGAGCATCCCTTCGACCTTCGCGAGACTTTTCTCGAGCGCCGTATCATTGACGGGCTTCAGGATGTAATCAATACCGTTGGTTTCAAATGCCTGTAAGGCGTATTCGTTGTAAGCCGTACAAAATATGATGGGGCATTTGAGTTCAACCTGACGGAAGATCGAAAATGCAAGACCATCGCCGAGTTGAATGTCGGATATTACGAGGTCTGGCGCCGTGTTCGTTTGGAACCAGTCCAGCGCTTGTTCAATGCTGTCGAGAATCGATCGCACGCGGTAAGATGGCCGTATTGCCGAGAGTGTTGCAGCAATATCTTTAGCCGTGCGCGTTTCATCTTCAATGATAACGATGTCCATAAATCAATGCAAGGGTAACTTTACCGTAAACGAATTTTGCGTTTGTTCGATCGTTATTTCACGGCCTTTAAGGATCAAATATCGATTATTAATGTTGTTCAGTCCTACATTCGAAGAGAAGCCCTCAGGAGGTTTTATCTGGAGGTTATTCTCCACCACCACACAGTCGGGAGTCGTATAAATACGAATATGCAATGGCCGGCTCTGGCTGATGACATTGTGCTTTACTGCATTTTCTATCAGCACCTGGAGTGTGTTGGGTGGAATGCGTGTCGGGAGTTCTGCAGGTGGGACGTCAAGCTCAAAACGTACAGCCTCACCGTAGCGTATTTTCAACAGCGACAGATAGGCAGTGACGAAGTCGATTTCTTCACTCAAGGTAACATCGTTCTTACCGCTGTGGACAAGCATATACCTATAGATGTACGACAACTGATCGATGAATGTTAGGGACTCCTCCGGATTATTTTTTACCAGGGACTTCAGCGTGTTCAGTGAGTTGAATAGAAAATGCGGATTAAGCTGCTGCTTGAGACTCTCATACTGCGCTGCAAGATTCTCTCGCTTCAATGTTTCTATTTCTGACTGGATGCGCGCCTTTTCCGCACTGAAGTCGAAGAAGTATTTGGCAAGTATGAACAGACCGTTTAGCAGGGTGATACGCAGAATGAAGTAAAACCAGGCCTTTGGCTGATAGAATTTCTCACCCTGCACCTGCGTCAGCAGCGCTCCCGTGCTGTCGAGTAACCCTACTGTCAGGAAGACGACAATGGCTAGAAGCGACGTACGCAGGATGCGCGCCACGATTTTTAAGCGTGTGTCTTTATCAGGCCGCAGCCACAGCGGTGAAAAGTCCATCGAGATGAACGTAGTAACCCAAAGGGAAAAGATTGTGATGAATGCCAGGACAAACCGATATGGCAGGGTATTATCAATCGGGCCTGAAAACAGGAATGTACCCGGTAAGAGTACAGCAAGTGCAGCTCCCGTAATGAGGTGATATTTCCTAACCCAATTCATCTGTTGCCAATGATGTGGAACTAGTTGGCCCCTAAATCAAAACGCTGATGCGTGCAAACAAAGGTGCGAAGTACAGAACCTTTCTGCGATATTAGTGAATGTTACCGGGTGAAACTGGCCGCTTCATCGCCAAATTTGCCCGCCCGACGGAAGAGTCGCTCGTTCCTGACTTCCGGTTTCTGATTAGGCGGTCCGGTTAAAGGGCGCTCCGAAGAGAGAAGGTTTTGGTTCAAGGACGACCATGCCTGCCGTTATAATGAACACGTATCTACCACAGTAACGCGGCAAGTATGCCTGCATGGATAGTCACTCAATTTTCAGTTAGTCATCCTTCCCAAACGAATACAAATAGCCGTTGAATGTTGGGACGAGTATAGAACTGTCGTTTCCAACGGTTGTTCCCACCGTGAAAAGAGGTTTTCCCGGTAGCGGATCGGCGTCGTATATTTCACCTGTTCTTACGTCAATAATCATCAGATCATAGGCGAAGCTTCCGGTTTTGATTGTTGCGAGCGCAAAACCTCCCGCACTTTGGGTGACAATACCGCGGTTTTCAAACGTATCAGATTTCCAAATAAGTTCCGCACTGTCACCACGGTCGCGGATGCACATCAGTTTCGCACCGTCGCCCCCACCTGGCATAATATAGCCATCGGGTGACGTAGACTGACTGCCACCCGGAGCGTAACCTATGTTGTACGACCATCGAACCGTTCCTGTCTTCGATTCTATAGCGTGAATTGAGTTGACATTGTCGTTGACATATACTGTTAACCCGTCTGCCGAAAGGTCTGGGCTGGAAGCACTTCCACCGGGAAGGTTATCATTTCGCCATAGCATTTCCAGTTTCGGAGACGAGTCTTCAGCAAATCTCATAGCCACGAGCGAAGCAGCCGCTGCATCAGGGTACCAGAACGTGAAGTATAATGATCCTGTGGCCGGATCAAATGCAGGCGTATTGGCACATGGGCAATCGCGTGTACCCCGCATACATGCGCGCGGGTCAAAAGGTGGCAACGGAGTAGCTGGATCAAGTAGCTTCACCGGATCGAGGACCGGCTTGCCATCCGTACGATCCAACACATAAATGGTTCCTATATGTGTAATGAAGATCAACCTTCCGGTTTGCGTGAACTGTGCGGAAAAGGGGAACCCGTCTATGTCGGCTTTCCAGATTCTGTTTCCATTGTTATCCAGGGCTACCATCTTATGATCATCAGCAATAAACAGACGTTGATCCCTGTCGATCAATACCCCCGAAGCCACGGCAAACTCATTGAGCTCGTCATTGCACCATTTCGTCGCTCCTGACTTCACCTCCAACGCGTATACATGACATCCTTCAGCGCTCGTGGTAACGTAGACGGTTCCATCCTTGTCACTCGTAGGTCCCAGATTGATTGTTCCATCGAATTTGCGCCACCACTTCAGCTTCACCATCAAGGGAACGGAGATGCTCGAGTAATCGGAGTTTGCACCATCGCCGTGTGTTGCCGACCAACCGATTCCATATACACTGTCTCCGTCCGGAGGCGGCGAGGGATCGGTATTAACGTCGCAGGCCAGGATGGTTATCAGAACGACGAAGACGTGCGGGCACTTGGAGCAAGAGAGTGATTTCCAGGATTGCAAAGCCATTGCGTTTTTTATGTAAACGTACCGCTCGTGCAACGCCGGATCAGAGAAACGAATCTGAACTGACTTTTTAAGGGATTGGAATGACTTGCAGAGGCAATGAGACAAGGCTTACGTGAAACTCAGGTTTTAAGCCGCTGAATCTCCCGCATGATCGTCTTTCGTTCCCCTTCGGATTTGGACAACACCAGCGCTGATTGATAATGCTTGATTGCCTCATCAACTTGACTATCCGCGTAAAGGTAGCCCAACAACTGATGAAAATAGGGATTACCATCCAAGTTGAGTTTCAAAGCCTCAACGATGCCCTGTTCCTTACCATATACTTTTGCATAGGCAAACGTTCTGTTTAGTGCAGTAATTGGTGAGTATTCAATCACAACAAGCTGATTATACAGCTGGAGTATGCGACTCCACTTGTTTGAATCATTGGTCGTGTGCCAATAGGCAATGCCAGCCTCCAGATGATATTTTGAAATATCGCATCCGTTTGTCGCATTTACCAGGTAGAAGTTTCCTTTATGGATCAGGGAGTCATCCCACAGGCTTCTGTCCTGATCCTCAAACAACACGGCTTCACCCTGGTTATTGAAACGGGCCTTAAACCGCGAACTTTGATAACACATCAGCGCCAGCAACGCATTAACCTGCGGCACATTAGTTATTGAAACTTGCGTTAACAACAAAGCCAGGTGTAAAGCTTCAAGGCAAAGATCGGTCCTGATGGGGTCATTGCTCGTTCTTGAATAGTAGCCTTCGTTAAAAATCAGGTACAATGTTCTGAGAACCGTATCAAGTCTTGATTCAATCTGCCGATCACTCAGACTTTCAATACGGAAGTTGTCATCCCGAAGATTGGCTCTTGCGCGCAACAGGCGTTTCTTGATCGTCTCAGGTTTTGTAATGAAAGCCGTAGCAATTTCCCTGATGCTGAAGCCACACAAAATCTGAAGTGCCAGGCAGATCTGGCTCTCATCAGAGTTGGCCGGGTTACATACAGCAAACATCATTGCCAGCTGACTATCCCGAATACTGGCATCATTAAACTCCAGGTCGGAGAATGCCGGATCATCACCTTCCTGCAGGCTATCACGCACCTTTGTTACAAAGGTATTTTCTCTTCTAAGATGATCCCTTGTTTTATTTGCCGCAACTGTGTACAGCCATCCCGTTGGGTTATCAGGAATGCCGTTAATCGCCCAATATTCCGATGCTTTCAGGAATGTTTCACTGACAATATCCTCCGCAGCACTAATATTTTTTAATCCAAAATGACGGCACAGTACGGCCGTCATTTTCACATACTCTTTACGAAACAGGTCATTTAAGAAATCCTTACGAATATTTTGATTCTCCACCGCTATTCACGTTTAAGCACCTCGCGTACTTCGATGCTGCCCGCCACCTGTTCAAAAATCGGATTTGCTTTGGCGATTTCGACTGCTTCATCGATGTTTTCGGCACGGACCACGACATAGCCGCTGACGAACTCCTTTATCTCCGTATAAGGCCCGTCCGTTACAACGTTATCAGGCCGTATCGTCTTAGCACTTCCCCGTCCCGGCAGAAGCGTATTGCCTTTCTCGGCTAACTTGTTCTGAGCAGCAATTCCTGCGAGCCAACTCATTCGTTCCTGCATCTGTTGGGGTGACGGCTTGAAGTCAGCAACGTCATGGAGTCTGAAAATTAATGCAAATTCTTTCATCATTTTAATGGTTAATGTTCGGTGTATTGACGATCGAACATCCGATACGGGGACATACCGGAGAAAAAGNTTTCTATAATGCAACAAGGCTACCGCANCAAGTTACATTCCGTTTTTCGCACTCCATTCCATCTCCATTGCTCTCCTGCAATTTTTTGGTGATCTACACCCTTCCCAGGACAAGATTCCTGCAATCGCCCCAAAATTCTTCTCGAATTTCATATCTTAAACCAAACGTCTTAGAAGGCTGTATCAGACCTCGTTGGATGTTATCAAACTAAATCGGAAGAAAATGATTGAATTTGTCCTGGTCTATTTTGTAGGAAAATCGTTTTATGATCTTGCAAAAGAACACAATCGAAACAAGTGGGTCTATGCAATATTGGGGGTTATCGCTTATTATGGCGGGTTGTTCATCGGCGGCATAGTCATCGCCCTCGTTTATGAGCTTGGGATGGACAAGTCGATCGACGATATCAACGATATTCTCCTGGGCATTATGGCCATACCAATCGGTGTATCCATCTGCTGGGCGTTCTATAAAATACTGAAATCAAACTGGAGCAGGTCGACCAATCGTGCAGGATTAGATAATATCCTTGACGCCGACGTGAAAAACGACCACTGAGCTTGTGATTATGGATCTCAGAATCCATAATCAAATGATGCAAAACACAACGCCCGTACGAATGAGAACGCATCTACCAATAAAAAAGAGCACATTCAAATTGATGTGCTCTTTTTATCATGAGTCTTACCAGATCAGGCTCCTGTCCTCACAACTTCTTCTTACCCCAAACGGGTCGCCCATCAGATGTAAGGCCCGAATATACGAGTGTCGGCGTGCGCGGCGAAGCTTCCCAGTCCAGGCCCCATTCGACACACAGGTTGAGCTCACCTATGTTAAGGACCTTGTTTGTTGCGTCGTAACTCCAGTTACCAGTATGGGCACCTGTAGCTTTTCCATCCGTACTTAGGGTTAATGACGATGCAGTCTGCTGTTCGCGAAACTGATAGTTCATGGAGATGTTT
>Ga0065721_10052802_pt1 | contig 11124 bp, 9 predicted proteins | sample Mesricmetagenome_FD_59108 | JGI IMG/M metagenome (GOLD analysis project Ga0065721, IMG submission 59108) | Mesophilic microbial community from rice straw/compost enrichment Sample: eDNA_1 v2 (version 2) | ecosystem: Engineered > Solid waste > Grass > Composting > Bioreactor | place: USA: Davis...
GGCCTGCAAAGTCGCCGAAGGTTGGCGGGATGTCGGTGCGGCCCCAGGGCTTTTCGACGATGATCGTTTCGAGGCGCGTCAACATGGGGCGAAGATCGGGTGCGGGCCCCGGTAGGTCAAGCCTTATGGGTCAAGCCGCCCGATAGCGACGAGAAGACTGCTGCCGGTCGAGTTAGGAGGCTGCGCACAAAACGTGAGAAGGCGCGCTTGCCCACGTGCCTAGAATCTGCAGAACGTCGATGTGCGGTTGGGCCGGTCCACGCCGTTGTTTCAAGCTGTATACCCTCGCAGGTGACCTTGCGTTCCAGCGTAGCGGTGGCCGAAGGGCGTGAGGCCGCGCCGCGGAGAGTTGCTGGAACCGTTCGCGCCCCAAATGGTTACGTCCACCAGGCCCGTCGGGATGTTCAGAAGAATGCGGTTTGAGACCCCGCATCACTCAGCGGCAGGCTCGGCTCGCGCCCCGATTAGCCGAGAAAACCCGCTTGGGGCCGCCATCGGATCTGTCACCGTAACGGAAAATTACAACTAGTGATCGCACGCTTGGTAACGCCGCCGCGACTGCCGCTATATTGCCATGCCAGTCTTGGACGGTTAGGGCGATGCAGCTCTTGCCTCCCGTTAAACCTGATACGCATCAGATTCATCAGATCGGTCTTTTTTCATGTTTTGGAAGCGTAAAGGTAAACCTACCACACAGGGACGCGAAGGTTTTCGTGTTCCGGATGGTCGACGTGTTTACGCGATAGGAGACATTCACGGCCGGGACGACCTCTTTGATCAGATTATCGGCCTGATCCGCGCTGACAACGCCAACCGCGGTGAAGCACGAGTGAGCATTATCCTTCTGGGCGATCTTATCGACCGCGGCCCGCAGTCAGCGGCGGTCGTTGAACGGGCGATGGAATTACGCCGTGAGTTTCCTGGCACACGGTTGATTATCGGGAATCACGAGGAGTGTTTTTTGGCGGCGCTGACAGGCGACGTGGGACGGGTACGTTATTTTATGCGCATCGGCGGCGAGGCGACAGTGCGAAGCTATTGGAACGATCACGTAAGCTTTGCGAACGCAAGTTTTGAAACAATCGCCGAGCGATTGCCCGCGTTAGTGCCTCAGGAACACATTGACTTTCTCGGTTTGGGAGAAGACCTGATTGAGATTGGAGATTATGCCTTTGTCCATGCGGGCATACGCCCCGGCGTGCCGTTGGCGGAGCAAGCGCTTTCCGATTTGCGTTGGATTCGAAGCGATTTTCTCGACAATCTCGAAGATCATGGAAAGATAATAGTTCACGGACACAGCATTACAGCCGGGCCTGACGAGCAAGTGAACCGGATCGGCATCGACACGGGCGCCTACCGGTCAGGAATGCTCGCCGCCCTCGGTATCGAAGGCGACCAGCGTTGGTATATCATCGCGCGAGAGAATGTGATGGAAAATGCCGCCTGATCGGGCGCTTGTTAGATCAGACCTGACACGCTCGCCATTCTTCAGTTTAAGTAGAAGCCGCACAAGTTTCTTTACAAACCTATCAGAAGTACAAGAAAGACCCATGGCCGAATGACTAGGACTGTCGCAACTCCCGCGCTGCAAGCGCCCTTGTCGGGAATTCGACCTTCGATTCGGCTTCCAGTCTGCTTCCTCGTGTTTACTTTTCTAATAGGGGGCGGGTCGCGGAGCGACATAATTTCACTGCCACTATTGCGAGGCGTCGCAGTTTTTTTCGCTTTTTGGGCGGCGGCGCGCCTTGATGCGTCCGATTGGCGCCGTATTAGGGCTCCATTAGTACTTCTCGTGGCAGTGACGCTTTGGTTGGCGGTGCAGTTAATTCCACTGCCGCCGTTCATGTGGCAGAGCCTTCCGGGACGTGAAGTTGTCGCTGCGGTTGACGCATTGCTAGGTCAATCGGGGATATGGCGCCCAATTTCGTTGACACCATCGCTGACCGTCAACAGTTTATTGGGGATGTCGGTACCAATTGCCGCGTTGCTTTTGGCGGCGCGCATGGACCCTGAAGATTCTTCACAGTTCTTGACGGCGATCGTGGCGGTTGCATGCGTGAGCGCTGTTTTTGGATTCCTCCAGATTCTAAACGGCCCTGCAACCTCCTTATATTTCTATCGGATCACCAACAGCGATTCGATGGTGGGGCTGTTTGCCAATCGCAACCATCACAGCCTCTTCCTAGCCTGCACGGTGATGATTGCGGCCGTGCTACTTCGGGATGAAGTAATGCGGAAACGCAAGCGTCGCGCCCGTATCGGCGTTTTAGGCGTGGCTGTCCTATTCCTAACTTTCGCCACCGCATTTATCGGATCGCGCGCTGGGTTTGCTGCGGGGGCAGTTGCTTTCATCCTTGGCTATCTCGTCGTCATTACGACATGGAACGGTGTCGCCTCACCAAGACGCCATGTGCAAAGTGGCCCGGCAATCACGGCGCATAAATTGCTCAAGTTTGCGCCCCCGGTCCTTATGGCTGTTTCTCTGGCGCTCACGGTATGGTTCTCTAGCAGGGTGACCTCTATCAGCCGTGTTGCAACCGACAGTATCGCCGGCGATCTTCGTGCTCTGGCGTGGCCCACCGTTCGCGAGATGATCCAAATTTATTGGCCGGCGGGTAGCGGAGTTGGTTCGTTTGCGGAAGTGTATCAGATATATGAGCCCGATGCGCTACTCCAACCCGCTTATTTCAATCATGCTCACAACGACTGGGCCGAGATCCTTATTACGGGAGGGTTGCCGTTAGCGCTGATTTTGCTCTTAACATTCGTGTGGATTGGCCGTCGAATGTGGGAGCTTGGCACCCGCAACTTCCTAAAAGGATACCGTGGGGATTATCGACTGTTAGCAGCAACTGTGTTGATGATTTTGGCGCTTGGCAGTCTTACGGACTATCCGCTACGAGTTCCCTCGCTGCAAGTTTTTGCCATCATGCTGATTGCCATGGTTTTCTGCCCCCGATTGGCGAGGCAAAGGGGGTATGAGGTTGCGGATGCATACCAGCCTCGATAGCTTTCGCCTCTCTTCAGAATGGATCTGACATCCCCATCATGACCCGACACGCCATTGCTCTTGTCTTTCTCGCGGCACTGCTCGCTGGATGTGCCCGAAATCCGCCTCCAGTTGCGAGCGCTCCAAATGCGCCGGTTACGGTGTTGTCGGAGTTGCCGGAACCCCAAGCCGCCGATGTGATCCGCTCGACGCGGTTGGCATTCGTCGGCCCGTTCACGGAGCTCCGCGTCGAAGTATTCGGGGTTCCTGATATGCAGCGAGACATCATGACCGACGGTGAGGGGAATTTTGCGTTTCCGCTCGTCGGTTCAATTGCCGCTGCTGGCAAGACCCCCGACACAGTTGCGGACGAAATTCGCGGAAAGTTGGCTGGACGTTATATCCGCGACCCTCAGGTGACAGTCAATTTCAAATCCCCGACAAATGCGCTTGCGCTTCAATCTATGTCGGTAACTGTGGACGGTGAAGTGAAAAAAGCGGGTTCCTACCCCGTGGTGGGCAGGGTCACTCTTATGCGAGCCGTCGCTTTAGCGGGCGGAATCACGGAATTTGCGAAGTTGGAGGATGTAGTAGTATTCAGGGGCGTTGGTAATAAGCAGTATGTAGGAATATATAACCTAGAAGCTATCCGTAGAGGTAATTATTCGGACCCTGAAATATTTCCTAATGACGTCGTAATAGTTGGTGACTCGCCGCAACGTCGGCAGTTCAAGGAAATTCTTCAGCTAACACCTGCCTTCCTTTCTCCCTTAGTCTTATTGGCTAGAGAATTTTAAATCGGGGACTGACCCAACAATGAATCAATTGACTAGCGAACGCGGGCTCTACTTCTCGTCCGATAACGTCGACGAGGGTGAGTTCTCATCAGAACCGCCTGCGATCGAGCAGATTCTTGCGGCAATTCTCGGTCACCGTTATTGGGTGCTCGGCGCGATTACTGGTGCGCTGCTTCTTGGGCTACTGTTTACCTTTCTTGCCACGCCTCAATATACGTCAACGGTACGGTTGGAAATTCTCCCGGATTCCCCGGTATCAACATCTGTTGAAGGTGCGCGTGACGCTGACCTTGTGACTGATGTCGCCTTCTATAATACTCAATATTCGCTTCTGGAATCGCGTTCGCTCGCTGAGCGCGTAGTCCGAGCGGGGAATCTGGCGGCCGACAAGGAGTTCTTGGAAGCGTTCAGCATCGATGGGTCGACAGAGAACTTAAGCAGCCGGCAGCGCATCGAGGTTTCGAACAGCATCGTTGCGATCCTGCTTGACCGTTTGACAGTCGCGCCGGTTCGGTCGTCCAGTCTGGTTGATATCAGTTTTGCCACGCCGTCCCCGAGGCTTTCTATGAAGCTTGCGAATCTCTGGGCGACACAATTCGTCCAGGCGAATATCGATCGTCGCTTCGCTGCAACGTCCGACGCGAGGAAATATCTTGAGGCGCGATTAGAAACCCTTCGTCAAAATCTCGAGACCTCCGAGCGCGCGTTAATAAACTATGCTACGTCGAAAGGCATAGTTACCATTGCATCCGAGACCGATTCCGCAGGTAAGACCCAGACCGAAACCCTCGTAGGATCAGACATTTCTGAAGTCAGCAAAGCGCTTGCGCGCGCTCGCGAGGCGCGGATCGCGGCCGAGAGCGAACTTAACAACACGATGACTGGAACGGCGCAAATTAATGCTCCCACCATCAGCATGCTGCGACAAAAGCGCGCTGAAATTGAGGCTGAGCTGGCCCGTTTGCGGACAATTTTTGAGGACGATTATCCCGCAGTAGCGTCGCTCCGAGCGCAACTAAACAATCTTGACCGCAGTCTGAATGTTGAAACGTCGCGCTCTACGCAAGGAAATCGGGAGGCTTATAATGCTGCGGTACGCCGCGAGAAGCAACTGACTCAAGAATTAGACCGTCTCACGGGCGACTATAATAGACAGCAACGCGAATCGATCGAAATGGCGATCCTTCAACGCGAAGTGGATTCGAACCGTCAACTTTATGAAGGCTTGCTTCAGCGCTATAAGGAAATCGGTGTCGCGGGGGTTGGAACCAACAATATAGCGGTCGTTGATCGCGCGAAACTCGCAGATCGGCCATCCAGTCCGAACCTAAAGCTTAATCTCGCCGTCGCGCTCTTGATGGGGCTGGGGCTCGCCGCCGTCATTGTCTTCCTGCTAGAGAAGATGGACAGCTCGATCCGTGATCCACATGATGTTCAAAATCGCTTCGGTCTTCCATTGCTCGGCGCGATCCCTGCCCACGCGGACTTCAACATTTTGTCGGCCCTTACTGACAAGAAGTCAGTCACGTATGAGTCGTACTTCTCGGTGATGACAAACCTATCGTTCCTCACCGAGCATGGGGCTCCGCGGTCGATGATGGTAACATCGTCCCAGCCGGGCGAGGGTAAGAGTAGCTCTTCGTTAAGTGTTGCGACTGTGCTGGCGGCTACCGGAAAGTCCGTGATTCTTGTTGACGCTGACCTTCGCAATCCGTCGTTGAATCGCTATCTTGAGCTTCAGAAGGCGGAAGGGCTGAGTCATTACCTGACGGGTGAGGAGAATATCGACAAATTGATCGTTCCGCTGCCAGCGCTTGGATTCTCGATTATGCCAGCTGGTCGGACGCCACCAAATGCGGCAGAAATTTTGGGTAGCGAACGGTTCGGAGCCCTAATCGATCGGCTTCTAGGAAAGTTTGACCATGTTTTGATCGACTCAGCCCCTCTCCTGGGTCTTGCCGACGCACCGCTAATCGCACGGCGCGTTGAAGGCGTGCTATTTGTTATCGAGGCAAATTCGACTCGAAATCGTTCAATCGGGGCAGCTCTTGCCCGACTGCGTATGTCTGGTGCGAAAATTTTCGGCGCTATTGTCTCGAAGGTGGGCGTCAAGAACCAGATTTATGCGTACGGTTATGGGTATGATTATGGGTATCGCTACGGACGCGAGGCCGAAAGTGACTGACGTCAGGATGCAAAACTCATTCCGGATACTCCGGTGAATATGCTTAAGATCGCATATTGGTCAGCGACCGCCGTCCTCGCAGCTTTCGTTTCCCTGTCGAGCTTCGCAGTGACAATGGAGGTTCGGGATCCGGCTCGCACCGTCTTTCTCGAGGTGCCACCACAGGCGACGGCAAAAGGAAATCTAGCATTAGCATCTTATGCTGTGCGGCTGGCTCAGGATCGCGAGGCGGATGTGTCGCCTTCGGAAGCGCAACTCGCGTGGTCGGCATATAAATCCGAACCGTTGTCTATCTCTGCCTTGGGTGTGCTTGCGCTCTCTGCCCGCGCCAAGGGTGATGAAGAGCGCGCATACCAGTTGTTGAATTACGCAGGAAAGTTAAGTCGCCGGAGCCGTCTGGTTACCTCGCAGATGATTGAGGCAACTGGACTACGCAACGAGCCGCGAGCCTTTTTCGCCTGGTTATCGCGCGCAGTGCTGACCGATCAGAGCATGCGGGCCACCTACATACGAGCGATGGCTGAAGCTACTGCTCGCAGCGATGCCGTCGAAACATTGGCACCGGTGATCGGACCCAATCCATCGTGGGCAGAATTCTACTGGCGCACCGTTGCGACGCGGCCGAATAGCTTATCTAATGCAGCAAAGCTGCGTCTCGAAATCTTCAAGGCGCCTTGGAACCAGCGAAACATTCAAGCAGGGGACGCAGAGATACTTGCCGGTCTTATTAAGCGCGAAGAGTTTAAGGCGGCCGTGGAGTTTGCCGAAGGCCTAGGCCAAGTCCCACCTCGCGCGGTGGGAGTAGGAAATCAGGTTGTAAATGGCGACTTCTCGCGCGCGCCGACACTCCCGGGTGTCGACTGGCAGCTCGCAGCCACGGGCGTCCTAGGAGCTTCGATTAGTGACGGGAAGAAGGGATTGCTCATTTCCGCTGTCCCTGGGGCCCACGGCGCTGCCGCGCGCCAGTTGGTTTCTTTGCCTGGCGGGAACTACAAGTTAGTGTGGAAAGCGACAGGAGCGGTGGCCGGTAGCCCCACGCCACTTTCCGTCAATCTCACCTGCGCCGCTAAGGGGCAATCGTCCGTTGCCATCGCATCCGTAAAGCTTTTGATGGGTGCGCATGAGCAGAATATTGACCTTCCCCCTTCGGCCTGCGGGTGGTTCTGGCTTTCCATCGAGGCGAACCTGCCGGATGATACTAGTGGAATAGATGTTACTCTAAACCAAATATCGTTGGCTCCGGTAAAATCTTGAACGGACGATCTCTTGTCCGCTCAAAGAAGCAGCGCAGTCTGGCTCCAGCTAGCGGGGCGCCTGTGAATGCGATAGAATAATGTCCAGCATGTGATTTGCGAGTGCCGCGCGATCGTAGTGCAGAGCCGCCGCGCGCCCATTCTGCGCAAGCCTCTTCCTGAGCTCTGCGTTGCCTGCGAGAAGTCTAAGCTCCGTGGCGAGGGCTTGGCCGTTTTCCGGCTCGAAGGTTAGTCCGGCGTGATGACGATTCACAATCTCGGCGGATTCACCTTCTACCCCATGTAGGATTGGAATAGCCATTCCCATGCATTCGAACATTTTCGAAGGGATAACAGTTTTAAAAAGAGGGGTTCTTCTTAAATGAATCACCGCGACATCAACAAGAGACCAGTAACGAATAACTTCTTCTTTTGGTACGCTGTCGACGAACGTAATATTATCTAGCCCCTCCGCGTCGGCACGCGCCTGTAACCGTGCGCGCTCAGCGCCGTCACCGAGCATCAGTATATGGAACTGCTTTTCTCCAGAATCGCGGAAAGTGATCGCGACGTCGATAAGGGTATCGAGGGCATGTGCCATGCCATGAGTACCGATATAGCCCGCGACAAATTTCCCCTGTAGCTTATGGCGGATCTGCAGTTCGCGATCTTTACTCTGGGGCGAAAACCGAGCCAAGTCGACGCCGTTCGTGACGACGAAGATCTTGTCCGATTTTATACCGCGCTCGATGAGGTTGCGCTTGAACGCGTTCGTGACGGCCACGATCGCCGTAGCCTTGCGGTACAGATAGAGCTCGATCTTCTCAAGGACGACGAGGAGTCTATCCTTATTAATCGCGCCTACTGCCCGTATTGAATCCGGCCAGATATCGCGAAGTTCGAATATCCACGGGCGCCGCTTAACCACGCCAACCCCATATGCGGCGCAGGCTGTGAAAAATTGCGGCGACGTGCCGACGATAAGATCGATCCGGCGCACGAAGATAGCCGCGATGAATGCCATCACCATATAGCTCAGATAGTCGAGAGTCCGCTTCGCAAAACCTTCGTTGCGGGTTATATAGCTCCAGACCCGGATTACCTTGATCCCATCCAGCAGCTCTGTTTGGTACAACCTGTTCCGGTAACCGGGGAATACCTGTCCTTGAGGAAAATTTGGCGCGCACGTGATGACTGTCACGCTGTGACCTGCCTTTACCCATTCGCGACAATGCTCGAAAGTCCGACTAGCTGGAGCATTGACCTCTGGAGGGAAATTGTCGGACAAAAAGAGAATGTGCACTGCTTCAGTTCCAGCTTAGCTCGAAGCGAGCCTGCCCTTGGCATGCGGCGAGGACCAGGCATTGGTTTGGATGAGCGAGCCCGAATTCCGGATGCCAAGAAGTCGTTTCTATGATCGCTGTCGTGCCTGGCGTGCGCCAATTGAGAACCGTGCCGTCGGGCAATATTGCTAAGCCGCGGTCGGCGCCTTCGGCTGCTACCGAAATCGCGGGCGAAAAATGAACACGCGCTTCGGCAGGGAGGTCGGGGACGGACAGAGTATCCTCCACGATGAGCATGTTCGAGGTGAATTCCCAGCGCCTTATATGACGCGGCGCACCACGCAGAGCACGATATCCATCGTGACTTGCCTCCGCATAGAATCGCCCGTTTTCTTCGCCGACCGCAACGTCAACGGGATACGCACGGCGTCCCACGCGGAACCCGCTCCACACGTCGGATGAATTGCAACCCGCGACGACGAGGCAGTTATGCGCGGCCGTGCTTCTTTGCCTAAGACGCTCGGCGCTGGAACCATACACGGAAGTCCCGCTATTCACTAGAACGCGCTGACCTCCAAGCGATAGCTCAAAGCTTAGTGTGTCGGCGTGCGCATGTCCGGGCAAATAGTCCGGGCCTACGGGAGCCATGTCGAGGAGGAGCATCGCTTCGCCCGCGACCATCCGTGCGTAGCCGCTATCGGGCAGCCTGACCAGTGCCGGTAGAGGTTCGGAGGAATGATGGCCTAGACGGCTTGCATATTGATACAGTTCGAAAGGGGAAGGTGCGCTTCCCATTGCCGCGTCATTGAAAAAGCTGATTTCGCCGTCAGTATGGCACATGGTCTTAAGCCACCTCACCATCGCAGGTATACGCTGCTCTAGTGCCTGGAGACATTGTGACGCGGCGCTGCTGAGCGTGGCCTGGTGCGATCGCATGATGTTGACGAGATCCAAGACGTCTTCGAGTGCTAGAGCGTGATACATCGGGCTCAGTTCGAACTGGCCGCCATCCTCGAGTATTTGTTCGCTGAGTTGTGCATTGATAATGCCGATACCCTTCGCCAGCCATTTTTCAGCCTCAGATCCTTCAAAGAACAGCCCCGCAAAGATCAATGCCTTCGCGTTTGTAAACAGGTGATTTCCGAGTAGGTGCCACTCGAGGCGACCAGTGAGCCAACGGGACTGAACCGCAAGGCTCTCGACGCACTCGATGGGAAGGGGGCCGCCCCCCAGAGACCATTTGATCCAGTTTACTATCCGTAGGGAAACTGGGTAGGGTTCCCAACCACTTCCATGCCCCGGTGTGTTGTGCGCAATCCAATCGAGCATCAGCGCTAGATGCCAGTCACGTCGGTTGTCCGCACCGTGGGCGTTTAGGTCATCGAAATAATGCTGATTATAGACCCACAGTTTGTCGATCGCTGGGTTGTCCCACCCAATCTCGTCGAGACGTTCCCTTCTGTTAAGAAGGAGAAATTCGCGGGGCGTAGCAAGGCTGGGGCGGCGTTTTGCTGGGATCTGCCATGCCCCAGATGGCCACCTCGTGCTTGGTGCAGGACGCAGGTTCGGCTTCGGTCTATAAAAGTGAAACCAGGGGCGCCAGAATATCTGCACTGGGCGTAAATGTCGCAGCGTGTGCCAATAGCGCAGCAGGCGCTTTGTCCTCGCCATAGTACGGCGCTCCTCTAGCCCTGCGGCTTCTTCATCTCAGCAATGATAAGAATGCGAAAGGGCTCCAAGAGCCGGGCGCAGTTTACAATTCTCTCGTACAATATACCAAATGCATACAACAGACTGTTTATTCGGAGATATTCAGGTCGTCCTTCGATACGACGGACCCGACAATCCACAAACCCCGTTCTCTGGGCCCAATACTGTATTGATGAGGCAGTGTTTGTACGATACAGAGTAGGGAAGGTATCTATTTCTTTTCTGCCACGAAGATTATTGACGAATTCATGGAAACTATGCGGTGTAATCCGAGCTATTGTCGGCATATAATGAGTTTTATTTGGGGTCTTGAAGAGAAAAATACCGCCCGGTTTCAGAGTTCTCCAAACTTCGCCATAGATTGCTGCAGGATCGGCAATATGTTCCATAACATTATCCGCAAAAATGACGTCAAACGTGTCGTCGTCGTACGGAATACTACCGCCGTCCGCGATTAAACCCTCGTCCAGATGAGGATTGTCACAGACGCGCGGATCGAGGTCCACGCCACATACTCGCGCAACTTTGCCTCGAAAGTTCATTTCTGCGACGATCCCTGCGCCGGCGCCGAGATCAAGCACTATCGAATCCGGTGTGAGCTTGGCTTCGATTGCCCGACGAAAGAACTGATCGTCCCAGTTATCCGTCAACTCGGGATAAAAGGCGCGGTCAAAATAACTTGTCAGCGCGCTCATTGGGCCACCTTCGCGATCTCAATTGACGCGCGGGTTACCTCAAAAAGTTCACTGCGATCTATTGGAGTCGGACCGCCTCCGATCACAGCCTCCATGAACTTGTTGACACAAGCGTTGGTGCCTTTGTCCTGACTCAAAAGGTTCAACTTCGAAAACCCTTTCCAACCCCAGCCTTTGAGTTTCCGGAAATTGTCGAGTTGAAGCACTCTACCTGCGGCGAACACTTCGAGCCG
>Ga0065721_10006264_pt1 | contig 11123 bp, 11 predicted proteins | sample Mesricmetagenome_FD_59108 | JGI IMG/M metagenome (GOLD analysis project Ga0065721, IMG submission 59108) | Mesophilic microbial community from rice straw/compost enrichment Sample: eDNA_1 v2 (version 2) | ecosystem: Engineered > Solid waste > Grass > Composting > Bioreactor | place: USA: Davis...
ATGCGCGCCGACAAAACCGACGCATCCTTCTGCGCCATCATCCAGCTCGCCGCAGCCGTCTTAAATTCACGATGAATCTCAACAAGCCCTAGTCCGGGCAATCCAGCCGCGTTGTGTCATCGGCACGAGGGAGTCTTCGGCCCGGAGGACGCCGGGCTGCTGGTCGTCCGCTTGGAACGCGGGCGATGACGACCGGAAGGAATGGCCGGGATGACAGCAGTAAAGGTGGAGACGGGAGTGCCCGCAGCCCGCCCACTCGGCCAGGTTCACGCACCTTGCGGCTGTTGTGGCACTTAACGATGGCCACCAGCTTCCGCCGGGGTGACATCGCGGTGTGGAAGAGCGTGCTTACTGAACCGCGCAGAGCACTGAATCCTCGAACTGGCACTCTTCCCCGAGCGCGGTGAAGGCCACCCAGTCGACCTGCATGGCGATCGGTTCGGTGGGGCGCTCGAATTCGCCCATCCAGTCGGTGAGGGTATCGGTGCCCCAGAGGCTGAAGAAGATTCGTTGCGGATTGGTGGGGATGGTGTGGGGCTCGGTCATGGTGCGCACGAGCTCCTTGTTGATGTAGAAATCGATCTTGTCCGGGCTCCACGTGACGGCGAAATCGATGAAGTCGGAATCGGAGGGGTACGGCAGGGCGTGATGCTCGCCGCTGCCGACCTCGCCGTCGCCGCTGACACCGTTGACGAAGGTGGTCGTCTGTACCTCGCCGGTGTTGCGCAGCAGGATCTCGAAGTCGATCTCGTCGTGCGGAGCGCCCTGGGTCGGGCCGATATAGGTGAAGAACGCGGCGTTGAGGCCGGAGCCCGAGGGGGTCTTGAGCCGTGCCTCGAAGGTGCCGTGGCCGAAGGCCGTGCGCGTTTGCAGGGCGCCGCAGCTGTTCTCGCGGTCCTTGTAGGGCACCGGCGCATAGCCGACGTTGAGGAGGCCGTCCTCGACCTTCACCAGGTCGTCGGCCCAGGTGCAGTTCTGGTAGGTGCCCGTCGCCCAGCCGTCCGCGACGTACCAGCGGCCGAGGTCGAGGCCGTCGAAGCCGTCGAAGAAGCTTGCGCTTTCCTGCGCGGCGGCGGGCGCGGCCGCAACCAGGGAAAGCAGCAGCGCCGCTCCGGCGATGCTGACGGCGGACAGGTTCACGGTTTTTGCAGCCATAAGGGCACTCCTGCGAAATGCTCCAGCGGCGGGGCCGCCGGGCGACACGGACAGCGCTTGACCCGCACTCCGGGCATACCGGAAAACGCGCCAACACCTGCAAAGGCTCGCACGAGACTTTGGCAGGGAACCCCGCGCGGTCCCCCGCTCAGCTCAACCCTCCCTTGCGCTCACCGGGAAGCTGGCCCTCCATCTGGTCGCAATGCGGGACCATCCTCCAGGCCGTGCATGGCAGCCCTCCGCCGCCGGCAGATTGACAGCCCGGCGCGGCCGCCGGCCTAATCACGTCCGCGAGACTAAATGTTTTCGAACCATCCGATGAGGGATCGGCACTCGACATGAATGCTCCGCAGACCATCCTTTACGACACGCAGTCTTCCCGCGGGCCGGCAGCGCCCGTCGAGGAGGACATGCTGCGCAAGAATTCCAAACGACTGTCGATCGCCAGGCTTTTACTGATCGTTCTCGTCGTCTACGTGCACTTCCCGCTCGACGTGCCGTCGGTGCGCGACATCGGCGAGCTGAGCATCCTCACCCCCGCCTATCTCGCCAACGCGACGTTCCTGCGCTTTTCGGTGACGATCCTGACGATCATGTCCGGATTCATCATGTTCTCGAAGGGCAGCGACCTCGAGGGGATGACGACCGTCAGCAAGAAGGTGAAGACGATCCTCATCCCGTTCCTCTTCTGGAACATCTCGCTGGTGGCGCTGCTGTTCGTCGCCCAATCGGCGGGACTCCTCAGCGGCCAGCGCCTCGACCTCGTCGGCGCGAGCTGGCAGACCTGGGCCGACGCGCTCTTTTCCTACAGCACGCGGCCGGTGAACTATCCGCTCTACTTCCTGCGCGACCTCTTCGTCATCTCTGTCCTGGCTGTCGCCATCGGCCGGGTGTTCCGCAAGTACCCCGTGCCGCTGATCGTCGCCTTCATGGTGGTTGCCGAGTACAACCTCGACGGCCACCTGATCCTGCGAACCCCCATGCTGCCGGCCTTCTTCATCGGCGGGGCGATCGCGCTCTGGCGGGTGCCCCTCGACAAGCTCGACAGCGGCTTCTGGGTGTTCGCGGCGATGCTGCTGGCGATGTGCTGCATCCACTATTTCTGGCCCAGCCAGAACAACGGGACCTACATCGCCATCCTCGGGGGCCTCACCATCTGGACGCTGACGGCGCGCCTGGCGAACGGGCCCTTCGCCGACCGGCTGCTCATGTGGTCGAAATACTCGTTCCCGATCTACCTCATGCACGGCATCGCGATCTTCGCCGTGCTGGCGGTCGGCTTCACCATCGGGCCTACGATCTTCGGTCTTCTCGCCTGGCTGATCGTGCCGCTGGTGGTCGCCGCGGCGTGCGCGGTGGGGTTCCGGGTGTTCAGCATGGTCATGCCGAAGTTCGCCTCGTTCGTGACGGGCGGACGGGGCGCGTAAGCCCCGTCCGCCCGCTCGAGCGTCAGTCGGCCGTATCGATGCCGATAAAGCCGCCGGACTGGCGGGCCCAGAGGCGGGCATAGAGCCCGCCTTGCGCAAGGAGCGCGGCGTGCGCGCCCTCCTCGACGATGCGGCCCTCGTCGAGCACCACGATGCGGTCCATGCGCGCGATGGTCGAGAGCCGGTGGGCGATGGCGATGACCGTCTTGCCCTCCATCACGCCATAGAGCGTATCCTGGATCGCCGCCTCGACCTCGCTGTCGAGGGCGGACGTCGCTTCATCGAGGATGAGGATCGGCGCGTCCTTGAGGATGGCGCGGGCAAGCGCGATGCGCTGCCTTTGCCCGCCCGAGAGCTTGACGCCCCGTTCGCCCACATGCGCCTCATATCCGCTGCGGCCGGACTCGTCGCGCAGCGTCGGGATGAAAGCGTCCGCATGAGCCTTGGCGGCGGCGGCCTCGACAAGCTCGAACGGCGCGTCCGGCTGACCAAGCGCGATGTTGTCGCGCACGGACCGGTGCAGTAGCGAGACGTCCTGCGTGACCATGGCGATCTGCCGGCACAGGCTTGCCTGCGTGACCGAGCGAATATCCTCTCCGTCGATCTCGATCCGCCCGGCCTCCGCCTCAAAGAAGCGCAGGAGCAGGCTGACGAGCGTCGACTTGCCCGCGCCCGAGCGTCCGACGAGGCCGACCTTCTCGCCAGGCGCGACAGCAAGGCTCACCCGATCGAGCCCGCCCCGACCCTTGCCGTAGTGATGGCTGACCTCGGTAAAGCGGATGGCGCCGCGCGAAACGGTAAGCGCACGGGCATCCGGCGCATCGGGGATGGCGATGGGCTGGGCGATGGTCTTCAAGTGCTCGCGGGTGGCGCCGACGGCGTTGAAGAGCCCCGAGACCGCATCGAGCAGCCATTCGGCCATGCCGGTGATGCGAAAGCTCAAGGCCAGCGCCGCGGCAACGAGGCCGAGCGGCGCTTGCCCGCCCTGCCAGAGCACGATGCCGTAGCCGACGAGCCCGACGATCAGCAGGCTGCCGAGGAAGAGCATCGAGCCGTTGGTCGTGACTTCCAGCCGCTGCACGGCAAAGAACGCCTGCCGCACCTCCTCCAGCCGGGCGCGGCTGTCGCGGTCGTCGGCCGTCTCGCCGCCGAAGAGCTTGACGACGCCGATGTTGGCGTAGGTGTCGACCAGCATGCCCGAAAGCCCCGTGTTCGCCGCCTCCATCCGCTCGGACGCGGCCCGCAGGCGCGGGACGATATAGGCCATGAGCACAAGGTAGAGCCCGAGCCAGACGAGCATCGGCACGAGCAGGCGCAGGTCGATCGAGGCCATCAGCCAGATCGAGCCGAGGACGTAGATGACGACGAAGGAGAGCGTGTGGACGAGCGCGTAGACAACGTTCGTCGCGGCGGTGCCGATCTCGGTCACCCGCCCGGCGATGCGTCCGGCGAAGTCGCTCTGGAACCAGCCGACCGACTGGGCCAGAAGGTGCCGGTGGGACCGCCAGCGGAAGAGCGTCACCGCATTGGGGCGGAAGGCGATGTCGTCGAAGCTTTCGCGCGCCACGCCCGCGAGCGGGCGGGCGAGGAGCACGACAACGGCGACGATGACGAGCTCGGTGCCATGATCGGTCCACAGCCGTTCCGGGCTGCTGGCCGCGAGCATGTCGACGAGCCGCCCGGCATAGCCGATGAGCCAGACCTCGATGGCCGCGCCGACGACGGCGAGCGCAAGGCTCGCGGCGATCGGCACACGGAACGGACGCAGGTTTTCGAGGATGAACCGCCAGACATCGGCGGATGGGGTTTTCACGTCATAACCCGCGTAGGGGTCGACGAGCGTCTGATAGCGACGAAGCATGGATGCGTTCCGAAAAGGATTTCGATGAGGTGGGGCCGAACGCGCAGCCCGAGACGGCACTGCCCGTTCAGCGGGTGGTGTGCGTGCCTCTGATCCTCATCGAACGATCCTCCTTCACGGGTCGCTGGAGGGATTGGTAGCGCGGCAAGAGTCTCGTGTCACCCGCAAAATGCCGCGGCCGAACGCGGCCGCTGGCGCCGTTGCCCTTTGGCAACAAGCCGGCGACGCGAACCTTACCAACCCTACCAACCTTTCATCTGGCCGCAATGATCGCGACAGCCCGACGCGGCTAGCGTGATGATGCTGGATCCAACCAGCTCCCATGCAAAGGACTAGACCCATGAAGACGATCTCCAAGACCGCCCTTGTGGCCCTGATGGCGGCGAGCGTCGGACTTGCCGGCATCGGCACCTCCGCCTTCGCCCAGACCTCCAATCCGACGCAGGCCGAAGCGCCCGGCAAGCCCGGCGAGGGGCTACAGCGCTTCCATCACAAGGGTCCCGGCGCCCCCGATGGGCTCATGGAGCGCCGCATGATGATGCACGAGATGGGTGGCCCCCATGGGCCCGGTCCGCGCGGCTTCGGCCTCCTCAACTTCGGCAGCGCCGAAGCCATGGAGATCGCCTTCGTGCGGCTTTCCTACGCCATCGACATGAACGAGGACCAGCAGGCGCTGTTCGACACGCTGAAAAGCGATGCCCTTGCCGCCCAGGCCGCCTTCGACACCGCGACCGAGGACCTGCGCTTCGATCCGACGTCGGGGCAGGAGCGCCCGGACATGGTCGAGATCTTCAACAACCGCATCGCCATCGAGTCCGCCCGGCTCGACGCGATGCGGGCCATCCAGCCGTCGTTCGAAGCGTTCTTCAACAGCCTGACCGACGAGCAGAAGGCCGAACTCGGCCCGCGCCGCATGCAATTCGAGCGGCCCGGCACACCCGGTGGCCCGGATGCGCCCGAGGCACCCGAAGCGCCGGCCCAAGGCTGACCCCTTCCCGTTTTCGCCGCGCCGCACCCGCCCCACGACCCTCACAGCGGCGCAGCGAACGGCGTGGACCGAAGCTGTTCTCCTGTCTCGGCTCCACGCCCTCGCCCCGGCAGTCCGCTGCCGGGGCGATTGTTTTGGCCCCTCCCATAACAATCGCGCCCGCTTGCCGCCTCGCTCACTCTCGCATACCAATCGGCCACCGCTCCGATTGGACTCCTCGATGACCGCCCTGCCACTCGATCCGGCCCGCATCCGCGCCGCCTTCCCCGCTTTTGCCGAACCTTCGCTCAAAGGTCAGGCGTTCTTCGAGAATGCGGGCGGCTCCTATACCGCGCTGCAGGTGCTGACACGCCTCGAAGGCTTCTACCGGCGCACCAAGGTGCAACCCTATGGGGTCTACGAGGCCTCCATCGAGGCCGGCGGGGCGATGAACCTTGCCTATGAGCGGATCGCGGCCGCGCTCGGCGTCACGCAAGACTGGATCCATTTCGGGCCCTCGACCTCCGCCAACACCTACGTACTGGGCAATGCCTTTGCCGGATGGCTGAAGCCGGGCGACGCCGTCGTCGTCACCAATCAGGATCACGAAGCCAACACCGGCGCCTGGCGACGTCTCGCCGTGCGCGGCATCGAGGTGCGCGAGTGGCGGGTGGACGGCGAGACCGGACGGCTCGACCTTTCTGGACTCGACGCGCTGCTCGACGGCAGGGTGAAGCTCGTCGCCGCCCCGCACTGCTCGAACATCGCCGGCGAGATCAACCCGGTGGCGGAGATCACCAAACGCGCCCACGCCGTCGGTGCGGTGACGGCGATCGATGGCGTCAGCTACGCGCCGCATGGCCTGCCGGACCTCGAGGCGCTGGGCGCCGACATCTACTTCTTCTCCGCCTACAAGGTCTATGGCCCGCACCAGGGCATCATGGCCGTCCGGCCGTCGCTCGCGGCAGAACTGCCCAACCAGGGGCACTATTTCAACGACGACAAGCCGCGCTACCGCCTGACACCCGCCGGGCCGGATCACGCCCAGATCGCCGCCTGCGCCGGCATCGCCGATTACCTGGAGTTCGTCGCCGAGGTCGCGGGGGAGACCGTTGCCGGCGAGACGCCGTTCCGCCGGGCGCACGCGGCCATGCGCGCGCAGGAAACGGGGCTCGCCGCGCCGTTGTTCGACTACCTGCTAAAGCGCAATGATATTCGCGTCATCGGCCCGCTGGACGCCGAACGGCGCGCGCCGACGGTGGCGCTCGCGCTCGGCGAGCCGGGCATCGAGGCCGCGAGGCGCCTAGCCGCCCGCGGCATCATGGCGAGCGGCGGGCATTTCTACGCCTACCGGCTGCTCGAGGGCGTCGGCGTCGATCCGGCGCACGGGGTACTGCGGGTCTCGTTCACTCACTATACGAGCCCGCAGGAGATCGAGCGGCTGGTCGCGGCGCTGGACGCCGAAATCAAATGACCACGATGGCTTTGAGCCGGCCGGTCGCCACGCTCCTCCTGCTCGTCACCACCGCCATCTGGGGCTTCGCCTTCATCGCGCAGAAGACCGCGATGGACGTGATGGGACCGCTGACGTTCGGCGCGCTGCGATACCTCCTCGGCGCGATCGTCATCGCGCCGCTCGCGCTCTGGGAGTACCGGCGCAGGAAAGCCGACATCACCGGCCGGCAATGGCTGCTGATCGCGATCCTCAGCGTCGCGTTCACCGCCGGCTCCATCCTGCAGCAGGTGGGCCTGACGGTCACCACCGTCACCAATGCCGGGTTCCTGACCGCGCTCTACGTGCTTTTCGTGCCGCTGATCGCGGCCGTCGTCTTCCGCACCCTGCCGCATCCGATCATCTGGCTCGGCGTGCCGATGGCGCTGACGGGAGTGTACCTGCTCAACGGCGGACGGCTCGACGCCTTCAATGCCGGCGACCTGCTGGTCGTCGCCTGCGCCCTCTTCTGGGCGGTGCAGGTGTTCCTGCTAGGCATCGTCGCGCGGATGACCGGCCTGCCGGTCTTCGTCTCCGCCGTCAGCTTCCTCGGCTGCGGCGTGCTCTGCGCCGGACTGGTGCCGCTCTTCGAGACGCCGGACTTCTCCGGCATCGCTCAGGGATGGGTCGAGATCGCCTATGCGGGGATACTCTCGACGGCCGTGGCGTTCAGCCTGCAGGCCATCGGCCAGCAGCACGTGCCGCCGGCCAATGCCGCCATCATCCTCTCGAGCGAAAGCCTCTTTGCCGCCCTCGGCGCCGCGCTCATCCTCGGCGAGCGGCTGCTGTCGATCGGCTATCTCGGCGCCGCGCTCATCTTCGCGGCCATCGTCTTCGTCGAGGTGATCCCGCTGCTCTTTGCCCGGCCCGAGGCGGCCGAGCCGCGTTAGCTTCGGGGTCGCGCCCTGAAGGCTAGTTCACGCGGTAGAGCTGGTACGTCCGGCAGAAGATCAGCGCGACGCACCCCTGGAGCTGGATCTGGTTGTCGCTCACCTGGGTGATGGTGCCGGTCGCCGTCTGGCCGAAGATGCGCAGCGTGCCCTTCCACTGGTTCGCGGATACCGGCGGCGCATGGTCGATGAGGAGCGTGTTGAGGTAGGGCCGGTTCTCCTCGTTGTCGGCGTGGCCGCCGAGCCAGACGAGGGTGCCGCAAAGCTGGTCCCCGCCCTGCCCGCACATCTCCACCTGATAGCGGGAGTCGCGCATCTCGATCTCCCAGAGACCGACGGGAGAGGCAAAGTCTTGTGCTGTTGCAGGCACGGCCCAGAGAGCGCCCATGAGCGCGGTCAAGAGAACAAAAAGCGGTTTCATCAACATAACTCCGGCCCCCGCCGCGATTGGACTGAGTATCTTCAATCCAAGGCAGTTTTGTGGAATGCCTGTCATTGCCACGTCATAGAAGAGCCCTAGCGTGATACCTGCTCCCGGCGTCCCCAACACCGGGAAGAGCCGCTGCCCCGCGCCCCCGCTTGCGCCGCGCACGGTTTCTCCAGAGGAACGGCCTGGCCGCCAACCCACCGTTCCTGCCGACCCCGATCGGTTCTGACCGCCAGGCCGCAAGCCCAGGCGGTCTTTTTTTGGGGGAAGCGCGGGGCCGGGACTCGCTCTCCCAACGCGCCGGGGCAATAAGAGGTCCTTCACGGATCGTCCCGACGCTGATGGCCAAGCTCTATTTCTCCTATGCCGCAATGAACGCGGGCAAATCCACCCTGCTGCTGCAGGCCTCCTACAACTATCGCGAGCGGGGCATGAGGACGCTGCTCTTCACCTCGCGGCACTATGCCGAGAACGGCGTCGGCATCATCTCCTCGCGCCTCGGCATCAAGGCCGAGGCCGAGATCTACGATCCGGGGGACGACCTCTACCAGCGCGTCTACGACGCCATGGCGGAAGCCAAGGTCGACTGCGTCTTCGTCGACGAGGCGCAATTCCTCTCGCAGGCCCAGGTCTGGCAGCTGGCGCGCGTCACCGACCGGCTGAAGGTGCCGGTGATGTGCTTCGGGCTGCGAACCGATTTCCAGGGCAAGCTCTTTCCCGGCTCCTCCGAGCTCCTCGCCATCGCCGACGTGCTGCGCGAGATCCGCACCATCTGCTATTGCGGCGCCAAGGCGACGATGGTGGTGCGCCAGGACGAGCACGGGCGCGTGCTGACCGACGGCGACCAGGTGTCCATCGAGAAATCCGTCTACGTCTCGCTCTGCCGCAAGCACTGGGAAGAAGAAACGGGCCGCTGGCCGGCGAAAGGACCCCTGCCATGAACCAGGAACAGACAGAACCCCATGGCGCGCTGACCATCCGCACGCTCGCCATGCCCGCCGACACCAACCCGGCTGGCGACATCTTCGGGGGCTGGGTGATGAGCCAGATGGACATTGCCGGCGCCATCGCCGCCGTCGAGCGGGTGGGCGGGCGCGTGGTGACGGTCGCCGTCGAGGCGATGACCTTCATCGCCCCGGTCAAGGTCGGCGACGTGCTCTGCGTCTACACCACCATCGAGCGCATCGGCACCACCTCGATCACCGTCGGCATCGAAGCCTGGGCGCGGCGCAACCGGGTGGCCGACCGGGTCAAGGTGACCGACGGACGCTTCGTCTACGTCGCGCTCGGCGAAGACGGCGGCAAGAGGGTGATCGCCCGCTGAAAACTCCGTTCAGCCTGCGTTCAGCGACACAAGTGTTTCATGCACCTGACGGCCGCAACGGCGCGGCGGACGGCGGGGGCAATAGATGCCGGGACAACCGAGGTGCCAGTCAAACCGGCCGAAGGTCCGCACCACATGGTAACCGTACAAGTTTTCGTGGATGGAATTATTTACGAGCAAGAATACAATCGAAATCGAGGAGTGTTCGGCAGTCGTGACTTCCCGGAACTTTCCCTCCGCCGGAGCCGTTGCTGAAACCGAGTAGCATTCGCCGGGCCGCCGCCTTCGGGCAAGACCGGCACATAAAGAGGCGCACAGCCTCGCCAAGGAGCGTCCAATGAACCGCCAGACACGCAGAACCCTGCTCAACATCGCCACCGGCATCGCCGTCGCGGCCGCGGCTGCCGTCATGTTCCTGCCCGCCGCGCAGGCGGCACCGGGCTACGCCACCACCAACGTCAACGTGCGCTCGGGCCCCGGCACCGGCTATCCGGTGGTCGCCACCCTCGCGCGCGGCCAGGAAGTCGACGTGCAGCGCTGTCAGGGCGGCTGGTGCTACGTCGTCAAGTCCGGCCCCGACGGATGGGTTTCCTCGAGCTATCTCGCGGCCGACCGCGGCGGCTCGGGCGGCGGCTTCAGCCTCGACTTCAACATCGGCGGCCCTGGCGGCCCCAACGTTTCCATCGGCGTCGGCCAGCCGCGCCCGCCGATCATCGTCGATCCGCGTCCGCCCCGCCCGCCGGTCGTTCGTCCGCCGGTGATCTACGAGGCGTGCTTCTACGAGCGCCCGGGCTTCCGCGGCGAAAGCTTCTGCCTTGAATCGGGCGACAGCTACCGCCTGCCGCGCTGGTCGGAAGGCATCGGCTCGATCGAGAACCGCGCCGGCTTCGAGATCGACGTGTGCACCCGCGGCGGCTTCCGCGACTGCCGCACCTACACCACCAGCGCCTCCTCGCTCGGCGAGTTCGGCTTCTACGCGGAATCGGTGCGCGTGCGCTAAGTCGCAGCTTCAGATGAATGACGAGGCGTCGTCCGCAAGGGCGGCGCCTCTTTCGTTTCAGTCGTCGAAATGCGGCCACTCGGCAAAGATGCCGCCGCGCCAGCGGTTGTACGGATCGGCCGGATCGAGGGGATCGTCCGCGAACGGCAAGCCGAGGACAGACGACCCGCGCTGCGGACGCCAGCCGAGTCCCGGATCCGGCTCGTTGAACGAACCCCCCGGCAGGAGCACCGGCGCGTGGGATACGGCGCGCCGATGGCGCCGGTCTATACGCATGGCGGGCAGGCGGCTGTCAACGAGGGGTGACGGAGAGCGACACCCGCGGTCGGCTGGTGTGGTCGACGGCCCTTGCCCGCTGGAGTTGTGAGGCGATATGGCGCACCGATTGCCATTTGTTAGAGGCGGACCGGAAGATTGTGAAAACAACCGTAATTTCTTGATATCTGTGTGTCTTGGACGCTACTTTTCTTTAACTTTCCAATAACTTCCGCACGTAAACTCTCGCGCGGACGACGGTCGCATTGTACCGTCGGTGCGATTCAGAGGGCGGGCCGGCACGGCGGTTGAGGCACCGTGCCAT
>Ga0065721_10008027_pt1 | contig 11123 bp, 9 predicted proteins | sample Mesricmetagenome_FD_59108 | JGI IMG/M metagenome (GOLD analysis project Ga0065721, IMG submission 59108) | Mesophilic microbial community from rice straw/compost enrichment Sample: eDNA_1 v2 (version 2) | ecosystem: Engineered > Solid waste > Grass > Composting > Bioreactor | place: USA: Davis...
GGGTGTGGGATGATATGAATTATTATTACGGCGCGGAGATTTCGGCCCTGACCATCAACGACAATATCCTCGAGCTTTCCGTGCGTCCCGGACCGCAACCCGGCGCGCCATGTGAACTCACGCTCAAACCCGCAACCAGCTACTTGGTTTTGAACAACCGCACGCAAACCGTCCCCGCCGGCGGCCGACGCAGCATCAGCGTCTATCGTCCGCTCGGCCAGAATGTGGTTTACGTCACCGGCACAATGCCGCTCAACCAGACGAATTACACCGACGACGTGACGATGCATAATCCGGCGGGTCTGTTCGTGGAATTTTTCCGCGAAGCTTTGCTGCAAAACGGCGTGAAAGTAACCGGCAAAACGCGAACTGTGAACTGGCTCGACCGCGCCGTTCAACCACTGGATTTCAGCGCATTAATCGAACTCGGCGCGGTCGAATCCAAACCAATGCGCGAACTCAACGTCGCCGTGCAGAAACCGTCGCAGAATCTTTACACCGATCTCATGCTCGCGCATGTCGGCTCGCTGGAACGCGAGAAAGCACTCGCCGAACGCGCACGCGATCCAAATCCAGCCGCCGGAACGGTAGTCGGCACGATGTCATCGGAAGATTACGGCATTCGCGAGTTGGAAAAATTTCTGACGAAGATTGGCGTGAAGCGAAATGAAGTTCGCTTTGAGGAAGGTTCAGGTTTATCGCGCAACAATCTGACCACTGCCAACGCGACAATTACGCTGCTCGAATCCATGAGCAAACATCCGGAAGCGAAAAGCTATCACGATGCGCTGCCGGTGGCGGGACGCGACGGCACGTTGCGCAATCGGATGAAAGGCACGCGCGCGGAAGGCAACGTCCACGCGAAAACCGGCACGTTGCGTTGGGCAAATTCCACTTCCGGCTATGTCACCACGGCTGCCGGCGAAAAACTCGCCTTCGCGCTGATGTTGAATCGTTATATCGCGCCCTCGGCTGAGTTCAGCCCGCGCGGAGAACTCGACAAAATCATGGTGCTGCTCGCGGATTTCACGGGCCGCAGCGACGAATGAACTATGCGATGGGCAATCATCGCCGCGGGCGTAACGACATTGGTGGTGTTGGTGATTGCGTTTCTCCGCTCGCGACCGCCGTTGAATTGCCGGAGTTTGATTGAAGTTCGCGCGGGGAATTGTCGATTCAGCGGTGAAGCATTACCGCGCCACGTTCGCGAAGCGGTGACCGAGATGGTCAGAGACGCCGGAGTCAACACAGGCTTCATTGCTATCACACCGGACCGGCGCGTAACATTTTCCCGGCACGTTCCTGAATCCATTCAGCAACGGTTGCGCAATGTGATTTTGAATCCTTGAACCTGTGACCGCAGCAAATCCACGCTCCATCCGTTGGTGGCCGGGAATCTTAATTCTGCTCGGAATGGTCGCCGTGGTTTTTTGGGTACGCAGACAGGAGGATTGGCCGTTTCAACGCCGGAATCTGCTTATCGCGCAAATCGTCATCAGCTCGGGAATTCTATTGCTGCTGTGGTGGACGTTCCTTTCACGTGCGCCGAAGAAGTTGCGATTGAGCATCACATCCGGCGCGGTTGCACTGGCGATAATCTGCGCATCGTTATTTCGAATTCGCGGCATGAGCGGGGACTTGTTGCCGATTGTTGAATTTCGCTGGGCGAAACCCATCGAGTTTCAAACAACAGTCGCTGAGACAAATGTCGTTTCATTGAACCACTCGCAACAGCCGGATTTTCCGCAGTATCTCGGCCCGGGTCGCGACGGGATTCTGGCTGGTCCGACGTTGGAAACGAATTGGCTGGAGCATCCGCCGGAAATTTTGTGGCGACAAACGGTCGGCGCCGGTTGGTCGGGTTTTGCGATTATCGGAGACGTCGCCATAACACAGGAACAACGCGGCGAAAATGAATGCGTCGTCGCGTATGATTTGCGTTCCGGAAAACAACTGTGGCTTCACAGCGATACCGCTCGATACAACACAGTCATCGCAGGCGAAGGACCGCGCGCGACGCCGACCGTATGGAGCAATCGGGTATTCACATGCGGCGCTACCGGCTTGCTTAATTGTCTCGACCTCGCAAACGGCCAACCGATCTGGTCGCGCGATTTAATCGCGGAATCCGGCGGCAAACCGCCGCAATGGGGTTACACCGCCTCACCACTGATTGTTTCAAACCTAGTGATTGTTCACGCCGGTGAAGGCGCGACACAAACGCTGCTCGCGTTTCAAATTGAAGACGGCACTCGCGCGTGGTCTGGTGGGACAAGTGGTCCGAGTTATTCGTCGCCACGCGTCGCCACGCTGGCAGGCGGGCCGCAGATTTTATCTTTCAACGATGGCAGCGTCTCCGGTCACGATCCGAGCACGGGCACCACGTTATGGGAACGCCCGTGGGGCAACGGCAATGCCGTGTGCGCGTCGCCGGTGGTCATCAGCACAAATCGCGTTTTGTTTTCCAGCGGTTACGGAGTCGGTTCGGAACTGTTGGAAATTTCACCCGCGAGTTCCGGTCGTCTCGTGGCGCAATTGGTCTGGAAATCCATCCGCATGAAAGCCAAGTTCGCGCATCTTTTCCCGCGCGACGGTCATCTTTACGGTCTCGACGACGGCATTTTAGCCTGCGTGGATCTGGCTGATGGCTCACAGCGATGGAAGGAAGGTCGCTACGGTCATGGACAGGGCTTGCTCGTCGGAAATCTTTATCTGCTGTTGGCGGAATCGGGCGAACTGATCCTGCTCCGTCCCACGCCGGAAGCTCCGAATGAACTGGCACGATTTCGGGTATTCAATTCCAAAACCTGGAATCCCATCGCGCTTTCCGGCGATTTGCTCCTCGTGCGCAACGACCGGGAAGCCGCGTGTTTGCGACTGAAGCTGACAAATGCCGATTGATTGAAAACCTGAAAACCGCCACTTGCTGAACTCAGGTTTTCCGGAATACTGCTCTCATGAGCGCGCAGGAAGTTATCGACCGAATCAAAGACCTGCCTCCCGGCGAGCGGGTGTAAACAGCTTTGCAACCCGTCCCGTATCGCAGTCGGGATTTGCGCGCGTTTCTTCACCCCTTACTCGGTTATGGCTTAACACCCGAAGATGCGTTCAAGGTTTTACGCAGTTTGCTCAGCAACCCACGTCATCGGTTCATTGCAGACGATTTGAGTTGTGCCGACTGCGTCGTACGAACCGACCTGATGGTTGGCGCTAATGAGAATACCGATCGATATCTGGTAGCGCTTGCCCGTCAGCATGACTGTGTACCCGCAACGCTGGACGCGCCGTTGGCTAAAGCCTTTGCGAATGATCCGACGCTCGTTCATTTGGTTCGCTAAGAATTCTTAATTGAACTCGCCGCCGCGTCGGCGAATAATCTGTTCACAACGCCAAGTTGTTTTCATGAACGAGTGGAATATTCAATCGCGCGCCCACGCCTGTGAGGCGTGCCAACAGCCTTTCGCCGACAAGCAGACTTATCACACGCTGCTGTTCGATGACGCGCCGGATTTGCGTCGTTTGGACGTCTGCGAAGCCTGTTGGCAGAAGCAGTTCGCCGACGCGTCTATTCAAAAAGGCCTGATCTCACGTTGGCAGGGTACGTATCAATCTCCGCCGCCAGTGGTGGAGGCGATTCAGAAAGACACTGCTGAAACCTTGCTCAAGAAGCTGATCGAATTGAATGATCCGCGTTACATTCCGGCGGGTTTCATTCTCGCCGTGATGCTGGAACGCAAACGCATTCTTAAGGTCAAAGAACAGATCGTTCGCGACGGCAAGCGCACGTTCATCTACGAACATCCCAAAACCGGCGATGTGTTCACCATCACCGATCCGGATTTACATCTGAATCAACTCGAAGCGGTGCAACGAGACGTGGCCCATCTGCTGGAACACGGATTGAATCCACCGCCCGCGCCGGAAAAAACTGCTCCGAGCGACAGCACGGAAACCGCTCCTGTTGCCGAGGCCGAAACCGCTTCGCTCGCCTCCAACGAACCGAACCGCGACGCAGAACCTGTCGCCTCGCAACCAACCGCCAACTGACGCATCGCCGTGTCCGATCTCGCTGCTCTCCAGGCTCGCCTTGGATACGTGTTTCGCGATGACGGGCTTTTGCGGCTCGCGTTGACGCATCCATCCGTCGCGCATGAAAAAGGGACTGCGGTTCAACACAACCAACGGCTGGAATTTCTCGGCGACGCAGTGTTGCAACTCGCATTGACGCGCGAGTTGTTTGAAAAATATCCCGCGTTCGACGAGGGCCCGCTCACCAAAGCCCGCGCGAAACTCGTCAATCGTCGCACACTCGCCGTACATGGTCGCGCCGTGATGCTGGGCGAACACCTCATCCTCAGTCGCGGCGAAGAAGCGAACGGCGGTCGGGAACGATTGTCCACTTTGGCCGATGCGTTTGAAGCCGTTATCGGCGCGATTTTTCTCGATGGCGGTTATGAAGCAGCACGGGATTTTATTCTGCGCGAATTCAGCACGCACGCTACTGAGCCAGGGCCGATTCCATCATTGGAGAATCCCAAAGGCGAATTGCAGGAATTTCTGCAAGCGACCTCGCCCGAAGCGCCGCGTTATCACGTGGTGTCCGCATCCGGGCCGGATCACGATCGCGTGTTCGAATGCACAGTGCATCATGGCGGCGTCGAACTCGCGCGCGGTTCCGGCAAAAGTAAAAAAGCCGCTGAAAGTGAAGCCGCGCTGAACGCGTTGAAAAAACTGCGGGAAGATAAATTACTGTCGTGACCGAAAACGCCGGGTTTCCAGTTGCGAATACCCGGCTTGAATTTGGAGTTTTATAGCATGTCTTCATTATTTTCTGCGGCGCGAAAAATTCTCATCGGCGTTGTTCATCTCAAACCTCTGCCCGGCGCGCCGCGATGGAAAGGCAGCCTCAAAGAGGTTATTGATTTCGCGGTCGCCGACGCGCGTGCTTACGAACGCGGCGGCGCTCACGCGATTTTCGTCGAGAACTTCGGCGATGTGCCATTTACAAAAACGCAGGTCGGCCCGGAAACAATTGCCGCGATGACCGCCGCNGGTTGCGCGATTCGTGCGGCGGTTAAACTGCCTATCGGTTTCAACGTGCTGCGCAACGACGCTCGCGCCGCGCTCGCTCTCTGCGCTGCGTGCGATGGCGATTTTGTCCGCATCAATGTTCACACCGGCGCGATGCTCACGGATCAAGGACTGATCGAAGGCGATGCGTTTAACACCATTCGTTATCGCGATCGCATCCGGCCCAAGGCACAGATTTTTGCAGATGTTCATGTGAAACACGCCGTCCCGCTCGGTAACTGGAGCATTGAAGACAGCGCCCACGACACGGTAGAACGGGGTCTCGCGGATGCGCTGATTGTTTCCGGCGTCGGCACTGGACAGGCGGCCGATCTGCAAGATGTCGAACGTGTGCGTTGCGCTTGTCCGCAAACCAAGCTTCTGCTCGGCAGCGGCGTGAACGCTGCCAACGCCAAAGATTATCTTCGTTTCGCGGACGGCGTCATTGTCGGTTCATCGCTGAAACGCGACGGCAAATTGGCCAATCCCGTGGATGCAAAACGCGTCGCCGCGTTGCTCAAGGCGTTGCGATCGGCTTAGGCTTTTGCGGCAACGGCACGAACCACGCCGCCAGCGCAAGTCCGAACACCACGAGCGCCAGCAGATAAAACACTGCGGCGTACGAACCCGTCCATGCGTGACACAGCGCGAGCACCAGCGGCCCGAGCGCCGATGCGAGCACCGTTATCATTTGCGCCGTTCCTTGAATGCGACCCAATTGCGCGCGTCCATAAATCTTCGCCCAGAAGCTGAAGAAGATCACAATCACAAACCCGCCCGCGACGCCCATCACCACGGCAAAGAGATACACGTGCGTTACAATTTTCAACCACGGCAAACTCAGCAGCGCCGCCGCCAGGAGGGTCATCGCAATCGCGAGCAATTTTTTAATGGACCATTTCTCCGCCAGCCAACCACCAAGCAGATTGCCCAACAACGAAGTGATGGCAGTTACCGCGAGACTGTTATAATAAATTTTCGCCGCGAAACCGCGTTCCACCAGAATCGATTCGTTAAACAGACCGATGCCGGAAGCGACGAGATTGTAAATCGCGCTCGCCAACGCAAACACCCAGAACGCCGGCGTACCTAACGCAGCCAACCACGAAAAATCAGTCGCCGTCTCACGTGGCGCATCCGGCGCGTCTTCCAATTTCAATCCTAACGACGCCGGGCCGCGTCGCACTAGCAGCAACGCCACCGGCGCCAGCCCGAAAATTAACACCCAGCCAATCGCCGCCCAGGAAAGTCGCCACCCAAACTTTTCCACCGCGTAACCGATGATGGGAAACGCCGCCATGAAACCGATGCTCAACAGCACCGAGTAAAGCGCCATCGCCAGATTCAACCGGCGTTTGAACCATTGGCCCATCATCGTGAGGCTGACGATGGACAAAGCGCTTTGCCCCAAACCGCGCGTGAGAATGAGCAGGAGGAACAACGTCGCGACGCTGTGCGTCCGGCTCATCGCCAACACCACGCCACCCAACGCCAGCGCAATTCCCGTCAGCATGGCGCGACTGCCGAGTGAATCCTGTAATTGTCCGAAGCCCAGACAGAATGCCGCCCCAATCAGCGTCGCCCAAAGATTCAGATTCGCGAAAGCAACGCGCCCGATGTCTAAATCTTCGAGCAGCGATTCGGTGATCAACCCCAGCCCATGCGTGCGTCCCGGCAGCGTTCCCACCATCGCGAAAGCCGCGATGACCAGAATTATCCAGCCATAATAAAACGGCAGGCGGGTCAATGCGCTTCTCGGCGCAGTCGAGTCCGTTGTTCCTTCCATGCCGGAGACTAAAACGGCGCGCCCGCAACTGTCAGGAATTCTTTCCGCTCGGTCGCTGTCGCGCTCAATTATTCTTCGCTCGCGATTCTTCCGGCGTAATCTCCAGCGACAACTTCTCGTTGTGTCGAATTACCGTCAGCGGAGAACGCACGCCGACTTGCGCGCCGGTGAGTTGCTTGTGGAGATCATCAATGCCTGCGATCGCGCTACCATTGAACGCCACCACGATGTCGCCCTCGCGCAATCCCGCACGACTCGCTGGACTGCCGGGTTCAACACCTAACACAAGCAAACCGGTGTCATGCGACAGATTGAAAAAGCGCACGACGCGCCGATGAATCTTCGTGGTTTGTCCGCCCACACCGATATAGCTGCGACGTACCACGCCGTCTTTAATCAACCAGCCCGCAATAGTTTTCGCCGTGTTGATCGCGATGGCAAAACACAAACCTTGTGCCGGCTGAATCACCGCCGTATTCACGCCGATGACTTCGCCGTGCGAATTAACCAGCGGCCCGCCGGAATTACCCGGATTCAACGCCGCGTCCGTCTGAATGATGTTGTCCATCAACCGGCCAGACTCCGCACGAAACGATCGTCCCAGCGCGCTCACCACGCCCGCCGTCACGGTGTATTGAAAGCCATACGGATTGCCGATGGCGATGGCGACCTGGCCGACGCGCAATTGATTGGAATCCCCGAGCCGCACCGGTTTCAGGTTCGGCGCGTAAATGCGAATCACCGCGAGGTCCGTGTCTGAATCCGTGCCGACCAGATGCGCATCCGGGCGACGGCCGTCCGCCAGCGTGACTTCAATTCGCTCCGCTCCGTGGACGACGTGACTGTTCGTCAGAATGAATCCATCCGGCGTAATGATGAAGCCGGAGCCAGAACCGGAGTTCACATAGCTGCCACGATTCGGTCCCCGCGTCACCCGGATCAGCCGATCAATCTTCACCACCGATGGACTGACCTCATCCGCCGCCGTAACAACCGAATTGGAATACGCATCCAGCAATGGTGCGTCATTGATCGGCTCGCTCAAGTGACCGTCCTCGCGCGCTCCTTGCGAAAAGCCACCAGAAGCATTCACTTCATTCAACACCGGCAACGCCGTCAGCTCTCTTTCGGTTGTTTTCATAACAGTTCAACTGGTTCAACCAGCGAAGCCAACAGAGAGCGGGAATATGGGAATGTCAAATGAGTGGCAGATCAGCTTTCGTTAGCTGCTTGAAGAACTTGCTGGCGCAATGCTTCCGAAAGCCAGAACCCGGCATCGCGTTGCAGCGCTTCCAACGCCGGCTTTACGGCCGGAATCAGACCGGTCGCTTTTGCGCGCAGCAAGATCCCGAGAATCCCCATGGTTCGAAGCCCAAGCTGACGGCGCTTCGTAGCCGCGCCGTTCGTCAATAAGCATCCAGTCGGCACAAATTTCTACCGGCAGTGCCAACGCCGCGGGGTCGCCAGGATCCAAACCGATCGCCGAACGTATGGGGGGCGGAAGAGCGCCCGGCAATTGTTGTTTAATTCCAGCCGGCAGCGTGAGATTGGCAAAACGTGTCGTGGGCGTTACCAATCGCAAAAACTCTGCAGCAACTTCCGGAGGAACGATCACCTCTTGAAATAACTGATCCAACAAGCTGCCTTGCTTGACGCAGCACAGGTTGAGCAACACCGAAGTATCCGCGACAACGATCACTTGGGAAACGATTCGTTGAGCGACTGGAGGTCCGACGCAAACATCTGCTGGGTATAAAGCGGCACACCGCGTTCACTGAGCGCGCGCTGGAAAGTTACAAAATCACTCCAGCCAATTCCGTAGCCGCCACTTTGCCGAGGCGTTCTCGAGCATAAAGTGCACATGCCAGTTCCAACCGGAGTTCCTCAGCCGTCAATCGCTCGTTGGCGGGCAGGTCTGGCAGTTCCGCGTCACGCTTGCCTTTACTCCCACGAACAGGCCGAGTCAAACGTCGCGCTCCTTTACGCTTGAACCCATCGGACGCCTCGTCTAGCCATTAGCCATGCAAACGGCCACCAGTTCCGCCCCAACTGCCACTGACATCGAGAGCATCATCGCACGTCAGGTCGCAGCGTTGGACGCCAATCAATTGCGCCAGACGTATTACGCGCAGGATGAATTCCTCATTCTCGAGAATTTTCTGCCGCGCGAAATCATGTCGCTGTGGGACGTGCAACTCGAAGCATTGAAACCGCATTTGCATCGCAGCTTCATCCCGAAACACAAGAAAGGCGGCAGCGTCGCCTACGATACGCTTTGCGAACTGGCGCCAGCAATGAACGCCGTTTATCAAAGCAAAGCATTGCTCGGTTTGCTGAAAAAAATCACGGACGCCGACATGAAGGAATGTCCGGATTCGGACCTGCATCGCTGCGCGCTCTATGCTTACACGGAAGAAGGCGATCACATCGGTTGGCATTACGACACGTCGTATTACAAAGATCGCCGGTGGACGTTGCTCGTCGGCTTCCAGGACAACTCCAGCGCGCGACTCGTCTGCAAATTGCACACGAAGAATCCCGGACACGAGCAGGTGGATCTCAGTTTGAAAGTCGCGCCCGGCACGCTCGTTCTGTTCAACGGCGACAAGGTTTATCACGCCGTCACGCCGACCAAAGCGAACGAAGAGCGTTTCATGGTTTCGATGCAATACGTCACGTCCGGTGACATGAATCCCTTCATGCGATTCGTGTCGAACATGAAAGACTCCATCGCCTACTTCGGACTGAAACAGGTTTTCTTCGGTGGGAAAAAGAAGTAATAGACGGTGAGAGATTTGAATGTTGCCCGCCCTCACCTTGGCCTTTTCCGTCAGGGAGAGGGAACAGCTTGTGGAGACGCCTGGTGGCTTGGCTCTCGAACTCCTGAAACCCGGTTTCGCAAATCCAGCGTTAGATTCTTATTGAGGCAGCGCAGAATTCCCCCTCTCCTCGGGGAAAGCTGGGGTGAGGCGAGTGTTCGGTAAAACAAACATGAGCCTTCCTGCCATTATTTTCTGCGAGGCCGAATCCGCGACTCAACGCGTGGCAGGTTTGTGCGTTTTGGATCGTTTACTGGTCGCTGCGCATCGGGCAAACGCATCAAAGATCACGGTGGTTTCAACCACTCCGCTGCCGAAACTGAAACGCGCACCAGCGCTCGGCATCACTTTTCAAATCACCGCTCAGCCACCGCAAATCAACGCATCAACACTTGTGCTTTCTACCGGCGCGTTGGTTCAAGCGAACGATTTGAAGCGCGTTATTGAACAACGCGGACGCCTCGTGCAATCCGACGGAACGCCGTTGCCGGTCGGGGTGTTGGATTCAATTTCTGCCGATCCGCTCGATGCGCAGCTCGCGAAACTTCCGACGCTCACAGCCACTGGCGTTGCTGCACTCATCAGCGATTCTACATCGGCCGCGCATGCGACGCGACGACTCTGGACCTCGCTCACTTCTGCAGCGGATGGATTGGTGGATAAATATTTCAATCGTCCGCTGGGGCGAGCCCTGTTTTCGAAGTGGCTGATTTATACTCCAATTTCGCCTAACCAGGTTTCCGTCGCAGCGACACTGATCGGATTGCTTTCAGCCGCGTGTTTCGCCATCGGTGACGCGAATGCCGCTATCTGGGGCGCAGTATTACTACAGCTCTCGGCTATGGTGGATTGTGTGGATGGCGATCTCGCTCGCGTGCTGTTCAAAGAATCGCCCCTCGGCAAATGGCTCGACATCGCAGGCGATCAAGTTGTGCACATCGGCGTATTCGTTTGCATCGGTGTCGGGTTGTATCGCGCTGGCAGCGCAGCGCCGGTGTTACCACTGGCAGCAAGTGCGGCCATTGGCGTGGTGATTTCGTTCATTATTGTGATGCGGGGACTGATACGGCCTGAGTCCCAGCGTAATTCGCGCCTGCAAAAATTGATTGATGCCACCACGAATCGCGATTTCTCGGTCCTGCTGTTGATTCTCGCTTTCGTCGGTAAGCTGGAATGGTTTCTGTGGCTCACGGCAATCGGCGTACATGTATTCTGGGTGCTGGCGCTGAGTTTGCAATGGAGCAGCGCACCGGCGGTCAGAACGGACAAATCTCTTTCGTGAAAACTGCGCTGCGTTTGATTCTGCTGTTGCTCGGGCTGGGCCTGTTCGGCTGGTTCATTCATCGCGCCGGACCGGCGGAAATCTGGGCGAACGTCCAAAAACTCGGCTGGCTCGCGCCCGTCATTCTGCTGCCGTACCTCGTAGTTTACCTGCTCGACACGTGGGG